>Ga0101944_10005511_pt1 | contig 14316 bp, 8 predicted proteins | sample DewCreD2012metaG_FD_75245 | JGI IMG/M metagenome (GOLD analysis project Ga0101944, IMG submission 75245) | Hot spring sediment bacterial and archeal communities from British Columbia, Canada, to study Microbial Dark Matter (Phase II) - Dewar... ... | reverse complement strand
TGGGGCTGGTACTCGTCGATGTAGGAGTCGCGGAGGGCGACGAAGTCCTCGGGGGCTTCGTAGAAGAGGAGGGCGGTCTGGGTGAAGAAGCCGTGCTTGCGGGCGTTCCGGGAGGAGCGGGCCTTGCCCTCGGGGGTGCGGGGACCGGTGGACTTGCGGGCGTTCAAGCGCCGGGCGGCGAGCTGTTTTTCGGACAGCGGCCGTTTGGGATTGTCGGGGGTAGTTGCATTCGACATGGCAGAAGCTCCGGAGGGAGGGTAGGCACGGGCAGCGGGGCAGGGATGAGGGTACGGTCGTAAGTGATTGGGGGAGCGCGGGAAAGATTGTTGGGTTGGGTGTTATAGAGGAACCGGGCACAGTGGGGATGCAGCCGCCGCCCTTCGGGCTGCTCCCTCGGGGCTCAAGACCCGCCGCGGTTCTCATCCATGCTGGCGCCCAGCTGAGTGATTGCGGCTTTCGTTCGGACGTTCCCCGTGCGGGGCGGAATTCGGGGGTACTGGCGGCGCGGGGGTGGCGTAGAATTGACGCTGCGGCGCGGCACGGCAGAGGCGCCTGGCCGCTGGCGCGCCGCGGAAGAGTGGATGCAAGGCGCCGGTATAGCCGGGGGGCGGACGAACATTCCGTCTGCGCCGGAAAGCGGGGAGTCGATGACCTGCAGCGGCGGCGAGCTCGTTCGGGAAACCCTGAACCACAGGCAGCCCCCGGCAGTGCCGGCGGATCACGGCAGCACGTTCGTCACAGGCATTCATGTGAGCTGTGTCGCCGCGCTGCGGCGGCATTACGGGCTCGGGGATGAGCCGGTGCGGGTGATCGATCCGGGCCAGATGCTGGGTTTCATCGATGAAGATCTGAAGCGCGCGATGGGCGTGTGTACGGAAGGCGTGTTCCGGCGCATGACGCGTTTCGGATTTCCTCTGGAAGGCTGGAAGGAATGGCGGATGGACGACGGGCTGGTGGTGCTCGTGCCGGGCGGGTTCCAGACGACGCGCGACGAAAACGGCGATACGGTGCTGTATCCGCAGGGCGATCTGACGGCGCCGCCGAGCGCGCGCATGCCGAAGGGCGGGTATTTCTTCGACAACATCATCCGGCAGCCGCCGATCGATGAAGAACGGCTCGATCCGGCTGACAATGTGGAAGAGTTTCAGCCCTGGCCGGAAGAGGAAGTGGACCATCTGGAAGGGGAGATCCGGCGGGCGGCGGCGACAGGCAGGGCTGTCGTGGCAAGCCTTGGGGGCACTTCCTTCGGGGACATCGCGTGGGTTCCGGGACCGGGACTGAAATATCCGAAGGGGATCCGAGACATCACGGAGTGGTACGTCTCGATCCGCACCCGGCGGGACTATCTTCACCGTGTGTTCGAGCGGCAATGCGAAATCGCGCTCGGCAATCTGGAGCGGATCGCCGCGCGCGTCAAAGATCTGGTGGACGTCGTCAACATCTGCGGCACGGATTTTGGCACGCAGACGTCGGCGTTCTGTTCCACTGCGACGTTCCGCGAACTGTGGCTGCCGTATTATCAGCGCATCACGGGCTGGGTGAAGCGCAATACGCGATGGAAGACATTCAAGCATTCCTGCGGAGCGGTGGCGAAGTTCATCCCGCTGTTCATCGAGGCGGGGTTCGACATCCTGAATCCGGTGCAGTGCTCCGCCGCCGGGATGGACCCGGTTGAGCTGAAGCGAACATGCGGAGGACAAATTGTTTTCTGGGGCGGGGGTGCAGACACGCAGAAGACCCTGCCGTTCGGAACGCCGGCGGAGGTGCGGGAGGAGGTGCTGCGGCGCTGCGAGATTTTCGCGCCAGGCGGGGGCTTCGTGTTCACGCCGGTGCACAACATTCAGGCGGGGACGCCGGTGGAGAACATTGTCGCGATGGCGGATGCGGTGGCGGAGTTCAACGGCCGCAGCCGGTAACCGAGAAGAGGCCGACGGGCGGATGGGGGTCCGAGACGCTGTGCATTCTGTCGGCCAGGATCAGTCGAGCTGTTTGCGCATCTCGACGCAGTTCAGCATGAGAGAGGGGACGAGGCGGTAGCGGATGAGGGCGAGGTGCTGGTAGCCGTGGCGGGCGTAGAAGGATTCAGCGTTGAGAGTCGAGCGGACCTTGAGCTCCTTGAGGCCGCAGTCGCGGGCGCGCTGTTCGAGATGCTGCAGGATGGCTGCGCCCGTGCCTTTGCCTGAAGCCGCCGGGGAGACGTAGATGGCTTCGACCTCGCCTTCCGTTTCGTCGAGCATGCCGAAGCCTTCGATGCGGCCGTCACGCTCGGCGACCACGAAGTAGCGGTCGTGGATCATGTGGTAGGAGTCGGGCGAAAGCAGGCCGGCCCAGACGGCGACGTCTTCCTCGGGATAGCTGCGGCGGCAGGTTTCGAGGATGGCGGCCCGCTGGATTTCGTAGATGGCCTGGCGGTCATCGAGCGTTGCGCGGCGGATGACGGGCGCAGCGGAGACGGCTTCGCTCATCGGAGTCCGAGAGAAAGCATACAATACGAAGCGCTGGAGGTCATCGGGACATGGAAATGACAAGGCGCGGGTTTCTGGAGATGCAGGCGGCGATGGCGGCGTCGATGCAGGCGCGGGTGAGCGCGAATGACAGGATACGGGCCGCCTATATCGGCTGCGGGGCGCGGGCGCACGAGCTGATGGAGGCGATGATGGCGCATCCGCAGTTCGAGATACCGGCCGTGTGCGATGCGTACAAGGGGCGGGTGGAGCGGGCGCAGGACCGGATCCGCGCACGGCGGGGCGCGGCGCCGCGCGTGCTGAAAGACTACCGCGAGGCGCTGGCGGACAAGTCGATCGACGCGGTGGTGATCGTGACGCCGGACCACTGGCACAAGCCGATGGTGGTGGAGGCGCTCGAAGCGGGCAAGGACGTCTACTGCGAGAAGCCGCTGACGTTCCGGTCGAGCGAGGGGCCGGAGATCATTGCGGCGGCGAAGCGCACGGGGCGCATCGTGCAGGTGGGTTCGCAGGGGATGTCGTCGATGACGCAGAACCATGCCCGTGAGCTGATCCGCGCCGGGAAGCTGGGCAAGGTGACGATGATCCGGGCGGCTTACAACCGGAACACCGCGTCAGGGGCGTGGATCTATCCGATTCCGCCGGACGCGAGCCCGGACACGGTGAACTGGGAGATGTTCCTGGGACCGGCGCCGAAGCGGCCGTTCAGCCTGGAGCGGTTCTTCCGGTGGCGGTGCTATGAGGATTATTCGGGGGGCATCGCGACGGACCTGTTCGTGCATCTGTGCACGACGATCCACTACCTGATGGACGCGAAGATGCCGGCGCGGGTGATGGCGATGGGAGAGCTGTACCGGTGGAAGGAATCGCGCGAGGTGCCGGACACGCTGAATGCGGTGCTCGAGTATCCGGAGGGGTTCACGGTGAACCTGTCTTCGACGTTCAACAACCAATCGTCGTCGGAGGCGAGCTTCACGTTTCTGGGGACGGAAGGAACGATCTCCGTCGGCTGGGGCGAGCTCCGCTACTGGCCGGAGAACGTGCGCGAAGACAACCGCTGGATCGTGGAGAGCTGGCCGCGGAGGCTGGAAGAAGCGTACTGGAAGGATCCGAAGGTGCAGCAGGAAGAGCTGCGGCACCTGAACAAGCCGCGGCTGGTGGACGGAGGCAATGTGTGGCGCGAGGAGGGCCAGGATGCGACGACGATTCATTTCTGGCACTTCCTGAACTCGATCCGCTCGCGGAAGCCGTACTGGCAGAACGAAGTGGCGGGGCATCACGCGGCTGCGTGCGCGCACCTGGTGAACGAGAGCGTGAAGACGCGGCGGATGGTGGAGTGGGACTTCGCGCGGGACGACATCAAGCGCGGGTGATCCCGGAGGCGGAGGCTGAACAGGGCTCGGGATCGCAGCGCGGCTTGCGCGCCGGGATGAGGCTGCGGGCAAAGAGGCAGACTGAGGGCACAGGCGGGATGCAGCCGCCGCCCGGGAGCTGCGGGAAACCCGTTGGAGAGGGCGGCGGGGAGCATGGTTTGGGGAATCGCCGGCTCTCGCGGCGCAGGCGAGCGCAGTTGGGATGCAGCCCTCGGCCAAGGCCGGGGGGAAACCCGTCGGGGAGGGATCCGGGCTAGTCGACGGGCGGTTCGGCTGGGGCGGCAAGACCGCTGCGGCGCTCTCTGCGGATGGCGAGGACGCCTGCGCCGGGGGCGACTTCCACGCGCAGGGGAGGCGTCTGGAGGCGGAAGCGGACGGTGGCCTCGTCGCCCGTGCGGAGCCATTTGATGAGGGGCTTCGCGCCTTTGACGGGAGTGACGGCGACGGGGAGTTCGACGACGAAGTCGTCGGGAACGCCGCTCTGCTTCACCGTGACGGCGATGTCGACGGCAGGGGGTTTGCCGGTCAAACGGATGGTGGTTTCGAGGACCGGGATGCCGGTGCCGTAGACCCAGGTATCGAAGAATCCTTCGAGGGTCCGGTCCGGATCTTCTTTGGCCGTGTAACGGGCGGCGAGCAGGCGGAACTGCTCGGTGGTGAGTGTGTCGTACTCGTGTTGGCGGCGGAGTTCGCCGAGCATCGAGAGGAAGGAAGCGTCGCCGAGGCGGCGGCGCAGCATATGGAGAATCCAGGAGCCCTTGTGGTAAGTGATGATGCGCCAGGGATCGACGCCGTCGGCTCCGCGGAGGCGGGCGCCCCAGGTGATGGGGCCGTAGGATTCGACGGGCTGACGCGGCTCGCCGATTTCGCGCAGGAGGTCTGCGCGGTACTCGTCGAGGATGGATTCGAGGGCGCGGGGTCCGCGCTTGCGCTCGATGAGCATGAGGGCGGTGTAATTGGCGAGAGCTTCCTGGAGCCACTCGTCGCGGTAGGAGGCGGAAGTGACGAGGTTGCCCCACCACTGGTGGGCGGCTTCATGGGCCAGGAGGAGGTCGGAATAGAAGACGTTGAGCTTCGACGTCTGAATGGCCGCCGGACGATCCCGCTCCGGGAGGTAGCTGATGGTGGAGAGATAGACGAGGCCGGGGAAGCCCTGGCCGAAGTTGCCGGGAATCGGAGACACCGTGACGACAGGAAGCGCCGGCGGACCGAACTGGGAGGCCATCCACTCCATGGCGGAGGCGAGCTCGCCGGCGAGTTCTTTCATGCGCGCCTGGGGGTTGGGGGGCGAGGGAGTGAGAGTGATGACCTGCGTGGGACCGCGGCCGAGGGAGCGGGGCGTGGTTCCCTGAGGCATGAGGATCTGGCGGGGCGGAGGGAGGAGGGAGGGCTCGACGGTGCGGTTGGCATAGACGCGGACGCGGAGGCCTTTGGTTTCCGCCGAGGCGGACTCGAAGTTGCCGATGTTGAAGCCGGCGAGGCGGACGGGGGCGGAGGTGCGGAAGCGGACGATGCGGGTGTCGCCTTCGACGGCTTCTTCCTCCTGATCACCGGTGGCCGCGACGCGAAGGTCTTTGGGGACGCGGAAGGTCAAATCGAAGCGGGTGAAGTGGAAGCCGCGGCTGGGATACCAGTTGGTGCGCGCACCGACGTAGAAGACGCCATTGCCGGCACGGCGGATGACGTTGCCGCTGAGCTCGAACTCGATCCTGTGCGCCGCGCCGGGCTGAAGCGGCTGCGGGAGCACAAGGAGAAACGGTTCGTTGGCGAGTCCGCCGATGAGGTTGGCGCGGAGGCTTTCGCGGCGGAAGATTTCGACGGGCTGGCCGTCGAGGCGCGCGGACCTGACCTCCATTTCGGGCGCGAGCTCGAACAGGACGGCGCCCTGCAGGAGCCGCTGCGGTTTGAGGGCGGCTTCGACACGCGCGTCGAGGCGGAGATCAGGAGCGACGGAAGCCTCGATGCGGTAGTCCTCGACGAGGAGCTCTTCGGGCGGCTCCTGAGCCTGCTGGCGGCGGCTGCGGCTGGGAAAGCTGGCCCAGACGTTGAAGCGGCCGGGCGAGCCGGCAGGCACTTCGCCGATGATGATCTGCTCGGGGAGAGTAGGCTCGTGGAGAACGTCGAAATTGCCGCGCGAGGAGCCGGAGATGGCGGCGTAAAAGAGGCCGTTGGCGCGGTCGCCGGAGAGGACGTCGCGGAGCAGGCGGACCTGGAAGCTCTGGGCGAAATTGCGGACGGCGTCAGCATGCCGGCTGGCGAGCAGGAGGCCTTCCTCGGGAAGAGGCTTCGGCGCACCGCTGCGGATGGCTTCGAGGAGCTCTTCGCCGCCGCCGTCGCCAAAGACGAAGAGGGCGGTCTTGAAGTGCTCGTTGAGGTTGGCCGAGCCGGTGGCGCGGGCGAGCGAGGTGCGCTCTCCGCGGTCCGGGGGCCGGAGGAGGATCTCCGCGTCATCGCCGGGCTCGGTGGCGCGGAAGACGGCGACAACCCTGCGTCCGTGCAACGGCTGGGAGAAGATGAGGACGCCGTCGTTGAGGAAGATTCGGATGTCCTCGCGGTGCAGCTCGAGGTCGCGAACGCGGTAGCAGTGGTCGGGGTCGAGTTCGAGGCGGCGCAGCTGTTCGGCAAGAGATGCGGCTGTCTGGCCGGACGCCGCCGGCCAGAGGAGCGCCGGCAGGAGCAGGAGGAGGCGATCCGCCCTCACGCTTTCAGTGTAAGCGCGGCGGGCCGCGGCGGACAGCAGGCGCAGTCAGCGTTGCCGCCGGTCAGGAATGCGGAGCCACAATTCGTAGAGCGGGACGAGGATCAGGACCGCGAACAGCAGACCCATCAGCGCGCCGGATGCGGCCATGCCGTAGACGAGGGCGGGAGCGAATTTGATGAGATAGCGGAGGCCGAAATCGGCGAGCAGAGCGAGGAAGGGGAGCACGATGACGGCGGCTTTCAGTTTCTGCGGAACCTGGGTCAGGGAGAAGACGCCAGCCAGCACGAGGAAGACGAGGCCGATCGACTGGATATGGGTGTGCGCGACGCGCGCCCACAGCCGGGGCGGCTCGCCGCGGTCGATCTGGGTGACAGCCATGACTTCCTCATAGGAAGTCAGCGGCGTGAAGCGCTGCAGACCGCCGGGATTGTGGCAGCGGACGCAGTTCTGCTGAAGGATGGGCCTGACGGTGGAGTTGTAGCCCGCTTCACTGGCGCCGTCCTGAATCCAGGAGAGGATCTTTTCCATATCTCCCGCGCGTGGCAGGAACTGCTGCATGCTGCCTCCATCGATCTTGCTGGCCAGTTTGGTGTTCTCGCGGTTGCCGTAGAATGCCCGCCGCAGGTCCCCGATGCCGAGCCCCGGCTCGCCGTCGGTCGGATGGCAGGTGAGATAAAGATTCACGCCCGCCACGAGGTAACCGAGCCCGAGTGTCAGAAGAAAGCAGCTCAGCGCAAGCCTGAGCGGCATGGGGAGGCAGCGGAGCGTCAAAGAGCTCCAATTCATTATTCCGATCCAGATCTCCTTTGTTCTGCCAGCTTACCGCTCTGGCGCCCGCCGCATGGAGGACGAGGGCCCGGGGCGGATGTGCGAGCACGGCGTGCGGGGCAGGCGGGAGGTTCGTGTCCGGCGAGGCGCGCCGGGCCGCGAGCGAGCGTAATGAACGGGACGCGCGGAAAAAGGGGGATTGTGTTCCCGAGCCCTTTTTGCCATAGGATGGGCGCATGAGACGCTGGAGCATTGGCGTGATCCTGGCCCTGGGGCTCGGGGCGCAGACGGGTCCGTTTCCGGAGAGCCGGGATGTTGGCAGCACGGGTCTGGCGGGGCGAGCCGTGTTCGATGCGGCGGCAGGGAGCTACCGGATCACGGGCGCGGGCGCCAACGTCTGGGGCGCGGAGGACAGCTTTCACTTCGCCTGGAAGCGGGTGGCGGGCGATGCGGTGATCACGGCTGAGGTGCAGTGGCCGGACACGGAAGGCCATGCCCACAAGAAGGCGGGGCCGATGCTGCGCGCGTCGCTGGATCCGGACTCGCCGCACGCGAGCGTGATGGTGCACGCGGACGGGCTGATCGCCCTGCAGTTCCGGCGCACGAAAGGCGGAACGACGGAAGAGATCCGGTCTCCGCTGAAGGCGCCGGCGCGCGTGCGGCTGGCGCGGCACGGGCAGGTTGTTTCGTTCGAAGTGGCGCGGGCGGGCGGGCCGTTTCAGCCGGGGGGAGCGCTGACGGTGGAGCTGCCGGAGAGCGTGCATGCGGGGCTGGCCGTGTGTTCGCACGACACGGCGCGGCAGGAAACCGCCGTGTTCGCGGGGGTCGAGCTGATCGAAGAGGGGGTGGTTGATGACAAGGAGCGCGCGGTGGAGTCGACGCTGGAGATCGTCGACATCCGCACGGGCGAGCGGCGAGTTGTGCGGCGCGCGCTGGAACACTTCGAGGCGCCCAACTGGACGCCGGACGGGCGATGGCTGATCTACAACGGCGGCGGACGGATCTGGAGGATCGCGGTGGAAGGCGGAGCGCCGGAGCTGATCCCGACAGGCGATGTCCGTTGCAACAACGATCACGTGCTGTCAGCGGACGGCAAGTGGCTGGCCATCAGCGGCAGCGTGGGGCGCGATCCATCGAAGATCTACATCGTGCCGGTCACGGGCGGCACGCCGCGGCTGGTGACGGAGAAAGGGCCGTCGTATCTGCACGGCTGGTCGCCCGACAGGAAGAAGCTGGTGTATTGCGCGCAACGGGACGGCGAGTACGACATTTACGAGATTGCGGCGGAAGGCGGCGTGGAGAGGCGGCTGACCGATGCGCGGGGGCTCGATGACGGGCCGGAATATTCGCCGGACGGCCGTCGGATTTATTTCAATTCCGACCGCACGGGGCTGATGCGCATCTGGGGCATGAACGCGGACGGCACGGGGCAGAGGATGATCTCGCAGGGGCCGCCCTCGGCCGACTGGTTTGCGCATTTTTCTCCCGACGGGAAGTGGATTGCGTATCTGTCTTATGACAGCAGCGTACAAGGGCATCCGCCAAACAAGGATGTCGTGATCCGGCTGGCGGAAGCGAGCGGCGCGAATCCGCGCGTGCTGGTGACGCTTTTCGGCGGACAGGGGACCATGAACGTGCCGAACTGGTCGCCGGATTCGACGCGGTTTGCGTTCGTCAGCTACCGGCTGGTGAAGCGCCGCGAGTGATGGACAGGCGGGGCTGGGGATGCAGGCGGCAGGGCCGGAGAGGCCCCTTCCCGCGGCGCGTCCGGGATGGCACAATGGGGGCGTCGGCTCCGGCCCCGTTTCCGCCGGAGGCCCGCTTCTGAAGAAGGAGTTTGGACTTATGGAATTGATTCCGACCCAGGAAGAAGTCGTCGCCCTGTTGCGGCAAACCGGCGCATTGCGCCATGGACATTTTCAGTATCCGAACGGCCTGCACTCGGACATGTACCTGCAGGTCCCGATTGCGATGCGGCACTATCAGACGGCGAAGCTGCTGAGCGTGGCGCTGAGCCGCAAGCTGAGAGCGCATCCGGAGATTCGCGCGATCATTCCGGAGCTTTCGATTGTGACGCCGGCGACGGGCGGGCTGCCGGTGGCGTATGGCGTGTGCGAAGCGCTGCGCGCGAAACAGGTGTATTGGGCGGAGCGGGGCGAGGAAGGCGGCCCGCTGCGGTTCCGGCCTTATCTGGAGCCGGAGCCGGGCGAAAAAGTGCTGCTGGTGGACGACGTGTTGCGCACGGGCCGGAAGCTGACCGAATTGCGGCGGCTCATCGAAGAGAAAGGCGCCGAGGTTGTTGCGCTGGCAGTGGTCGTGTACCAGCCGAATCCGGAGACGCCGAAGTTCGAAAATCTGCCCTTCTATTACCTGGCGGAACTGGACGCCCTGTATTTCTGGGATTCCGACGCGGCCCAGGAAAAAGCGAAAGAAATGGGCCCGCCGGAAAAGGTCTGGATCTGACGGTCGGTCTGGAACCGGGCGGCCGCCCTGCCGGTGCATACGGGGGCCTACTTTTGCGGCGATGGTAAACGCATGAGGGCGGAGCTTCGAGCCGCCCCGGAACGCGCTGCGGAGCGGGCGTGTCTGAGGTGGCCGCCACGCCGTTGATGGCCGATTCGGAAATCGCCGGCCTTGCGGAGGCCAGGTTAGGACTGCCGGCTCTCCCAGCCTGGGCAAGCACGGTCAGGATGCAGCCCTCGGCCAAGGCCGAGGGGAAACCCGTTGGGGGGAGGGCGGCGTGAAACCCATCGTGGGACGGTGCAGAGAGCACGGTTGGGGCACCGCTCTCTCCCGCGGCCCGGGGCCGCTTCGCTCGCGGCCAGGAACCCGCTCTGAACCCGCGGGGATTTTCATTTTGACGTTGGGCGGATTATTTTCCGTTGATGGCGGAATTGCCATTTTGTTTCTGGCCGCGCGAGAGCTTCATTTTGAGAGGGGGCGAGGACCGGGCGCCCGGCGCCAGGCTGCGCAGAGCGCTTCTGCTGGTCGCGCGAAAATCCGATCAGGGCAGGCCCGGCCTTGCTGAGCGGCGACAGTGTTGTTACGGCGGCGCGCCGTTCAGGGCGAACCCGCCGGGGAGCGGGCGGCGCCGGCGCCATGCAGCGCATAATCAATTCCTATTACTTCATTAAAGCTATCCTATATGGAATTGAAAAACAGGCCGGTTGGAGCTAGATTTGAAGAGTGCCAGGGGTTGACCAAAAGAGTCTATTCTCCATAATTGTGTTTTCTGCAGCGCTGGTCCTGTCCGCGGCGGGACAGGGAGGGCAGGGCGCAATCGAAGGATGGATCATCGATCCGAGCGACAGCCCGGTGCCGGGCGCCGGCGTTGTGCTTGCGAACCGAATCACGGGGCACGAGCAGCGGGTGGAGACCGATGAGCGCGGACGGTTCGTCTTCCCCGCGGTCCCGGTGGGCGCCTACGATCTGCGGGTGACGAAGGCGGGCTTCCGGGACAGCGAGATCAGCGAGATCCGCGTACTGGTCGGGCAGCGCCTGTCGCAGGTGATCAAGCTGGAGCTGGGAGCGATCTCGGAGAGCATCACGGTCACGGAAAGCGAGGGTTCTCTCCGGGAGACGACGTCCAATCAGCTTGGGACGGTGATCGAGCCGGTGAGCGTGCAGCAGCTGCCGCTGAACGGGCGCAATTATCTCCAGCTGGGGTATCTGTCCGGGGCTGCGCAGGAGGCGGGTTCGAACCCCTCCAATTTCACGGCGACGCAGACCGGGCATGCCGACCGGACGATCGCCGTGGCAGGCATCCAGCAGGACATGACGGGGTATCTGGTGAACGGCGTGTCTGTCGCCGGCACCCGAATCGGACAACTGGGCCTGAACGTCTCGGTGACGGCGGTGGACCAGTTCAAGGTGGTGCAGGGTTTCGTGCTGCCTTCGCTGGGGCCGGACCCGGGGGTGGTGAATCTGGCCACGCGATCCGGCGGCAGCGCGTTCCACGGGGAGGCGTTCTGGTTCCACCGCAACAGCGCGCTGGACGCGCGCGAGTTTTTCGAAACGCGGCGGCAGCCGGGACCGTTCCTGCGCAACCAGTTTGGGGGCGCGGCAAGCGGCCCGCTGTGGCCGGGCAAGGCGTTCTTTTTCGCGAACTATGAAGGGTACCGCCAACGGCTTTCGGCGCCGCAGGGCGGATACTCGCCCACCGCAGGGATGTTCCGTGGAGATTTCAGCGCTCTCTCGGCGGCGGTTCACGACCCGCTGACCTTCAACGCAGCCACGGGGACGCGGCAGCCCTTTGCGGGCAACCGCATTCCGGAGACGCGGCAGAATCCGATGGCGCGGAAGCTGCTGGAGTACTATCTGCCGGGGTCGGATCTGAACCAGCGGCCGCTGAACGTGATCCGCCAGCCGAAGCAGACGCAGACGGCGAACCAGGGCGGTATCAAGGTGGATGTGCCGCTGGGTCCGGCGGGATTGCTGTCAGGCCAGTACATGGAGGAGTCCTCGCGCGTCACGGTGCCGGGCGTCTATCCGCTGACGGGCGTCTATTACGACCTCCGCATGCACATGAGCGGGCTGCAATGGACCGCCAACATGGGCCCGGGCACGGTGAACGTGGCGCAGGCCGGTTTCACGAGGCCATATCTGTTCTATGGCGGCATCGGGGAGCCTGGCTTGCAGGACCGGCTCGGGCTGACGGGCACGGCGGACCGCAACGGGGTTCCGAGCGTTTCGCTGACGGGCTTCAGCGGCTTCGGAGCGCCCCAGAGCGTGATCGGCAACATCGACAACAGCTATCAGCTGCAGGACACGCTGACGCTGGTGCGGGGGCGGCACGAGATCGCCATGGGGTTCATGATGCGCTACATCCGCACGGTGCAGGAGAGCGCGAACTGGAACGCGCGCGGAACGCTGCTGTTCAGCGGCGCGTTCACGGCGCAGACGGCGCCCGTGGCCGGGGGCCGGGTGACGGCGGTGAGCGGGACCGGCAGTGCGTTCGCCGATTTTCTGCTCGGCTTCCCGGTGAACGGCACGGTGACGTCGATGCCGCGGACGCACTACCGGTGGACGGAGATGCACCCGTTCATTCAGGACACGTGGCGGATCCGGCCCGGGCTGACGCTGAACCTGGGGCTGAGCTGGTATGGGACGACGCCTCCGAATCCCTCCGGGGCTGACCGGGCCTATCCGCACGCCTTTGATTTTGAAAGCGGCCGCATTCTGTATGCGGCGCTGGGAGACATCCGGCCTCAGATTTTTTCGATGGACCGGAACAATTTCTCGCCGCGCGCCGGACTGGCGTGGCAGCCGCGGTTTCTGCCCGGCGCGGTGATCCGGGCAGGGGGCGGCATTTACTATCCGTCGCAGCGGGCGCTGTATCTGCTGTTCGGGATCACGGCGCCGGGCGTGTCGATCGTGCAGGCCATCGCGAATGATCCGGCATCGCCGTCGCCGTTCTACCAGCTGGGGCTGAACGTGTTCCCGCCGATGAAGACCGGCACGGTGACGCGCGAATTCGCCGACAGCGTCTCCGGCGCCGTGTTCGCGCTGGACCGGGGGCTGCGCTCGACGTACTCTTCGCAGTGGAACTTCAGCCTGCAGGTGCCGGTGGGGCGGGCGGCGGTGGCGGAGGCTACCTACATCGGGTCGTCGACGAACAAGCTGCCGATCCGTTGGAACGCGAACGACTGCTCGACGGTGTCGGGCCTGCAATGCGATCCGTCCAACATCCGGTGGTCCCGCTATCCGTACGTCTACTTTGCGGCGCACGCGGGCCATGCGACGTACCACGCGCTGAACCTGAAATTCCAGAAGGAATTTTCGCGCGGCTGGAATTTTCTCTCGAATTACACGTGGGCGAAGGCGCTGTCGAACACGCAGCAGGGCGGGGCGAACCCGCCGCTGAACCAGAGGGGCGTCTGCCTGGATTGCGACAAAGGGCCGACGGGGTTCAACATTCCGCACCGGCTGGCCTCGGCATTCGTGTGGGAGTTGCCGGTCGGGCGCGGCCGCAAGTATCTGTCCTCCGCGGGGCCTGCGCTGCAGGCGGTGGCTGGGGGGTGGTCGCTGAGCACGATTTCGATCCTGTCGTCGGGAACGCCCGTGATGGTGACGGCGCCGAACAACACGCCCTCGTCGCTGACGAACTTCCGGGCCGACCGGCTGTGCGACGGCAGGCGGGAGCTGGCGGACCGCAACCCGCGGACGAACGGGCTGTACTGGCTGGCGCCTTCCTGCTTCGCCGTGCCGAAGGCGGGGTATTTCGGCAACGCAGGCGTGTACATTCTTCCAGGGCCGGGCATTGCCAACTGGGACCTGGCGCTGCAGAAGCGGACCCGCGTTTCGGAGAGCGTGCAGGCGGTGCTGCGGGTGGAGATGTTCAACGCATTCAACCACACGCAGTTCAGCGCGGTGAACGGCATGGCGGGCGATGCCAATTTCGGCCAGGTGACGCAGGCGCGGACGCCGCGCCAGATCCAGATGGGGCTGAAACTGCTGTGGTGAGCGGCGCGGCGGCCTGAGAGGCACGGCGCCGCGCCGGCGCTACCAGAAAAGTTTCAACGCAAACTGGAACTGACGCGCGTCGTGGGCGGAGGTAAAGGCCAGCGGGGTGGTGGGCGAAGCGCCGGCGATGCCCTGAATGCGCGCGGGCAGAGCGCTGAGGGGCACGGCGCCCACGGTGTTGTTCACGGTGCGGAAGTTCGTCCGGTTGGCGAGGTTGAAGCCTTCGGCGATGACTTCAAGCGCCGTGCTCTCGCTGGCGAGGCGGAAGCGGCGCGAGAGGCGCATGTCAAACGTGAAGAAGCTGGGGCCGCGGCCGATGTTGCGGCCGGCGGGGAAGGGGCGGTCGTTGGTGGTGTAGTTGTCGCCGTTGACGTCAAGTCCGGCGAGCACGTTGAACGGGCGCCAGGAGTTGGCCATGAAAATGGGGGCGATGTTCCAGCCGCGCAGCAGCGTGTTCTGGGCGGTGGACTGATACAGCGCATGAATGACGGCGCGGTGGGCGTGATGGAAAGCCGAGAGCGACCGCTCGCAGCGCTTGCAGAGCTGG
>Ga0101944_10005510_pt1 | contig 14318 bp, 8 predicted proteins | sample DewCreD2012metaG_FD_75245 | JGI IMG/M metagenome (GOLD analysis project Ga0101944, IMG submission 75245) | Hot spring sediment bacterial and archeal communities from British Columbia, Canada, to study Microbial Dark Matter (Phase II) - Dewar... ... | reverse complement strand
TTTATCTGCGTGCCAATAGCTCTGCAGCAACAACGGAAATAATGGTGACCGGCCAAGACCCACTCCTCGGCGATGTCTGTCCTTGCTCCACCCCCTACCCATCCAGTGGTGTATCCATAAACTCCTACATTAGGGACTGGGACGGGTCCATCCAGGCTTCAACCGCCATTACCAATCTGCGAAATAACCCGCAAATACGGTGAAACGCAACGATGTCTCACACAAGTGAGGGGATAAGTCTAGTGCTAACCGTGACAGAGGTCACGCCGCATTTGTCCTTGCTAAGCCAATGGCAAGAGACACTAAACCGTATGAGTTTACCTCACGAAATCATTATTGTCAGCAGCAGCTCTAATATTACGGCGTTGGAGAATCGTTTACCACCTCTCCAAGGAATAATCTGGACTCAAGTCGATGAAACAAAGGGAGTAGGGACTTACTTACAAAGAGCATTGTTACGGGTCAACTATCCATACCTCTTGCACCTCACCTTGGATTATCCATATTCCGCAAAGGATTTCAAACATATGTGGGAACGGATTCATCAGGTTGACGATCTGCTTCACAAACCACCAGACATCGTAAATGGCTGTCGCACAGGGTTGCCGACACCACCCCTATGGAAGATCCTGGGTGGCGGCTGGCGATTATTTTGGCGCATCTTCTCAGGGCTTCCTTATCATTCATCTTATCCTTGGCACGGGAGTTTCGCTATCGTATGGAGATACCTATTTCGTTGGATATACGGCATACCCTTGTTGGATCCATTGAGTGGATGTAAGCTCTATCGTACAGCATTCCTAAAACGTATCCCTATCCAGTCAAAAGATATATTTATACATATAGAATTATCTGCGAAGGCCACATTTCTCACATCAATAATTGATGAAGTTTATCTATCTCCTCAAAAGGTGCCAGTATTAACACCAAAGTTATCAGAATTATATAATGATTGCTGGCTATGTTTTAAAGATCCACAGTTTGCATAGTATTCGATATATGATACACTATTATTCTGAGTCTTTATATTCGATATCATGATTAAGCAGAGAAAACGCTGGCTGTTTGTTACTGGAAAACTAGCGGAACCCGCCTTGCGTCGGATAGTCGCAGAATTATCGCAGAAAATCGATTTCGATTACCAAATCATCACATTAAATATCTCTGTAGCAGCATTAATGACAACGGAATGGGTTGCACGCCATTTTCCCAAAAATGTAATTGGTGATATTATACTACTTCCTGGGTTATGCCGCGGCTCACCGGAGATTGTAACTCAGGCGACAGGAATTCCGGCAAAGCATGGGCCACGCGATTTACTTGACCTTCCAGAATACTTCAACTTGAAAAGTAACAAGCTCTTGGACGATTATGGTAAATTCGACATTGAAATAATTGCAGAAATCAACAATGTACCCAGCAAACCATGGGATACAGTTCTTGCAGAGGCTCAAAAGTATCGTTCAGATGGAGCGGATATTATCGATATAGGATGTGAACCAGGTAATATTTATCATCAGGTAAAAGATGTAATACAACGACTATGCGACTTGGGGTTTCGCATATCAATAGATTCATTAAAACCTGAGGAAATAGTTGAAAAATTGGCAAAAATCGGGGCAAATAATACAGAAATTGCTGATATACTGGGCGTGGACCAAAAGACAGTAAAAAATAATTATTCCGAATTTCTGAGAAAAGGAAGGGCTGAGCTGAAAATAAAACTGAGACGAAAGATGATTCAGGTTGCCGAGAAAGGAAATGTGGTGATGCTGATTTTCTTAGCAAAGAATTTTCTGAAGATGACAGATGAGGAACAGAATGAACTTAGGGTGGTTGTAAGGGTGGTGAGCGAAAAGAAGCTTGATACAGTTGAGAAGGGATAAGGTATAGGGTATAAGAGGCCTCACCCCCTAACCCCCTCTCCAAAGGGAGAGGGGGAATTGAAGCCCCGCCCTTATCACTCTCAACTCTCATAAGGAGAGGGAAAAATAAGTCAGTAATTATGATTAATGGTTACAAGGAATTAAAACAGAATGAAGAATTTTTCAAATGAAAAGGAATTGGTGATTGAATATCATAAAAATCAGAGTAAGATTTTTAATGATAGAAGCAGATTCAAAGTAATTGCCAAAGGAAGAAGGTTCGGGTTGACTAAGGGATTAGCTAATTATGTTATTCAAAGAATGCTTGAAGAGAATAAAGGAATTAAAGTACTGTGGGTTGATACTATTTATGCAAATATCGAGAGGTATGTAGAAAGATATTTCTTCCCTATTCTGAGGAATCTGGAAAAGGGCTGGTGGAATTGGCGTTCGATAAAAAATGATTTGAGAATACTCAACAGCGTATGCGATTTCAGATCAGCGGACAGGCCTGAAAATATGGAAGGTTTCGGATATCATCTGATAATAATAAATGAAGCAGGAATAATATTGAAGAACAGAAAACTTTGGGAAGAATCCATAGCACCTATGATGCTGGATTATAAAGCTGAAGTAATAATCGGGGGAACACCAAAAGGAAAGCGAAATAAGAATCAGCATCATTTGTTCTACGAATTATTCGAGAAACAAAAAGAGAACATTGAATGGAAGAGTTTTCATTTTACAAGTTATGATAATCCCCTTTTAGAAAAAGAAGAGATTGAGCAATTAGAAAGAGAACTTCCCTATTATCTGCGGATGCAGGAAATAAGAGGCGAATTTATAGATGAGACGAATGAATCAATAATTAAAAGAGAATGGTGGAAATATTTTGCAGAGAATGAGTTGCTGATAAAAAAAAATTACGGATTATATCAGAGCTGGGATACAGCATTTAAGACAAATGAAGAAAATGATTATTCAGTATGCACGACCTGGCAGATAAGCGATGACGGATATTATCTGATTGAATTGTGGAGAGATAGAGTTGAATTTCCGGAATTGAAAAAAGCGGTTCAGCAGATTTATGATAAGTATAAACCAAGAGAAGTTCTGATTGAAGATAAAGCAAGCGGACAGAGTTTGATACAGGAACTGCAAAGGTCAACAAGGATACCAATAAAGCCGATAAAAGTTAATGCGGATAAGATTGCAAGAGTGAATGCAGTTACTCCCCTATTTGAAAGCGGGAGGGTGAAAATAAAGAGTGAAGAGCAAAATAAGGGCTGGGTGAATTTAGTTATCAGCGAAAGCGAGGAATTTCCAAACGGCGAGTTTGATGATATTGTTGATTCGGTAACACAGTTTTTGAATTATGCTAAGGGAGTGAGCGGAAGCCTGGAAGTGAAAACAAGAAAAGTAAGACGAGAGAAGTTTGTGTACTAAGCCTCACCCTTGTATTCCCTCTCTGAAGGAGAGGGAAAGAGAAACTGAAGAGCTGGGATAGGTATGAGGAACCTCACCCCCTAACCCCCTCTCCTAAAAGGAGAGGGGGAATTAAAATTTAATGTTGGTGATGGTATCAGGAAAGCAACCTCACACCTACCCCTTTCCTATAAGGAGAGGGAGAAAATGCTCACCCTCTTATCCCCCTCCAAGGGAGGGGGGATAAATTTAGGTTAGTTTGACTGGATGAGAAATGAAAGACGGACTGAGCAAGCTCAGTCCCTACATTTAAATACTATTATGGTTTAATTAAAATTTTATTAAGGAGAAAGAATATGAAAAATACAAAACTTGTTTTGACAAGCGAGTTTGCAACAAGAAAAAAAGTTGAAGTTTATGAGAGCATCTTTACTCATCTTCCTGATCCGGATAAGATTTTACAATTGAACGGATATAATTATGATATATACAGAGATCTTCTTACTGATGCTCATCTGACTTCTGTAATTCAGCAAAGGAAAATGCAGGTAATTCAGATGGGATGGGAGGTTGATAATATTAAAGATGATGAAAAGAAAAAGGAAGCAATCAAAATTATTTCTGATCTGAATATGAATAAAATAGGTTCGGATATTCTTGATGCTTTGTTATTCGGGTTTGTTGTTACGGAAATAATATGGGAATTGAAAGACGGCAAGTATATTCCTGTAGATATGGTAACTAAACCGCAGGAGTGGTTCAGGTTTGATAAGGATAATAAAATTAAGATGACTGATAATAAAGTCAAGCCGAACAGATATACGAGAGAAAATATTGATGGGGGGCTGAGAGAACTTCCGGCTTATAAATTTATAATTGTTCAGTATAATCCGAAGTATGATAATCCATACGGTGAAAGATTATTAAGAAAAGTTTATTGGCCTGTAATCTTTAAGAGAGCTACAATAGAGAAATGGCATCTGCTGAGCGAGAAGTTCGGGATACCTTTTTTCCTGGGATATTATAATACGAGTGCAAGCGAAGAAGAGAAGGAAAAAATTTTAGAGCAGATGGAAGAGGCAATAAAAAATAATGTTGCTTTGATGGAAGACGGAACGAAAGTGGAGTTCAAGGAAAATCCGAAATATGAAGTAGGACAGTTATTCGAGAATATGGTGCAACTGCAGAACAACGAGATATCTAAGGCAATACTGACTGTAACTTTAACAACTGATGTAGGAAGAGTGGGTTCGTATAAGGCAGCTGAGATTCACAGAGATATGCTTGAATTCATAGGATTGAGCGACAAGAAGTTAGTCGAGACTACAATAAATAAAATGCTTGAGTATTATTCTGAAGTGAATTACGGAAGGAAAGATTTAATGCCAAGGTTCCGGCTGAAGAAGAAAGAGAAAATTATCGAGACAACAGCCGAGAGAGATGAGAAGCTGATGAAGATGGGAATAAGATTTAAGAAGGAATATTATGTGAAAAGATATAATCTGAACGAGGATGAGTTTGAGGTGGAAGGAATAATAAGAAAATAAAGTAAAGAAATGATATTCTATATTAAATTTTTGAAGGGCTTAAAAATTAATTTTATCAGCAAAATCGTTAAAATTATCGAACCAGTATTGTTTATAATTATCAAGAACATCTGCAACCCCATATTTTGATTTTAATAAGAGTTTTACTTTAATAGTAAGCCCATTATATAGAAAATCGCGGCAAATCTTCTTACCTTGATATTCTTTTTCAAATATTCTTGAATATCCATCAATTTTACGATAACCATCAGTGTGCTCAGTTCCTTTTGGGTCAACGAACAAAATCAAATATTTTTTGCCTTTCTGAGCCCAAAAAATAAAATCAGGGTTAAAGTTAACTATTGTATTTTGTTTAGAATTATAATAAGGAATTGAAATCTCATCAAGAGTTTGATCAAGTTTTGAAAACATCCACCAATCAAAACTCGAAAAAATATTTTCTTGTCGAGCTAGATATTTTTCAAGCTGCTCAATAAATTTTACTTCGCTTTCAACATTAATTATATGATTAAGATAGGCAATTTTTTCTGTTTCAGAAACTATTAACGGAAGGTAATAATGATTAAACAAGTATTTAATTTTTAGTTTATCAAACTTTATTTCAGATTGAAAATCTAATTCTAATTGCTTCAGTGCTTTTTTATATTTTTCTTTATCCTTTGTTTTTTCAAATTCTTCATCTATCTCTTTTTCCTTAACTTGCTTATTAATGTAATTTTTAACTTTTTCAATTGATTCTGACAATATTTGATATTTTTGAACATCATTTAGCTTAACCTTTCTAAAATGCACTATTTCATTTTCCAATTTCTTAAAACTGTCAAACTCTTTATTCTTAACACTTAGAAAATCAAATATTCTTACAAGATTTAACTCTGGTTCTAGAAGGGTTTTATCTTCACTGAAATCATAATATTGCTCTTTATGGGAAAAACTTTCTTTAGCTTTATTAAAAACTTTAACATCACAATCATATTTAATTATAACAAGTTTATCACTTAAAAAATTGTAATAATTATAAGTAATTTCAAAATCATCTTTACTTATCGAATATTTTTGTAGTTTTTTTTCGTCAGCAAAAATCTTTTCAGCAGATTTATAAATTGGTATTAAGAGAAGATGATTTTGTGACTCAGGGTTTATAATAAACAAATTACCTAAATCCTGTTCTTGTTTTTCTTCTCTTAGAGTAGTAATAATCTCTTTCAAATTTCCAGCATTAGTTCCAAAGATGAATAAACTTTCTATAGGAAGAATCAAATCTTTGATTTTTTTGAATAAATTTTCTTCTACTGTTCTTGCGTTTAATAAATTTTGGAGTCGTTTTCTTTTGTTTTTTAGTGGTTCAACACGAACACCTCTACCAACTGATTGTAGAACAAATTTTTTTGCATCAGTACCAACACCAATATTCACAAACAAAAGGATATTTGGCCGGTTAGAATCCCACCCCTCATAAAAAGAGCGAGAACCCATTAGGATATTAATATTAGAATCATCATTATTCAAAAGTTTAAAGTAACTCTCATTTTCAAAACTTTCATTAATCTCATATCCTTCAAGTTTATCTTTTAGCCAGCCTGAAACATCGCCAATTTTAATAACAGCAAAAGGTTTTTCTGCGGTTATTAACTTAAAGACGAGCTCTTGCTTATTACCAGGAATCTTTAAAACTTCAATATTACCAGGTGTATTAGCATTAAATACATACTTTAGAATATCAGAGTAATCTAGATTCGAAATTAAATCAGAATTTATGACACACTCGTATTCTTCGAACTCAAATTTTGAATGATTTGTAAATTCTTGAATAAGATCTTGTTTTGCTTCTAAAAGTAAATTTATTCTAATTTTATTTTTTGCAACTTTCTCTAATTCCCTGAAAAATAATTGCAAATCAGATTCTTCCACATCCACGGAATTGACTAATGTCAAAAGCAGTGGACTATGATAGAGAGAACTATTGATTTCTGTAATTTTTTCAAAATGTTTTTTAATGTAAGTTAATAACAGAAGTGTCTTTAAGACTATTCTTTGCTTTTCAATTAGTGAAAAATCATCTTTTTCTTTGAAGGCGGAAATACTATATTGTGAAATATAAATATGCTTTCCATATCCGTCAACTACAAATTTTGAAAGATTAAAATTAAAAACACAAGTTGCAAAATCCCTTGGGTCAGTAAAAGTTGCAGAGAAATTAAATAAAAATCTATTTCTTGAAAGAATTGAATATAAAATCTGTCTTTTGCTATCTTCTCTATCGCCCTTATGTGCTTCGTCCAGAAGTATATACCACTGACCGTCATTATCATATTTTCTAAAGTCAATATACTTTTCCTTCTGTTCATCAGAAATTAAATCAGAACGATAATAAAAAACCTTAATTTCATTTCCGGAAAATGGTAAGGTATTTTCGAACTTAATTTTTGCATAATCTTTTAAATTTATAAGGATAATCTTTGTTGCAAAATTAAAGTCATTAAACTCTTCGACATGATTCTTGAATTGCTCTAAAAGATCATCGCGGTGTGCCAAAAAAATAATATCACCATAAGGTAATTCATTTTTAGCTATGAGTTTCCCTAACAATTCAATTAACTTCACGATAATTAAAGTTTTTCCAGAGCCAGTGGCCATCCAAAAACTCATACGATTAATAAAAGATGTAAAGGAGATTTTATCATCAATGACCGGATAATCATCAGGGTAGTCAAGAAGATACTTTATAGTTTTGCTTTCTTGTTTTTTCTTTAAATCATAATCAAAATTTTCTTCAAAACCGTTGAGTTTATAGTGCTCAAAAAATAATTTTTTGTCAGATTTTTTTTCACTAAAAAATAAATGTAATGCTTTGATAGCATTCTTTAAGGCGGTTTGTTGAAAATCAAAAAGTGTTTTGTCAAGAGAGAAGTGCAAGTAATCAAACTTGTGCCAAATAACCGGTAAGTTTTCTAAAGGAATATTAGCCACAATATTTTGTAAATGTAGTTTCCTTGTATGCATCTACCAAACATCCCTCATTGTCTGAATATTATTATTATCAAGATTTAAATAATTAATTAAATCTTTTTTATCAATTTTAACATCGTTTAAATAAATTATAGAATCATCTGGATTAAATTTTGAGAAAACAAGTTTATAATAACCCAGATATTTATATAAAGCACCACTTTTAGGATTTTTTGCTTTTTTTTCTATAATATTTTTGTCATTAGCAGATTTAAATAAATTATCAATTATTTTAATGAATTCTCTTCGATTATTATCCAGGTTGTTATCATTATTTATTCTTTCTTCAATAAAGCAAAAATATCCGGTACAATAGTTTAGGAATATCCAATTTATATTTTCAACAAATTTTTTTTTGGGTTCATTTGAAGTACATAACTGATCTTTTAAGATGTCTTTTATAATGGATCCTCGATAACCACTTCTCTCTCTTTCAGTTTTTTTTATAAGAGGTTGGCCTTTACAATCCCATAACTTTTCAAGAATTTTTTCTTCTATATCATAATATTGCCTATTTTTCAATTTATTTTTGATTAACTCAATAAATTTTTGAAATTCAATTTTTCTGGTTAGGTAAATGATAAACGTACCTAAAAATTTAAATTCTAAATCTTGAAAACCGAGAAAATCATCAAACATTTTGAATATAACTTTTTGCGCAGGACCTACTTTTGCAAATAGACTATTCTTTTCTTCTATAAAAAAAATTTTTTTCTTTTCAGCATTAATAAAAACAAAATCAATATCCTGAGAGATTAATCCACTGTAGGCATCCTTCAAGTTATCACGCATCCAATATGAAAATGTGTTTTCTTTTATCATTATTCCCACCAAACTAATTTTTTAATAAATTTATAATTTAAATTTTTAATGTTGATTTTGATTGAATCTTCAAACTCTACATCAACATCGTCTATTTTCTTAATCCATTTTCCCCTAAGGTTAGATAATGTTTCAACAAAATCTATATTTTGGTATAAATTTGATAAAAATACTTTGACTTTATTATCTGCATAATCAATTTCAAGGCATTTGAGCATTTTTTCATCCTTTAAAAAAACATATTCATTGTATGGACTTCGGCCAGGGACAGTAAACAAATCACCATCATTATATTTACAATTAGCAAGCACTTCTTCATATTGTTCTAGCTCATAATACTTGAAAAAACCACCGCCTAGATATTCCTTAACTTCTTTAGAAATGCCAGACTTATCATAAGCTAAAACTTTTTTCATTCTTGGAAGTGCTACACTATAAAAATGTTCACCCATCTCAATTCCAATCCACTTCCTTCCAAGTTTGTGTGCTACTGCTGTAGTTGTGCCTGAACCCAGGAAAAAATCAATTACAAGATCACCTTTGTTAGATGTAGATTCAATAACACGATAGACAATAATTTCAGAGTTTTCTGTTACGAATCCTTGACTATCACTATATGAAGGAATATCGAACCAATTATTACCAACTTTTTTAATTTCGGATGGCATATATTCAACTTTCCACTCATCGGCATTGCATTTCAAACAATTATCTAAATGGTTAACACCAAAAACATACTTTTTATCCTTTAAATCCTTGTATTTAAAATCATCATAAGAAATTTTAGAAATAAATTTAGTTTTGGAGTGTGTTTCATCGAAATAGTAAATAGTCCCACATTTTTTACATTTCAAACGTATGTAATGCTCTTTTAACAACTTGTCAACTTTATCTTGAACGAGAGAAAAATGCTGATTTGGGGGAGGAAATAATTTTTTACCAATAAATATTCTTTCAGGTGGGTTTCGTTCTTCTTGTTTAAGAAAACCGGTCCATTTTAGGTTCTCCTTATTTTTATTAGTGTATATATCCTTAAATAAATAATCATTAGATAATGTATAAAATAAAAGATATTCATTTTCAACTTCAAATTTGTTTGATGTGCCGATTGATTGTCTTTTTCTGCTGATAATTATCTCATTTCTAAAATTCTCTTTTCCAAATATTGAATCCATTATACACCTTACAAGCCAATTACCATTATAATCACATCTCAAAAAAATACTTCCTTGAGTATTAAGCCAAGCTTTAGCAATATTTAAACGATTTTCAAGTAAAGACGCCCAATTGGCATCTTTATAATTTGTACGATATAGAAATTGGTCGGTGCTATCCAGATTAAACGGGGGGTCAATATAAATAGTTTGTACTTTTTCTTTAAATTTAGGAAGTAATGAGTTTAGAGCCTGGTAGTTTTCACTTTTGATAAGCCATCCATCAAGAGAATTATCCAAATCATCAAATAGTGATAAAATTTCAAGTTCCAAATCCTTGAAATACTTGGTATCGAGAGGAAGAAACTGATACTTGGGATTTAAAGTGCTAAATTCCTTAAATAATTTTTCAGATTTATCATTACTGCGCAAAATATCAGCTAAAGAGAATTCATCACCTACAATACTGAGTTCTTTCCATTCTTTAATTTGTTCATTTATGTTTTTATGGGAAAGGATTCTGTTGATAATATTATCGGAATAATTAACAGAAGAATTACTATGGCTATTAGAATTTACAGATGCAGAAACAAATTCAGCGTGACTTTTCCAGGCAGAGAGAAGGCGGTCGAAAGTTATAACATAGTTACTGTTTTTAACGAACTTAGGTTTGTTCCAGATTTTTACTAATTCATTTTCAAATTGAGAAATGAAATCAATTATTTTGAAAGCAATATCTTTAAGAATTTGTAATTCATTAACTCTATCAGCAGACCATTCTTTTGCACCCTCCCAAAAATACTGATAACTCCATAATTTGAATTGTTCCTGTAAGAATGCTTTTGCATTTTTGTTTATAAAGAAGTCTACTTCACTTTGTTTTTGAAAAATACGAAATGCTCTTTCAAGGTCATCCTCAGTAATTTTGATTTCCATTTTCTTCAATTTTAAAAGTATATCATCAGTTTTTGTTTTTTTCCCTTTTTCTGAATATAAAACTGAGAATACAATTGTTCTATCTTCTTTTAATTCCTTAAATTCAAAAATTAGTGAGCGTTTTTCATTTGCTTTTTTTGTTTCGATTGTAGATGCATCGAAATAAAATTTGAGAGAGTCGAACTCAACGGGCATACTTCTGAAAATTCGATCTGTTTTAACATAATAGAGCATTTGGGTTTTCCAGAAAAGGACAAGGTCTTTTTCGTCTGTATAAACTTTTTCATATATATTGTTATGGAATGGAGTGGAGTTGAAAAAAATTGAACCACTTTCAGAAAAATACCTGCTAAAGAACGAATAGAGTTTATCGAAAAGCTCATCACGAAATTTGGGATATTTTGAAAGTGCTTCATCAATATCTTTTTTAAGGATTCTTTCAATTTGAGAGTAGTATTTAGATTTAATACTCATTAAGTTGATGAAACCGCCCTGCCCTTCAATTTTGGCACCAATAAAAACGTCCTGAAGAGCTTTGAAGAATTTTTGTTCTTTGGTCATTAGATTACCTAAAGGTTTCTACTGTTATAAATCTTTTTACTTTGAATTTGTAAAAAGCCCTTAAATGCAAAAATATGAAAAAATTTAGTCTAACTATATAATCTAATAATATTAAGAAATACTTTTTTACTATTCTCAAACTGCTTAACAAAATATTAATAACAAATTATAAATTCTTTTAAGAAAATTTTTGCCATTAGGCTTTTCTAGAATCAAATCAAAAAAGAATTTGTTTAAAAAGATTTTATAGAATAATTTGTCTCCCATTTTTTCAGTTATTTTTTCAGCCATAATTATTTCACCTGAATCTACATTGACAAGTCTTGCATTTATTTCTATATTTCCATCTATGCTTGAAAAACTCCCAAAGATTATGGCATCTGCACTAATCAATTTTCCTATTTTTTTTGTTTCCTCCACATCCTTCTCAATTAGTCCTGAGAGAACTAACTTCTTTTCATCAATCAAGTCAATTAACCTCTGTCTTTCCGCAAGTTTAAACTTTTCACTTTTTTTTAAGGTTGTTATAAAAGATTCTGCTATAGTTTTTTCAAGAAAATCATATCCCGAATTTTTGGAAAGATTTTTAAAATCAAGCACGGCTATAGTAATAAAATTGGTTGCCTGTGCAAATGAAATATTAAAAACCAAAAGAAAAAATAACTTTTTCATAATTTTATCCCCTTTTAATTATAATATAACACAAAAATTTTAAAAAGTAATGAAATAAAAATTATTTTTGTCTTTTCAGATCAATAGTGGAATATTTTCTCCCAATTGAGGCTTATAACAACCTCCCAAAAGGCTATCCACAAGATATATGAGATTGCTTCGTCTTCTATTAAGGCTCCCAATAACTGACTTTTTGTCATTAGTTTAAAGATAAAATTCTATTTTTGAGTGGCTTCCATTTGAATTTTCAATCGAAAAAGACCCATTAAGTTGTGATGTAAGTAATTTTATAAGTTCAAATCCAAAGCCATTAGATTGTTGTATTTGTTCTTCAGATATTCCACAACCATTATCTGATACAATTAATTTTGCTTTATTTTTGTTGACTTTGAACGTAATATCAAGCTGACAATTTTCTACATTTTGAAAAGCATATTTTATTGAATTAGTAATAAGCTCATTAACTATAATTCCTAATGGAAATAAAATCTTTGTATCAAGAAAGACATCTTGAACATTAAACGAGATATTTATTTTTTTATCCTCAGATATTGTTGATAGAATATCCCCCACAAGTGTTGTTAAATAATCATTTGTACTCACTTTGTCTAATGAAGGAGTAGTATAAAGTTTTTCATACAACACTGTCATAGTATTTATTCTTTTTCTTAATGAAAGAAGAAAATCTTTTGTATCTTCATTATGAATTTTATTTGCATGAAGAAATATTAAAGAAGAAATGGTATTCATATTGTTTTTTATCCTGTGATGAACTTCTTTTAATAAAATTTCTTTTTCTTTTAATAATGACTTTATTTTTTCTTCTGACTTTTTTCTTTCATTTATATCTCTTACTACAGCTATAACTCTCTTATTTGAATTAATTGTTGTATACTTCAAAGAGACTTCAACCCAAAAAACTTCTCCATTTTTCTTTTTTGCAAGCCATTCAAATGTCTGTGGTTCTCCATCTATAGCCTTTTTTATCAATTCTTGAGCCTTTACTTCAGTGAAAGGGAAAATGTTTGCACTTATATCCCCAATATTACCATTTAATATCTCTTCTTCAGAAGAAAAACCATACATTTCAATGCTTCTTCTATTTGCCTTTATCATTTTACCATTGGTGGCATCATCAATAAATATTGCTTCATTTGTCGCATTGAAAATCTCTTTAAATTCATTTCTTGTTTCATAGAGACGAAATGCCATCTTTATTGAAGCATCTATTGCTTGAGGCAAAGAATTTTTTGTAATATACCCATAAGATGTGATTTGTTCAGCTTTTTCAATATACTCTTTTTCTATGTGATTTGTTAAAAAAATGATTGGAATATCTTTTCCTTTAAGGATAATCGATGCCGTATCAATACCATCAATTCCTTTTCCCAAGTCAATATCCATAAGTATTAAATCAATATCTGTATTATTATAACACATTTCCACTGCTTCTACCCCGGTTTTTGCAACCAAAATATTGTCGGAAATATTTTTCAATGTATTCATAAGCAGAAATTCCGAAGCCTCATCATCTTCAACTATCAATACTTTTAATTTTTTGGTAGCCTCATCAGTAAGGGCATTATCATCGGGTTTATCATTAACTATTTCCGATTTATATTTCTTATAAGGCAAAGTAAAATAAAATTGGCTGCCCTTGCCTAATGTAGATTCAGCCCATATTTTACCTCCAAGCATTTCTACATAAGCTTTTGAAATCGAAAGCCCGAGTCCTGCACCCTGATAAGCATCCTTGTCGGTGATATCGGCTTGAACAAATCGCTCGAAGACGGCATCTAATCGGTCTTCAGGAATTCCGATACCGGTATCCTTCACGTAAAATTCAATCTCTTTATTGTTGTTTGTAAGCTTATATCCAAACGATATTTCGCCCTGAAATGTAAATTTTATTGCGTTTTTCACAAGATTGGTTAAAACAGCAAAAATCTTTTCTCTGTCGCTCGATACAACGGCATTTTCGTATGGCAATTCACAATCGAACTTCAGACCAATCCCTTTGGCATCGGCTTCGGGTTTAAAGAAAGTATAAATAAACTCTAATTGTTCGTTTATATTGGTTTCCGATATAATTACATCCATTATTCCTGCTTCAATCTTCGAAATGCTTATAATATCGTTTATAATATTAAGCATACGATTGCCGCTTTTCTCGATAATTTCGATATACATTTTCTGTTTTTCACCGTCGAGGTTGGGTTCTTTCAATAAATCGGCAAAGCCAAGAATGCCGTTCATAGGGGTACGAATCTCATGGCTCATATTGGCAAGAAATGCCGACTTCAATCGGTCCGACTCTTCTGCTTTTT
>Ga0101944_10005509_pt1 | contig 14318 bp, 11 predicted proteins | sample DewCreD2012metaG_FD_75245 | JGI IMG/M metagenome (GOLD analysis project Ga0101944, IMG submission 75245) | Hot spring sediment bacterial and archeal communities from British Columbia, Canada, to study Microbial Dark Matter (Phase II) - Dewar... ... | reverse complement strand
TCTGGTGTCCGATCAGCCCGCCCGCCAGCGCGCTGAGCACACGTCCGGCCAGCAGTACCGGCCACGGATCGTTGACGATGGACTCGGCGAACTGGATCGGGGTGAAGTCCGGTCGGCTGAGCAGCTGCGCGATCTTTTGCGCGATCAGCAGCACGCCCAAGTACAGGCTCGGCCCGTGAGATTGATCGGGTAGATCAAAATTGCCCAGCCCCATCTGCCAGGCATGGGGGTAATAGAAGTGTTCGTCGATGTGGTATTCATATGGCAGGCCAAAAGTGACGCCCCACAAACGCAGCCCCAGCGCGCAGAGGGTAAGGGCGATCACCGGCCAGACCGGGCGAGTGAAGCGGGCCATGTCAGCGGGAGGTCTTGAGGTGTTCTTTCTTGACGACCAGCCGCCACCACCAGCCCAGCAGTGCGATGAGGGTGCGGCCCACGCGGGGAATGTTGAAGAATTGCGACTGACCGTACTGGCGGTACCAGTGATGTACCGGCACTTCCACGATAGTGTAGCCGGCATCCTGGATCTTCTTGACCAGCTCGACGGTGATAGTGCCGGTGGTCGATTCCAGCGTAATATGATCGAAAATGCTGCGCCGCATCAGCCGGAAGTCGCAGTCTACGTCACGGATGACCAGCCCGAAAGCCAGCTTGACAAAGTACTGATAGGCCAGTCCGATGACGATGCGATGCCACGGGTCGCGCCGCTTGATCTTGTAGCCGTTGACCATGTCAATGCCGTCGCGCACCCGATCGGCCAACAGCGTGAGCTCGCGCGCATCATACTGCGCGTCGCCGTCGGTGTAGAACACCCAGTCCTTGCCGGCCGCGGCAAAGCCGCCGCGCAATACGCCGCCATAGCCGCTGGGCTGCGCGCGATGGATGACGCGCAGGTGCGGGTAGACGCGCGCCAGATCGTCCAGCACTTGCGCCGAATCGTCACGGCTGCCGTCGTTGATGACGATGACTTCGTAGTCGTCGGTGATCTGCGGCAGGGTTTGCAGCGCGCGCAGGATCATCGTGGGGATGGTGCCCGCGTCGTTATAGCAGGGAAAGAAGGCGGTTACGCTGGATAGCTTCATGATGAATGGCCAGTTGTGGATAGCAAATAGTAAGTAACGCTCAGGGCTTGCGCGCCAAGGCGACAACTGTCAGGCCGAAAGGTAGCCCGATCGATCGGACCAGCGGCGCTTCGGCGCTGAGGATGGCGCGCAGCACGGCATTGGCCGGGCCGGGGTTCAGCGTCAGATCAGAGCCGGTCTGGCGGCGCGCGGTCACGCGCTCGCTGAACCGTTTGAGCGCCGCGATCGGGAAGAGAAACGTGTTGGCGTAGCTCAGCCGATCGGGTAGAAGTGCGGCCTGTATCAGTTTGGCTTTCAATTCGCGCCGATGATAACGGTGCGACACGTACACGGCGGCGTCGTGCTTGCCGCGCAGCCAGCGATAGGCGGGCAGGCGCAGCAGCACGCGCCCGCCCGGTTTCAGCACGCGCTGAAACTCACGCAGCGCCGTCATATCGTCCACGCCCAGTTCGCAGATCACGTCGAACGAGACGATGAGGTCAAAAGCGTCGTCGGGAAAGGGCAACGCCATCACCGAGGCCTGCGCCAGCTGGTGATGGCCGCGCAGCCGGCAGAACTTCAGCGCTTCAGCGGCAAAATCAAAGCCGGTGACACAGCCGTAAGGCTTGAGATAGCTCATCACCGCGCCTGTGCCGCAGCCCGCATCCAGGATGCGTAGATCGCCGCCGCGCCCCACCGTATGATCGAGCAACTCGCGCGTGATCCGTTCCATGCCGAGATACCACCAATGAGTATCCTCGACCCGGTACATGACTTCGTATTCTTCGGTTCGCATGGAAATCAATCGGGGCAGGAGGCGGGACCGGCCGGCCCCGCCTCCTGGCTATTCTATGGATTGTAGACCCGGATGTTGTCGAAGTCGACCTGCTGCTCATACCCGGTAGGCGGGTACTGCGTGGCATTGCCATCGGACGGGAAGGTGAACACGCCGAACTTGCCGCCGGACAGGTATGTGCCGTCAGTGCGATTCAAGATCAGCACATCGTTCACGTACACCTGGATGGTTGTGCCGACGCGCCGGATACGAACTCGATCCCAGAGGTTGAGGCCGTTGAGCAGCCCGCTGGGCACACTGCTGGTCCCCAGCCGCGTGCAGCTGCCGCCGTTGCACCGATCGAGCGCCATGCCAATGGGTAACACTGCGTCGATGTTGTAGAAGAAGAAGCGGTAGTATTGCCCGTTGTAGTTGAACTGGCCCGGCGTTGCGCCAAACGTGTTGCTGCTGGCGTTTAAGATGATGCCGTACCAGTTGCCCAGATTGTCCGGCGGACAAGACTCGCCGCAGCTCTTGTCGCGCGGATACAGCACGACCGGCGAAACGTCCACTTGCAGCTCGTAGTCGGCGGGGGTGATGTAGTTGGGCGAGGACGCCACCATGACCCAGTAGGCGGTGTTGTATAACCGCAGGCTGTTGGCCGGATTGCCGTGTGGGTTGGTGACGTGACGGCAGTCACCGGGCAGACACTGCCCGTAGCCGTATGTCCCGCCGCTGCCGCTTCCCACACCGTCGAAGCGTCCGCCCCACACCGCCAGATCATTGTTGCCCGGATTGAAGGTGCTGCTGAACAAGGCCGGGATGGGCGTGGCCGTGGGCGTGGGTGTGGGCGTGGGTGGATAATTGCCCATCACCAGTGGGAAGTAGTTGGTACTCAGCGGCTGCGCGATCAGCTTCACATCATCGATGAACGCGCCCAGGCCGGCCAGGTCCTCAGCGCCCTCGAAACCGAATGCCAGGTAGGTGAGGTTGTTGCGAAAGCCGTTGGGGTCGAGTTGCAGCGTGCCGGTCACCCAACCGCCCGATTGGCCTTCGACCCACGTGCCGAACACCTGGTTGCCGTCGTAGGTTGCACCCCACAACAGCCGATCGCCGGCTGCTGCGTCCAGGCTGTAGCGGAACACCAGCCGCACCTGCGCGAATGTGTGCAGGTCTAGCGGGCCGTACAACAGCCAGCTGCGCTGCCCGGCCGGATACGCGCTCACGCCGGGGTTGAGTACCGGCTGCCCGCCGATCGGTGTGACGGCCGTCCAACCGGTGTTGATATACGCGCCCGACGCGACTCGTCCCCAGTAGTATCCGGCCGTGTCAGCCGGATCAACGACCACGCGCCATAGCGGCACGCTGCCGTCGAGCGACGGCACAGGGCTGAAGCCCGCGCCAAACGTCTCGGTGAAGATCGGGGTGCTGCCCGGCGGCAAGCCGATGTCGGGCGCCAACGATTGATCGACAGGGACAAACTCGAACGGCGGTTTAGGCGTGTACGCTCGGGGCTGGGCTGAGGCCGACGGGCCGATCAGCGAAGTGAGTACAATCACTATCCAACCGGCGGCGAGTGCGACCAGCCACCATCGACTGTTGCGGAGCTGCTTGATCATCGCTTTACCTCTTGTCCACAAAAATGACGGCAGGCCTAAGGGCCTGCCGCTCAAACATTCTGCCAGGCCGATAAACAGCGGCCCCGCAATTATAATCGGTTATGGCCAAACGCCCACGCCGGGCGCGGGTATCTACTTCTCTTCGGCTACCAGCTGCGATTGGACCGTCGGCGGCTCCAACAGCTGGATCAGCTGGTTACGCACATCGGGCTTCAGCGCGCCCGCTTTGCCCGGGCCACGCAACCAGTCCTTGAGTTTCTTGGCGTGCATGGCCGGTATCGGCGACTCGCCGGCATCCACCTCGGCTTTGTCTGAGCCAAAGACGATGACGGGCGACACCGGCACTTCTACGCCGGGCAGATGCTTGTCCAGATAGCGCCGCAGCGCGTTCACCTCCACCTGCGCCTCATCGAGGGGATTGCCCAGGCTTTCCTGCGTGAATGCGCGGAAGAAACGCTTCCAGCCCACGTCGTGCTTCCACTTGCCGTTGCGATACGCGACCGGGCCGTTCTGCATCTTCACGGCGAACACGTAACAATTCGTCGGCGTCACCAGGACGTTGCTGGCCGGGGTGGTGTACTGGTACAGTCGATACTTGTCGTCGAAGCCCTTCAGCGCCTTTGCCAGGATGTCATCGGGCCGATCGATGCGGGCATAGCGGTTGCCGTAGTAGATGCCCACCTGCGAGGCGATGAAACCCGCGATCAGGCACAGAAACGAGACGAGGATCAACTGCGGCGACGTAAACGAGATGATCAGGCCGATCAGCAGCACGCCCAGTCCGAACAGGCTGACGTAGCGCCCGATGTTGGCCCGCTTCTTGATGAATTGATCGTTACGGTAGATGCGCATTTACCTGTGACCGTTGAGATATTTACCCAGCACCAGGCAGGCATTGTTGCCGCCCAGCCCGAACGAGTTGGACAGCGCGATCTTGACTTCGGCCCGGCGCGGCACATTGGGCACGTAATCCAGATCACACTCCGGATCGGGGTTCTCGTAATTGATGGTCGGATGAATGGTGCCGGTCTGGATCGTCTTGACGCACGCGATCGCTTCCAGCGCGCCCGCGCCGCCCATGCAGTGACCGATCATCGATTTGGTGGAGCTGATCGGGATGTTGTAGGCCTGCTCGCCGAACAGGTTCTTGATCGCCAGCGTCTCCGTGGCATCGTTCAGCGGCGTGGACGTACCGTGCGCGTTGATATAGTCCACTTCGTGCGGAGCCACGCCCGCGTAATTCAAGGCACTCTTCATGGCGCGATACGGGCCGGACCCGTTGGGGTCCATGGCGATCATGTGATAGGCGTCCGATGACGAACCGCCGCCCAGCACTTCGGCGTAGATGCGCGCCCCGCGCGCTTTGGCGCTTTCCAGACTTTCCAGGACGAGGATGCCGCAGCCTTCGCTGAGGATGAAGCCGTCCCGCGTCTTGTCAAACGGCCGACTGGCCTTCTCCGGTTCATCGTTCCGCGTAGACAGCGCGCGCATCACGCTAAAACCGCCAATGCCGTATTCGTGCACCAGCCCTTCCACGCCGCCCGCCAGCATCAGGCGCGCTTGTCCGCGCCGGATGTATTCTGCGCCTTCAAACACGGCCTGCGTGCCGGTAGCGCAGGCATTCACCGGCGTGGCGATGGGGCCTTTGGCCTGCGCCACCAGGCTCACGTGATGCGCCGGGATGTTCACCAGGCCGAAGGCCAGCGCAAACGGGCTGGCGCGCTGCCAGCCCTTGCTGGCGTAAGTTTTGAGTTCTTCATCGATCTTGTCGAACGGCCCCATGGCCGAGCCGACGCACACGCCCGCTTCGGTTTGCAGTTCTTCAGGCAGGGGAACGCTAAGCCCGGCGTCCTTCAGGGCCTCCACCGCCGTGGCATGCGCCAGCTGCGAGGCGCGCCCCATGCGGCGCACTTCCTTGGGGTTGATCCATTTGGTCGCGTCAAAGTTCTTCACTTCGCCCGCGATGCGGGTGGGGTACGGGCTGGCATCGAACTGGGTGATGGCGGCCACGCCCGATTTGCCGGCGATCAGGCCCGCCCATAACTCGTCCACCGAGTTGCCCAGCGGCGACAGCGCCGCCATGCCCGTGATCACCACACGTTGATTGTCAGGTCGAGGTTGCATATTTGGGTTGTGCCTCTCTCAAGATTGCACGGCCATGGCTTCGGTCAGCCCGGCTTTGATCGCCTCTACAATGCGGCCCTCGGCGGCGTTCTTGGTGGAGCGAATCGCTCCCCAGATCGCGCGGGCATCCGATCGGCCGTGCGCGATTAATACAACCCCGTTCACGCCTAAAAGTGGCGCAGCGCCATACTCGCGATAATCCACACGCTTGCGCATTTTTCTCAGCGCCGGCAGCAGAAACAACAGGCCGGGCAGCATCAGCAGCGCACCGGGGATCATCAACCCCAGCCCGATCTTGCTCAAGGTTCCGCCGGTCAATCCCTCTTTGGCAAATTTACCCAGAAACGAGACAATGCCTTCGGTAAGTTTGAGGATGACGTTGCCGGTGAAGCCGTCGGTTACGATCACATCGGCCACGCCCTTGGGAATATCTTTCCCTTCGACGTTGCCGATGAAATTGAGCGGGCTGTCTTGCAGCAGTTTGTAGGTGTCTCTGACCAGCATTGAGCCTTTATCGGCTTCTTCACCGTTGGAGACGACGGCGACGCGCGGCTGCTGAATGCCCAGCACGCGCTCGGCGTACAGGCTGCCCATCAAGGCGTTCTGCACCAGATTCTGCGGCTTGGGATCGGTATTGGCGCCCAGGTCTAGCAGCACGGTGGGCTTGACGGCGGCAGGATACTGCGTGCACAGGGCGGGGCGATCGATGCCGCGGATACGCCCCAGCCCAAAGAGGGCCGCGGCCATCACTGCGCCGCTATTACCCGCCGACATGAACGCATCGGCCTGGCCGTCCTTGACCAGCCGCAGTCCCACACTCATGGAGTTGTCTTTCTTCTCTTTCACCGCCATGGTGTGTTCGTGCATCTCCACGACTTCGCCGGCATGGACGACTGTGAGATTCAGGCCGTCGGTCTGGTGCTTGGCCAGCTCGGCGCGGATGGCGTCTTCGCGCCCGACCAGGATGATGTCTACGCCGAAGTCGCGCGCGGCGCGCACGGCGCCTTCTACGACCACGCCGGGGGCATGGTCGCCGCCCATTGCATCGACGACAATTTTCATGGGTAATTGCTCCTGAAACAAGGACGGCCGGTGGCTGGTCGTCCGGGTGTCACGAAGGTTGATGAGGCGGCGCACCGCCTCGTGAGAAGCCGCACGATTTTACCTGACCCTGTATAAAAGTCAATCTGCGGGGCGCGAGATAACCGATCGGGTGGGATGACGGGCCGGCGTTTTGTCTGCCGGCTTCAAAGGACTCGCCCTGCCAGATCAAGCCGGCAGGGCGAGCGTCACACGAAATGCTGGACTACTTGAAGCGGAAGTTGGCGTAGTGCGTCGTGCCGTCGATCAACTTCACGATCAGCTGGCGGCAGGCGCCCGCCCAGGCTTTATCGGTCTTCCACACGTACTTGTACTGATCGTCGCCCGCGCTGTATGACAGGCTGCTGCTGCCGGCGGTCAGCGTCTCTTCGACGAGGCTTTCCGGCGCGTAGGTGTCGCAGGCGATACGCTGCGATCGCGGATAGGCCGGGGCGAAGATAGCCAGCCCCTGGTTGCCGCCCAGGCTGAACTTCACGGGAATAGCTTGTCCGGCCTTGACCGAATTGAGAACGGGCAAGTTGTCGATGGGCTGGAAGAAGCCTGCCCAGTTGAAGATGATGTACACGGTCGCTTCGTCCACCGACGAGTAGCCGAAAGCATCGGTGGCTTGAACTTTGATGGTAAGCGTGGCCGGCGCCGTGTTGGCGGCCGCGTTGAACGTGGCGTTCTGACCCGGCGTCTCGAACGAGCCGTTGTTGTCCAAGTCCCAGGCGTAGGTCACCGGCCCGCCTTCCGGATCGGCTCCGCTGGCGTTGACTACGACCGAGCCGCCCTCATTGACAGTGTACGGCCCGCCGGCGTCGACGACCGGCGGGTAATTGACAACGTTCAGTCCGACGACGACCGGATCGTGATCGGACGATCGATATCCGTTCGGCTCGTACAAGTTGTCCTGCGCAGCGGGCTTGAAGGTGGTGTCGTAATCCAAAACATCGGGCTCATCGGCGTTGATATGCCAGTCGGCCGCGCCGGTCACCTGTGAGAGCAGGCTGGCGTTTGCCAGCGCATGGTCTAGGTAGCCGAACTGGCCGTCAAAAACATACGAGTAAGCGTACGCGCCCTGGAAGGCGGCGATCAGGTTGGTGAAGTCGTCACCGGTCCCCACCACGTCGTCAGAACCGGCTTTGATTGCGTCGATCGGGTCTTCCATGGCGTAGGAATTCAAGTCGCCCATGATGATGAAGTCTGGATCGCCGCTGCCGGTCGGGTCGGTTGCCAGCCAATCCACCAGCGCCTGCGCGGCTAGTGTGCGGGTGCCGCTGCAGTTGCCCTGACCGTCACCGGCGTCAAAGTCGCCGATGTCATCACAGGCGGAACCTTTGGATTTGAGGTGATTGACGACTACTGTGAACCGCCCGCCCGCGGCGACATCCTGAAATGTCTGCGCTAACGACGGACGACTCTTGGTGTCGATGAAACGCGGATCATCGTTCGAGTCGATGGTCTGGAATGCGCCGACGGGAGTTACGCGGGCCGGTTTGTAGATGAGGCCGACTTTGATCGCGTCGGTGCCGATCGTGCCGGTGTCAATGTAGGCATAGGTGCCGGCGCCCAGCAGGTCGTTGAGGCCGGCCACGATGTCTGCCAATGGCTCGACGCCCGCGGTATTTTCCAGCTCGTTCAGGCCGATGATGTCGGCATCCAGGCCGGACAGCGCGGCAAGGAGTTTGGCTCGCTGCCGAGAGAACTCCAGCGGCTGATCGGCATCTGCGCCCCGGCATTCGACGTTTTGCAGCGGCCCGCATTTGTTGTCCAGCGGATCGCCTGTGGGGTAATCGAGTGTGACGAAGAAATTGAGGGTGTTCATCGCGGCAACACGCAGACTGCCGCCCACGGGGCCGGGTGAAGCCGGGCGCAGATTCACGGGGGTGTAGTCGGCGGGGCCGGTGGGAAAGATGCGGTAGAGGCTGAAGTCAAAGCCCAGCACGCCGATCGCGTTCTGGACGATATCACCGCCGCGGAAGCGGTTAGTCAATGAGAACGGATCGCCGTTCGGGTGGCGCAGCACGCTCGGATTCTGCGCGCTATTCGCGTCGTCGAGCGTGATGCGGCGCAGGCTGTTGGCAAGGGTGCGGGTATTGGCCGGGGCGCCCGGCTCGTCGATGGCCGTCCCCGTGAACGGGCGGGCTTCACCGTCAAGCGGCAGGGCCAGCACGATTTCGCCGAAGCGGTCATAGTTGAAGTACTCTGCAATGACCAGCGACTGGGGAAGTCGGACGAGCATGCCCTCGTAGCGTTCTGGGAAGACCAGGGTGTCAAACGGCATCAACACATCGGTCGCCGGCACAGAGCCGGTCCCACATTGCACGATGTTTGCCGCAGGGACGGCCGCTGTATTGCTGTTCGAGCCGTTGAGGGCGGTCTGATTGAATCGCTCCCGGGCGTAACCCGTGACGCGCACTATCTGGCCTGCGCTCACAAGGTTGGCGCTGCCCGTGTAGACGAAGATGCCGTCTGACGTGGTCGCGTCGCCGTCGCCGGTCAAGTCCTGGATGTAGAATCCGCTCTGGCCGGCGCTGCCTTCGAAATCACCCACCACCACACCTTGGGTGGTGACAATGCCGGGGAGCGGGGTGGCAGACCCGCTGCCTTGAATCGCGTAGATCGGCGTATAGACCGTATCGCACACGTTGTAGGGTGAAAAGCCAACGGTGAAGTTCATGACCAGGTTATCGGGCGGATCATTTGAATCCACATCGGTGACCTGGTCGGCCAGGACGGTCAGTGTGCAGCTCTCACCATGCGTGAGTGCCACGCCCGGATCGAGCGTGAAAGTGGTCGGGCCACCGCTGAAAGCCGTAGGCACTCCGCCGGGGCCGCTGACCGAGCACGCCAGCGTGAACCACGATGAGGTCACATTGACCGGCTCACTGAACGTGACCGAAAGATTGGCATTGACCGGAAAATCGGCCGCGCCGTTGGCCGGGTAGGTGTCGGTCACTTCAGGAGCGGTGTCCGCTGCCGAGCAAGGGTTCAGCGGCGACGAGGCATTGCGCGGCGTTGGCGTACCGGCGGCAAAGTCCGCCGCATTGTTATCGGTCTCGGTGCAGCCATTGGTCAGGCGCAGTACGGCGGTTGAGTTGGTGGTGGCGGGCGCGGGGGCCATCTCATAGAAATTTGCGCCATCCCAGCCCATCAGATCTTTGATCAACGCCAGTTGTGCGGCAGAACAGGGCGTCGATCCGCCATTGCAGCCCAGGCCGGTGGTTGACATGACCAGCGCGACCTTTCCCCCGGTGCCGCTTATATTGATGGGCGTTGCGTCGGTAATGTCTGGCGTCGGCAGCGGCGATCCGACCGCTGCATTGGTCGCTTCCTGGATAAGCAAATACTGGCCCGGCGCTAGCGAACCGGACAAAGGCGTGATCAGGTTGGCGGCTGAACCAAAACTGCCGGTACCCGTTGCGCTTGCATACTGCACCGACCAGCCGACGAGTGAAACCGTGGCCGTCCCTCGATTGAACAGCTCGATGAAATCGTGAGTGTAGATCGCGCCGGCGTTGCCGCCGCCGCCGTACACCTGGCTGATGACGATGTCGGCAGAGAGCGCCTGCGCGATCGGCGCGGGCGCAGCGAGCGGCACAACCCCCAGAGTCAGGGCTAAGACCATCAACAGCTTCAACACGCGGCGTTTAAGCGACATTGCAGATCATCCTTTCGGGTGTGATAGGGTAGAAGCTTTGAGGCCGCGTTGGAGAATTGGGAATAATGACATGGGTGCGATTGGGGTGGGGCGCACCAAGCGTATCACACCCGGCTGATTCGAGTCAACCCGTTTAGGTATGAGCTTTGTTCAATTCCGGCGGCGTGGCGAAAATAGAGCTGCGGTCTGAAGATGTGACCGATTGTGCGGAAAGTCGCAAGCAGCGTATCTAGTTCAGCGAGAACGCGGACGATTCGTCGGTAGGTTTGTGACGCGCAGCCTGCACAATGTGCAGCCCCCGCAATTCGCGGGCGAGGATGTCGGCCACCCGATTGAGCAGCTCACCGATCGAGTCGGTGCTGAGCAAAGCCTGTTTTTCGGCCGCTTCGATCTGCAGCACGGCGGCGGACAGATTCGCCAGGGTGGCGGCATCATCGGGGATTTCCATGTTGATCTCGCTGTCGGACAGCTCCGCCAGCAATTTGAGGTAACGCGTCAGCCGCTGTTTCACCGGCCCCACCGGCGACGGCCCGCTCATGGAATCGAACGGCGCCCACGGCCAGAAGTCAATGTCGCCGCGCAGATAGGGCCGATCATGGCGCGTCTGGGTGACGCGGAAACGCGAGTGTCCCACACAGATGATGTTCATGCGGCCATCGGCCAGACGCTCCACCTGCACGATGTGAGCGGTCGTGCCCACATCATACGGCACGGCGGCATCATCACCGGCCTCTTCGCCTTCACGCAGGAGCACCACGCCGAAGGGTGTGCTGTGCTGCAGGCACTCGCCGATCATCTGTCGGTAGCGCGTCTCAAAGATGTGCAGCGGCAGCAGCTGGCCCGGAAACAGCACCGTGTTGAGCGGAAACAGCGGCAGCGTGTTCATATGATGATTGTACAACATTCGCCCCGCGTCGCAACCGGCGGGCGCACCGGCGCACCGGCTGCCCGGACGGGTGACGTTTTGCACATTTCATAGGATAATGTCCTAGACAGTGACAGCTAATCCAGTCTGAGGAGGTAATGCATGTCCACGGTATTCGGCTATCGCGGCCCCGACATGAGCAACATCCCCACCGATGCGCCGGAGCGCGAGCGCATGCGCGCGCTGATCGAGACGATCAGCGCGTACATCGAATACTTCCACGGCGGCTCGGTGAAGATGGTGGGTTACGAGGATGGCACGCTAAAGATCGCCATGTCCGGCGCATGCCTGGGCTGCCCCCTCTCGGCCGAGACGCTGCACGGCTGGGTGGAAGGCACGGTGCGCCAGTTCTTCCCGGAGCTGAAAGCAGTGGAGGCCGTGAACTAGCCGCCGGGCCGGCAGAATCGATCGGGCAGGTTGTGATAGGCCGCCGGCAATGCTATAATCGGCGCCACCATCCTTTCGGCAAGGAGCCTCATGGCTGATTTGCGTCTCGAGAAGCTGGCCAAAGTCGTCACCGAATACTCGGTCGGCGTGAAACCGGGTGACAAAGTGTACATCACCGCTTCACCGATCGCGCAGCCGCTGACGCTGGCGATCATCGAGCAGGTCATCAAGCTGGGCGGTCTGCCGCATATCTCGGCAGGCAGCGGCTATCATCACCTCGATCTGGTGCCCGGCGCGCTGGAACTGATGCTGAAGTACGGCACCGACGAACAGATTCAATACCTCAATCCGTTCGAAAAGATAGCGGTTGAGACGTTTGACGTGCGCATCGCCATCAAGAGCGACATCAATACCAAGACCCTGTCCGGCGTCGATCCCAAGAAGATCGCGCTGGTCACGGCCGCGCGCCGGCCGTTGTCCGACGCGCTCTTCCGCCGCACCGCGTCTGGCGAGCTGCGCTGGTGTGTGACGCTGTTCCCCACCGAAGGTTACGCGCAGGACGCCGGCATGAGCCTGCGCGACTACGAAAACTTTGTGTACGGCGCGATGTTGCTGGACGATCCTGACCCGGTGGCCAGCTGGCGGCAGATGGCGGCCGAGCAGCAGAAATACGTCGATTGGCTCAAAGGCAAGAAGCGCGTGCACGTCAAAGGGCCTAATGTCGATCTCACGCTAGGGATCGATGGGCGTGTCTTCATGAACTCAGACGGCAAGAAGAACATGCCCGACGGCGAGATCTTCACCGGCCCGGAGGAGACTGTGACCGATGGCTGGATCAAGTTCACGTATCCGGCCATTTATCAGACCCGCGAAGTCATCGGCGCGGAGCTGGAATTCAAGGCGGGGCGCGTGGTCGGCGCGCACGCGCAGCGCGGTGAGGATTTCCTGCTGTCTGTGTTGGACACCGACAGCGGCTCGCGCACGCTGGGCGAATTTGCCATCGGCACCAATCGCGGCGTCGATCGCTTCACCGGCAACATCCTCTTCGACGAGAAGCTGGGCGGCACCATCCACGTGGCGCTGGGCGGCGCCTACCTGGAGACCGGCGGGCGCAACCAGTCGGCCGTACACTGGGATATGATCTGCGACACGCGCGATGGCACGGAAATTACCGTGGACGGCGTGCCGTTCTATCGGAACGGGGAGTTTCTGATCAAGTAGTCGCCGAGGAAACCCGCAGGCCGCAAAACAAAAAGGAGACGCTCCGCGAGGAGCGTCTCGTGTTGTGAGGAGACAATGATCATCGACGGCTGGACGATCGCCCCGGAGATACTTTCGGTTGCGCCGGTGGAACGCTGCGTCTTGAGCGAATGCCACGGCGCGTGCTGCTCCGGCGGCGTATGGCTGGACGAAGCCGATCTCAAGCAGATTGTGCCGCACGTAGCGGCAATTCAGGCCAATTTACCGGAAGACCGGCGCGATCCGGATACGTGGTTCTCCGCGCCGGAACCCGATGAGACCACACCCTCCGGCGTCAAGATCGGCACGAACGTGGTGGATGATCCGGCGCGCCCCAATGAAACGTGCTGCGTCTTTCTGCGGCCCGATCGGCTGTGCGCACTCCAACTAACCTCCCAGCAGCTGGGGCTACCTCGCCCCGGCCTGAAGCCGCTGTTCTGCGCGCTGTACCCCATCTACATCGAGGACGGCGTGATCTTGTTCGATCACGAGACCGAGCGGGTGTTCGACCTGGCCAGCTGCCGCCGCGCCTGCGCAATAGCGCAGCCCCTCTATCGCGTATTCAGCGACGAATTGATCTTGCTGTTAGGTGAAGAAGGCTATCGGCGGCTGGTAGAGGCCGCTACTTCTGCTGCCTGATTTTGGGCCAGCGAACGAACACGAACAGGCTGTAAAGCAGCGACACGCCCGCGCCCAGCGCCACCGCCAGCGGCGCGCCCACCAGGCTGGCCGTGAAGCCGGCCTGCATCCGCCCGGCCCCCATGCTGCCCTGAAACAGCATCGAATAGATGCTCATCACCCGCCCGCGCAGCTGATCGGGCGAGGTCAGCTGCACCAAGGTATTGGTCAGCGCGTTCTGCAAGATAAACACGATCCCCACCACAAACAACACTGCCGCGCTCAACCAGAACGAACCTGACGCCGCAAAGACCAACAAGCCCAGCGGCAGCCCGATGTTGCCCAGCGTCAGCAGCCGACCCCGTCCGCGATCGCCATACATGCCCACCAGCAGCGCGCCCAGCAGTGCGCCCGTCCCGAACGATCCCATGAGCAGACCAAACGGCACCGCATTCGGATCCTCGCAGGTCAGCCAGCTGCACGCCCACTCGTTAAGCGGCCGGGCGCTGGCCGCCAGCACCCCGATCGGCTGGATCGTCCCGTCGGGCATCACCTGCGATTGGACAAAGACCGGCATCAGCGTCATGAACGGAATCGACAGGAACGCGGCCACGGCCACCATGCTCATCAGCACTTTCAGCGTCTCGTGCCACCACACGTAGCGCAGCCCTTCCTTGAGGTGCGAGCGCATGCGCGGTCGCTGGCCTGCCGTCGGGGCGGGCGGCAGCCGCATCAGCAGCAGTCCGCCGATGACGGCCAGAAACGACAGGCCGTTGATAAGAAACGCCACCGCCGGCCCCTGCCACGCGATGAGCATACCGGCCAG
>Ga0101944_10005508_pt1 | contig 14320 bp, 9 predicted proteins | sample DewCreD2012metaG_FD_75245 | JGI IMG/M metagenome (GOLD analysis project Ga0101944, IMG submission 75245) | Hot spring sediment bacterial and archeal communities from British Columbia, Canada, to study Microbial Dark Matter (Phase II) - Dewar... ... | reverse complement strand
TTCCAACTCTCGTCGTTCTCTTTCTGTTCACCACATTTTCACAGGACAGAAATGCAGTTTCGGAAATTAAAAGAGAATCTCTTCTGAAAACAGTATCAGTTTTATCATCCAAAGAATTTGATGGAAGATTGCCCGGCAGTGAAGGTTATGATAAAGCAGCAAAGTATGCAGCAAATAAATTTCTTGAAGCAAAACTAAAACCTTTTGGCGATGCCGCATATTTTCAGTTTCTGAATGTTGAATATAACCGAATTGATACTCCTGCAGTATTTGAAGTAATAGTGGACTCAATCACAATTCAATATGAACTTGGTAAAGATTTTGTCTTTCGTGGTTTTAGTGGTGCAAATAATTTCACACTTCCGGTTGCATTTTGCGGATACGGATTATCGAGACCTGATTTAGGTTATGATGATTATCAGAATGTTAATGTGAAAAACAAAATAGTTATGGTCTTCAAGCAAAACCCAAAATGGAAAGTTGATGATAAGAATTGGGGAACTGAATACCCGCGTGAGAAATCTCTTGTTGCAAAACAAAAAGGTGCAAAAGGAATTTTGTTCGTCTCTTTGCCAAATGAGGAAAAACCCCAGCCATTGATTGGAAGCGTTATGCACGGTGAAGGTGAACAACCAACAGACTTTCCTCAGCTTCACATTTCGATTGAAGCAGCAAATGATTTGTTAAGCAAAGTCGGGCTGACAATTAATGAATGCCAGACTAAAATTGATGAGAAGAAAAAACCATTTTCATTTCTTACCAGAACCAAAGCAAAAGTTATTGCCACTACTTTTTATCAAAAAGATGCTAAAACTATGAATGTTGTCGGAATGCTCGAAGGAAGCGATCCGATTTTGAAAAATGAATATGTTGTTATCGGAGCTCATTTGGATCACGTTGGTTCACAAGCAGGATTAATTTTCCCCGGGGCGAATGATAATGCATCAGGTTCCGCTGGCGTTATTGAAATTGCAAAAGCTTTTTCTTTTGATAAAGTTAAACCAAAACGCTCTGTGATTTTTGTTCTGTTTGCAAGCGAAGAGCAAGGATTGTTTGGTTCAAAACATTTTGTACAGAACCTAAAAATTCCAAAAGAAAAAATAGTAGCAATGCTTAATCTTGATTGTGTTGGTTATGGTGATAGCATTCAAGTCGGAAACGGTAAAAGCTCTCCAAATCTCTGGCAGATTGCAAAAGATTTTGATCAGAAAAATTTTAAGTTGATGGTTAATGATACATGGAGCGGTGGCGGAGCTGATGCAACAGCATTTCACGAACAGGGAATTCCATCACTTTATTTTGTCTCAAAGTACAGCTACGATCATCTTCATCTTCCAACGGACACGGTAGAAACTCTCAATCCGGATTTGTTTGAAAAAATTGTTAATCTCGCATTTCTGACAGCAAAGCAAGTCGCCGATGGCAAATATCAAAGAGAAGAAGTGAAGAAATAAAAATTAATGTTGTTTGAATTGTAATGGATGATTTGCAGAAATATAGATTTGGATATTATTCATTTAGTGTAATCTCCCTTCTCAGGAATTATATTTCTAACTCCGCCAGTAGGATTTGCAACATCTCCTTTATATCGTGGAATTAAGTGGATATGAACATGAGGAATTGTTTGTCCCGCTGATGAGCTTACATTTACGCCTATATTAAAACCATCAGGATTAAATTTTTCTGATACAATTTTTTTTACTTTATTCAAAATATACCAACAAGCGGATTGCTCTTTAAAGCTTAAATCAAAATAATTATCACAATGCCTTTTAGGTATAATTAATGAATGACCATTATTTACAGGAAATTTGTCAAATATCGAATAAGCCATTGCAGATTCCAAAATCAATTCTCTTTCGGGATCAGGGTTACACAAAACACATTCTAGATTTCTCTTTTTATTGATTTGATTAAAGTGTCTATATTCATAAATCTCACAAAATTGATTTTTAAAGATTGATTTGTAGCTCAATATTACATTACACTGATATGTAGGTTTCTGATGTACCTTGTGAATTCTGAAACCCTCATAGATCAAATCTCTTCGAACCACAAAAAATGCTTTTCCATTTGGCTTAAGTAAAGAAGAGACCTCAACCAAAACATCTGTTTGTTCTTCTGGCAATAAAACGTTTAGTACATATATGCACATTATAGTATCAAACTTTTTTTTAGGATATTCAGGGAAATAGTGCTTATCATATCCAATTATGTTTAATCCCCTTTTTTGTAAAATCCTCACATCATTTCCAAAGCCACAACCGAAGTCCAAAACTTCCCCTACTAAAAGATTATTCTCAAATAAATATTTTGCTGGGAAAGACAAATATTTTCTTTCTTTAGCTGTTAAATGTGTGTATATATTTTCTCTTATATTATCCATTCTTCATAACCGCGTGTTGTTATTAAAAAATCACAACATTTTTCTAACTGATTAATTGCAATTCTTTGCCAATCAAGATTTGAATCATTTCCCAAAAGAGTAACTCTTATTTCCTTTCTGAATCTATCCCTCTGATAGTTTTCAATTATTTCCCAATAATGAATTATGTAATCCTTTTGTTTTTCAATCATTTTTGTTGAGGGGATTTTGTTTCTTTTTTGGTTATTAATCTTTGGTTGTGCAGGTAATAAATTCCATAGATCATTATTCCTCCAAATAGAAAAAGGAATGATATGATCAGTATCGTATTTCAATAATGTTTTGCCTGTCCATACACAGTAAACTTTTCCCTCCTTTTTGATAATGTCCCTATAAATTTTTTTTGATTGTTCAACCTCTCTTTGTGTTATTGGAGACCTCAATATTTCGCTAATTACCTTTTCAACTTCCAACTCTTTATCCGAAGCATTTACTGAGAATTCTGCCCATTTAAATAAAATAGAATCTGTTCCACCAATAAAGCTTCCCAATATTCTAAAAGCATCATAATAATCAATTGGAATAGAAAAAGTTCCAAAATTATTAATTAGAAAATCAGTATCTGTCGGAGATATTTTTTTTCGCTTGTGATTCAGTTCATAATTGAAAATCGAGTAATAATTGTTACTAATTGAACGCCCAATATATCTCATTGGCATTCTTACAATTGTATTTTCCATTTTCTTTAATAACTCTATAAAATCAGAAGTCAAATTCTTTGGCAGATGGTGATTCTTTAAATCATTATAGAAAGCAGAAAATCCCCCAACTTCTTTGTAGGCGGATATTATTCTTCTAAATTGAACTTCAAATGCCAGATTAAAATCCCCATTTATTTGGGGAATCTTAATCGAAGAATCTAAAATCGGATAGTAATATATTAGCCACTTTTCTAAAAGTAATCCTAAAGGAAAATATGCTCTGTCATTAGAAAATGAAATAAAGGGAGAATTTTCTTGAATTATATCAATTACACCTCGCAAAAGGGCAAACTTATAAGTTGTGGTTTTATTATCTCTTTCAATAATCTTGCTAATATTTTGCAGAATATTTTTGTTCATACTAATGGATTATTAAAATAAAATTAAACTAAAAACTATTCCCAATAACTAATCAATAGCAGCGTCAATTCAGCCAAAAGATTTTCCATTCGAAATAAACTCATAGCCCTTCTTTAGCCATAAATTTCGGCAGTGAAAAGATTCGTGACCAGAAAAATTTAGTTTAATGTTCATAATTATAATTTAATTCAGCTTGTATTTTCTCAAATATATTTTGATCGATCTTAAAAGACAAATTATGCAAAAACGTTCTCTCATTTACTTAACGATTTATTAGTTTTATTATTAAACAAAATATAATTTAACGTATTAAGCTTTAAATGGATTTCTTTTGAGGAAAAATTTCAGTTAAATTAAAATATTTATAATTCACAAAACATTCATAGGCAAAGCAAATAAATTTTTTCCAAAAGGAATTGGTTCATTACCAGTATAAAAAACAATTCCCCTTAAAAATTTTGTTTTATTTTCCTGTTCAAATGATTTTATATGCTTAAAGTCAGTTGCAGTAATTTTTGAAGTGGCTTTAACTTCAATAGCTGTAATCTTCCCATCACTTCGTTCAATTAAAAAATCTATTTCCTGTCCTGAAGGTGAACGATAGTGGTATAGCTTTAAATTAAGTTTACTCCAAGTAGATTGCTTCAACAACTCCATCATAACAAAATTTTCTAACAACCTTCCCCAAGAATTAGGGTCAGCAAATACTTTATCCTCTTCAAATCCAATTAGATGAGATAAAATTCCTGTGTCGTTAAGATATAGTTTCGGGGTTTTTATAAGTCTCTTTGAGAGATTTCCCGACCATGCAGGTAAAAGATAAATTAAAAAAATAGATTCCAACAGAGCCGTGTATCTTTTTAATGTTGTTTGTGGTATTGCAGATGAGCGAGATAATTCAGCAAAGTTTAAAAGAGTTCCTGCTCGCGTAGCAAAAACATTTAATAACTTAGGCAGCTCCGAAAGTTTTTCAATGTTAGAAATATCCCGAACATCTCTTTGAAGAATAGTAGTAAGATATGAATTAAACCAGGCATTTTGTCTTTGACGATCTTTTCTATTTAACATTTCAGGATAACCGCCTGTCAAAACTTTTTTAATTATTGCATTTTTCGTATTTGATATATGATTGAAATTGAAACTGTTAGAACAAATTATATCAATAAAATTGAATTCAGTCTGGCTGATTTCACTTTGAGAAAATGGAAAGAGTTTAATTACTTCAATTCTTCCTGTTAGTGATTCAGAAATTTTAGGCAGCATCAGAACATTTGCCGAGCCAGTTATGATAAATTTTCCTGCTTTGCGATTGTTATCTACAAAACTTTTTATAGCCAAAAATATTTCAGGAACTCTTTGAACTTCATCTATTACTAAATTTTCAGAATAGTTTGAAATAAAATCGTAAGGATTATTTTGTGCCGCAGATAAAACAGTAACATCATCAAATGTTAAGTATCTTGCTGGATGCTCATTCTCGGAAATATATTTAACAAGAGTGCTTTTACCCGTTTGACGTGCACCGTGTAAAAGTACAACGGGTGAATCCGACAATGCTTCTAAAAGTTTTGTTTTAATTTTTCGTTCAATCATACAGTGCAAAAATATATTTTCCGTGGATGATAATCAACCATTTAATGGATGATTATCATCCACCAAATGGACGATTTACGGAGTAGTAAAAAACTTTCCACTCTTTATCCCAAGTTTATTAATAGAAAACGATTATTTTTGAAGTGAGTTTAATTGAAAGGAATATTTATGGCTTCAAATAAAGTTGAGATTGCTGGTATTATGGGTCCAATTTGGTTTATTGGCTGGTTGTTTACTATTGGCTTCTTAAAGTTATCTTTCTTTAAAGGTTTGTTGGCATTGTTTATCTGGCCATATTACATTGGAGAATTTTTCTCGGGAAAGTTCTTATAATTTTTATAAACTCCAAAGATTAATCCTTAGATTCAGGGGCTGATTAAAAAGTAAATTTTCCTATAGTTCTGGTGCCTTAGTGACTTCGTTGCTTTTGTTGTGATTTCTGTATAATATATTTTATTTGCCACAATGACACAAAGACTCAAAGAATCAATAAGAAAATTTACTTTTCAGTCAGCCCACTTTAGATTAATAGATTACATCGTAATTTTCAATGATATTCTGTGAACGCTGGGCAATATATCATAAATAGAATATGCATAATCAAAATAAATGAAACTATCTGAAAGAGGAACATTTGCACCAGCACCAAAACTGAATTTCTGATCATCATAATTATACTTATATCCGCCTCTTAAAAATATTCTGTCAAAGAAGGAAATTTCAGTACCAAAATGAACTCTTTCTTTATTATCATTAGGATGTGTTGCGTCTATTCCTCCTCTTACTTTAAAATACTCTGATTGATAAACATCGAAACCAATTCCAACCTGAAAATGCAGTGGCAAAGGATATTCGTTTGTTTGTAATCGAGCCGGAGCCAATCTACTTAATGGGAAATTGTCATTCTTTAAATGAGTAATCGCCAGGTCTGGACCGTCAAATTTCATATCGCCGCCGAAGTTTGTCATACTCATTGCAATTGTCAGATTTTGAAAGTCTATCAGATATTGTGTCCCAATATCGAAAGCAAAACCATTTGCCGTTTCATTCCAAATCTGCTGGTTAATATATTTTACAGTTAATCCAACACTGAACCTGTCAGTTAGATATTTGGCGTAAGTTACTCCCAATGCAAGATCGCCGGCATCAAAAAATCTTCCCGTTCCGTTTGGTTGTTCTTCTGTGGTAATTTCCATTTTTCCTGTTGAAAACATTATAACATTTGCGCCAATAGTTCCAAAATCTCCAAGATTGTATGCAACAGATGCAGCACTTAAATCAAACAAATCAAACCAGTTTGCATAAGAGAAAAATACTTCGAAGTTTCTAACCTTTGTAATTCCTGCAGGATTATAAAACACAGTGCTTGCATCATCAGCTAAGCCGACAATTGCACTTCCCATTGCCTCTGCTTTAGCACTCACAGGAATTTGAAGAAACTGTGCTCCGCTGGTTCCAAGATTTGGATTCTGTGCAAACACAAATTGTGTAAAAAGAAATAACGAGATTATAAGTAAATTTTTCATTTTCTTCTCCATCCCAATTATTTAATTACCGCAAAACGTTCTTTATATTCAATGTCACCGGATTTAACTACATAGATATAAACACCGGGAGCAATTTCTCTTCCGCCTTCAGCACGCAAATCCCAAGTCGCTGTTCCGCTTGTTGAATTATGATAAATTGTTTTTACTAAATCTGCATCAACCGTGAAAATGTAAATATTACATTCTGGGGGAAGATTAATAAATTGAATTTGTCTTAATGGTTCTCTTCTTAGTTCACCGAATTCAGGTTCGAAAAGCGAAGAAACTACGTATGGATTTGGAACGACTCTGATTTTATTAATATTTTCTTTAATACTCACTTTGTTTACAACCGAACCTTTTAATTCAAATGAATACGCATCTTTAACATTCGGTAATACTGGTTTTATCACCTCAACTGAGAATTTATTGCCAGCATTAGGAACCGCATTTTCCGAAAAAGTAACTTTCCCTAATATTCCATTAAATCTAAAAGTACCCAGATTATAAACAGTATCAGTACTGATATTAATATTATTCGCACTGACAGAAATTAACAAGTAGGGCTTACCATTTTTAATTCCATTTCCTTCCACATTAACGATATATGTATTCTGAACAACAAGAGTTTCGGCATCAACACTAAATTCCATCTTGAAATTATCTGTTCCACCAATTCTCGAGACGCTTTTAATGATAGCCGGTTTATTTAATGAAAAAACAACACCATCCGAAGTTGAATAAACTTGATCTAAAGAGAAAGCTCTTTTATCAACGACTGTTAATGAATCATTTTTGTTTACAGTAACTGCGTAAGAAATTGTGATAAGGTCTCCCATTTCTGGCCTTAAATCAGCAGGAGTGCCTGCAGTATCTGTAAATCTTATTTGCAAGCCGTGACCGGTAATTGTTAAAAGTCTGCCACCGATTGGATAATTATAACCGGCTCTAATCATTTCTCCAGTAGTTAGATTCAATAGATCAAAATTATTTGTAGCGTTGAATTTGATTCCATATTTGATCGGTTTGGTTTGAGATGAATCTGTAATTGTTATTGTAACCTGAGTAGCGGGATTTCCGATTTCTGTTTTAGCAACGTAATTGAAATTAACTTTATATTTTCCACCGGCAAGATTTTCATTATCAGCGGGATTTACATTTAACTCGTAATTAGAAACTCCCGAACCAATTTTGGTAATATTACTTGCAGAAACCGGCTGTCTACCGATTGCGTTTGAACGAGGAATAATCGAAATAGTATTATCTGCAGCGAGAGTATTTCCGATTGCACTCTCCAGACTTGGAACCAAATCATTCCCTCTATCAAATGCAGTTAATGAATACCAATATTCAAAACCATTTAAGATAGTAGTATCGGTAAAACTATATTGAATTCCCGAATTTTTTCCGATATCGTTCTTCACATCAAATTCTGCTATTTTTTCCCAATTGATGCCTTTATTGATTGAGCGATAAATTTTATATCCTTCAAAATCATATTCACCTGAAGAGGCGTCCGGCTTTCTTTCTGCTCTGTCATCCCAATATAACAATGCTTGTCGGTCGCCTGCATATCCATAAAGTTTAGGTCTTTCCGGTGGTTTAGGAAGATTAAAACCTGCATCAACAGTGTTCTTTGCGGTTGTAGCTGCGGCAAGCATCTCTTCCTTTGTCTCGCCTGCAACAAAAGCAATAACAAATGTAAGTGTATCCCCAACATTAAGCCTATAAGGTCCTGATGATATAGTTGCAACGATATCTAAACCAGAAGCAGGAATAGTTGCCGGATCATCATAATGGAGATTGGTATTATTTCCAAGATGAAAGAACTTTGGTCCTAATGGAGAATTATAAAGAGATGGAGAACTTGCCATTCTTCCAAACTGAACTGAGTCAATATCAATATCGTCATCATATAAGCTATAGTGCATATCAGTTACACCAAGTTCCACTCCATTAACTTTCGGAGTTTTTAACATAGCTACTCCGAAAAATCCTGTTTTTCCACCAGGCCATTCAGGAGAAATACCATCATCGAAGAAATAAACTAATCCTCTCGATTTAATAAAATCAATTCTATCGTCAGCATATTCAGGAACTCCTCCGCTTATATTCCCAACATCAATATCACAATACATTGCAAAATAAACGCTGTCAAGATTTCTCTTTCCGACTAACTGATATTTGTAGAATAAAATATTTTTGGCAAACGCAACACCGTAAGCATAACCGGTTTGAATCATTTGTATGCCTAAAATTTCTTTTGAATTATTACTATCACTAAAAACACAGTAACTGTCTTGATCAGATAAAAAAATATTATTGCCTTGAGAATCTTTTACGGGCCAGCCTTTTACAGGATGCCAAGTATTAGGATTATCACTGAAAGCCACTTGAGCTAAATCAGGATTATGATAACCGCCAACTGCCTCCCATTCTTCGTTTGTTGTGTGTAAACCCTGAACAACATTATTGGGAATTCCAACCCAAGGATTGACACGATAGATATAATGTTTTGTGCTGTTGATAGGGAATTCACCGGAAGGTCCCTGAGTAATTCTTCTTGGATAAAGTTTGCCGCGATTTTCAAAAAACAATCCAATGTTGCTTGCATTGTGAATTCCGGCAGCTCTATCTCCAATTCCAAAAGATTTTTCAAGACTACTTCTTGAAAGCATTTCATCTTTTTGTTTTTTATTTTGAGATAAAACCGCTGTTGTAAAAAAAACCAAAACCAATAGAATGATGATATTTTTCATCTTCATTTTCCTTCGTTAAAATTTTCAGAATCTGATTGTTGCACCAAGTCGAACTGATCTTGGCGGACCAAAATTAGAGGGATCTCTCATCCATTCGAGAGAATGATTGCCTTCAAAAGTGAAATCGGGTTCTCCGGTATCACGATAAACATACAGAATATTTTTATGATCAGTCAAATTTAGAATTTCAGCAAACAGGCGAACTCTGAAATTTTTATAAACATCGAATTCTTTGCCGAACATAAAATCAAGAGTGTAGGTGCTTGGTTGCCTTAGGGAATTTTTTTCTACAAAACCAACATCTCTGCCACCTGGAGTATATGGTGCACCAGAACTTAATCTGAATATCAAACTAAAATCCATTTTTTCAAAAATGTGATAGCCGAATAATTGCGGTCCTTCGCTCATTGGAACGGTATATGTGCCCGTTAAATTCAGCATATGGGTTCTATCAAAATCCAGATAATATAGTAATGTAGATTCTTGTGTGCTGGGATATTGTTCTGTTTCGGAGGAGGCACTTCCTTTTGCAACCGAATAAGTGTAACTCAATCCACCTGAAAAATATTTGTCTGGTCTAATGTCAAGATTAACTTCGAACCCTTTAACATTAGCATAATCTTCATTGACGAAGAGCGTATAGCCGGTATATCTGCCGTCAACGAATGGGAAGTAATATCGTGTTCCAATCAAACCAGTAATGTCTCGATAATATGCTGTAACATTAATTGCAATTCTATCGGTGAATTGGTGTGCAACTCCGACTTCGTATGAAATAGTTCGTTGTGCATCAAGACTTGGCTGACCAAAAAGTGGTTCTCTTACGTTCAGGTCGTATTGGTTGTTCTCAAAAAGATATTGAAAGTCTGGATTTTGAAAAAAGTGTCCATAAGAAAAATGTAGTTTTGTTCTTTCAGAAATAGGATGTGCAATGCCAATTCGTGGTGATAATTGTGATCTTGGTTTCGCTTTTACCAATGAGCCGGGCTTCAGTGGGTCTTCTCTGAATACAATATTAGCATTCATTAAATCGTATCTTAAGCCAATGTTAATAACTAAATACGGTAATTCAATTTTATCTTGAATGTAACCGGCAAATTCAAAGGGTTCGGTTATGTAATCATTTTTATAGGGGAAATTTCTTTTCGGATCATAGACATAAAAATATTTCAATCTGTGTTTTTTATAAGATAATCCAAACTTAACTTCATTAAAGTTATTTATCTGCCAGACAGCATCAGCTTTTCCATCTAAGGTAACTGTACGGCTGTCTATCAATTCAAGAGGGTCGGCTAAACTAAAAAATTCAAATCCGTTCCCAATTGGAAGGTAAATTCGTTTTGATGTTGGTAAATATTGTGATGTATCTTTATCAATTCCCGAATAATATCCTTGGTTGAAGTAAGAAAATTTAACATCGTAGAAAAGATTGTTTTGAACTGTGTGAGTAATGGCTAAAGTTGTTTGCCAGCTATCTGTTCTTCTTCTTAAATATTGTTCGGGAATGTATTTATAAGCGTGATTGTAGCTCTGTCTTTTTCCTTTACTTCCTCTATTTGATAAAGCAACTTTAAAGCCCTCTAAAGCAGTTGTCGTGAGTTTTGTAAAAAAAGTTCTTTCGTTGTTATAACCAAATGGAAGGTAGCTGCCACGTTTATCTTGGTCAGCAGAAATAAAAAATTTCAAATCATTTGTGAAAAGTGGACCGCTTAAACTTCCGTTAATTCGGGATTCGTGAAGACTTGCATATCTTTCTATTCCGAATTCAGATGTTCTCATCTCTAATTTACCGCTTAGTTTATCTGACCCATCTCTTGTAACAATATTAACTACACCACTGAGTGCGTTTCCATATTCTGCGTTGAAAGTTCCGCTGAGCAAACTCATTTCCTGAATTGCATCATTGTTTAGTTGGGTTGCAAGTCCGCCTAAGAGAGGATCAACGACAAGCATTCCATCAACCATATAAGCAACTTCATTTGAACGACCACCTCTGATATGAAGATTTGAACCACTGGCAACTACTCCTGCCTGTAATGAAAGCAGCTCTGTAAAACTTGCAACCGGGAGAGCTTCAATCTCATCTCTGCTTATTACAGAAATTGAACTTGTTAAGTCTTTTTGAATTAATGGTGTTTTTGCTGTAACAATTACTTCACCAACCTGAAGAGTTTGTGGTTTTAAGTCAACCGAAAGATTGGTTGTCTGATCAACAATAATGACAACGTTTTGCATCAGAACTGTTTCATAACCTATGAACGAAATTTTCACACTATATCTTCCAGGCGGAATATTAAGAATAACATATTCACCTTTGAGGTTAGTGGCAGCACCGAAAGAAGTTCCTTCAATTAAAATATTTGCACCAACAAGAGGTTCACCAGTTTCGGCATCTTTAATTACACCACTGAGTTTTCCGGTTGTGCCTCCTAAAAGAAATGTTGAAATCAGAGTAACTATTAAAAAGATTTTTTTCATACTGTCTCCTTTTATCAGATAATTAAAATATCACCTGATTTTGATCTGTCATTATTTTTTCACTCTCTTTGAGAATTTTTTTTGCAATAGATTTATTCTTTACTGCACAAGCAGTGGCAATTGCATTTATTAGAACGGAAATAGCAGCAAAGGAATTAGTAAAAAGCATATTTTCACTTTTCACAGTCAGAACTGCTTCTGAAAAAGATGCAATTGGCGCAGTTGATTTGTTAGTAATACTTATGACTTTGATTCCTTTGTCATTTGCAAATTCTGCTACATCAACTGTTTCTTTAGAATATGGTGGAAAAGAAAAACATATAAGCAAATCGTTTTTGTTCATATACAAAACTTGCTCGTGGAAAAGTGTATGTGTGTGTTTAAGAACAGAAGCATCAACACCCACTTGAGTTAGTTGATAAGAAAGAATTTCTGCAACAAGATACGAAATTCCCAATCCAGCAGTAAATACACGTTCTGATTTGAGAATTGTTTCAATAACTTTATTAAAAATCTCTCTATCAACATTGGACAAAGTATCATTTATATTTTTCACATCCATATTCGCCACAGATGTGAGAATATCATTATCAAGTTTACTTTTATCAACAAGAGAAAAGATTTCATTTTTTTTCAGATGTTTCTTGAGCGAATCTGAAACTGCATCCCGCAATTCACTGAATCCCGTAAAGCCAACACTTTGAGCAAACCGGATAACAGAAGCAACACTAACTCCTACTTGCTTTGAAACCTCGTGAACATCAACGAAAGGAATATTGTCGAAGTTATCAATCACAAAATCGGCAACCTTGCGTTGATTCAAAGGCAGCGAATCATACTTGTTTTGAATTTTCTCTCTTATTTCTTTATAACGACTAACCATAGATTAAGAAATTGTCGCACTTCGATAAACTCTCAGTGCGACAATAATTTTTTATCTCATTAAAATCATCTTTTTAGTTTCAGAGAATTTTCCTGCTGTTAGTTTATAATAATAAACTCCGCTGCTGAGATTTGAAGCATCAAAATTATATTGATATATACCTGGAGTTAGTTCTTCATTAACCAACGTTGCAACTTCATTACCAAGCACATCAAAAACTTTGAGAGTAACTGGTTGAGTATTGCTTATTGAAAACTGAATTTTGGTGCTTGGATTAAACGGATTCGGATAGTTTTGCTCAAGTGAATAACCAAAAGGTAAATTAGAAATTTTATCAACACTTAAAACAGTATTGTACTTTACTTCAGCCTCATTGATTGCAGTAATAATTTCATCCTGATTAGCTCCAATTGCAAAGGCAAAAAATACAATGGCAGAATCATTACTATTAATAGTTCTAAAGCTTAAAGATGGAATGGTAACAGGACCTTCAACACCCCCAGGATATTGAGGTTGAATTGAACCGTAGTTTAACCAGTTCCAGTAGTTTGAATCAACCGTATAACCAGTAAACCATTCAAAAGAATATAGAGAATGGAGATTACCAGAAAGTAACTTTACTCCCATATTTCTGCTTGTCCCTCTGTGAAATCGTATGATTCTATTATTTTGAAGATATGTTACAGTATCGTTGCCATAAGTTTGGTCTAATTCCGGAATTAAATCTAATCCTATTTTAGCATTAATTGCTGAGGTTTCCCTGTTCTTAATAGTCAATTTAAGTATCATATATTTTGCATTAGTCCAGCTATAAATATTATACTTAACTAACACATCAGGTGGATTGCCGGAGTAGGCATTGTTGTATGTTCCTGTAATTTCAAAGTTACTTAGTGTTGGGTTGGCAACTAATGTTGTTGGAACTTCAACATCAGCATCATTTTGATAATCCCAAACTTGTGTGGGACTTACGCCAACCAAAACTGAAGCTCTCTGTAAATGTCTTACCTGATCGGAAGTTGTAAAGATTCTGATTCTTCCATAAGTGTTAACATTTACATCAATCTGCCCCGTACTGAATGTTGCCTGCGAAAAAACATCAATGCTTCCTAAAAGAAGAATTAAAAGAAAGAAAGAAAAGTTTTTCATAGTGCACCTCTTTTTTGTTGATTAAAAAATTTTTTAATATCACTGCCATCCAATTAAGTTTGGCGGAATAAGTAAAATAAATCCCAACAGAAATAAAATTATCATTAAAGGTAAAACCCATTTTGCCCATTTATCCCAGGGAACACGAGCCATTGATAATGCACCCATCGTTACAGCAGAAGTTGGAATAATTATATTCGTGTATTCACCAAACTGAAATGCAAGAATAGCTGTCTGTCTTGTAACTCCGGCTAAATCTGCAAGCGGAGCCATAATAGGCATAGTTAAAGCTGCCTGTCCGCTTCCTGAATGAACGAAGAAATTAATTATCGCCTGAACAATAAACATTTTCTGTGAAGCAAAAACCGGAGATGATGATTCAATAAATGGTGATAAGCCGTAAAGAATTGTATCAATAATATTCGCATCTCTTGAAAGAACAAGAG
>Ga0101944_10005507_pt1 | contig 14322 bp, 10 predicted proteins | sample DewCreD2012metaG_FD_75245 | JGI IMG/M metagenome (GOLD analysis project Ga0101944, IMG submission 75245) | Hot spring sediment bacterial and archeal communities from British Columbia, Canada, to study Microbial Dark Matter (Phase II) - Dewar... ... | reverse complement strand
GCCGCAGGGAGGGGGCGTCGAGCTGCTCTACGATTTCGCCGCGCCGGACCAGTTCGCGGCATGGAGCTACCATGCGCCGGACCGCAACGAGACGTCCAGCCGGGCCTTCTGGGATCCCGGCGCCCGGCACGTGGTTCTCCAGTCCGGCGGAGCGCACGACTGGCAGAAGAAGGAGCGGAAGGGGATGCCTTTCCTCGCGCTCCAGATGGATTTCCAGTCCTGGACGGCCGAGGCGGATGTGGAACTCAAGACCCTCGGATCCGCCGATATCGGCTTGCTGGCCTGGGAGGGCGGCGCGCATGTGCTCTTCTTCGGCGTCCGGGAGTCGGCGGACAAGAAGGGCCAGCGCGAGTGGTTGTTCATGGCGGACGGATGCCTGCCGAGGGAAGAGGACTTCCAGAAGGAGCTGCTCCGCATTCCCGCGCCGGAGAAGAACGGCGTGAAGCTGGTCCTGGGTTGCGGCGGCGGGAGCGCTTTCTTCGGGGCCGCCGTGGGCGCACGGGCGTTGCCCATCCAGCCGCGCGTCCGGTTGCCGTTCAAACCCAACTTCCTCGGATTGTACGTCCGCACGCGCGGGACCGATGCGTCCGCGGCGTTCGACAACGTGAGGATCGTGGGGGTGCCCGACGCGCAGGCGTTGCGCACCAAGGCGGACGTTGCGCGGCAGGTGGAAGTGAACACGGCGCAGGAGGAATGGCGCAGGCAGGCGCAGGCGGCGCGGGTCGCGCGCGACCAGGCGGCCGGTGTGATTCCCAAGGACTGGACCGCGGAGTGGACCTGTGCCGGGGCCGAGCCGTGCACGGCGTTCCCCGAACGCCCCCATGCGCGCACGACGCGTCCGACCCAGCCGGCCGCCTTTCCCTGCTGGAGCCGCCGCGTGAAACTGGAGCCGTACAAGAACCATTACCTTCACGCCGATCTCGGTGCGCCGCAGGACGTCGATTGGAGCGTCGCGGTGCGCGCGAACGGCAAGGAGATCGCGCAGCGGCTCGTCGCCGGACCCGGGTGGCAGATGCTGGATGTGGACCTGACGGCTTACGGCGGGGAGGAGATCCTCCTGGAACTCTCGCACCGGCCCGGGGGCAACGCGGACGGCGACACGGCCTACTGGGATCGCCTTTACGTCGGGAGTCGTTGAGTCAACGGAGGATCGGACATGTCCGTCGATCTGGCCATCGTTCCCGTTGCGGGGCAGGGTACCCGCCTGTTGCCGTCCACCAAGAGCCAGCCCAAGGAGATGCTGCCGGTGGGGCGCAAGCCGGTCGTGCAGTACGTGGTCGAGGAACTGGCGCGCTCGGGCATCCGGCGCCTGCTCTTCGTCACCGGCGCGGGGAAGACGTCCATCGAAAACCACTTCGATGACAACGCCGAACTGATCGCGTTCCTGCGCGAGACCGGCAAGGAGGAGCTGCTGGCCGAGCTGGCCTTCGAGCGGATGGGGGTCGAGTACTTCTACACGCGCCAGCGTCGCCAGCTCGGCCTGGGTCATGCGGTGCTCTGCGCGAGGCCGCTGGTGGGACAGGAGCCGTTCGTGGTCGCGCTGGGCGACTCCATCATCGGGATGAACGCGCAGTCGAGCATCGTGGCGCGGATGGTCGAACAATTCGAGGCCCGGCGGGCCGACGCGGTGATCTGTTTCGAGGAGGTGCCCAAGGAGGAGGTGGTGCAGTACGGCATCGCCCAGCCGCGGGGCAGGGCCGGGGAGGTGTTCGAACTGGCCGACATCGTGGAGAAACCGTCGGTGGCCGAGGCGCCCAGCAACCTGGCGGTGGCGGCGCGGTACGTCTTCGCGCCCGGCATCTTCCCGCTGCTGGCGTCCACGAAACCCGGCAAGGGTGGCGAGATCCAGCTCACCGACGCGATACGCACCCTGGTGAGGAACGGCGGCCGCGTGCTGGGCGTCCGGCTGCAGGCCGACGAGCGCCGTTTCGACATCGGCAACTTCGAGAGTTATTTCCAGGCCTTTTGCGAGTTCGCGCTGGCCGACCCGAAGCATGGCCCGTCGCTGCGCGCGTTCCTGACGAACCTGCTGGCGCAGAAACGGGGCTGAAACGATGCAGATCGTCCGCACGCGCTGCTTCGCCCGCGCCGGCCTGGTCGGCAATCCGTCCGACGGCTACCACGGCAAGACCATCTCGGTCATCGTGCGCAACTTCCGCGCCGAGGTCGTGCTGTACGAGTGGGACCGTGTCGAGATCGTGCAGTGCGAGGAGGACCATTCCAGCTTCGATTCGATCGAAGACCTGGCGCGCGACGTCAAGCTGCACGGCTACTACGGCGGCATCCGCTTGGTCAAGGCGACCGTCAAGAAGTTCGTCGACTACTGCCGGCGGCAAGGTCTCCGGCTGCACGAACGGAACTTTTCGATCCGCTATTCGAGCGACGTGCCGCGGCAGGTCGGGTTGGCCGGATCGACGGCGATCATCGTGGCCACGTTGCGCGCGCTGATGGAATTCTACGGCGTCGCCATTCCGCTCGAGATCCAGCCGTCGCTGGCGCTGGCCGTCGAGACGGAGGAGCTGCACATCGCCGCCGGCCTGCAGGATCGCGTGATCGAGGTCTACGAAGGCGCGGTCTACATGGACTTTTCGCGCGAGCGGATGGTCGAGAAGCACGGCTACCGGCACGGCGTATACGAGCGGCTGGACCCCGCGCTGCTGCCGCCCCTGTACATCGCGTACAAGACCGAGGTCGGCGAGCCGACGGAGGTCTTCCACAACGACATCCGCTCGCGGTTCGATCGCGGAGAGCCGGCCGTGGTGCAGGCGATGGCGAAGTTCGCGCGGTTGGCCGAAGAGGCGCGCGAAGCCCTGCTGCAGCGCGATGCGGAGCGGTTGAGCCGACTGATCGACGAGAACTTCGACACGCGGCGTTCGATCTACCGGTTGCCGGCGGCGCAGGTCGAAATGGTCGAGGTGGCGCGCGCGCTGGGAGCCTCGGCCAAGTTCGCCGGCAGCGGCGGCGCAACGATCGGCGTGTACCGGGACGAGGCCATGTTCCAGGCGCTGGTTCGCGAACTGGGACAAATCGGCTGCAAAGTGATCAAACCGGAAATCCAACCGTCCCCTTGCAGGGCCGGGTACGATGCGACCGGCCCGGGAGAACGACCATGGACCTGATGCCTTTCCTTCGCTCGCACGCGGTCTTCGAAGGCCTGTCCGACGAGGCGCTGAAGCAGCTTGCGGCCCGGGTCGAAATCTGCACCTTCGCGCCCGGCGAAGTGATCCTTTCGGCGGGGGTCCGCGGAGAGTTCTTCGGCGTGATCGCGCAGGGCCGCGCCGAGGCGGTGGTCGGATTCGGCACGCCGTCCCGACGATTCCTGAACACGATCGAGGAGGGCGAGGTCTTCGGCGAGATTTCGCTGATGACCGGCGAGTCCACGGCCGCCGACGTGGTGGCCCTGACGCCGGTGGAAGTCCTCTTGATCCCCGCGGACGTCTTCAGCCAGACGGTCGCGACCAATCCGCCGTCGGTCAAGTACCTCGCGCGCCTGATCGCCCAGCGGTTGCGCCCGCGCTCCGAGGCGGCCAAGGCCAAGGCGACGGCGCGGCCGGGTTACGCGCTCGGTGCCGCGCAGCCGATGCGCGTGCTGGTCGTGAATTGCGGAAGTTCTTCGCTGAAGTACTGCTATTTCGACACCGCTTCCGAGGAACCGGTCGCGACGGGTCAGATCGAACGGATCGGCACGCCGGAAGCGCGGCACGCCTTCCGCGGTCCGAACGGACCGCAGGAAGAGAACCTGCCCGGCGCGGATCACGAACGGGCTTTCCAGGCGGCCGCCAAGGCCCTGACGGATCCGAAACTGGGGGTGCTCAAGAGCCTGGGCGAGCTTTCCGTGATCGGCCACCGCGTCGTGCATGGCGGACACGAACTGGACGCGCCGACGGTGATCGATGCCCGGGTCAAGCAGATCATTCGGGATATGGCGCGCCTGGCGCCGTTGCACAACCCGGTGAACCTGCTGGGCATCGAGGCCTGCGAAAGGCTGGCGCCCGGCGTCTCGCAGGTCGCCGTCTTCGACACGGCCTTCCACCAGAAAATGCCGCCGGCCGCGCATCTCTACGCGATCCCGCGCGAACTGAGCCAGAAGGACGGATTGCGACGGTACGGTTTCCATGGAACATCGCACGAGTTCGTCGCCAGGCGCGCGGCGGAATTCCTGGAACGGCGTTTCGGAGAACTCGACCTGATCACCTGTCACCTCGGCAACGGCGTCTCGATGGCGGCCATCGCGCACGGGCGCTCCGTCGATACGTCGATGGGCCTGACGCCGCTCGAAGGGCTGGTCATGGGCACCCGCTCGGGCGATCTCGACCCGGGGCTGGTCCTGTACCTGATGCGCGAGAAGAAGCTCGATGCCCGGCAACTCGACGACCTGCTCAACCGCCAGTCCGGCCTGAAGGGGCTCTCGGGGCTCTCGCACGACATGCGCGAACTGGAGGCGGCGGCCGAGCAGGGCAACCGGCAGGCGCAGATCGCCATCCAGGCGTTCTGCTACCGTGCGAAGAAGTACCTGGGCGCCTACCTCGCGGCGCTGGGCGGGGCGGATGCCATCGTCTTCACGGGGGGCATCGGCCAAGGCAGCCCGGGGGTCCGCGCGCGCATCTGCCAGGGACTGGAACGGATGGGCATCCTGCTTGACGAGGAGGCCAACCGGCAGGCGCGCGTCCGCCCGGGCGATGCGGTCGCCGTTTCCGACAAGGAGTCGCCGATTCGCGTGCTGGTCGTGGGCACCAACGAGGAACTGATGATCGCGCGGCAGTCGGTCCAGGCCGTGCGCCGGATGGGCGTCACCCTGGTGATGCAGAAGCAGAAGCGCCTGGCGATCCCGATCGGCGTTTCGGCCCATCACGTGCACCTGACCCAGGAGCACGTCGAACAGCTCTTCGGACCGGGCCACCGGCTCACGCCCCACATGGATCTCTCGCAGCCGGGACAGTTCGCCTGCCAGGAAAAGGTCGTGCTGGTCGGGCCCAAAGGCGCGATCGAACGCGTGCGGGTCCTGGGACCGGTGCGCAGGGAGTCGCAGGTGGAGATTTCGAGGACCGAGGAATTCATGCTCGGCATCGACGCCCCCATCCGCGCCTCGGGCGACATCGAGGGCAGCGTCGGCCTGACGCTCCGGGGCCCGGCGGGCGAAGTGCACCTGAAGAAGGGCGTCATCAATGCCCTGCGGCACATCCACATGACGCCGGAAGACGCGCTGGCCTTCGCCCTGCGCGACAAGGATGTCGTGCGCGTGCGCATCGAAGGCGGCCAGCGCGACCTGATCTTCGGCGACGTGCTGGTCAGGGTGCACCCCGATTTCCGCCTCGAATTGCACCTCGACACCGACGAAGCGAACGCCGCGGAGATCGACAAGCAGTCCGTCTGCTATCTGGACTCCATCCAGGAACGGGCGACAGCGAAGTAGCGCCCTGATGGCGCATGGATGAAATATTTCATTGCTCATAAACGATGCATTTAAACGATGAGATTTAAACCGTTGATTATAAACGATTTAAAAAAATATTAATCACAATATATGCAGTATATTCTGTAAGTAATGGTACATTTCACGCAGTATTTTATTGGCGTAAAATGCAGCATATATTATATCACATCTTATTTAAAAATAATGATGTTGTGACTAATATGCCGCAAAAGCTCTGTCCTCTCGTAAATGCATCAATTCGAGGCGACCGTACCGAATGCCTCCGATTTGCGAATCGAGACTTGGATTCGGACAGGATTCGGACGCTTGACTGCAAACGGCTGAAGATCAACTTCCGAGTCACCTTCTGACCCCATCGCATCGCCGCTCAGTACCGCGCCGCAGAAGTTCCTGATCCCGTGTGCCGCGGATGCGGGTTCGGATCGAGGCGCGAGCGAGGAGCCTATCCGGAGGAGATCTGTGACGAGCGAGCAACGAAGAGCCGGACCCGCAGGCGCAAACAATGGGTCTGGAACTTCTGAGGCACGGTACTGAGGAGATCGACCGCATGTCGCACTTCACCACCGTCAAGACCGCGCTGGTCGACAAACGGTTGCTGCTCAGGGCGCTGGACGAGCTGGGGATCGAATACGAGGAAGGGCAGCTCGAAGTGAAGGGCTTCGAGGGCACCACGCCCTGCGAGATCCGGATACCCACGGACCACGATCGGTACGAGATCGGCTTCCGGAGAAACGGGGCGTGCTACGAGATGGTGGGCGACTTTGACATGCTGGACGGTTTCGACCGTGAAGATTTTCTGAGCGCGCTGACGCAACGCTACGCGTTTTGCGCGGTCCACGACCGGTTGGGCGCGGATTTCCAGGTCGTCGAGCAGCACCAGGAGGCGGACAACACGATTCACGTGCTGCTGCGCCGGATGGTCTGAAGCGGAGCGAGCTCCGGGCTTGCGCAAAGGATCGAGGACTGCGCGGCATGTCTGCCCCGTCGATCAACCTTCACGCCTTTCTCCCGCGCAGTCGCGCCAACGGGCCGGGTTGGCGAAGCGTTCTCTGGTTCCAGGGATGCACGCTCGGCTGTCCCGGCTGCTTCAACCCGGAGACTCATGCGCCTGAACCGCGGCAGTGGGTCTCCCCTGCGGACCTGGTGGCGCGTTGTCTGGCCGTTCGGGGGACGGAAGGCGTCACGATCAGCGGTGGCGAACCGCTGCAGCAGGCGCGCGGGTTGTCGGATTTCCTGCAGCTTCTGCGTACGCAGAGCAGGCTTTCGGTCGTGCTCTTCTCGGGTTACACGCGCTCCGAGATCGAATCGCTTCCGTGGGGGTACGAAGTCCTGGGTCGAGTGGACCTGTTGATCGCGGGGCGTTACGACCGGACCCAGGCGTGCGACGACGCGCTGCGTGCTTCCCGGAATCAGGAGACGCATTTTCTCACGTCCCGTTACGCCGCCGCGGACCTCGATCGTCCGTTGGCGGAAGTCATCCTGCATTCCGATGGCCGGGTGATCGTGACCGGTTTTCCGACGCATCCGGCCTGCAGGAGTCGCCGCGGCGCGGAACAGCGGGATCCGGGCTGACGGATGGAGCCCCCCTGAAGCGGGATTGTGGGGCTTCCGATGGGGGTGGCGAGGCGCACCTGGCCGGACGGGCTGGCCGGTAGGGCGTCGCGCACGGTGGGGGCGATGCGAGAGGCGGGACTACGATGAGCAAGTCGTGCGGGGCTGTCATCTTCGATCTCGGGCGCGTGCTGATCGACTACGACTGGAGCGTGTCGCTCAAGCGCCTGTGCCGGTGGACGGCGCTGGCGCCGGAGGAGGCCGAACGGCGGATTTTGGGCCAAGAGAGCATTGCGCGGTTCGAAACGGGGCAGTTGAGCGAAGCGGACTTCCATGCGCATGTGGAGGAGTCCATCGGGGCACATCTTCCGTTCGGCGAGTTCGAGGCGGTTTGGAATTCGATCTTCACGGGCGAGATCGTCCCGGTGGCGCGGGTGGCGCGTGCGGCGGCGGTTTCGGGCGGGCTTCGTTTCGCGGTGCTTTCGAATACGAACGAAACGCATGTGCGGTTTCTGCGCCGCACCTGGCCGCTGCTCAACGAACTGCCCAACGTGTTTTTGAGCAACGAAATTCGGAGGCGCAAGCCCGATCCGCTGGCCTATCGCCATGTGCTGGAGCGGATCGGCGCCGGTCCCGAGGAGACGCTCTTCGTGGACGACCTGCCGCACAACATTGCCGCGGCCCGGACGCTGGGGTTGCAGACGATCCACGTGACTTCGCCGGAGCAGGCGGTGGAGGCTCTGGCGGAGTACGGATTGACGGCCGACGGAAAGGCCCCTTCCGCATAAAGGGCGAAGCGACACCTGCCCGGTGGGGGATTGACAAGCGCGCCGCGCCGTACGATGCTCCTGCAATGCCCATCCAGGCCATCCTCTCCGACGTGCATGCCAACGCGGTGGCGTTGCGTGCCGTTCTGGACGACTGCGAGGCGCAGCGGGTGGACGAGGTCGTCTGCCTAGGCGATATCGTCGGCTATGGCCCCGATCCGATCGAATGCCTGGACCTGGTGCGCGAGCGTTGCGCGTGGACGCTCTGCGGAAACCACGACGTGGCGCTTTTTCTGCCCGTCCCAGTGGGGTTCAACAAGATCGCCCGCGAGGCGCTGGAGTGGCACCGCAGCGTGCTGGAACCCAACGTCTGGTTCGGGCGGAAACGCAAACAGGAACGCTGGAACTGGCTGCGCACGCTGGAACCCGTTCGCGAAGAGCAGGACGTGCTCTACGTCCACGCCTCGCCCCGCGACCCGCTGATGGAGTACATCGAGGAAGGCGACGTGGCGGACATGGGTTTCGGCCCGCCGCAGAAGATCGTCGAGATTTTCGAGCGGATCCCGAGGCTTTGCTTCTGCGGGCACAGCCACCGGCCGGGTGTGGTCACCGACGACTACCTCTGGTTCAAGCCCGAACAGCTTCCGCACGCGTCCTTCCAGGCTCCGCACAACCGCAGGACGCTGGTCAACGTGGGCTCGGTGGGCCAGCCGCGCGATCAGAACCCGCAGTCCTGTTACGTGCTCTTCGATCGCGAGACGGGCGACGTGACCTTCCGCCGTGTGGCCTACGACGTGGCGGCGGCGCAGGCGCGGTTCCAGAAGCATGCGCGGCTGCACCCGCGCACCTGGCAGCGGCTCGAAACGGGCGTCTGAAGCGATCGCGCCTTATCGGTAGACGCGTTTCTCGTCCGCCGCACGGTCCATCTGGATCTCCACGACGACTTCCTGGCCGGGTTGGCCACCCTTGGCCAAGGCGGTCATCTGCAGCTGCGCCGCGAAGGCCTGCCTGGGCAGCGCGGTATCGACGGGGACCAGCCCCGTGGCGACCACCTTGATCGTGCCCTTCTCGATCTTGAAGCCCTCGGGCATGGGCAGTTCGACGTTCTTGGCGTCGATCGTCATGGTGAGGCTCAGACAGTCCTTGCCGTTCAGCGGTTCCACCCCGTTCAGCTTGACCGTGCCCGTCATGTTTTCCTTGGCGAGTTTCAGGCCGTGGTCGCTGAGGCTCGCAGCGGCGGCGGCGACATCGATCGGCCACTCCGCCCCGACGGCCTTGCGCTCCTTGGTGCCGAAGACGAGATCGTCGTCGACCGAATCCTTCTTGCCTTCGGAAATCACGACCTCGAGCGCCTCCAGGGTCTGCGGTTCGAGCGCCCCGCCGCCTTTGAGCGAGAAGGGCGGTTCGTTCTCCTTTTCGCGGTCCACGAGGATGACGCTGCCCGCCGGCAGCAGGTCGGAGGTCTGTCCCGCTTCGGTTTTAGCGAGCTTGCGCACCGTGTACTCGAAGCCCAGGGGCTGGCCCTTTTCGCTCACCTTCAGGACCACGACGTCCGCTTCCAGCGCGACGGCGAATTCCCGTTGCTCCTGTTGCGCGACTTGGCCGTTGACCTTCACGGTCTGGGATTGTTTGTTGGAACCTTTGACGGTGGTGCCGAACGAGAGGCCGGCTTTTACAGGACGCTCGAACTTGATTTCGAAATCCTGCGCGGACACGAGTCCGCCGGAACAGAGCAGGAACAGGACCGCGGCGCCCGAGGCGATGCGTTTCATGGGTTCTCCTTTCAAGAGAATAGGTCGGCGCATTCTCCCGGTTCGAACGCGCGGGTCAAGGCGTATCTTTCCCCTGGCGGATCGCCGGTCTTGCGGTAAACCCGTTGCTCTTCAAGGAGGATCGCGCCATGGCGAAGGGCCAGTTCCTTACACCGCATCAGCAGGGCATCGTCAAGCGGTACTACCAGAACAAGGATACGCTGGCCACGCAGAAGTTGGGCGAGATCGTTTCCGAACTCTACCTGCTGCAGGCCGAGAAACCCGACTCGAAGAAGGCCGAGCGACTCTGGAAGAGCGCGCAGACCGCGTTGTTGAATGCCGGAGCCAATAAGGTCCGCGTGGAACGCGTGGTGGCCGAACGCGATCTGAAGGGCCTGGCGGAACTGCTCAACGCGATCTTCTGAGTCCCGCGTCGCGAAAGTTCCAGACCCATTGTTTGCGTCTGCGGGCCCGGCTCTTCGTTGCTCGCTCGTCACCGATCTCCTCCGGATAGGCCCCTCGCTCGCGCCTCGATCCGGACCCGCATCCGCAGCGCACGGGGCCTGAAACTTCTGCGGCACGGTACTGAGTTCGAACGAATCGGTGCAGGGCGGTCGGAACGCAGTTTCCCGTATTTGCGAACCGGGCGGCTCCGGGTATGGTGTCTTCATCACCTCGGTCAGCGGGCTTCAAGGGTTCGATCGTTCCGGCTTTCCGGAGCGTCTGGTTCCTGCAGGGAACGCGGATTCCTCATGGGGTTGGCGTTGCGGGTGAGCAATGGGGAGGCTTTTCGTGAGCGTAGAAGCGCCTGTCCCGGAGGCTGCGGCCTCGGTTTCCACCCCGTCGAACGACCGTGCGACAGCTGCAGAGGCACCTCCGGTCGAGGTCGAGCGTGTGGGTCTCAAGGCGGGATGGTCGTTGACGCCGTACCTCGTGGTGCTGCTTTCGTCGGTGGCGATCATGATCGTCGAACTGCTGGCGGGACGTTTGATCGGCCGGCATCTGGGGTCGTCGCTCTATACCTGGACATCGATCATCGGCGTCATCATGGCGGGCATGAGCGTGGGCAACTACTGGGGCGGGCGTCTGGCCGACCGCCACGCGCCCCGCCGACTGTTGCCATGGCTTCTGCTGGCCTCCGCGGGGGCTTGTCTGCTCTCGCTCATGCTGAACCACCTGATGGCCGAGTACCTGCCGTTGCCGATCGCGCACTGGCCGACGCGGATTCTCCTGACGGTGCTGATCGTCTTCTCGCTTCCGGCGGTGACGCTTGGGACGATCGTTCCGGTGGCGGCCAAGATGGCCGTGCAGCAGAGCCGGCAGGTCGGCGGTTCCCTCGGGACGCTCTACGCCCTGAGCGCGCTGGGCAGCATCTTCGGCACGTTCCTGACCGGGTACTACCTGGTGATGGTCATCGGGGCGACGCCGCTGATTCTGCTGACCATGGGCGGTTTGCTGGGGATGGGCGCCGTCCTTTACCTGACGTTGGGCGTCGAGACGGAGACCGGCCCGCCGAAGGAAACGCAGCGGGTATCGGATGGCCTCGCGCCCGAGGTCTCGTCGTTCTGGCGCCGGTACGAGGCGCAGGCGATTGTCTTCTGCACTGCGGCCAGTCTGATGGCGATGGAGATCGTGGCCAGTCGCCTGGTGGCCCGGCACCTGGGCAGTTCGATCTACACCTGGACGTCGATCATCGGCGTGGTGCTGGCCGGAATGACGCTGGGATACTTCATCGGCGGCGCGCTGTCGGACCGCCTGGCGCCCGAGCGTTTCATCGGATTCCTCTGCACGCTGGCTTCAATGGCCTGCGTTGCGGCATTGATCCTCAATCAGCGCATCCAGGACACCGCCGTGCTGTCGGCTTACAAGTGGCCGATGCGCGTGTTCCTGACGGTGTTGAGCGGCTTTCTGGTCCCGTCGATCCTGCTGGGGGCGATCTCTCCCAGTGCGGCCAAACTGGCGTTGAACCGGTCACGGCAGGTGGGCACGACGATCGGGGCGGTTTACGCCTGGGGTACGGTGGGCAGCATCGTGGGCACGCTGGCGACGGGTTTTTTCCTGATCTCGGCGCTGACGGCCAACGGCGTCGTTTTGGCCGTGGCGGTCCTGCTGGCCCTGGTGGGTTGGATCGTCGGACCGCAGCGCATCGTGGCGACGGCCTGGGTGGCGGTGCTGGCGCCGCTCGTGCTGTGCGCCTCGCTGCAGGACGACCAGGTCAGCCCGAAGTACCGCGAGTATGCCGAAAAACTCGGACTCCGGATCAAAACCGAAGGCCGGATCTTTTCGAAAGAGAGCGACTACCAGTACATCAAGGTCTACGCGAACGAGCATGGCTCCTCGATCCGCAAGCTGGTGCTCGATCATCTGGTGCATGGTTACGTGGACATGGCCAATCCGGGGCATCTGGAATACGATTACGAGAAGGTCTATGCCGAGGTGGTCAAACGATACGCGGCCGGCCTGCCCACCGTCTCCGCCTTCTTCCTGGGCGGAGGAAGCTTCACGTTCCAGCGCTGGACCCAGCACGTCTGGCCGGACGCGCATATCGAGGTCGCCGAGATCGACCCGCTGGTGGTGGAAGCCAACTACGTGGCACTGGGCCTGCCCAGGGACACCGGCATGCGCATTCACATCGGCGATGCGCGGAATGTCGTCGACAGCCTGCCGGCGGAGGCCCGGTTCGATTTCTTCTTCGGGGACGCGTTCAACGACTTCTCCGTGCCGTGGCACCTGACGACGCTCGAATTCAACCGCAAGATCGCGGCGCACCTGACGCCGAACGGCGCCTACCTGATGAACGTGATCGACGATTTCAAGAGCGGCCAGTTCCTGGGCGCGTGCTACTTGACGCTGCGCAAGGTCTTCCCGTACGTCTACATTTTCTGCACCGAGCGGAACGGCATCAAGAATCGCCGCGACACCTTTGTGGTGGCGGCTTCCCATCAACCGATCGACATCGCCGACTGGATGCCCAATCACTTCAGCGATTTCGAAGGTTCCGCGTTGATGCCCGAGGATTATATCGCGTTGGAAAAGAAGTGCGGCGGGCGCGTCCTGACCGACGAGCTGGCGCCCGTCGAGAATCTGCTGGCGCCGGTGGTCCGCACGCGGGACAACTGACGGCGGATCGCGGGGAACGGCGGCGCCGACCCCGCTCATCCCCGGCGCAGCCAGATATCGACCAGCAAGGCCAGCAGCAGGAGCCCCAGCAAACCGGCCATGCCGATGGCGGGGGAACGCTTCTCCCGACCGATCGTTTCGGGCTGCATCCAGGGTTCGAGTCGGCTCAAAAGCCTGGCGATGTCGGCGGGGCGGGGGTCCAGCAGCATTCCGGTCTGTCCGTTGCGGACTCCCGCGGCTTCGACGGCCAGGCGAAGCGCGTCGCGGTCGGGGCCGTCGGAGCGCTCCTCGAGTGGCGCGCCGCGCACGACGAACTGGATCCGGTCCTGTCCGAGTTCGCGGCCGTCGGGCAGGAGGGCGCGCACGCGCAGGAGCCATTCCCCCGAACGTTCCAGAAAGCCGGCCGTGCCGGTGTAGGCGCGCAAGCGTCCGCGTTCGGACTCCGTCGCGAGCGAGGCGTCCCAGGCGCCTTCGGGGTTGCTGACATCGCCGGCCCACGCTTTCCATCGGGGCGGCGGGGGGCTTCCGGTGCCGAGGCAGACCAGGTCGTATTCGACCTGAAGGTTCTGGCGCGGGTCGTTCAGACGCGCGACGACGCGTGCGGTCAGCCGTTCGCCCAGGTCCCATTCGTCCTTGGCCAGATAGAGCCGCACGGGCGGATCGGCGCGGGGGCTGCTGTCCGAAAGCCACTCGACCAAGCCGCGATAAAGGTGTGTCGCAACCTCGCGAGCCGGGGAGGCCCGGCCCGCTGGGCGCAGCGGAGCGAGCCAACGCCAGCTTTCTCCGGACGCCAGGACCGCCACGCGGCCTTCTCCCACGCGCCCAACGCTCAGCAGCGGCTGGGTGCCCGAACGGAGCAGGACGGCGGTGCCTTCGCGCGGTCCGGCGAACTCGCCCCAGGCCGTCAACGGTGGAAGTCCGGACCAGGCATCCCGGGTCTGGCGGTCGGCGAAGAGTCGCTGGAGCACGGGGTGTTCGCGGAAGGCGGGATCGCATGCCGTCCCGGCGGGCCGCGGTTCGGTGCCGGGGGGGGCGAGGCGGGCGAACAGGAAGGTGTCTTCCAGCGGCGAGCCGTGGAGCCGGCGCTGCAGCGTGGCCGCGTCTTCGTTCACGATCCAGGCGACGCCGAGCGTGCCCGACTGGATCGCCGCACGCATCTTGGCCTGCGTGGCCGGTCGGACACGCGCGAAGTCCGGTTCCTCCCAGAGCAGCGCGCCGCCACGCTGGGCCTCCGGCACGCCTTCGCCGAGCCAGTGGGCCAGCACCTCGTCAGCCAGGCTGGCGGCCGTCGCGCCGCCTTCGCTTCTCGCCGTCACGAAGTCCGCAACGACTTCGACGGGTGGACCGTCCCAGTCGACCAGCAGATCACGCAATGCGCGGTAGTCGTGCCCGAGGCGCGAGGCGATGTAGAGGATGCGACGTTGCGGCGGGATGACCTCGAACGATCCGTACGCGATGTTGTTTTCCAGTTGCCGCTCGCCCTCGAGCGCATCCAAGGCCAGGCGCACACGGTAAAAACCGGGCAGGGAAGGGGAAAAGGACAGGCGCACCGGTGTCCAGGCGGGGCTCTCGGGCAGACGGTGGCGGAGCGATCCGACCTCCTTGAACTCCGCTCCCGTTTCGGCCAGCGGGCCTGAAACGAAGAGGCGTGCGGTGGCGTCGGCCAGCGGCCCGGTCCGCTGGGGGCCTCCGGACAGCA
>Ga0101944_10005506_pt1 | contig 14322 bp, 13 predicted proteins | sample DewCreD2012metaG_FD_75245 | JGI IMG/M metagenome (GOLD analysis project Ga0101944, IMG submission 75245) | Hot spring sediment bacterial and archeal communities from British Columbia, Canada, to study Microbial Dark Matter (Phase II) - Dewar... ... | reverse complement strand
TGGAGAGCGCATAGATGTTCGATCGTTTGCTGCAATTCGCTATCCAGCAGCGGCGCATGATGGTCCTGGCCGCGGGGCTGTTACTGGTGGCCGGCATCCTGGCCTGGCAACACCTGCCGATCGATGCGTTTCCGGACGCGACCAACGTGCAGGTGATGATTCTGACGGAGGCGCCGGGGCTGGCGCCCAGCGAGGTCGAGCGACTGATCACGGCACCCATCGAGGTCGAGATGGGCGGCCTGCCGAAGGTCCGGCAGGTCCGCAGCACGTCCAAGGCCGGGCTGTCGCAGGTGATCGTCGTTTTCGAAGACAACGCTGACACGTACTTCACCCGCCAGGTCGTCTTCGAGCGGCTGGCCCAGGCGAAGGATCGGCTGCCTGAGGGCGTGGAACCGCAGCTGGGGCCGATTTCCACCGGCCTGGGCGAGGTCTACCAGTACGCGCTGGAATCGGGGTTTTACTGCCCGAAGCACCCGGACAACTGGTCGCGCGTGGAAGGTACCTGCAAGGATTGCCAAGCACCCTTGGTCGCAAGCGAGTATGACCTGGCGGGTCTGCGGACGCTCCAGAACTGGGTCGTTGCCCCGCAGTTGCGCCGGCTGGCGGGCGTCAACGAGGTCAACAGCTTCGGGGGCTTGGTCAAGCAGTTCCACGTGTTGCCCAACCCGGACTCGCTGCTCAAGTATGGCATCTCGCTGCGGGATGTCCTGGAGGCAGTGGAGGCCAACAATGCCAACGCCAGCGGCGGCTTTCTCGTCAAGGACTGGGAACAGATGAACGTCGTATCCAAGGGCCTGGTCCGCGACATCAGCGACATCGAGCAGATCGTGCTCAAGGCCCGGGACGGCGCGCCGGTCTACCTGAAGGACGTCGCCGAGGTAAGACCCGGCCACCAGGTCCGCAACGGCGTGGTGACCAAGGATGGCCAGGGCGAGGCGGTCGTGGGCATGGCCATCATGCTCAAGGGCGCCAACTCCAAGGAAGTGGTGGACCTGGTCAAGGCGACGATTCCCCAAGTGCAAAAGGCGCTGCCGCCCGGCGTGCGGATCACGCCGTTCTACGACCGCACCGACCTGATCCAGGCGTGCATCCACACGGTCAGCCGGGCAATTGCCGAAGGGGTGGTGCTGATCGTGCTGGTGTTGTTCCTGATTCTGTGGGACATTCGCGCGGCCCTGATCGTGGCGCTCCTGCTGCCGCTGACGGCGGCGGCCGCGTTTCTGCTGATGGGCTGGCAGGGGGTGACGGCCAACCTGATGAGCCTGGGCGGCCTGGCCATCGCCATTGGCATGGTGGTCGACGGCGCGATCGTGATCACCGAGAACATCACGCGCCACATGCGGGAGAAGGCCGACTCGAGCGAGTCTCGCCTGGAGATCGCCTACGAGGCGGCCCGGGAGGTTGTGCGACCCGTCGCGTTCGTGTTCCTGATCATCATCATTGCCTGCCTGCCGCTGTTCTCGCTGGAGTCGATGGAAGGCAAGATGTTCAAGCCGCTGGCCCTGACGATGATCTTTGCGCTGATCGGTTCGCTGGTTGTCACTCTGACGCTGATCCCCGCATTGGGAGCCATGTGGGTCAAGCGCAGCCCCGAAGGCGAGCGGGGCAATCCCCTGGTCCGGGCCGTCGAGAGGGCCTACATGCCGGTGCTCAACCGGGCCATGCGAGGTCGGTGGATCACCGTCGCCGTGGCGGCCGGCCTGATGGTCGGGGCATTATCCATCGTGCCGCGGATCGGAACCGAGTTCCTGCCTCCCTTGGAGGAGGGCGCGCTGGCGATCAACATTGTCCGCCTGCCGACGGCCAGCGTGGAAGGTTCCGCCATTCAGTGCACGGAGATCGAGAAGCGGCTGCTGGCCAAGTTTCCGCAGATCACCACCGTGGTCTCCAAGACCGGTCGTGCGGAGATCTCCGAGGACCCCATGGGACCGGAGCAGAGCGACCTGTTGATCATGCTCAAGCCCAGGAAGCAGTGGCCCAAGGGTGTGACCAAGCCCGATCTCGTCCGGCAAATCAACCTGGAACTGGGGGCCATTCCGGGCATCCGGCCCGCCTTCAGCCAACCGATCGCTTTACGCGTCAATGAATTGATCAGCGGCATCAAGTCGGACGTGGCGATCAAGGTCTTTGGCGAGGATATGGACCGGCTGCGTGCAACCGGCGAAGCGATTGCCCCCGTCCTGGCGTCGATTGAAGGTGCCGAGGACGTGAAGATCGAGCAGGTTTCGGGCTTTTCGCAGATCGAGGTGCAGCCTGACCGCGAGGCGATGGCCCGCCACAGGATCAACATCGCAGACATCAACCTGCTGGTAGAGACCGCCTTGGGCGGAAGGGTTGCCACGACCGTCTTCGAAGGACAGAAGCAGTTCGCGGTGGTTGTGCGTTTCCCGGAGAGCCGGCGGGACAGCGCCGAGGCGATCGGCTCGCTCATGGTGCCGTCGCCAGCCGGCTACAACGTTCCGCTGGGGCAATTGGCCGGCGTGCGGGAGGCGGAAGTGCCTGCACAAATAAGCCGAGAGGACTCGATGCGCCGCCTGATCGTCGAGTGCAATGTCCGCGGCCGCGATATTGGCTCGTTCGTGGCCGAAGCCAAGGACAAACTGAGCGTGATCGAGGCCGGCCTGCCGACCGGCTATCGCCTGTCCTGGGGCGGCCAGTTCGAAAACCAGCAGCGGGCGATGGCGCGGCTGAGCATCGTGGTGCCGGTGGCGATCCTCCTGATCTTCGTCCTGCTGTACATGTCGCTGGGTTCGGTGAAGAGCGCCTTGCTGGTGATGACCAATCTCGGTTCTGCCGTGGTGGGCGCGTTGCTGACGATCTACCTGCTGGGCATGAACCTGAGCGTGTCGGCGGCGATTGGCTTCATTCCCCTGTTCGGTTCCGACCTGGCAGGCGGGCTGATCCTGATCAGCTATTTCGATCAGCTTCGGGCGCGCGGCAAGGACGTGCACGAGGCGGTCTTCGAGGCCTGCCGGCGGCGCGTCCGGCCGGTGATGATGACCTCGTTGACGGTGATGCTGGGCCTGGTGCCGATGCTGTTGGCCACCGGCCCGGGCAGCGAGCTCCAGAAGCCGCTGGTGGCGGTGATCCTCGGCGGCATGATCAGTTCGCTCGCAATGACGCTGGTCGTGTTGCCGGTGCTGTACACGTTGGCCAACGGGGGAAAGGCGGAAGCGGCGGATCCGGCGCTTGCCGCTGCGGTGCCGGCTTGATCGGTCCAGTCCGGAGGGACGACCATGAGAAGCCCAAGGGGTGTTCTGCTCCTGTTTGTGCTGGGTGTGATTCTGCCGGCAGGATGTTCATCCCATCGGCAGGAACCGAAGCGGATCGAGCCGGTCACGGTGGAGGTGCAGGGCTCGCCGGCCGTCCGGGTCGTGGGGGCGCATGTGCATCCGCTGAACGGGCATGCGGAGATCCACGGGTGGGTGCGTCAGCGGGTATGGCGCGGCTCGGTGCTGGCCGGGCATGTGGACATCGAGGTGCAGAGACCCGATGGGCAGGTCTACCGCCGCGTGGATGTGCCGCTGCAAGCCGGCATGGGGCCGCTCAGCAAGTCGCGCGACGCCGAGTTCCGCATGGAGGTGCCGGGCGGCGTGCCTGAGGGCAGCATTCTGCGCGTGCAGTACCACTCCGGCCGGCACACATAGGTGATTCGGGGCGGAACCAATCGCCCGACCGTTTCGCTTTGCATCCCAAGGATTCGTGCGAGACTGCATGGCTGGCGGGTTTTCGCCCGGCAACGGATCGCTACAATAGTCACAAGGAGCGAAAGAGGCTGAGTGTCCATCATCGGCGGAACGTCAAAGCAACAGCGGTTCGTTTGTCGATACCTTTGAGTGATGGCCGAAACGCCTCGCCTGATGTGAGGCCTTCATGGCAGTCAGAAGAAGGGTAAAGATGAGCGAGCTTCTGGAGTATCCGCACGACCCGGATCAGCCGATCGCGATGTTTGACTCGGGGGTCGGGGGCCTGACGGTGGCGGCGGCGGTCCGCCGGCTCCTTCCGAATGAAGATATCGTCTACCTGGGCGACACGGCCCGGGTTCCCTACGGCATAAAGAGCCCTGTGACGGTCACGCAGTTCGCCACACAGCTGGCGGGCTGGCTGCTGCAGCATCGGCCCAAGCTGATGGTCGTGGCGTGCAATACGCTAAGCGCGGTCGCGATGCCGACGTTGCGGTCGTTGGGGTTGCCGATCATAGGCGTGGTCGAGCCTGGCGCGAGGGCGGCGGCGGCCCTGTCGGGCGGCCGGACCGTGGCTGTGCTGGCGACCGAGGCGACGGTGAATTCCGGAGCCTACCTGCAGGCGATACACGCGATCGACGATTCTGTGCCGGTTGTTCAGCGGTCCTGCCCGCTGTTCGTGCCGATGGCGGAAGAAGGGCGGGACTCGAGCGATAAGCTCGTTAACGAAGCGGCTTACGAGTATCTGGAGCCCATTCGTCGGCTTCGGCCCGGGGTGGTTGTGCTGGGCTGCACGCATTACCCGCTGCTGCGCGATGCCATTGCGCAGGCGGTCAACAGCGGGGCGGTGGTGGTCGACTCGGCGGAGGAGACGGCCTGGACGGTTCAGCGAGCTCTGAAGAAGAGCAACTTGTTGTCGTCTCGCGCAAATACGGGTACACTGCGCTGTTACGCCACGGATAATCCAGAACGTTTTCGGAAAATCGGTACCCGGTTTTGCGGAGAGTCGTTAGAGCATGTGGAACTTGTGCCGCTCGATGACATCGTCCAGATGGATCTGCAGCTGGCCGAGTCGGGAGGGTTCGCCGGCTGAGTCTCGCAGATTCCTGCTGACTGCTATCCTTCTGGGTTGCACGTGGCTTGGGGCCGGATGCAGCGCAGACAAGGCCGACAAGGGCTTCAAGGCCTTCGTGTTCCGGCCGACTCCGGGCCGGGCGGTGCTGAACGCCCTCCAGGATGAGAATCCCGATACCCGCCGGCGCAATCTTCGCGCTATTATCAAGCGTAAGGAACTGTCGCAGGATTGGGCCGTCAAGTCGCTGGATGTTATTGCCCGCACCGACGCCGATCCGCAGGTCCGCTGCATCGCCGTTCGTGTCCTGGCACAGAGCGGGCGGGTCGAGGCGGTTGACACCTCGCTGGCGATTCTGAACCCGAAGCTGACGACCAAGCCGGTCCGGCTCGGCGAAGACGATGTCCGGTTCGACTGCCTGTCGCTGTTGGAGCAGTACTTGCGGGCCAGCAAGGTGCCCGCGGACCGGATGGAGCCGGTCAGGCAGGTCATGCTCAAGGCCGCGGCCGACGAGACGAACCTCCAGGCCCGGATGGTGGGGGTGCGGGCGCTGCGCTACTTCCCGGGGCCCGAGAGCCTGGCATTGCTGGTAAATACCCTGCGCGAGAACAACTTCGGCCTGATGTTCGAGGCGGAGATGTCGCTGCGGAGCCTGACCGGCCACATCGGCGACTACGAGGCCGACAACTGGGAAACGTGGTTGCGCCAGACGCAGGATCCCTATGCCGGTCGAAACGCCTATGCCCAGATGATTCGCACGCGCGATACGTTCTGGCGGCGGACGTCCGAGACCCTGGGCGAGTTCTGGAGCGCCTGGCAGGGCCCGAGCAAGCCGACAGGCAAGCCCTCGCCGACTGCGGCCGTCAAGCAGGCGGAGGGCCAGCGGATGATCGAGGAGGCGGCGCAGTAGGCATATCAGGCGGTGCTCGGATGCGAGGAAGTGAGGTCGACCCATGCGTGCAGTTGTCTTCGACGGGCAAGTGAAGTTTCACCGCGAGTGGCCCGAGCCGGCGGTGCCGAAGGGGGAAGTCCTCATCCAGGTCCGGCTGGCTGGCATCTGCCGGACCGACCTGGAGATCCTCAAGGGCTACGTGAACTACAAGGGCATCCTGGGGCACGAGTTTGTGGGGGTGGTGGTGAACGGGCCGAAGTCGCTGCGCGGCAAGCGCGTGGCGGCGGAGATCAACTGCGTTTGCGGCCAGTGCGACATGTGCCTGAAGGGGCTGTCGAGCCACTGCCGCCGGCGGACGGTGCTGGGCATCGCCGGGCGCGACGGCTGTTTCGCCGATTACGTGGTGGTGCCCGAGCGAAACTGCTACCCGCTGCCGGACAGCGTGAGCAACGAAGAGGCGGTTTTTGTCGAGCCGCTGGCGGCGGCCTACCAGGTGCTCCGCCAGGTGCAGGTCGAGCGGCACATGCGCTGCAGCGTGGTGGGCACGGGCCGGCTGGGCCTGCTGATGGCGCAGGTGCTGGCCCAGACGGGTTGCCGGTTGCAGGTGATCGGGCGGAACCAGCGCACGCTGGACTACTGCGAGAAGAAGGGCATCACCGCTTTCCACGTCGACAACGTATTGCCCAAGCAGGACCAGGACCTGATCGTGGAGTGCTCCGGCAACGAGTCGGGGCTGGCCACGGCGCTGCAGATGGTCCGGCCGCGGGGCATGGTGGTGCTCAAGAGCACCTGCGCCAAGCCGTGGACGATCGACCTGTCGCCGGCGGTGGTCAACGAGGTGACGATCCTGGGCAGCCGGTGCGGCCCGTTTGGCGAGGCGATCAACGCGCTGGCCCGCAAGCAGGTGGACGTGCTGAGCATGATCAGCCGGATCATGCCGCTGCACAAGGCGTGCGAGGCTCTCGAAGCGGCGGCAGATTCCGGCAACATCAAGGTGCTGCTGGAAGTGTCGAAGGCGTGACGATGGACCTCGTGCAGTTCGACATCCTGCGCAGCGTGCCGGGCCTGTCGCACGCGATCGTCAGCAAACCGGTCAACCTGGCGCCGCACACCGGGCCGCAGCGCGACCAGGCCCTGATCCGCCGGCGCGATGTCTGCGCCTGCCTGGGCTTCAGCCACAACCTGCTGACAGCCACGCAGCAGGTGCACGGTGTGAAGATCGCTCGCGTCGATACCCGCAACGCCGGGGCCGGCTGGGACGGGCCGGTCAGCGCCATTGCCCAGGCCGACGGCCTGATGACGGACCTTCCGAACGTGCCGCTGGTATCGTTCTCCGCGGATTGCTGTCTGCTGGCGGTGGTGGATCCGAGTTCCCATGCGGCGGGCCTGGTGCACGCCGGCTGGCGCGGCGTCGCGGCCAATGCCGCCGGGCAGCTCGTGCATGAGATGTGCATGGCGTACGACGCGCAGCCCGGGCGGATGCTGGCGGCGCTGGCGCCTGCGGCGCAGGTGTGCTGCTACGAGATCTCCGCGGACCTGGCCGAGCAGCTGTCCGCCGCGCACCCCTGCGGCCGGGACGTGCTCGCCTGCCGGGACGGCAAGTGGTACTTCGACATGCACGGGGCTTTGGTCAAGCAGCTCGCCCGCGCGGGCGTGCCGGTCGAGCAGATCGAGCGCTCGGCTGAGTGCACCATCTGCGACGAGCGCTACTTCTCCTACCGGCGCGAAGGCCCCGAAACCGGCCGGAATGCGGTGGTGATCGGGTGGAAGGCGTAACAAGATCATACCGTGAACCTGTTCGACGAATTCTTCAGCGTAGCGAAGGCCCTGGACACGGCAGGCGTTCGGTACGCCGTGGTTGGTGGCCTTGCTATGGCCCTCCATGACGAGCCACATTATACCGACGACATCGATCTGCTGGCGGCGCCTGACGACGCGCCGCGCGTGGCCGGCGCCATGGAATCCCTCGGCTACCGCAAGGCGCCCGAGCCTCGGACATTTCCCAACACCCAACCGGTGGTGCGCCCCTTCCCATGGCACGCGAAGCCATCATCATGTATCGCAGCGTGCCAACCTGTTGTTCAATGCGGACCGTCTCGTAGTTCCGCAGAAGCGCCGTGAGGTCAGCCCGAAGCTGCTCCAGCGGAACCATGGCGTTCCCTGCCAGCGAAAAGGATAGATCCCCCGTAGCATCCTTGATGACCACCGCCTCACCTCGCACGCCCACCGACGCCAGGTACTCCCGCACCGCCCGTTCGATCTTCGTCCCCGCAGCCTCTATGGGCAGAGGTCGTACCGTCGCCTGTACCAGCGTCGTCTGTCCCGACCCGGATGCTGTGCCGTGGCCGTTTGCGCTCCAGAGGCGCACGCCGACAGCCACGATCACGATCGCCGCAGCTGCCATGCCGATCCGCTGGGCGTTCCGCCGGATCGCCCGCCGTCGCAGACGCCGTGCCACATCCGCCGCACTAGGCCGCGGTACGGCTTCATCCGCCAGCCTCGCCAGGCCCTGACGGAGCACGTTCTCGAGTTCCTTCTGATCGTCATGTATCGTCCGACCTCATGTACGCCCGCAGCTGCTCGATGGCGGCGTGGGCGTCGTGCAGGTATAGGTAAGCCACGCGCGTCCCCGCATTTGCGTACCGAGCCACCAGGGCCTCAAGGCCGCCCGGAGCGTGCAGCCGAAGGTGCTGCAGGAGATCCTGGTCTTCCTCTCCGGTACCTGGATCGTCGTGCTCGCTCTGGATGGCTCTGCCTGCATGCCTTGCCGTGTTCTCGCTCGCCTCTTCTACAAGGCAATACCCGCTACCGGAAATCGGTTCGCGCGATTCCGTCGCACCAATCAAGCCGTTGGCCGTGATGGCCGAAGATATATATAGGACTATCAGGCGCCGCTGCATACACTGCGCCCGCAGTCCTGTTCCGGTCGTGAGGTTTCTGGAGGCTTCCCGTGGCACGTTCGGTGGTCCTGATCAGCGGCGGTGTGGCGTCGGCGACGACGGCGGCCCTGGCGGCCGACGAGGGCGAGGCGGTCTGGCTGCACGTCGACTACGGCCAGCGCAATGCCAAGCAGGAAGCTGCGGCGGTCGACGCCTTGGCCGAGCACTACAAGCCGAGCTCGCTGGTGAAGATTCGCATGCCGCACTGGCAGAATCTCGGCGATTTCGCGATGCTGGCCGGCCGCGATCGGCTGCCCGATGCCTTGGCCATCCGCGAGGGGCCTGACGTAGCCTATATTCCGGGGCTGATGGCCTCGATGGTGTCGGCGGGGCTGGCGCTGGCGTTCCAGGTGCAGGCGGACCGGGTATTTGTCGGCCTGATCGAGGACCGCGGCATCTGCGACATACCGACGTATCGGCTCTACCCGGACCGCTCGCGCGAGTCCGTGGCGGCATGGAACTGGCAGTTCCAGGTTGCAGCCGAGGGGGCTGCCCGGCCGATCCGGCTGGAAGCGCCTCTGATCGCCAGCAAGCAGGGGGATGTGGCGCTTCTGGCGCATCGGCTGGGCCTGCCGTTCGAGCATACCTGGTCGTGCTACCGGGCCGGGCCGGCGCCATGCCGGCGGTGCTACGGGTGTCACGGGCGGGCGTACGGGTTTCTGCAACTGGGGCAGGCGGATCCGTTGCTGGCGGCACCGGTGCTGTAGGGGGTAGTTGCGGCGGGGAAAGTGCAATCGCTGCCCGGTCGTCAGATCCTTGTCGCCCGATCGTGGCGATGCGTATAATCCCGTCCTTTGCGTACGAGGTTCGCCGGCTGGACACGTTTGGCTGGCGTGGGCGAGGGAGCAGGGCACCTCATGATTTCCGGTTCGACTCTGGGCGCGGTGCTGGCGCTGGCGACAGCGGTGTGCTGGGGCATCTCACCGGTATGCTTTGCCAGTGCGGGCCGGCGCGTCGGCTCGTACCCGGTGGCGCTATTGCGGGTGGCGCTGGCGACGGGCCTGCTGCTGTCAGGATTGCTGGTGTACCGGTTCGCCGGCCAGGCTTCGCTGTCGATGCCGAGTCCGGCGCAGTGGATGTGGCTGGCTCTGTCGGGACTGGTGGGCCTGGGCGTGGGCGACCTCCTGGCGTACGAGGCGCTGGTGACGCTGGGCCCGCGGCGCGCGACGCAGATGTGCACGCTGGCGCCGGTGGCGAGCGTGCTGCTGGCGTGGGTGTGGCTGGGCGAGACGTTCCGGCCCGTCACGCTGCTGGGCATCGGCGTGGTGCTGGCGGCGACCTCGTACGCGGTGCTGGTCCGCAGCCGGACCGAAGAGGTCAGCGAAGAGCCCGGCCAGGTATCGCCATGGGGTTTGTTCTGCGCGATCGGCGGGGCGGTGCTGATGGGCGTGGGGGCGGTGGCGGCACGGCAAGCCTTTCGCATCGGTCAAAGCGATCCAAATCTGCAACTCGACCCGTTGCTGGCGACGGCGATTCGCGTCGGCAGCGCGGCTGTGTTCCTGTGGTTGATTGCCGTGGCCCGGCTGGAGGTGGTGAAGATCTGGCGACACATGGCGGACCCGCACGTTTGCGGCCGGGTGATGCTCGGCACGATGTTCGGCCCGTTCGGCGGGATGATCTGCTACGTCTCGGCGCTGAAGTACCTGGAGGCCGGGCTGGTGAGCACGTTGGCGTCAGCCTCGCCGCTGGTGTTATTGCCGATCGTATGGCTGCGCTATAAAGCCCGGATCGGCTGGGACGTGGTGGCCGCCTGCGCCCTGGCGGTGGCGGGCGTGGCGATCATTCAGATGCGGGGGATGTAGAGCCTACTTTCCTTGCATACGCCGGCTGTACGTCTCAGACTGACCTGGGGGAATCGTCAGCCACTTCCAGTCCGGGCCCTTGATGTGATTGGCGATCAGGATGATCTGGCCGACGTGGTGGGCGTAGTGGGCCACTTGGCGGGTGATGGCTGAGACAGCCGTCATGGGTTCGCCGCGGATGGTGACGGTCTTCAGCAGATCGCCCTCGCGCAGCTCCGACAGCGCGGCGAAGGTACACTGCCAGCCCTCTTCCCACATGCGCAGGATCTGTTCGCGCGGGACGGACTGCTCGATAAATTCATCGTCGCGGTGACGGTCGGGCTTCTCGCCGTCGCTGGTGAGGAAGTCGGTCCAGCGTGAGCGCATGTTGCCGGCCATGTGCTTGACGATTACGTAGATGCTGTTCTGCCTGTCGTTCAGGCGGACGAAGAAGTCCTCGTCGCGCAGCTGGTCGAGTGCGCGCTCGGCGGTACGCTTGTACCGGCCGAACTCGCCAACCAAGGCCTCCAGGACGGCTGCATGCAGATCTGCCGGCTCGGACATGGTCCGACCTCCTTGTGTGCGGTTGGCGAGGATTCTACCCGGTGCTTACGGCCGTGTCTTGTCGTCCGTCCGTGGCCCGGCCACGTCGACCCTCAGGTATGCGTAATCCTTCTCCACCCGCAATGGGCCGAGCGCCAGCACGTCGGTCAGTGAGAAGCCCAGCACGTTGAACTCCAGCACGGGCCTCAAGCGCTCGATCCTGTCGAGGTGGACGGTGACACGCGGCCAGGCGAGTTCCACCGCGCCGGCGGAGGCTTCGCTGACGCGCTGCTCGACGGTCTTGCTCTGCAGGGCGCTGATCAGGGTGGCCTCGGCCAGCCATCGGCTGACGCGTCCCAGCAGGTTGCGGCCCTCGACGTCCAGCTCGCGTTTGCAGAGGAATGTGGCGACCTTGCGCTGGCGGGTGAGGGCGAGCTCCTCCGGCACGAGCCGCAGGTTGACCTTGTGCCGCAGCGGGCCCTTCTTCGTATCCAGCGTGACCAGGAAATGGCCCGGTTCGCACTGCAGGCGGATGTGTTCGATCTCCTCGATGGCGGCGGCCTGGCGCGTCAGTTCGGACTCGATGTAGATCGCGGGGATGGGGATCTGCCCGTCCTTGAGCAACTCGGACTTGAGACCGGGAAACTTTGCCGCGATCTGCTGGAGCACCCGGTCCGGCACCTGCGTGGCACGGGTGGCCAATTCCTGCTTCATCTTCGAGGCGAATGACTTGATATCGTCAAACAGGCTCATGCGTCCATCTCACATCATCCGGCCCAGGCGGCAACGGCACCTGATTACATGGCGGCAGAACCGTTCGGTCAATGGTTGCAACGCGCGGCTCCTCGGATAAAATGGGCGCACAGGAGAGACGCCTCATGCCCGAGAATTGGAACGCCGCCTTCGAAACCCTCAGCAACAGCCGCTGGCTCTACCACAACACCGACTACTGGGAGTTCCTCGTCCGCACGGTCTGGAAGCTGGACCGCCAGCCGTGCCGGATCGTGGACTTCGGCGGCGGCTTCGGCCGGCTCGGGATGATCCTGTTGCCGCTGCTGGCGAAAGGCACCACCTATACCGTCTTCGATACAGCCGAGACGCTGCTGGCCAAGGGACGTGAGGCCTTCGGCGATTCTCCGTACGACATTCGCTTCCTCCGCGGCGATGTGCATAGTGCGCCGTTCCCGGATGATTCATTCGATGTTGCGATCAGTCATGCGGTCCTGATGCACGTGCCTCGGCCGGAGGTGGCGCTGGCGGAGATGATCCGCGTAACCCGTCCAGGCGGAATGGTGATCACGTGCGATGCCGTTCGGAACGCCGCCAACGCCATGCTGCACATCGAGGAAGCCAATGAGATCGACGCCAATCCGCTGGAACTGCACCAGGTCATGAACCGGTCGATCCGGCAGCGCACGGGCGTCGACTACAACATCGGTGCGCGGATGCCGGTGCTGATGCACAAGGCCGGGCTGCGGAGCGTCGAGTCCCGCGTGACGGATGCCGTCCGGCTGCTGTTTCCTCCCGTTGATACGCCGGAGAAGGAGCGCACGTTCCAGACTATGTGCGACGAGGGCATGGCCGAACCGAGGGACCCAGAGGGTATTCAGCGCTGGCAGAAGTGGCTGGAGTCTTGTGACATCCCGGCTGACAATGCCCGACGCGAGATCGGGCGAGCGCTCGACCGTGACTTCGCGAATAGGGGCCGGGACTATCACACGGTCTGGCCGAGCCTGCTGATGTTCAGCTACGGGATCGTGGACAAGCGGCAGTCGTAGCATTGCCAGCCGGTACCCGGCCTTCGGCTTATCGTGTATCTGCGCGCAGCGGGAACCTGTAGAGATGCTTCGTCCTGCCGGTGGGTGTACCGAACTCCACCAGTCCGAGCGCTACGAGTTCCCCTTCGCCGAACACGTCGCTGCCCTGGCACATGGCGATGGCTGCGGGGATCTTCTCTCCAGGCACTAGCACGCCTACCGTGCAATGCGGCGTCCAGCGACCGGGCCGATAGTAGTGGGTTGATTCGACCCCCAGCCGGGCCAGGCGTTCGTGGTACCGGCGATGGACATCCAGCAACTGCGGCGTGACCTGCGGGGCGAGATAGACCACGCCCTCCGCAGTTGGGAACGTGCCCACGGTGTTCAGGCGAAACGGGAGGCAGGGCGTGGCCCGGGCGAAGGCTTCCATGTCCGCCCGCAGGTCTTCGGGATCCAACTCGGTGACGACCGCCAGGCTGATGTGCGGCTGGGCGCCGACGTCGATCATGTGGGAGTTGATGCCGGCGTCCGCCAGAGCCTGCCACAGCCGGCGAACTCGCATATCGGTCTGGCTGTCGAAGAACAGCTCTACGGCAAACGGCATTGCAGGTTCCTCGTAACGAACCGCTCAAGCTGGAGTCGGCTGCGTTGTCAGTATAGCGACAGGCGGCGATAATGGCAGACGGTACGCTGTCGAGGAGTCATGATGAACACACAATCGCAGAACGTCCTGCCGCGCTGGCGGGGTTTCAACCTGCTGGATTTCTTCACGTGCAAGAGCACCGGCGAGGTCAGCGAGGACGACTTCCGCTGGATCGCGGACTGGGGCTTCGACTTCGTCCGGCTGCCGATGTGCTACACGCTGTGGATCGAGAACGACGACCCGCTCCAGCCGCACGAGCCGATGCTCGCGAAGATCGACCGCGCGATCGACCTGGGCGCCAAGCACGGCATCCATGTCAACCTGAACTTTCACCGTGCGCCGGGCTACTCGGTCAACCCGGAACGCAAGGAGCCGTTCAACCTGTGGAAGGACCCCGCGGCCCTCGACGCGTTCGTCTTCCACTGGCAGCTGTTCGCAAAGCGCTACAAGGGGATCGCTTCATCGAAGCTGAGCTTCAACCTGGTGAACGAACCGCAGAACCCCTCGGCCCTGATGAGTCGCCAGGACCACGATCGCGTGATGCGGACGGCGGTGGCGAAGATTCGCGAGGTTGATCCTGACCGCTTGATCATCCTGGATGGCCTGACGTGGGGCAACGACCCGCTTCCCGAACTGGCGGATCTCGGCGTGGCACAGAGCTGCCGGGCGTACCTGCCGATGGGCGTGAGCCACTACCAGGCGGCCTGGGTGGCGGGCAGCGACAAGTACCCGTTGCCAACCTGGCCCGGCGGCTGGAACTTCGGGATTCCCTGGAACCGGCAGACCCTCGAAGGGCACTACGGGAATTGGGCGAAACTGGCGGCCAAGGGCATTGGCGTGCACTGCGGCGAGGGCGGCGCGTACAACAAGACGCCGCACGACGTGTTCCTCCGCTGGTTCCGCGACGTGCTGGAGGTGCTGGCCGGTTACAACATCGGCTGGGCGCTGTGGAACTTCCGCGGTTCGTTCGGCGTGCTCGACTCGCAGCGCCAGGATGTTGCTTACGAAGAGT
>Ga0101944_10005505_pt1 | contig 14326 bp, 6 predicted proteins | sample DewCreD2012metaG_FD_75245 | JGI IMG/M metagenome (GOLD analysis project Ga0101944, IMG submission 75245) | Hot spring sediment bacterial and archeal communities from British Columbia, Canada, to study Microbial Dark Matter (Phase II) - Dewar... ... | reverse complement strand
TACGATTGGTACTGGTGGGAAAAGGGTCCTTCGCTGGAAGCCTGCTTGAACCGGGGTTTCCTGAGAGCTAAAAACAACTCGCGGTTAAAGTTTGCTCTGATGTGGGCAAACCATTCACCGGTCAGTCGGGAGGCATTTGATCGAGCCGTAGATTATTGCGTGGAAAATTATTTCCCACAACCGAATTATTGGCGAGTGGAAGGCGGGTTATATTTTTCCATTTATGAAATGCACACTTTGTTGAGGGGATTGGGAGGGATCGAAGAAGCTCGGCGTGCCATAGATTCTCTGCGTAATAAAGTCAAGCAGGCAGGATATGGCGAAGTTCACTTGAATGCGGTAGAATGGGGAATGCGTAACCTGCCCGATTCCAGTTTCGAGGGGCAAAACCGCCTGATTGAAGCTTTGGGCATCCAGAGCGTTACCGATTATGTTTGGGTACATCACGTGGAGTTGAAAAATTTTCCAGAAAACGATCATAGCCAAATTCTTGCAGAAGCAAGCGCCGACTGGGATCGCTTCGCGGCAGGCTACTGCGTACCTTATCACCCGAATGTGACCATGGGTTGGGATCCTTGGCCGCGTGTTCCAGCCGAAAAGCCCTTCGAACCCGGTGTGTATCCTGCCACACCCCTGATAAAGCCCTGGCGAAGCGCCCCGAAGACCGCTTTACCAGGATGGGAAAATTTGCCGAACTTCTGGCGAACCTGGCGCAGGGAATTGAACCCGAGGTGGACGTCTCTTATGAAGAAACCCAACTGTTCGGGCGGGCAGCAGCAACCGCGCCGCCGTCCGGGGTCTTGGGTACGATCAAAACCCTGCTGGAGACTGCCCAATCGCTCGAATCGAAGGGCAATCCCAGCGGCGCGTTAGAACTCTACCGGCGGGCAGAGACCTTAGCCTCTGCAGACAACGTTTTGCGCCGGCAGATTCAGCAGTCGATCCAGCGTCTGGAGGGAATACCCCCACCGGTGGAACCGATCTACCGCTCCGCTGCTTCGTCCACAGCAGCCGCAAAGCCAAAACCTTGGCGGTGGGTATGGGCAGTAGCAGGTGTTTCGGCGGTCGGCTTCATCGTCCTCGCCATTCTGGCAGTCATCGGCATTTCTTCTCTTTTGAAAACCCAAGAAAAAACGCCCATCGCCGCAGAAAGACCCACCCCAACCGGCAACCCTGAATCGACTGCCACCATCACACCGCTGCCGACCATGCCGCCAACCCCTGCTGTTGAAGCAACCCCGATCGAAATTTCCTCCCCTACTCTCCAACCCTTGCCCACCCTGACGATGCCGCTGCAAAGCCTGGTCAACCAGAACTGCGGAGAAGGCGACATCATCCGCAGCATCGAAGCTGTGGATACGCTCACGGTTAAATTCACCCTTTGCCAGAGAGATCCGGGCTTTCTGCAGAAAATTGCCCTGCCGTTTTTGGGTATCCAGCCGGCAGATTTCATCATTCAAACGCGGGGGCGGGGTGATTTCTTTGATCAGCCTATCGGAACAGGTCCATACGAAATGCTGGCATGGGTGCGCGGCGAATATATTGCCTTGCAGCAATTTCCCGGTTACAACGGGCAGCCAGCCAGGGAATCAATCATTAACATCCGCTACCAGAATGATGATGCTGTTCGATTAACCCTCATTCAGTCAGGTGAAGCGGATCTTGCCCCATCCGTATCCTCGAAGATGATCGGCGATTTCACAAACGATCCCAACCTGATGGTAATCACCTATCCTTCTTCGATCATTACCTATATCGGTATCAACAACCAATATGCACCGTTTAACGATATTCGCTTTCGAAAAGCGCTTGCCATGGGCATCGATCGAAGCAGGATCGTGCAGGAATCCTTTCCGGCAGGTGCCGCGGTGTCGCTTTACCTGAATTCCTGTGCGATACCTTCCGCGTGTGAGGGTGAACCATGGTACGATTTTGATCCAGAAGCTGCCAAAACCCTTTTGGAAGAAGCCGGTTATTCGCAAGGGATAAAAATTAAAATTTATGTCCGTGATGTTTCCCGCTCTCACCTCCCCAATCCAAAGGATACCGTTGCCGTTTTACAGCAAGAATTGAATACAAACCTGGGGATTCAAACAGAAGTGTTCTACCTCGATAGCGGTCAATTCTTCACCCAACTTTCCGATGGGGAGTTGGATGGATTGTATCTATTAGGCTGGACAAGTGATTATCTGCATCCGTACAACTTATTGCACGAATTATTCACCAGTTCCACCCCTTACGTTGGCGATCCATATCCCGATATCATCAGCCTGCTGCAAACAGCCAAGGACGACCCCTTCAACACAGTCATCTATGCCCAGATCAACGACCAGATTCGGGCAGATATCCCTCTTATTCCTCTAGCAAATAGCAGCCAATACCACGCCGCCAGCCGCAGCTTGTCCGATGTAACCCTTACGCCATTCGGCTCGTTTTATCTAAATCAAATGAGCAGCGGAAAAGGAGAGATTAACCTCTTAATTCCTTCTGAACCCTATCATGTATATTGTGGAGTGGAATATAACATTTCCTTTTGCAGTCAGGTGGTGGAAAGTTTGATGGGTTATGATTCTGAGGGAAATGTTGTTCTGGTACTGGCGGAAAGGTGGGAATCATCTGATTTTGGCTTGGAATGGACCTTTCATCTAAAGCCCGGCGTACTGTTCCATAACGGTAAAACCCTGGATGCCAACGATGTCGTGATGACTTTTACTGCACTTATTGACGCCGGCAGCCCATACCATGATCAGAGTGGGGATGTGTATTATGAGGCGGAATATTTATTCGGCTTGGTAAATGATTGAGTGGGGTATATATAAAATTGACAAATACGGTACAAATCCATTAAAATTTGTTCCAGTGAAATGAAACCATCCTCATTGACCTGTGAACAATTGCAAGAACGTTTGGCGGCTCTTCACCGCGCCAGTTTGGAACTGGTGCAGAACGTGTCGTTGGATTCGCTGCTTCAGCACATCGGAAAAATAGCCTGTAATCAGGTTGACGCCAGCGCATCGGCGGTCGGTATTTTAGATGATAAGGGAGATACCATCCGCATTCTGCCAACCTGTGGCGATCCCCCGCAAGCGCAGGAAGGGATCATTTTCGGGATTGAGAGAGACTATTTCCATAGCTCCAAAACCATTTGTGATGACCAAATACCACCCGAGATTACCAAACGCCTGTTCCCAAAACTGGATGGACGGGTGAGTTCTTTCATGGGCGTACCCTTGATTCGCAGCGGACAAGTTCTTGGGCAGATTTACCTGGTCAAAAACCACGGCAGCAAGGCTTTTAGCGCAGAAGACTGCCAGGTGATCGAAACGCTGGCGGGATATGCGGCGGCTGCGGTATATAACGCCCGCCTTTATGAACGGCTGGCGGAGCGCGAACGCCTGCTGACCCAGCGCAACGACAACCAAGCCCTGCTCAATGAACTGGCAACAACCCTCAATATCGATTCCGGCTCGGATGTGGATGAAATCCTGCGCCGCTCGATGATCAAAGTAATGGAATATCTGCACCTGGAAGTGGCAGAGGTCTTTTTACTGCAAGAAGACAGCAACACGTTGAAACTTGTTTTTCGGCGCAGTGATAAAATCTCTTCTTTATGGACACAGTCCCAATATTATACCGGGGAAGGCACCGTCGGCGAGGTCGCCAAGATAGGACAGCCCATACTCATCAGCAGCCCCGGCAGGGTAAGACCCGATCTCGATCCCTCCGTGTTGCAGCATGGATTGAAAGAAGTGGTGTGCTTTCCTCTTTCCGGGCAAAAAAGAGTATTGGGGGTTCTGTGCGTTGGCACCGACCATGCCAAACCGCTGGATGAGTTGGAAATGCAGTTTCTTTCAACCATCAGCTCCTGGCTGGGGATTGCGATCGAAAATGTGCGCCTGAATATTCAACAGAGACGGCTGGCAGTTTTGGAAGAACGCGAGCGGATCGGGATGGACCTGCACGATGGGATCATCCAATCGATCTATGCCGTAGGGCTGACACTGGAACATGCCCGCATCCTGTTGGAAGAGAAATCCGACCAAGCCATTGAACGGATCAACCAGGCGATCGACGGATTGAACAACACCATACGCGACATCCGCACTTATATCCTTGACCTGCGCCCGCGGCAATTACACGGAGAAGATTTGATGCAGGGTGTACAGCGCCTGGTCAACGAGTTCCGCGCCAATACCCTGGTGGATGTCGAATTACACAGCCCGGTGAACAGCATGCGCGACCTCCCCCAAACCCATGCCATCACCCTCTTTCATATCTGCCAGGAGGCTCTGGCTAACGCCGCCAAGCATGCCCGCGCCGATCGGGTGGTGGTAACCGTTTGGTCGACCGCCGATCGCGCCCTCTTGGAGGTCAGTGATAACGGGCGCGGTTTCGATGTGGATCAATCCAAGTTCACCCTCGGACACGGGCTCTCGAACATACAGACGCGGGCCAGAAGCGTGGGCGGAGATGTCGAGATCACCTCAGAACCGTTCGGCGGGACTACGATCCTGGCATGGGTGCCGTTCCGCCGTGGTGAGAAATGATCACTTTTTCCCCTTCAAGATGGCTTCCATTTCCCCAGCCGGCACAGCCGGGCTGAAAAACCACCCCTGGATCTGACTACAACCCTTTTCTACAAAGAAATCCGCCTGCTCGGGTGTTTCAACCCCCTCAACAATGGTCGCCATATCTAAACTTTTCGCAATGGCAATCACCCCGGCGACAATTGCGGCATCCCCCGGATAGGTGGTGATCTTCTTTGCAAACGAAAGATCGATCTTGATGGTATCGAACGGAAAGCGCGCCAGATAACTGAGTGAGGTATAACCGGTACCGAAATCATCCAGCGCCAGATGAACACCCAGCAGCCGTAACTGTTCCAATACCCGAAATATCGTATCGGTATCGCGGAAGATGATATTTTCGGTAAATTCCAGGGTGAGCAAATCGGGCGCCATCTGGGTTTCGGTTAAAGTCTTGCGGATAGTTTCGATAAAGCCCGGATGTTTGATCTGCCTCTCCGAAAGGTTCACCGCCATACGCAGCGGCGGCAATCCGGCTTTCTGCCAGGCAACGCTCTGCCGGCAGGCAGTTTGCAGCACCCACTCACCGATTGAGACAATAACGCCGCTGTCCTCTGCCAGCGGGATGAACCGGTTTGGATAGACCAAACCATGAGCCGGGTGATTCCAGCGGACAAGGGCTTCAATACCGACAATTTTGCCGCCGATCAGATCATATTGCGGTTGATAATACAATTCAAATTCCCCTTTACTCAATGCATGGCGCAGTTCGGTGGTCATGACCAGCATATCCAGGGCTTTTTCCCCCATTCCCTGACAGAAGAAGCTGTAATTATTCTTCCCTAAATCCTTTGCCACATGGACCGCCGTATCGGCATTTTTGATCAGGGTCTGTGTGGTTGAACCGTGTTCGGGAAATAAACTGATGCCGATACTGGTGGTGATATAGGTGTTGACGGCGTGGATAAAGAATGGTTCAAGAAAGACGTTCTGGATTTTTTTCAGGATCGGCTCCAGGTCACTCAGGCGGGAAAAATCTTCAATCAGGATACCAAATTCATCTCCCCCCAGATGGGCAACGGTATCGCTTTCGCGCAAAATCCCTTTCAATCGTCTGGCAACCTGATATAACAATTTATCCCCATAATCAAATCCATAGGCATCATTAACGGTTTTGAAATTATCCAAATCCAGGATCATCACGGCTGCCAGGGAATTGTTCCGTCGGGCGTGTTCCAGGGCATGGCTCAGGCGATCGTGGAAGAGGGTGCGGTTGGGCAGGTCGGTCAGCGGATCATAAGCCGCCAAATGCAGCAGCATATCTTCGGTGCGCTTATGTTCGGTGGTATCCATAATCGCCGTTACCATCTTTTGTTGGCAGCGGATCGGGATGGTGGTGATCGAGATGGCTTTTTGTTCGCCGCTTGCCATCGTAACCGGCACATTTCTCAGGCAGGCTGGCGCATCTTGGGAACACAAGCCCTGATATTTCTCCTGCATGGTCCGCCGTATATCCGGATTAGGAAACACTTGCTGAAAGAACCCATCCATCGTCGATGGAAGGTCGGCCTGCCACCCAAAAATATCCTTCCCCTTGGGATTGACATATTCGATGGATTGAGTATCGCAGGCGATCACCAGCAACCCAAGCGGCAGGTGATCCATCAATTGCTTCCGAAAATCGACTTCCTTTTCCAATTTCTCTTTCCAGCGGACAAGAGCTTCTGGTTCGATAGACGTTCCTTGGGATTCTGCGGCTGTTTCTCCCCCGGCTGGTTGGTGATTGGTAGGATGATGATGTTCTGATTTCATCGATGGTCCCGTCAATTCGGAATGATTTTGATATTCTTCTGATCAAGCAGGTGCTATTGTATGTAGTAGCACGTTCCATGCCAGATCGGCAATTAACGGCATAATTGATCCTGTTCTGTGGGGATGTTGAGGTAAGTTACCCCCAGCGGTAGGGGGTCCTCCAGAGGGGCTTCACACCAGATAAACTTTGGGATATGCGGTAGAATCGGGAGAAAAACCATCCATTCCAGGTGTCGTTAATGATCCAAACCGACGCAAGCGAAGTCCCCTTCTCCCCCTTGCAGGAGAAAGAAAAAAGAAACAAACTTGGCTGGGCGGCTGCCAGTACCGCGACCAACGCCATTTTTGCTGTTATGACCTTTTTTGGGTCTGCCTTTGTGTTATTTCTCAGTCAAATGGGAATGAATAAGACTCAAATCGGTTTTTTGCTTTCCCTGTTGCCGTTCTTCGGTGTGGTTGCCCCGTTCTTTGCTCCGTTTGCCGCCCGTCTGGGGTACAAACGATCTTTCCTCATCTTCTGGGGCATCCGTAAAGCCGCTGCCACTTTTCTGCTGCTCATCCCGTGGGTCTATACCCGCTTTGGTTTTCAACCCATGTGGGGGTTTGTGGCTGCGTTGGTGGGAGTGTTTGCCTTGTGCCGGGCAATGGCAGAGACCGCCTGGTACCCCTGGGAACAGGAAATCGTGCCGAATGCCATCCGTGGGAAATTCACCGCCATCCGCAGTATGATCTCCAATATTTGCAGCCTGGCAGCGGTTCTGACAGCCGGCATGATCATCGGAAATGCGCCAACCACGCGTCAGTTCTTGTTCGTGTTTGCGGTTGGGATCGTTTTTGGCTGGATTTCGATTGGGGTAACGACGAAAATTTACGGCGGGAAGCCCAACCCCCAAGCTCGGTTCAACCGCGACCATTTCCGCCAAATGGGCAAGGCACTGTTGGACCGCAACTTCCTCTTTTACCTGCTGGGGGAAGGGATTTTCATCCTGACCAATGTGCAAATCGGCGCATTTCTGCCCTTGTTTATGAGCGAACAGGTAGGGTTGAGTTCAGGCAATGTGATCTATCTGACGATAGCATCGATGGTTGGCGGGGTACTGGCTAGTTACCTTTGGGGATGGCTGGCAGATCGATATGGCAGCAAGCCGGTACTGATGACGGTGGTTTTCCTCAGCGGATTGGTGCCGCTCCTGTGGCTGTTGATGCCGCGTCATTCCCCGTTCAGCTTTCCGGCTGCCCTGATCGCCTATGCTGTCCAGGGGGCGGTTGGAATGGGAGTGCAAATCGCTTTCCTGCGCATCTTATTCATCAGTGTCATACCACCCCAGAACAAATCTCCCTATACAGCTGTATATTATGCCATCATCGGCATTCTCAGCGGTATCAGTCAGCTTTTTGGCGGTCGTTTGCTGGATTTGACCGCTAACCTGTCGGGAAGGTTGTTATTTTTCCAGCTCGACCCTTTTACTTATCTGTTCCTGGCAGGTATTCTGTTCCCGTGGCTCAGCCTTCTATTTATCAGCGGCGTGCGGGCTGATAGTCCGATCACCACCCGCCAGTTTGCCCGCCTCTTTCTGCGCGGGAATCCGCTGCAGGCGATCCTCTCTTTGCTGCGGTATCAGTTTGCCACAACCGAACCGGCTGCCATCCTGGCAGCAGACGGGATGGGGCGAACGCGCAGTCCGTTGATCGTCGAAGAATTGATCGAATCGCTGGAGGACCCGCGTTTCAATGTCCGCTTCGAGGCGGTACTTGCGCTTGCTCGTTCCCGGCTGGATGAACGCGCCATTCACGCACTGGGCAGCCTGTTGAAGGGAAGCGACCCCGCCTTAGGGGTTCTGGCAGCCTGGGCGCTGGGAAGAAGCGGTAACCCCGCCGGCATCCCTTTCCTGCGGCAGGGATTAGAATCCCCATATCGTTCGATTCAGGCTTACAGCGCTCGTTCATTAGGGTCGCTGCGAGATTTAACCATTGTTCCTGTTTTGCTAGACCGGCTGGAACAGGAAACCGACGCCGGTTTGCAAACAGCCCTGGCTTCCACTTTGGGGATGATGGAAGTTCGTCAGGCAGTCCCTCATTTGCTTCGTTTCCTCCAAGCCAGCCGGGATGAAACTCAGCGCAGTGAAGTGGCACTCGCTCTAGCCAGGATGATGGGTGAAGAAGGGAATTATATCCGCCTCCTGCGGCAGGTACAGAAGGATCCAACCGAGGCGATCATATCCACCCTCAATCGTCTGAGTAAAAAAATACCCTCCACTTATTATATGAGGAAGATTCATCTCCAGCCTTTGCTCCTGACTCGCCTTGACCAATTATCCAAAGGGAACCTGGAAGAAGGAATAAGAACGGTTACGGCTATCCTGCGGCAGGCAGAACCATTCGCAGGCGAAGCAGAGATACGCCAAATCGCCTCAACCTGTGCCGATCTCTTATCCTCCCATTTATCCGGTGACGCGGAATGCCTGACATTATCTTTACATCTCCTGATCCAAACCCTCCCGCATATTGTAAATGCCCGCTGACCCGTCTATACTTAAAACAAAGTTGGACCATTGTTTAGAATTGAAAGGATTGGATTTTAGCGCATGAAGCCCCTGAACCTCCTGATCTACGGGCTGGCGGCTCCGCCGGAAACCAAGCTCCTGGCTGATAGCTGGATACAGATATGGAGTACCGCCCGGCAGGCGATCTCTCCCTACATTCTGTTGATCCTGTTGATCGGGAGCGGGATGATTCTGTTTGCTTTGGCGGGTTTCGGTATCCTGTTCTATTACCGCCAACGATCAGCCCAGCCGGCAGAGGGAAAACATCGTTTGAATATATCCAGGTCGGATGGTGCCGAGCGCTCATCAACCCAAGCCCGGCAGCCCAAACCAATACCTGCCCAGGCAAACGGATCCGAACTGGAGCTTGAATTGAACTGGAAGGGACTCTTATGGAAAAGGACAGGCTGGAAGGGAAGCCTTTGGCGCGAACCGGACGGCGAAGTCCTCTTCCCGCCGGTTGATCTGGTGCTGCGTTTTCGGGTGGGGATATCACCGCACACCTCCCCAAACCGCCGCCCGAATCTGGGAATGGCTTCTTTAAAAGCAGATTTTGAGATAGACGGAATTCCTCCGCAGCAGAATCTGCTCAAAAAGGCAAAACATTTGCGCATCATCGAACGTTCGGCGGTTCAAGTTGGCGGTGAAATGGCGCTTGGCATGTTGAAGGAAGGCAGGTACACCTTTTACCTTGAGATACCGGATTCGGCGGGCGCCCTTCAGCAGATTGAATTGCAATTCTCGTGTATCTTACCCCAAATGAAATTGTTCCTGGAGCAAGACGGCAAGACTGCCGAAGCCAGGTTTAGACAAGGGCAAAGAGCGTCCCCTCAGGCAGAAATCCCCTTCTTTAAGCCCCGCGGCTTGCGTTTTAGCTTCTGGATTCGGGGATTGCCGGAGCCGCCCGGCATGGATGCCTGGCTGGACAGCGCCCATCCGCCGGAATTGACAGCCAGTTTTCCGCTCCAGCCCCATCCCAAGATTACCATCCGTCCAGGGGCAAACCTGCTGAAGGGGGGAGAAGTACAGCGCAGTGTGGTCTTCACCCGCTGGCGGGGCAATCAGGTTCAGGGCACGTTTTATGCGACGGGTCCCCTCATGGATGGACTGCACTGGTTCCAATTGGTCGTCAAGGACGACCGCGGAAACGAATATTGTGCCAGGCTGGATTTTCTGGTTGCCGAAGGTGCGCTGCAGGCTGTGAGCCAAACGGGAGAACGCTTGGGGGTGATCACCCCTGCTAAATGGGAAGAAAGACAGGTGAACGAAGATACCATCCGCCGCCACCTGTTTCACCTTCAGGCAGTTGACCCTTCATTCAAACAGCCTCAGACAGCCTTTGTAGAAAGCCTGGACGCCGAGGGCAAGCCGATCGTCCCTCCCTTCCATCTCCCCATGCAATTGGAAGCCGAAACCTGCCGATTGCGGTCAACTATGCCACTGCTGGCATATCCCCGGGAGAAACCCGCGCCGGTCAGCGGGAATATCTTGCCGATTCCCATCACAACCGGGGGCATCTTGAGAGCCAGCCTGCCCATTCCCGGCATCCAACCGCTGGAACTGCCGATCGCTCATTTCAAACTCGACCGAATCTGGGGCAGTGTAGAGGACCATGGGATTCTGGAAGAACAAAGGTTCACCATTATCATCTGGTTCACCCTGCCGGAGATGGAACTCCCCGAGGAAATCTATCTATTTTTATCTATCAAAGACTCCGGTGGAAACCGCTGGCAAACCACTGCCAAGCCGATCGCGCTTCCAGCCGCCGCCGGGGAATCACCGCCTTTTCACCGCAAAGCGCTTGCCCAATTCTGCATTCTAGCAGAGAACACTCCCGGTGGCATCTTCTCTATTTTTCCGCGTGGTCCTTTCAACCCGATCTCACTTCGTTTGGAGCTTGCGCTTTCGCTCGACCCGGAATTTCCGCTGCCGCCCGCTGAAGGATACCTGCCGCTGTGCAGTCTGGGCAGCCCGTGGCTGGAGATCGGCGAACGCGAGTTCAACCCGGACGAAAATGATAAACCTGCCATGATCAATCCGCTGGCAGATGAACCCATTCTGCCGGTCATGATGTCATTGCGTCCCAGAGGGGCAGCCACCCGCGCCCTGGGCAGCATTCAATTGGAGGTTGAGGGAAAAGTTATTGACCGGCATGTGGTCGAATTCCCCCCGCTTCAATCCGTCATCGGCATCGACGGCGTCAAACAATTCGAACGGCTTCCCATAGAGTGGAAAGCGGACCTTACCCCGCTTTGCCGCGCGAGAGGGGCGATAGTTTTTTATTTTATCGTCCAAGCCCAAGATGACGATCACAAGAGCGAATTCTGGTACCGCCTGAAGCGGGCAATACCATCCTGTCCGATCGTAGATGAAATCGAACGCAGCGGGGTGGAATTTCGCTGGCACAGCGGGCAGGGCGGCGAAGAAAGCCGCCGCATTGAAGGAAACGCTTTCCTCAATCCCCAGCATGCGGTTGTTCTGCCTTATGATGCCGAGGTGAACATTGCGTGTACTATCTTGGCGAAAAACTTCTACAATCACCTTGCCCCTGTCCATGCGGGCGTAACGGTGGAATGGGAATTAGAGGAAACGGACAGCGGGGTGCAGCTATGGGATGGGATGAGGACGGTAAAAACCTATCGAAGCCTGACCGACGATAGCGGTATTGCCGGTGCTGTTTTTAGGACGCCGCCGGCTGAGGCAAAAAAAGGTGAAATCGTGGTCAACTTAAGGGTGCGCACCGAAGGAAAAGAATGGGTATCGTTCCCGTTCCGCATCCGGCAGCGGGCGATCTTGAGGGTAGAGGGTCCCCGCCAGGTTATTTCCTTCAGTCAGCACACCTACGAAATTTATACCAACACCGGTGGAGAAGAATCTGCCGAATGGGCATTTTACCCGCCGAATCCGGACGGAAGCATGCCAGCCCAGCCAGCCTTCACCAGCCGGGGCAGAAGCCTTCGCTGTTCCTTCGATAAAATTCCATACCAGCGCGGGGTGATCAACCCGCCCCGTTCTTATCGATATTGGATAGCAGCTCGTTATGCCGGTGATGAGGAGATTATCCTGGTGCGGGCATTACAAATAGAAGTGAACCCGCGCATCGATTACGATATTTATGAGTTAGGCAGCACCCTTACGATGCAGGCGCGCATCTATCCGGTTTTACCCTTTGAACCTTTCCCGTGGCGTTGGACGCTGCAGTATGAGGGCGACGATCAACCTCTCGAACTGGCGCATGAGGAAAGCCCCGACCAACTCGAATCACGGATAAAACCATACCTGTATGAAAGACCGGGCAAATACCGCCTGCGGGTGGAGATCGGCGGCGGATACCGCGACCAATCGTTCCGCGTAGAGCCGCTGCGGATTTTCGGTCCGCATGTAGTGCAGCCCGGTATGACTGCGCAGCTGATATTGCGCAACGAAAACCTGCAGCGGGCAAAATGGTCTGTGTACCGCGGCGTCGATCGGATTGATTATGATACCGGTTCCAAACTGGCGTGGCGTTCGAATGCAATTGGCTATTACGAAATTACCGTAGAATGGTCGAAGGATGATGATCCCAACAGTGTTCAAAACAATGCCATCCACCGCATTCTTGTCGCCCGTATTTATAGTGACCCTGCGGTCCCGGCGGATACACCTATCCCGCCGGGTGAACGACGCCGATACCTGGTCAGCCCGGTTGAATTTCGCGGCCGCAAGCCCCGCTGGCGGATGATCTATCAGCGCGGCGAGAAAATATGGGCTGAGAACTTGGGCGAAGCCGAGAGCATCTGGGTGAGCAACACCGGCGAGGCTGATAAAGGTATCCTGGAGGTCAATTTCGGTTCGTATGAGGATATGACCGATGTGACCATTAATATGAATGTTTTATTCCAGGGAGACCGTACCATCGGATCAGGAGTTAGATTATGAATGAATCCTTTTCATCCACCATAAAATGCCAGGCTTGTGGTTCTGATAACCCAGCCGGGATGCGGTTTTGCGGTATGTGCGGCTCCCTGCTAGAGAAGCGTGCGCCGATCGTCCCCGCTAAGGCGAACCAAAGTGCGAAACCATCGCCGGTGTTTGTGCTGCGCTACGGGCGCAAGAACGAACTACGCCAGATGATTGAACTATGGAAAGGGGAATACGTGATCGGCAGGCTGGCTGGCTGTCATATCCAATTGGACGACCCGCTGGTGTCGCGGCATCACGCCAACCTGGCAGTCGGTCAGGATGCGGTTTGGATCATGGATTTGGAATCGACCAACGGAACACGCATCAACAAAGTAAAACTGACCCCCAACCAGCGTTATCGCCTACAGCCGGGCGATGTGTTCGAGATTACCAGCTATGTTTTTGAGCTGAATCTTGCCCCGGGCAGCCTGCCGCCAACTCCGCCCCCTGCCAGCCGTAAGGAGGCTGCGCCGGCGTTCACCGAGTTAGCAATGCCGGCAGAGGAGGAGGGGCGGGATAGCAGTCTTGCCCCAACTTCAAGGCCGGCAGGCGTACTCAAACCGCCCCATCCTGCCCCGGACAGCGGTGCGAAGGATACTTCCGAAAAGCCCAAGATCGAGGGTGAAGAAGAATCGGGCTCGCTGGTCTGTTCCCTGTGCCAAGGCGGGAATCCAATGGATGCCGTGATTTGTATCTACTGCGGGGCGGTAGTCAAGCCGGACGGAATCGATTGCCCAGCCTGTGGATTGCATTCTCCCGCCGGCGATCTGTTTTGTGAGCGTTGCGGCGAAAAATTTTCTGCAAGCCTGACCTAATAAGGGCGCATGGATGGGGTATATTCCACCCCTTTGCCCAGCACCGCTTCCACCACCGGCATCCATTCGCTGATGCGGATTTGCTGCGGGCATTTCTCCTCGCACTCGCGGCATTGGATGCAGCTTTCGGCGCGGTGTTCCTGCGGCAGCGACCCATAGCGGAAACGCGCCTGCGCCATATTGTCGATCAGCAAGCCGCGGTTGAACAGCTCGAAGTTGCGCGGGATGAAGACATCATTCGGGCAGGGCATGCAGTACTGACAGCTTGTGCAGGGGATGGGGGATAAATCTTGGTACTTCTGCCGCACTTTGGCATACAATTCCAGGTCCTCTGGCGAAAGCGACCCTACCCCCGAACGTTCGGCACTGTCGAGGTTTTGCTCCACCTGAGCGAAGGTTGACATGCCGCTGAGGACCACCGATACTTCGGGTTGATTCCACAGCCATTGCAGCGCCCAATCAGCCGGGGTGCGTTCCCTGCCGGAAGCAGCAAAGATGGATTGATAAGTCTCCGGCAGGTTCGCCAGCCACCCTCCCAGCAGAGGCTCCATAATCACTACCCCTAAACCGCGCTCGCCTGCCAGCTTCAGCCCTGCTTCCCCTGCCTGCTCTTGGATATCCATGTAGTTATATTGGATCTGGCAGAAGGTCCAGCCGTCGTAATCGTTGAGGATTTTCTCGAACGCCG
>Ga0101944_10005504_pt1 | contig 14332 bp, 13 predicted proteins | sample DewCreD2012metaG_FD_75245 | JGI IMG/M metagenome (GOLD analysis project Ga0101944, IMG submission 75245) | Hot spring sediment bacterial and archeal communities from British Columbia, Canada, to study Microbial Dark Matter (Phase II) - Dewar... ... | reverse complement strand
TTAGTGTGGGAATCTTTGGCGCGATAACGGTTGCAACTTTGCTGGTCGTTTTGGTTGCCCCAAAAACTTTGGCGACAACAAGAAAAACCGCGTTCTACTGGATTCTGCCAATCGCGTTGGGCGCAGTTTTAGTTTTGCCCTTTCTCGCTCAGGCGGTGCCCGCATACTTAAGCGACAACGCATATCTCAATGGTTCCTCTGGCTCAAGCGTTATTGGAAGCGCCACCATCTCAGCACGGGTTCTGCCGCTCTCCATAGTGATACCGCTTTTCGGTTTGATCCCTGCGTTTATGATTCTCTCCAAAAAGTTCTACGATAGATGGCTGGCTCTTCCCGCGTTTTTGTTGTGTGTGTGGGTTTTTGTCTGCTTAGTTTTCACCCAAGGATACTTGGTGAGGATTCCTTTTGATTACAATCGGTTTCTGTACTTTTTAGTTCTGCCGCTAATAATGTTCACAGGTGTCCTGATTGATTACGGCTCGGAAACCTTCGCCAAAATAATCGACACATACCGCTCGTTCACTCAACGCGCCCCCCGAGTGTCGCATCTGAGGCTCTATCGTTTTTCTTTGAACCTTACAAGAAAGAATCTCTATTCAGCGTTTGTTCTGTTTTTCCTTCTTTTTTCGTTTGTCGCTATACCTATTTTTATGACTCCTTCCTCTACAAATGTTGGTCTGTCGATTCAGAGTTTCTATCAAACCATGAACACAAAGGGTTGGGAGGCGCTACAGTGGGCTAAAGAGAACACCGACTCAAACTCTGTGTTTGTCTCTGACGCCGAATATGGCTGGTGGCTCAGCGGGTTTGCTCAACGACCCACCTTGAGCGCTGTTGACCCGCAATATCTTTCGCTTAACCGGGAAGTCGAAAACGCCACATTCGCCAAAAACATCCTCGACACCGACTACATAATCGATAACAATTCAACTTTGATTCCGCAGGTTCGCGACGACGGCGGTTTCATCGCGAGACATAATCCTCAGATCTTGGTTAAGCAAAACTGGACATACTACCCATCTTCGTTCTTCAACTTTAACAGTAATGCGACAAGCATAAGGTATCACGTTGATGGTAATCCACAGCAAAAAGTGTCCTTAGCCCAACTGACCCTAAAAGAGAGCCGAATAGAAAACAGCAGTCAACAAGCCATAATTACAGTCACAAGGGGCAACGACGACTTCAACTACACTCTAACAACCACTGTTACTGAGGGCATAAGATTTGTTAACTTAACCTCTACGTTGACAGCGCTACATTTAGGAGTGCACTTTGACTGGGTAGACATTCAAGTAGAAACCAAACCAGTAAAAATACAGTATGGCGCGGATAAAGTTACAGTGGGGTACGTGGATGTGGGAACTAAAGCGTTTGGGCAACTGATCTTCAACACAACACCCGACAGCGTTTTTTCTGCGCCGTCCCTGTTGTGGTTAACTTATTCTCTTGAAGCAAAACCTCAAAGTCAAATACAGATGCTAGCAACCGCATACTCCGAAAGCAACTACCAACAATACTACAACAACCAAGAAGCAATGAACACCTATTTTGGACCGATAATGGCTGAAAACTTGAAGACTGCCCTTAAACCAATATCAGAAAATTCCCAACTGACAATCTTTGACTACCGCTCAGAAACTCTAAGCCGCAGAATATCCTATATCGCTATCCGAGATGCAGAAATAGCGCCCAAATTCCGCAACGACCCCCTCTTTAGCCTTGTATTTATTAACGAAGAAGTGGCAATCTTTAAGGTAAATAGCAACCTCGCTTAGGGTGAAGTAGACGCTTGCTAGATGCATTGCAGAACAAGAAGCAACTTGAAGTAGGCTTCATAGCGGTTTTCTCAGCCATCATCCTAAGCCTATTCTACGCAGTCATCTCCATGAACGGCGTAGTTTTAGGCAACGACCCCGCAGTGCACCTCGAAAAAGCCCAGATTTTCCTCAACACCCAGCAGATTTCTCTCGCAAACTTGGGGTGGACGCCTCCACTCTACCAGATTGTGCTGGCTATGATTATTTCCATAAGCGGCTCAGTGGATATGGCTCAATACATTGTGATGCTTCGGATTTTAACGGTGGTGGTTAATTGGCTGCTCTTTATGTCTGTGTATTTGCTGGGCACCAAGTTTTTCGGCAGAAAAGTCGGCGCCACAGCTGCCATTCTGTTGATGCTGTGTTTCCCAGTTTTTGAAGCTAACCAGTTTGGCGGGTACACCACAGTTTTGGCGTTAGCGTTCATGTTTTTGGTGCTTCTTTATACGCCTCTGGCTATGGATAAGTTGGGGTACGTAGTGGTTGCGTTTTTTGCAGCCTTCGGCCTTGTCTTGTCGCATCAATTGGCGGCGTTCCTCGCGGCCTTCATCATGCCTCCAGTGCTCCTGTTTATGCTCATCAAATCTCGGGGCAAAAACCTCAAAGTAGTCGTCGCCTTAGCATTAGGCGGCGGCATAGCGTTTTTCCTCTACTACTTCCAAGCCATGTTCGCTTACCTTGACCTCGTAATCGAATACGTGTTCTTCGCCATCAAAACCTACGCCTACCAAATCCCCGCCGTGAGCTTCGGCTCGTTTATGACAAACTTTGGCTTCATCTTTTTCTTGGGGCTCGCAGGCGTGGGAGTCTCGTTTTATCTGCTTAAAAAACAGAAAAACCCCCTCTACTGGCTCATTTTGGTTCTTAGCTTGTTTGTGCCTTTCTTCTTTTCCCAGTCCTACCTCGTCGGCTTCTACATGCCCTTCGCGTGGTTCATCTACTACATCACAACGCCCCTTGTGGTCTTGGCTGCAGTTACCGTGGTGTTTTTGGCGAATAAAACGCAGGTTTTCTACATTAATCACAGAGCCGCGTTTAGGCGCAACTGGGTGAAAGTCGTTTCGATTCTGTTAATAGTTGGTCTCTCCGCGGTTGTTGTTGTGCGCGTCGACACCGTTTATGGCAGAATCATGGAAGCCAGCGTCTACTACTCCACCACTGACCTAAAAGCCTTCGACGCAGGCGTCTGGCTAAAAACACATTACCCCGCCCCGATGAATGTGGTAACGACAGCGGTTCCAGGTTTCTGGTTCCAAGAGTTCTCAGGCAAAAACGTGACGGCACAGACGGAGTTGGCGGTGCAGCGTATGGAGATGGCGGAGGCTGTGTTGACTTTGGCTTACGAATTGGAGCATACACAAACTATGCTTAAGGCTTACCAAGCAAAAGGCGATACGCTTAACGAGTTCTATGTGTCTATGGATGAGATTTGGAGCAGAGTTTCGTATAGTTCAGGAAGCGGGGACTTCCTCTACTACACCTTAAACGGCGTACACCGTGAGTATCCACTTTCTCAATTAAGCAAAGAAATCACTTTCAACGATGCCTCTTTGCCTATGAGCATAACGTTTGTTTTCAGCAACGACGATGTAGTTTTAACTAAAACCATAACCGCCGAAAACGACAGCTACAAATTCAACGTCAACTGGGCACTCACCCCCATAAAGAGCCAAATCCAAAACGCCAGCCTATACCTCACAACACTTTTCGATTTACAGTACAAGTTCGAAAAAGCCGATGTGCCTGGCGTAATGGATTGGGTTAACCCCTACGATGCACCAAAAGAAATCACCCAAAGCGACACAACATGGACGGTAGCATTCTTCAACGGCACCGACCTATCTGAGAAGTACATTGGCCTCTACGATGAAACCAACCAGATAGGATACGCTTTCCAATTCAACGAGGTGCCCGCGTGGGGAAACGTTGGCTCTGGAGTTAACAGACAGATTGACGCGGTAAGGTTCCAGTACAACTTTGGCGACTTAGCTCCAAACCAGACAGTTTCTGCCTCCTACGACACCCTAACGTTGTCCAAAAGCAGCTACCCCACACTTAACCGTGACAAACTACAAGGTCTATTCAGTTACCACACGTCCGTCACGGTTAAACCCCGCGACTTCAGCAGCTACATCAGAGAAAACAACATCGGCTACATCGTCTATGACCGCAACCAACTTGACACACAGATGATTCACAGCAAAATGCTCCAGCAAGTCTACTCTAACGACCGATACGTTATCTTTAAAATCCTAACATAGCCCGCACTTGTTGCTCTGCCACTGACCCACTCCTTTATGTATAGAACAAAACTTCCGTTTCGCTAAAGTGCCTCTCTGCCGCACAGTGTCTGCTGTGTTTCCTTGAAATCAAGTATAAGGCAACCAAAAACGGGTGCTTCTCTGCACAAACACGCAATAATCAAAAAACCTTCTGTGATAAGAAACGTAAATTAATTCGGCACGTGATTTCTCTTTAGTTTGTGATTGTTATGAAAGTCGCTGTTGCAGGTAAAGGTGGAGTAGGTAAAACCCTCATCGCAGGCGGATTAGCCAGAGGCTTCGCCGAGAGAAATTTGAAAACTATCGCTATTGATGCGGATTCTTCGCCGAATCTAGGCTTAACTCTGGGGCTTTCAGCTGAAGAAACCCGCAAAATAGTGCCCATTTCAGAAAATAAGCCGCTTGTAGAGTCAAAAACAAGCACAGGCTACTCACATATCTACAACCTAAACTTCTCAGTAGACGATATAGTCAAACAATACTCCGTACCAACCCCGCTTGGCGCAAACCTCATAGTCATGGGCACCGTGCAATCGATGGGCGCAGGCTGCATGTGTGCACCAACCGCTGTTATCCGAGCACTGCTTAGGCATCTTGTGGTGGAGCGCAACGAAGCCGTAGTTTTGGACCTTGAAGCAGGCGTTGAACACATCGGGAGAGGTACAGCAAGACAAGTCGACCATCTCTTAATCGTTGCAGACTCTAACTTGAAGTCGCTGGAAATCGCCAAACACATCCACGACCTCGCCTCAGCAGCAGGCATGAAAAACCTCCACTTAATCGGCAACCGAGTAATGAACGACACCCAAAAACAAGCTATTCAAGATTTTGCAGACCAAAACGGTATCAGCGTTCTTGCTTATGTTCCGTGGGATCAAAAAGTCATAGAGTCCGACATGTTAGGGGTGACTCCGCTTAAGAACAAAGAAATCGAAGCGGTTCAAGTTATCGATAAAATCTGTGAGAGTCTTCTTAGTAAACCCTCTTAATTTTCTTATTTTTGTTAGAGCAGGGTAACTTTTACTTCAGCTACTTGTCGGTTAGTTTTTAAAGTTTTTATGAATTCTTTGATGGTCTGACAGTCGCCTTTTGCTACGATTACTTCTATGCAGATGCCTTCTTCGATGTGGGTGTGCAGAAAAGTTAAGACTACGTTGTTGAAGTGGTGTTGGCTATCCGTGGTTTGTCCGCTGGTTCGGTGGCCTTTTTGGTAGATTATGGTTATGGTGGCGGTTATGTTTCCTTTGAGTTCTTCTAAGCGTTTGGCTTCGGAGAGGTATGCTCTTAGGGCTTGGCGGACGATTTCGGAGCGGTTTGCGTAGCCTTGTTCTTTTATGTAGGTGTCGATTTTTTCTAGGAGGGGTTTTGGGATGGATAGGCTTATGATGCTCATTTTGGGTCTTATTAAGATTGGTGCTTTAGAAATATAAGGTTTTATTAAGATTTTAGTAACTTTTTAATAACTGTCTTGTGTTAAACGACCCCTTGATCACCATGATCGAATGGGCACTAACCATCCTAAGCGTCATAGCAGTCAGCGCAATAGCCCTCGGCGGCATATCCTTCCTGTGGGTATCAGAAACAAAACTCAAAAAAGCCTTCATATACCTCGTCAGCTTCGCCGCAGGAGGACTATTAGGCGACGTATTCCTCCACCTCCTCCCAGAAGCCATCGAAACAGGCTTCGAAACCACAACCGCCCTCATAATCCTAACAGGCATCCTCTCATCATTTGCAGTAGAACGCTTCCTCCAATGGCGCCACTGCCACATACCAACCTCAGGCGAACACCCCCACTCCTTTGCCTACATGAACCTCTTTGGCGACAGCGTCCACAACCTCATCGATGGCTTAATCATCGGCGCCAGCTACTTAGCCAGCATACCTCTCGGAATAGCCACCACAATCGCGGTTATTTTCCATGAGATACCGCAGGAAATGGGGGACTTTGGCGTGCTTGTCTACGGAGGTTTTAGTAAAAAGAAAGCGGTGTTCTTCAACTTTCTAACAGCTTTGACTGCTGTTGTAGGTGCAATAATTGCGCTTGCTTTGGGTTCGGTCATTGAGGGGTTTGTTCCGCTTTTGATTCCTTTTGCAGCAGGCAACTTTATCTACATTGCAGGGTCAGATTTGATTCCAGAGTTGCGCAAGGATAAGCCTGAACCCAAAAAATCCGCCTTCCAACTAGCCGCTTTAGTGTTGGGGATTGTTCCGATGATTCTTTTGCTCTTTTTAGAGTAACCAAGCGCACTAGAGTAAATACCGGTTGCCAACACTGTTTGATACGAATGTGTCTTGAAATTCTTGGTGAATGCGGTGAAGTGCACGCCACCCTGTGCAATGCGAAGGCACAATCATTTTTGGGCTGAACTGCTTTAGCATCTCAACAGTGGGCTCGATTCTTTTCTCAAATTCTTTGCCTGCAAGATGGAAGCCCCCCAGCACAGCATAAACCTCTTTGACTCCCACTATCTGTTGAGCATACTTTAGTGTGTTGATGATGCCTGCGTGGGCACAGCCAGAAATAACCACCAACCCCTTGCTTTTTACGTTGAAAACTATGGCGCGCTCATCTGCAATAAGCGGGTCAGGCTGCCATGTGCCACTGCTGAAAATTTGGCTGTTAGTTAGGCCTTTTTCAAATTCTACTGTTCGGGGGATTTCTCCGGTTACGCAAGCAAGGTCTGAGGCAATCAGTAGGGGGTTTGTTGTGTTGATGATTTTTGAATGCGCCTTAGCTGTTTTTGGGAATAGTGGGTACTGGTGGATTTCTCCTTTAGAATCTTTGGTTCCTCGGCGCTTAAACATGTCCTCATGGGTTAGGAGCGGCAGGTCTTCTTTGTTGATTGTTTTGAGGGCTGAGTTTAAGCCTCCGAAGTGGTCATAGTGCCCGTGAGAAAGCACCACGCAGTCGACCTCGCCTAAATCTAACCCCATCCGCTTGGCATTCTCCACAACCCCCTCTGGACTTATGCCTGTGTCGAAAAGGATAGAATGCACTTTTTTATCGCTAAAGACTCTGATGAGCATCGAGAAACCATGCTCCGCAAACGGCATCTCCGAACGCGACCGCCCCGCCCACTGCCAAAGCGACTGCACTTCCGTTCGATTGCTGCTGGAAAGAAAATCAACCGTGTTATCCATCAAAGAAGTTATCTCTAATTTTTTTGCCTCTTTTAGCTTGACCGTTGCAGCCGCCAAATCCGCCGCCTCTTATAGGGTGCCTCGGTAATGCACGGTGGAGGGGCAACCGACGCATTTTTTTGCCTCGTACCTTGCGCATGTGCAGCAGTCGACTTTGCAGGGTGCTTTGTCTTTGCCTTTGTGGGTTAGGTATTCTCTGATTTGCAGGAATTGTGAGAATTCGTTTTGGCTTATGGGGTAGAATTCTGATCGGCGGATGCCTGGGCTGCTTCTGAGGGAGCATTTTTCTACGGATATGCTGTCGAGTGTGTCTTGGTTTTCAGCTATGACCAATGCGATGAGGTTGTATCCTCCTATGGTTTTGAAGAAGTGGACTACGCGGGGGCAGTCGCGGAATCGGTTCATGATGTCTTGCATGGCTTTGGAGTCTTCCATTTCTAGCAGTATCATGGCGGGTGTGAGTCCGAAGGCGGTGGGGTTGATTAGGGCTTGGTTTTTTATGGCGCCGCTTTGTACGAGTTTGTTGAGTCTTTTTTTTATGCCCATGCTGGTGAAGCCTGTGATTTTTTCGAGGTCTTTTAGGGTTGTGCGGGCGTCTTTTTGGAGTTGGCTGATTATTTTTCGGTCTATTTCGTCCATTTTAAATTCACTTATGTGTTTATTTTCTAAACATAAACTATTAATATGGTTTACTGATTAAACAGTCAGCATCTAACACAAAAAGGCGATAATCGTGACCCAAAAAATCGTAATACCCGTAGAAGACCAAAACGGATTAGACTCAAAAGTAGCCTCCCACTTCGGCAAAGCACCCTACTTCGCATCCATCGACCTAAACGGACGCGGCCAAATCATCGAAACAAAAATCGACCCAAACACAGGAGAACACCTCGGCGGCACAGGCCACCCACACGAAAATCTGCTCGCACTAAAACCCACCGTAATCATAGCCTGCGCTATGGGACCAGGCGGGCTGCACAGTTTTCAGAATGCGGGAATCATGGTGCTAAAAGCACACGGCAGCACCGTCAGCGAGGTAATTGCTAACTTTAAAGAGGGCAAACTGACGCCATTAACTGGCGGTTGCCCACATGCACACGAACACCACCACACCCACTAAGCGGAAAATTATGGGCTGAATGGTCTCTGGCGAGCAAATTAACACCCAAAGGGCAGCAGCTGCCCGCCTATACTTGAAGTAATCCCCAAAATTCAAGCACTCGCCAGAACCCAGCACACCTCAACCCAAAAAAGCAACTCAATGAATTAGATTGTGGGAGTTGTTTAGCGTGAAAACTGCACTTATCGTTTATTGGTCTAAAACTGGCAATACAGAAAAAGTCGCCAAAGCCATCGAAGTGGGTCTAACCGAGGCAGGTTTGCAGGTTACCGTAAAGAAGCCTGAAGAAGCCGAGGCGCTAGACTTCTTTGATTATGACTTGGTCTGTGTCGGCTGTCCCTCGTATTCTTGGCATCCCCCCGAACCTGTCACTAACTTTTTGAAGAAAAAATTTGCCGAGTACCGCCAAAACGGTAAAATCAAGCCCTCAGCCCCAAAAGTGCCAGGCAAAAACGCGCTGATCTTTGTAACTTACTCTGGGCCTCACACTGGAATCGCTGAGGCAACCCCTGTGGGCAAGGACATAGGGCAGTATTTCGAGCATTTGGGTTTCACTGTACTTGATGAATGGTACGTTTTAAGTGAATTCCACGGTTCCCTTGAACATAGCACGCAGGGTCGATTGGGCGACGTGAGGGGTATGCCTACAGCGGAACAGTTGCAGGTTATCAAAGACGATTCAAGGCGTATTGCACGCCTCATCTAGTTTACTCTGGTTATAGGAATGCTTTGTAGATGGGGTGGGTTTCTTCTATGGGGCGTGTGCCGAGGTCAGCGGCTGCTGAAGCAATGTACACGTCGGTTACGGCGGCGGCTGGAAAAACCCACTCTGCCTGCTCCGCTGGACCAAACATAACGTAGTTAGCGCCTGCCATCTGCATGATGGTGTTTGTTGCGGTGACGGTTCCTTTGCGGAATTCTTTGGCGATGTTTGCTTTAACCCAACCCATGGTTGTGACAACGTTGCCGCTGCCTAAGCCCACAGGGCTGCCAAACTTTTCTCTCATAACTGCTAACGCTCTGACGGCTGTACCCATGTCTGGCTGGAACGCTGGAATGGCTGTGTCGATTAACGGTTTAGTTATGCCTGCTTTTTCCGATAATGCAAGGGCTTCTTGGAGAATAGCTATTTTTCCTTCTACGCTGTTGTCTTTGGGGTTGTTGGCTAACACGATGGCGGATTCTATGCCGCTTTCTTTTAGGTTTGCAAGTTCAGATTCCGTGACGCCCTTGTAAACCGAGTTGTAAATGCATCTGCCTGAAAGACCCATCTTCTTAACCAACCTAGCCGCTGCCATACGAGCATTAGGACTCATCGCATCCAAAACCAGTGGGGCATCGCTATGTTTGGCTACAAAATCTATGTATCTTTCAAAGGCAACTTCGGTTGTGCCAACGATGTCAAAACCAAAGGGGATGCCTGTTATGTCGCTTTGGGTTTGCATCGTGTTGACTATTTTTTCAGCTTCTTTTTCATCGAAAACGCCGCTGTTTGGGTCTGTCACGATTTTTTGACCCAGCCAAAATATGGAGCCTACCAGGAAAGTTGCAAGCTCGCCAGGTTGTCCGCCGACTTTTACCTTGCCGATGCTGTAGACTTTTTGGGGTGTGTTAAAAATAAACGACAACTCATTGCCTCCTAATTTAATTGTTATTTAAACTGCTTTTAAGCTCTGCCCAAGTTAACCGCTGCAACTCAATTCTTGGGTGCCTGCTGAGTTCAGTGAATCACTGTTTGATGATTGGAGGCATGAAAAAAATGCGGGTTTTAAACCATAGACAATATATGCGAGCTTTCGCTAGTGAAGTTTGATTAAGACTCTTTGAGGTTTGTTTGGTATGAAAACTCTTGTTACTATCGGTCGTGGCGGAACAGGCAAATCCAGCTTCACCGCCCTTATGGCTAAAGCATTCATAGAAACAAAACAATCCCCCATACTTTTAGTTGACGCTGACCCAGACCAAAACCTAGCCGAAATGCTAGGCATTGACCTCAAAGAAGCAGGCAAATCCACAATCGCAGACCTAATCGTAAGCACCTTTATCGAGAGCGGCGGAACCACCGTCGGTGTCCCCCCAGCGCAGCGCATTGAAGCCCGCATCTGGGAAAAAGGTCTCTACGAAAGCCCACACTTTGATTTTATGGCTGTCGGCAACAAATGGGTCGAAGGCTGCTACTGCATGCCCAACACTGCATTAAAAGGGGCACTTAGTAACTTGACGAAAACCTACAAGTACGTAATCGTTGACTCCCCTGCAGGTTTAGAGAACCTCAATCGCCGCATAACCTCCGAGGTCAACGACATTTTTGACATATTAGATCACTCTAAAAAGTCTCAAGATCATGTCAGACGTGCTTACAAAATAGCTAAAGAAGTTGACATGAAATTCGAAAACTTTTACTTAATTGGCGGCTACCGTTTTCCTCCAGAACTTGGCAAGCAGGCAGAAGAAGAGCTCAAATTCAAGTACTTAGGCAAAATTGAGGCTGACGAGCGTCTAGACGAGTTTGTTCTCAACGGTGAGTCGCTTTTAGACCTGCCAAACGACAACAAAGCCTACCTTTCAGTTAAGAAAATCCTTCAGACTTTGGGCTATTTGTAGTCCAAAATTCTTTTACATAATTTTTTTCAAACCTTGCATATCTAGTGGTACACCATGACTTTTGCCTAAGAAATCTAGGAAGGTTTAAAAAGATTGTAATCTGGATAACAGGTAAACCTTTACAGAGGTTCTTCAATTTGACTAGTAAAAACGTCCATGTAAAAATAGACGAAATGAAGACCAACGCTGGTCTCATTAAAAATCTCGAGTTATCTATCGGCAAAGTTATCAACGACAACTATGCTGAGCCGATGGGTCCAACTCCAATGCCCTCCGTTACCGCCCTGCGAGATTGGGACATGAAACTTTTAACCAAATACAAGCCCTTCTACATGCCCGACTGTGACTCATGTTGCCTTTGCACTTTTGGCAAATGCGACTTGACCGCCGGAAAACGCGGAGCATGTGGCTTAGACATCGCAGCCCAATCATCTCGTATCGTTATGATCGCTTGCGCCATCGGAGCCTCGTGCCACTCAGCACACTCACGCCATCTTGTCCATCACTTAATTGAGAAGTATGGCCGAAGGTATCCCTTAGACATCGGTGGCTTAAACGTAAAAGTTGAAGCCCCAGTCACACGCCTTGTAACCGGTATCAAACCCGAAACACTCGGCGACCTCGACGATGTTTTAGCATATGTAGAAGAACAAGTTACCCAAATTCTCGCAACAGCCCACACAGGTCAAGAATCATGCAACCTTGACTTCGAATCCAAAGCATTCCACATCGGCATGTGTGACCACGTGGGTATGGAAGTCGGTGACATCGCCCAGATTTCAACTTTGGGATATCCAAAGGCTGATCCTGAAGCGCCACTAGTCAAATTAGGTATCGCCAGCGTTGAACGCTCCAAGCCAGTTGTCATGTGCATCGGTCACAACGTCGTTCCATCAGTTGGCATCATTGACTATGCAAAAGAAAAGAAAGTGGACGATAAAATCGAAGTAGTTGGTTTATGCTGCACAGCCCACGACATGACCAGATACTACAACCGCGCCAGAATCGTTGGTCCAATCAGCTGGGAACTTCGATTCATCCGTGCAGGATTAGCAGATGTCGTCGTCCTTGACGAACAATGCATCAGAACAGATGTTGCCGAAGAAGCAGCAAAAGTTAACACACCAGTCATAGCGGCATCTGAGAAGAACTGTGTTGGCTTCAAGAACCGCACAAACGACTCAACCGACGCCATCGTAGAAGACCTCGTCAGCGGCAAAGTCAAAGGTGTACTAATTCTTGACCCAGAAAAAGTCGGTGAAGTTGCAGTCCGTGTTGCCCAAGCAGTTGCTCCAATGCGCAAACGTAAAAACGTTCTCCCAAGCGTAGAGGAAGTTGTAGCAATCGCAAAGACTTGCACTCAATGCAAACAATGCCAACGCAACTGCCCACAAGACTACGCTATCCCAGCAGCCCTAAAGGCAGCCGCAGCAGGCGACCTATCTAAATTAACAGACCTCTACGAAGTCTGCATCGGATGTGGAAGATGTGAAAGCGCATGTCCACAAGGAATCATGATCCACAGCCTCATCGTTAAAGCAGGCGAAAAATCGATGTACTGTGAAGACAACCTATGCCGCAGCGGCAGAGGTGCAGTCTCAGACGTCGAAATCCGCAACGTCGGTAGCCCAATCGTACTTGGAGAAATCCCCGGTATCGTAGCAATCGTTGGCTGCAGCAACTATCCAAAAGGCGGCAAAGACGTCTATGACATAGCCAGAGAATTCGCCAGCAGACGATACATCGTCGTCCTCTCCGGATGCTCAGCCATGTCCGCAGGCAGCTACCGCAACAGCGAAGGCAAGACCCTCTATGAAGAATTCCCAGGTGGATTCGAAGCAGGAGGAGTCAGCAACGTCGGCTCATGCGTCGCAAACAGCCACATCGCAGGTGCAGCCATCAAAGTAGCAAACATCTTCGCAAAACGCCCACTAAGAGGCAACTATGAAGAAATTGCAGACTACATCCACAACCGTTTAGGTGCAGTCGGTTTAGCTTGGGGTGCATACAGTCAGAAAGCAGCCGCAATCGGCGCAGGCTTCTGGCGTTTAGGTGTACCAGTAGTGGTCGGTCCACACGGCAGCAAATACAGACGTATGCTGCTTGGCAGAAAAGAAGACCCCTCGAACTGGAATGTTCTAGATGCACGCACAGGCGAAACCGTCAACGTCGGCCCCGCACCAGAACACCTCTTCAACGTTGCAGAAACCAAAGAGGAATGCATCGTTCAAATCGCAAAACTCTGCTTCAGACCAAACGATACTTGGAAGGGACGCGCAGGCAAACTCAGTCACTACATCGACCTACACAAACGCTACATGGGAGTTATGCCAAACGATGTACACCTTTACGTCAGAACAATGGCTGATGTACCAATCACCCTCAAAGACGAAATCGGCAAGATCCTTGAAGCAAACAACTGGAAAGAAACAGTTATTCCGGACCCAACCTTGCTTCCTAGAATGGTCCGAAAGATGAAGTGAGTGGAGGAGAAAAAACATGTCCTGTGAACCATGGCAATGTGCAGAAATCGCATCAACTAAAAAAGCAAACGTAATCCAAAAACCCGAGATAGCAGTCGCAATGATGAAGAAGGCTCAACGCCCTCTCCTCATTGTAGGCAGCAACGTAACAGAAAGATGGATGGAAGGCAAACAAGCAATCGACTACATCATCGACCTCGCAAACGCATCAAAAATCCCCGTTGTAGCAACAGCCCACATGGTCGGCGAATTCATCAAACGCGGCTACACTCCAGCAGCATTCTGGAACGCAATGGAAATCAGCCAACGCGTCTGCGACCCAACCTGGATGGGACTGGACGGCAAAGGACACCCAGACCTCGTCATCTACGTCGGCATGCCCTACTACATGGAAGCACTCATCTTAGCGGGCCTCAAACACTTCGCACCAGACCTCAAAACCATGACCATCGACAACATGTACCATGTCCACGCAAGTTGGTCTTTCCCCAACGCAACCCTTGAAGAATGGGCTGCAAACCTCAAAGTAATGACCTCAAAATTTAGTGGAGGAAACTAAGAAAATGTCAATGTTTAAAGATATACCTGTAGATGTTGGCGTAATCTACGAAGGCGAACGTATCCGCAGAAACGACATGCAAGTCGAACTCGGCGGACCAACAGTCAAACAAAAGTTTGAGTTGGCAAAAGTAAAACCCATGAACGAGATCGAAGACGGAAAAATCACCATCATCGGTCCAGACTTAAAAGACCTAAAGGAAGGCGGCGCATATCCATTCGGCATCCTGATCGAAGCTGCAGGCGCAAAACTCGACGCAGGCCTTGAAGGTGTCCTTGAAAGGCGCATTCACGGCTACCTCAACTACATCGAAGGCTTCATGC
>Ga0101944_10005503_pt1 | contig 14333 bp, 11 predicted proteins | sample DewCreD2012metaG_FD_75245 | JGI IMG/M metagenome (GOLD analysis project Ga0101944, IMG submission 75245) | Hot spring sediment bacterial and archeal communities from British Columbia, Canada, to study Microbial Dark Matter (Phase II) - Dewar... ... | reverse complement strand
AGGCTGAAACCGCGCCGGGTCAAAACCTTTCACTCGGTAGGTCTCCATAGGCACATCCTCTCTGAACGATACATCACAGTGCTGTGTTTTGGTCAGCGTCAACTCGTAGAAGCGCGTTTGCCCTTCCGCGAGCCATTTCTGCTCGTATTTGGTGTTCACTTGGGGCGGGACAGTGCGCGCGAATGCAACGAACCCCGTGTCCGTCAGGTTGCCCAGCACCCACTGAAAATACTCTTCGTGGTCGGTCAGCAGGTAGAACTCGCCGCTGTCGCGCAGGCGACTGTTGATAAGTTGCAGTTGCCGCTGGTCGAACAGGCGATGCTTGTGGTGATGTTTCTTAGGCCACGGGCAGGGAAACAGCGAGTAGATGCGCGTCATGCTCTGGGGCGGAATAACGCGCCCCAGGATCGGTCGCGCGTCGCCCAGCAGCACGCGCACATTCGTTAGCCCTGCGCCCGCGATTTTGCGCAGGGCGCGTTGCACGCCCTCCCACTCCAGCTCGATACCCACGAAATCGCGTTCGGGATGCTGCTGCGCCCGCGCCACCAGGACGCGCTCGACGTCGAACAACTCGGCCAGCACCGAGGCGTTCGCGATGCCCAGCCGCACGTTTTGCACGCGCTCGATCACCTTGGGGTGGTTGCGCACGGCGGCGTAAACCGGATAGGGCAGGACCAACGTGTTTGGCGCGACCTGCGCCGCAGCCAGGATGACAGCCTTCTTCGCCTCGACGGCGGCGATCGGATCGCTGTCGGCGTCGCTCCACTGCGCGTCGCCTTCAAGCGTCTGGCCCGGGATGTCCGCGCTCGCGCGAATGGCCGCCGCCAGACCGATCTCGCGGTTGAGTTCGATCTTGTCGGTGAGGAACTCCGTGCGGTCAATGTCCACCTGGATGGCCGGATCGGCGTTTTCGCGCTCCTCGTCGGGAATGACGGTTTCGAGGGCGTGGTCCTCGCAGAAATATGAATCGGAGGTCAGCGCGTAGTCCACGGCGTTGGCTTCGGCGCCCGGAGCGCGCCGGTCATTGCTGGCGCGGAAGCCTTCCTTGGCCGCGTCGTAGATAAAATACTTGTCGCTCTGCTTGCGCACGCCGACGGGCGGCGCGATCAGATCGGCGATGTAGTTGGCGTTCTTGTAGGCGACGCTGACGTTGGTCAGCGCGGCGTCAATGTGAACTTGCGAGACTTCAGGCATGGCAGAATCTCCTTAAGGTTGGGTTTGTTGCGTGTTGACTGGTTATCAATGGGGTTCAGGGTTCAGGGTTTAGGGTTCAGGGTTTAGGGTTCAGGGTTCAGGGGCCAGAGAAGGCAGGACTCAGAGAATCTGCTGTTTCCGATTGTCGGAACGTCAGCCCTCGCCCCCCCGAACCCTGAACCCTAAACCCTGAACCCTGAACCCTGAACGCTCGTCCTTTCTACGGCGCGGTCCGCTCGTGCAGCGCGATAAAGACCTCGATGATGTCGCCGTCCGCGTCGGCTGGCGTCTCGGCGAAGCCCAGGACTTTGACCTTGGTCCCCTGCGTCTCGCCAGCGATGGACTTGACTTTGCCGGTGGCGCCGGCGACGTGGACCGGCGCGCCCACGCTGATGGCGCCGGCTGCTTCAACCCGCGCGACGCCCGCCTTGCGCACGCACACGTTGCGCCCCTCATCTTGCGCGTGCGTGGTCACGCCCAGGATCGCGTCGGCGTTGGCTGCCGCCGGAAGGACGCATTCGCCCTCCTGGCTTCCCTGCACAACGACGCGGAATGCCGGCACGCCGTTTTCTTCGGCCACCTCATAGGCCTTGTCGAGAATGTAGTTTGCCATGGTCTTCCCTTTCTTTATGGTGTTTTCTACTGTGGACGTAATGGACGTCATGGATTCAACGGACATTCATGGACGCCGCGTCGGAAGCGTTCAGGCGCGGCGGTCGCTGACCGTCTGACGCAGCGCCTCGGCATACGCGGCCCCCGGATGGGTTTCGAGGAAGGCGAGCGCTTCTTCATGGCGGCGGACCGAGGCCGCGGACACCGGCGCCAGCGGATGCGGCGAAGGCAGGCCGCCGCGGGCTGCGTCCGCCGGCCGTCGCGACGGCCGCGCGACTTCGCCCATCGGCGCAAAGATCGGCAGCGCCGCGACGAACGCCTCGAACCAGTCCAGCGGGCTCAGTTGGCTCTTGCCAACCAGGCCAACGTCCCCGTCGGCGCCGCCCTTATCGCAGGTCAGCGTCATCATGAAGTCAACCAAGCCCGCGCGCTCCCACGCCGGGACAATGCGCCCCTCGTCGGCCATGCGCCGGCAGAAGCGTTCGACGCGTTCACGCCGGGCGCCTTCGGCCATCGTCGCGGCTTCGGATGAGGGGCGCTGCATGTTGGCGGCGGCGGATTGGGAGTCGAGATTGGGATGTTGGGCGTTGAGCGTTGCGGAGGGGTTGCCGGGCGCCGGCGCTCCGTCCGGGTTCGGGACTTCGGCGAACTCATAGACGGCCGGCTCGCCGCCTTCGGCAAAGACCGGATCGGCGAGGCCCTTCACCTCGGGCGGGCAAGCGCCCAGGAAACTAATCGCCCGCAGATACGGCCGCCCTGTGGCCTGAAAGCGGCGGTAGATTTCGACGCTGCGTTTTTTAAAGGCCCCGGCGCGGATAAGTTCCAAGAACTCGTCGCTGAGGTCCTTGAGCGTGGCGACCAGGACGTCGCCGCGCCGGGCCAGCGCGTGCGCCCAACCGTAGGCCGGCCCGCTTTGGGCGTGATCCACCGTGACGGGGGCCTCATGCAGCGCGGGCGAGTAGTCCGCGCACATGGCGTCCAGATCGTCGGGCGAATACGTCCCCTTGGGGCCATAATCGCCGGCCCGAAAGACCTCAACTTCCAGAAATCTTTTCATCCCTTGCCTCCTTTTGTGTAAGTGGTTCGTGGCTCGTGGCTCGTGACTCGTGACTCGTGACTCGTGGCTCGTGACTCGTGGCTCGTGGCTCGTGATTCATGGTCGCCACTCCGCGTTTGCGAAAAGAAATCCCAGCCCACCCATATCTTGATTCACCAAGACACGCGCCAGTCACAACCGTCCCTCCGGGACTGTTGTTTGCCCGATCCAATCCGTTCTGATGTGGCTTGATCCGGCTCGATCCGGTCTGATCCGGCCCGATCCGGTCCAATCCGGGTCCGGTTGGGCGCGATCCCCACCCAATCAGGCCCCGCTTTGTTCAATCTCTTTCTCAATGTCACGTTCGGCGTCTTCCAGGGGTGGCGTCGCACGGGTTTCATTCGGGCCGGCCGGCGATTCGCGCGTCGGGCGCGTCGGCTGTTCCCCCCATGCCACCGGCGGCAAACCCAGCGCCCGCCGGACCTCGTTGATCGTCAGGACGCCGTATTGCAGATGATATTGATAGAGATTACGGTCGTCGTAGCTCAGCGCGCGCTCGCCGGGCTCCGGCGCGGGGCGGCCATAGCGGCGATAGAAGTATTCTGCCGACAGCGGCACGCCCATGGAGACCAACTGCCGGTCCACGGCGGACTGTTCGGCCAGGTCTTCGTCCTTCGACGTGTCAATGATCCATCGCGGCGCGGCGACGGCGGGGCCAAAGTTGAAGTCCACCAGCCACCGGATCAGCTGCCCGTTAATGACGGCCATCAGGGCGCGCGCGTCGGATTCGACATATTCATTGCGTACCGCGTCATGAACGCGCGCCAAGGCGAGGCTGCCCGAGCGCCGCCCTTCGCTCGCCGTCAGCGTCTGGCCCAGAACGATCTTGGATATCTCGTCGTTGCACCAATCGGCCAGCTGTTGATACGTCCCGGCCGAGCCTTGCCGGCGCGCTTCGAGCAGTTCGATGGCGACGCTGTCGGGAATGGCGACGCCGGCGTCGTGGCGGATCGAGTCAATGACTTCGAGGAGACGGTCCTGTTCGGCGGGCGTCGTGCCGGGGCGGAAGCGCGCAATGACGGTCGGCGAGCCGAACCGTTCGTTGTAGGCGACCCAGAACTTGAGGTTGTTCTTCTTGAACCAGTAATACCAGTAGGCCTTTTCGCACAGGCCCTGGCCATAGGGGTTGTCGTGGCGCGCGTTGAACGTCAGGAGGAGAAACTTGCGTGGCGGCACGGCGGCGCCCTCCCGTCCGCCGCCGGAAGAAGACGCCGCCGGGGCGTCCATGAGGCAGAGCCGGCCATGGTCATCAAAGGCAAATCGCCCTTGGAAGCGGCTCCGGATCGAATCGACCACGAGCGCGCCGTCGCGCCGCGCCCACATCACCTCGGCGATGGCCATCCCCTTGCCCAGCGCGTCAAGCAGCTGGAGCAGGGCGGCGTCGAAGTTGGGGATCGCGGCCAGGGCGTCTTCGATGAACCGCGCCACGTCGCGCGAGCGCGCGTCCTGGGCCGAAGGCTCGATCGAGCGCGGGCGCGCCAATACGCCGTTCTTGCGCGTCTGGAGGACGGAAAACAGATGGCCGTCCTTGTCCTCCATCTCGTTGAAGAGTTGATACAGCCCGGCCCGACCGCGATAGGCGGCGCCGGCGGCGCGCAGGAATTGCGCCGGGGCGTCGTCGCCCGCGCAATAGCCCGACCAGACGGCCGGCCGCCGCGGGGCGATTTCCTGGAAGGTTGGCAGCAGCGCCATGAGAGGTGTCGCTCCTCGAAATCCCGTGTGGTCTCGCGCGCCGATACGACACGAAGACGGGGGCGATTGACAATTCCCTTACGGGCGCCAAAAAGCACGAGGGAACCTCAAAAAACACCAAAAATCACGAGGGAACACAAAAAGCACTATGAAACACCACGCGCCACAAAGAGGCACGAAGTCCTTGCTGCCCGCGTCCATCCGCCCGTGTCCGCCTGCGTCCCTCCCTCCGTGTCCGCCCGTGTCTGTCCGAGCCCGCCCATCCCACGCAAACACGAAAGCGCACAAAGCACGACAAAGAGAGCCCACGGATGGCAGGGCCGTCCCACAGATGAGCGGACGCAGGGATGCTGCCTTCGAGGGTGGGGTGGTTTGCGGTTGACGCGCCAGACGGCGCGACGGGAGACTTGCTCGGTCTGCATGGCGAACGGGGCGCGTCAGACTTATTCAGTTGGCAGGCGCCGAGCCTCCGAGCCTTTGGAGCATCGTTCCCGCTGTCCTCGGCGACGGGTGGTTGTTGGTAGCGATGAGTCACCACTGGTATGCCGATGAATTCTAATGATAAACGAGTCGGGGAAAATAACAGATGGTGTTAAATTTTTGAACACGGGCTGTTATGTTTTGCAGGCCACTGGCGCTTGACGGGCGGCCAATGGCGACGGCCTCCCGCCGCTTTCGCGACGAAACTGAAATGGAGGCGCGCGCTTCGGCGTCATCGCGTCGAGCGACGACCATGCCACGCTGGCTGTTCGAATCGCTGCGCCGGCGGCGGACCTATGCGACGGCGCTGGCGCGCTCGCTGCGCCGCCCTATCAGGGCTGTGAACCGGCCCGCCGTGTGGACGTCGCGCATTCGTTGATCTTCAGACCCTCGTGCGCCGTGTCGCCGGCGAACTTCATCGTGTCCGGATCGCGGACGCAAGCCTCGTAGGCGATCCTGGCGCTCAGGCCGCCGTATTCATTGGCGTTCAGGAGATTCCCTGTGATGACGCAATCATCCGAATCGTCCAGCATCAGAGAGGCGCGCGGAAACAGGCTTGAGCGCCCGCGCGACGTGTGGAACCCTTGCGCGCAGAGCATCCAGGCATGTGCGCAGAATCTCACTCGCTGCCCGAAGGCGTGACGGATCGGTTGATGGCGCGCGTGCTGGCGCCGATCCCGGCGCCGGCCGGAGACCCGCCTTCGGTCTCCGACGCCCTAGGGCGCGCCCAGGAACGCCTGACGGTCCGCGACTGGCATGTGATCCCCCCCGACCGGGGAACCTCCGAACAGTGGCGGGCGGCGATCCATGTCACTTGGCCGGAGGAACGCGCGGCCGACGCCGACGTGGCCGCGTCCTCGGCCCATCCGGACGCCGCAGGGGCCTCGCGCGCTTATGGCGTCTGGCTGCAGAAGCGGTTGTCGTTGGATGAATGGCATTTCGAGGGCCAGGGCTTCGCCGAAGGCGAACGGGAGGCGCTGTGCCGGGCCGTCTGGGCCGTCGGAGTCGAAACGCAACTGCAAGACCCCCCCCTGACCGACTATCATCGGCTGCTGCGGACGCTGGCGGCGCTGGCGCCCTCGGCGCTGGCGGCGCTGGACATTTCATCATGCACGTTGCGGTCCGGGCGCTGGCTGCGCGAGGCGGCCGCCTGCCCCGTCCCCCCGCACCCGCGCAATCTGTTTGGCATCCACAGCGTTTCGTTGGACGCCTCCGGCCAGGGCCACCGCTGGCTGCATACGCACGGGCTGCTGCGGTGCGGGGCGATCGAGTTTGAACTGCTGGACGTGCCTCCGGCGAGTCTGGGCGTGGCGCTGGAACTGATGGAGGCCATCTGCGTCGGCGCCATCGAGCGCGGCTCGGGCCGGCCGCGGACGCCGTTCTCGCCGGGGGCGGACATCGTCTTGGAATGGCTGACCTGGCCCGATGCGGCGCGGCGGTTCCGCCGCCTGCTGGGCGCGCGGGAGCAGGACCGCGACGACTATCACCGGCTGCCCTCCGGCGTGCTGGTCGAGCGCGCGGGCGTGTGGCCATTGCGGCGATATCAGCCGCCGCGGCGCGCCTACGACATTCTGCGGCGCCGGCCGGTTCTCTATGTCAGCGACGCCGAGACGCGCCGGATGGAGCGCCTGGCCCGATTGCGCTTCGAGGTCTTCCGGCAGGCGTTCCGGCGCTGCCGTGGAGTGAAGGGCTGGAACTTTTTCATCAAACTGGGATACCCGATTCCTTCCGCCAGAGCTTCCGGCGCCGATCGCGAGCATCTGTGGTTCGAGTGTTCAGACCTGCGCGAAGATTGCGCCCTGGTCCGCCTGCTGAACCAGCCGCGTTATGTCGAGGGGATGCGCCAGGGAGACTGCGCGTGGCGTGAATTGGGGCCGCTGACCGACTGGCATATTCAAGGGCCCGAGGGGCGCTACGATCCCGACAGCGCCCCCTCGGCCGGGGACGACAATCTGGACTGAGCGGCGCGCCCCGTGAGCGGCCGATCAGCCGAATGTTCAACATCCAACATCCAACATCCAACATCCAACACCCAACAAAAGATCATTAATCCTTAATCCGGCAGTTGAAGCCCGCGGAACACCCGGAATACGCGGAAAGGACTGGATTTAATCTCGAATAACGTCTCACCCAATGGGTGTGTTAGATATGAGATTTCCTGTCCTCTGTTTCCGTGTGTTCCGAGTGTTCCGTGGGCCATAACTGCCGGATTTAGGTTAATGCCCGTTGGTCCACTTCTCCGGTGATGGTTCCTTGTTTGATATTGGATATTTCACTGTTCCTGCGGAATGGGCCGGAATGAAATAGAAAAAGGCCGGAGCGTTTTGAGGCGCTCCGGCCTTGGCGCTGCGATGTGGCCGCAGACTTGGGTTACTGCTTGACCCTGTACACGTCACCTTCCGAAGCCGTGCCATTGGTCGGATCATACGTGAACGCGCCGCACTTGTAGTCGGTGAACGCGCCCGACGGATACCGGCCGGTGTCGATCTGGCCCGTCGTTTTGTTGAACCACGGTCCGGCGATCAAGTGGAGCGTCGGATTGGCGACTCGATAGTTGTAAACACTCTCGAGCTCGACATAGTAGTCGATGTCGCCCTTGACGTTCGGATCGGAGGCGGCTCCCCGTTCGTCCGTATCCGGCCCGAAGGAATACAGAATCCAGCCGGTCCTCTGGCCGTAGTAGCCGTAGGTGGCCCCGCGGGTGTCCGAGAACGGATCCGGGAAGTAGTTGGTGATGTACGAGATCGGCGTCGTCATCTGCATGAACAGGTTGTGGCTATAGCCTGCGCTGTTGGTATTACCCGGAATCGCCTTGTGAACGCGGAACGAGTGAATCGAAGCCGCGCCCGTGCCCATGCCGGAGAAACCATTGGCATGACCCGGCAGGTTGGGATTCGTGTTGTCCCACTGGATCGAGCAGCTCAGCGGCGAAACCCCCGTCGGTCCCAGGCATGCCCAAGCAGGATAGCTGTTATTATCAACGTAGTACGCTTCCAGGCCGGTGGCCAGCGACCGCTGGTCGGCTTTGACGCGAGAAACCTTCGCGCGGATTTGGGCTTCCAGGAAGTTCGGGACGGCGATGGCCGCCAGAATTGCGATGATCGCGATGACGATCAACAGTTCGATCAACGTGAAACCTTTTTTCATTATACTCACCCCCTTTCCAAGGTGGGCTGTTGAAATCGGAACAGAAGCCCCGTCGGCGCCGTGACTGCGCGCTCCCATTCGCCTCTGCGCCAAGTCCGATTCTGAGCAGCATGATAGGGCGCGGATTGACGATGGTCAATAGGATTTTTAATTTAGATTTAGTATAAATAATCGTGGCTAGCGATCCATTTCGTCATCGTCGTCCCCTGCCTCGTCCCATCCCGAATCGAACGGCGATTCCTCGTCGCCGTCGCTCGATCGCCGCGGCGCCGCCGGCAGCCGGCCCTGCAGAAAGTCCACGCCCGCGGTCCCCAACACGCCGCGGACGCCTTCCTCCAGACAGGCCAGCGGGGCCAGGTTCTCCAGCGACGCCTTCTTCAGGGCATAGCGCAGAATGTGAATGCCGTCGCGCACGGTGTAGGGAAGATCGAAGCGATGCGCGCGCTGCAGAAAACGGGCGGCCTGTTCCAGAAGCTCCGAAGGGGCGAAGGGCACGTTCAGTCGCAGGATGTCCTTCTCGGCATCCTTGCTGGGAAACTCCAGCTCGATCTGTGGTTGCAGGCGCGACTGGATGTATTCGGGCACTTCATACGTCGAGGCGTCATCGTTCATCGTGCAGCAGACGCGAAACGCCGGGTGGGCGGGAATCTTGATGCCGGCGACGATCGACTCGACGTAGCGGCGATGATCCAGCAGCGGCGCGAGCGAGGCCCATGACTTCTCGCTCATGCGGTTGCCCTCGTCGAGCACGCAGGCGCCGCCGCGGAGCATGGCCGTGGCCAGCGGCGAGGCGTGATAGGCGATCCGGTTGTCCTGCGCGATGACGGGCGTGACGATCAAATCCTCGGGGCGCGTGTCCATAGTGCATTGGACGATGTAAACGGGCAGGCCCATGTCGCGCGCGACGGCGCACGCGAGCGTCGTTTTGCCGATGCCGGGCTTGCCGATCAGGCGCGGATTGAGCGGAATGTCGTCGCGATGGGCCAGCGTCCAGGCCGCCGCGAGCTGGCGGGCGATGTGAGGCGAACCGATCCATCGGGCCTCCAGTTCGACCGGATGCGACAGGACCAGCTCAACGTTTTCGATGGTGACGTGTTCGGCCATGCTATTAAATGCAGAGTCCCCGCTCCGCCGATAGATCGATTTATTGAACCTGGTTTCCCAGGTGGGCGCCCTCACGTCCGCTCACTCGCTCCCGCGGTCGCCCGAAAGCGGCGGGCCTGCAATTCACGGTCGATTGTCGAGCTCCCGTTTCAATACCGTTGGTCCAATAAATCGAGCTTTGTCTAACGTCGCAGGGACTCTGCCGTTTCGCCCCTTGCTGTCAAACCAATATCCGTATTCTATGCCGCGCCGGCGGTGGCGCAAGCGGAATCCGACACCCCGGGGCGATTCGCCGCGCGCATTGCAGCAAAGCTATCGGCACGCTCGTAGCATGGCCGTCCCGGCCATGAACACGGGCGAGACGCCCGTGCTACCCGTCTTTCGGCGTATTCCAGACACTTCGAAGGTAGTTTTGCTGCAATGCGCCCGCGATTCGCCGCGCGACGCGGCATTGCGCGGCGAAGCCGCAGATGATACAAATACTGGCCACGGGGGAACCGCGGGCATGAAGGTCATCGGGGTCCAACTTGACATTGCCTGGGAAGACGCGGCCGCGAATCACGCCCGGGCGCGCCGCCTGGTTGAAACTGCCCGGCCCGAACCGGGCGATCTGGTCGTGCTGCCCGAAATGTTCGCGACGGGATTCAGCATGCGCGCCCGGCGCATCGCCGAGGCGCCCGGCGGTCCGACTGCGCAGTTCCTCGGCGACCTGGCGCGGCGCCATCGCGTTCACATCGTGGCGGGCGTGGCCGTTCAGGGCCCTTCAGGCGCCCGGGCGCGCAACGAGGCGGTCTGGATCGCCCCCGATGGCGCGTGCGCGGGACGCTACGTCAAGCGCCATCCGTTTTCCATTTCCGGAGAAGACAGGCATTACGAGGCCGGCGACGACCTGTTGATCCTCGACTGGGGCGGCTTCCCGGCCTGTCCGTTCATCTGCTACGATCTGCGATTTCCCGAAGACTTTCGCCGGGCCGCGCGCCGGGGCGCCGAACTGTTTGTGGTCATCGCCAACTGGCCGTCGGCGCGCGCGCATCACTGGCGCGCCCTGCTGATGGCCCGCGCTATCGAGAACCAGGCTTATGTCGCCGGCGTCAACCGCTGCGGGCGCGATCCGAAGAATGAATACGCCGGCGGCAGCCTCATCGTCGATCCGCAGGGGAACATCGTCGCCGAGGCGGGAGGCGACGAAACCGTGATCCAGGCCACGCCCGACCGCGCGGCGTTGCTCGAGTATCGCCGCCGCTTTCCGGTCCTGGCCGATATGCGCGACGACGAATAACACTACCGACCAGATGCGCCATTCATAACATCGAAAAGCGGGTTTGGCAATGAAAGTCCTCAGTCGATTGTTTGAAAACAACCGCAGCTGGGCAGCCCCCATCGGTCAGCCTCGGCAGCCAGAGTGACGTTTATAGTTGGCCCTTCAGGGCGTTCGCCGTTCCCCCCGCCTGCCGGGAGGCGCCAGCTGAAACAAGGGCGCCGGATGCCCCCACTTCACGATACCATCACGAATCAATCCTGATCCGTAATGCCTCTCCCGCCGTCAGGTTCGCCCGCGCTCCCAGCGCGATTCGCAGGGTGCCGTCGCCGTGGGTCTTGATCTCGGCGGACATTTTTCTGCCGTCGTGGAGAACGACAACCCCGCCCGCCTTCGTGCATGACGCTTGCGGCAGTATGATCTGGCGCAACGCCAGACTCCCACACGCCACCGTGATCTCCGCGCGCACGTCCGCCTCCGTCCGCGCCAGGACCGTCCGCCCCCATGCCCCCGGCAGCACAAAGACGGCGTCAAAACGCTCCGGATCGCCCTGAGGCGCCAGGCGCAGTGACACGTTGGGCGCGTCGCCGGGATGGCCGCTCCACAAATAGTTGTTGAAGATTTCCCAATCGTGGAAACGGCCATCGTCGCGCAGTTCCACGCTGCCCGTCCCGATGCCGCCGAGCGGAATGCCCGAGGCCAGCGACGGGCCATGCTCATAGACTGGTTCCATCATGGAGATTGATCCTTGCGGAGGGTTTTGGGGCGCGCCCCTGGAGGGCGGCGCGGATGCGAGGGCGCGGCCCTACAACGACAGCACAAACTCGATCAGATCGGCCAGTTCCTGCTCGCTCAGCCCGGCGGTGTCGCCGTGAATCTTCAGGGCGTCACGCATCGTCGGGGCGCGGCCGTCATACAGATACGGCGCCGTCCGCCACACCTCGATCAGCGTCGGCGTGTCAAAGCGCTTTTCCCGGTCCATGCCCGCCGCATGGGCAATGGGATACGACTGAAGGTTCGTGTAATGGGGGCCGCTGTGGCACTGGCCGCAGCCGATACGCTGGAAGATGTCCCGGCCGCGAAGGGCGCGGGCGCTGAGCGCGCCATTTTCGAGATGCGGGCTGGGCAGCGGCTCAAGGGCCATCAAGTAGGCGTCCACCGCCTGGGCGTCCTCTTCGTTGACCTGGGCGAACTGAATGAAGCGGATGCCGGCGCGCACGGCCACACCGGCGTGGGCGCGCACGCCCAGCCCCATGACCGGCGGCGTGACATGGGACAGCAGCATGCTCTTGGTCTGCTTGGGATTGCCGACGCCGTCGTTGAGCAGGTCCCAGTTCAGCCCGTCCACGCGGGCGTCGGGATGGCAGCTGAGGCAGCTTTGCCAGCCTTGAAAGCAAAGCCGCGCATCGGCAAAGCGCAACTCGCCGCGCCGGATGATGTCCAGCGTGAGCGCCTGCGTCGTGGACGCGACGTCCTCGTCGCGCCTCCAGATGGCTATTCCCATAGCAGGCGTCGTGGACGCGACGTCCTCGTCGCGCCTCCAGATGGCTATTCCCATCGCTGGCGTTGTGGACGCGACGTCCTCGTCGCGCCTCCAGATGTCTATTCCCATAGCAGGCGTCGTGGACGCGACGTCTTCGTCGCGTCGCACGGGATGATTTGCGATTTCACGCGACGGGGACGTCGCGTCCACGGATCGCACGGGATGATTTGCGATTTCACGCGACGAGGACGTCGCGTCCACGGATCGCACGGGATGATTTGCGATTTCACGCGACGAGGACGTCGCGTCCACGGATGTCATGGGTTGGCGCGACGGGGATGTCGCGTCCACGGGGGGAGCGCAGAGAGTTATCGGCCGGGGACGAATGCGCAAGGCGTCGTCCTCCGTCAAATCCACAACCGTCAGATTGCCTCCGAAATACTCGCACACCAGCGCGCGCGAACCGGCCATCGCCAGCGCGCGCGGCCCGTCTCCGGGCAGGGCGATGCGGCGCCGGCCGGCGATCATCATGGTCCGCAGTTCCATCTCCAGCCCCTCACCGCCATAGACGGCCTCCGCATCAGCGTTTTGAGGAACATCGGCGCGAACGGCGCCGCGCTCGACGATCTCCAGCAGCGGCTCCAGCGGGATGCGGCTGAGTTCGTGCGTGCCGGCATGGGCGACGGCCAGATACCGGCTGTCGGCCGTGACGCCGACGCCCCACGGATTGGCTGCGCCCAGGGTCGTATCGTCGAGCAGCACGGTCTGTTTGCGTTTGGCCGCGCGCGCGTCAATCACCGTCAGCGCGTTGGCGTTCATCCACCCCCGTTCGAGCTGATTGGTCGGGACCTGATGATGGCCGAGGAGGTGCGTGACGAACAGCAACGCGCCGTCAGGGCTGAGCGCCATGCCGCGCAGCGATCCGCTGCCGTTGGGCAGTTCAATGGAATTGACGACGCGCCGCGACCGGACATCAATGACATCAATGGCCGCGCTGACATGCAACGCGTTGGCCGGTTGCGCCGGCAGCAGACAACCCACAAACAGCCGCGCCCCGTCGGCCGAAGTTTTTGCGACGACCGGTTCGCGCGTCACGCGCGCCTCGCCCAGCCGCCGTCCGTCGGCAGCCGCATGGAATCCCACCGAATGTGTGAAGCGGTTGCAGACGGCGATCACGATTCCGTTCTCGACAAACACCGGACTCAGCGGCGAGAAGCCCGCGTCAAACTGAACAACGATCCGGCCGGAGCGAACGCGACCTGGACGTCTCAGAACGCGATCGCGGGCTTCTCGGGCGCGGGGTATGCGGGGCATCAGCCGGTGAGCGCGGCCACCTCTCGGGCTACCCCCAGCACACTGGTATTGCGCGCCATATTGGGGTTGATTTTCAACTCCAGCACCGCATCGCCCATGTACTCCGCCAGCGGCATCCCGGTTGGGGCGTCCTCTTCGAGCAGGATGATCCCCTCATGCTCTTCAGAAATCCCCAGTTCCTTTTCCGAGCACACCATCGAATAAGACTCCACGCCGCGGATTTTCGCCCGCTTGAGGGTGGTGAGCACCTGTCCCGGCTGATGACCGTCGTAAATCCGAGCGCCTTCACGCGCATAGGCCACTTTGAGGGGGCGCGGGAGCGGCCCAAGCCCTTTATATTCGAACAGATTGGGGGCGCCGGTGAGCACGGTATGTTCCTGAAGACCGTCGTTCAGGCGGCACAGCACCAGCCGGTCAGCGTTGGGGTGCGGGAAGACTTCGTCGATCTGCGCGACAACAATTTTATCCGCGTCCCAGCTCAGACCGCTTACCCTGAAGCCATGCTCATCGCTTTCGGGCAACGGCAACCCGACGAAACGGATTTCTTCCACTTCCATGCCGGCCATGGTAAGTTTGTGGGCAAGTTCCACTACCGAAAGACCGCTCAGGTCGACAAAATCTTTGAGCCATGAAACGGGAACTTTCATGCCACCCTCCTAGAACTGTTCCAGGAAACGAAGGTCGTTTCCCCAGAAATAGCGAATATCGTTGATCTTGTGGCGCAGCATGATCTGCCGTTCGGGGCCCATGCCGAAAGCAAAACCGGAGTATTTCCGGGGGTCGTACCCGCCGTTTTGTAATACCGTCGGGTGCACCATGCCGCAGCCGAGAATCTCGAGCCAGCCCGACTTTTTACACACCGCACAGCCTTTACCGCCACAGACGAAACACTCCACGTCCATCTCGGCCGAGGGTTCGGTAAAGGGGAAGTAATCGGAGCGAAAACGTGTGCG
>Ga0101944_10005502_pt1 | contig 14335 bp, 10 predicted proteins | sample DewCreD2012metaG_FD_75245 | JGI IMG/M metagenome (GOLD analysis project Ga0101944, IMG submission 75245) | Hot spring sediment bacterial and archeal communities from British Columbia, Canada, to study Microbial Dark Matter (Phase II) - Dewar... ... | reverse complement strand
GCATACAATGAATTGTATGGCGGATATAATAGTGTTGTGGTTACCATTGGTAATATTGTTGATCTGGATAAAGCCAATGTAGTAAATGTGAACATATTGAGCGACCTGGCACGTTTACGTATGAAATACCTCATTCAGAATGGTTCGCGTTTTGACAAGGCACGGTCGCAGGCCGAAAGCGAAGTTATGAAATGTTTCGGGCTCGATAGTTTTTATGTAGCCGGTTCCGAAATCCTGGATATTACCTCGGGCACCGATGCCGGCAGCGCCCTGCTGGCCCTTTCATCCATAATTATGACATCCGGGCAGGAAGCGCAAATGATGCTTCAGCAATTCATTGCTAAAATCCGTTCCGATATTGAAACCGATGGTACTTTAAACGATAATCAGTTAATATCTTTCATTAAACAGGGCATGTCCAAAGTGAATCCTGTTGAAGTAGTGAATAACTTGTCAGTTTTATATGGAAAAACCATACCCTCTTTTAAACCTCATCTTGATGCAGCTATGGGAAGATTCTCTCTTACTGTCATATCATTTTCTGGTGTTACTTTTCCTGACCTCAATGGCAATATCCTGGCCCGAAGCGAAGATACTCTACGTCTGTCCGATACTGCCGTGGTGTTATTAATAAAATTTCCCGATGATGGCTACAAAAAGATACGGGTAAACGTGGTTGCATCAAACATACATTTACTTACTATTTCAGAACACGGTACTACTTACGAGGGTGATGGCACCACCGTCCTGCTTGGCAGTGACAATAATAAAGTGAGCTATGAAATGAATTATACCCGTTCTACCCGCGAAATACGAATTAATGCCAGTAATTTTGGTTCCGAACTTTTTTATGTGGAAATTGACGGAATAAATAACTTCCCTAATAATATTGTTAAAAAGAAATGGCTGATGCTGAATATGAACTGAAAACGATAATCGCTTTAACCCTCCGGAGGCTTAAAGTAACAAGTCAGTCGCGGGGCGTGTGATGTAAAAGATTATTACATTCAATCTATATGGACCATCTGGTATGAAAAAGTTTTTTTGTATATTAATATAATACTCCCCAAAATTAAGACCACTGGTTAAATGACACGTGGATTACATTATCATAAAAAGGAAACTTATTTTTGTTAACCTGTGGTCTAAAGGAAGGGAGTAGCTAAGAATAGCTAAGTCATATCCTTATATGTTTGAGCATTGGAAAATTGGTTTTATGCTTTAGTTGTTGACTTTCATTATGAAGAGCCGTATGAATTGAGAGGTTCACGTACGGTTCTGTGAGAGGTTTAGGGGTGCGATTCCCCTTTACCTACTCGATGTTCTTTATAGTTAAGCCATTGGTTATGTGTTTGTTACAACTACATTTTACTCAAAAGTGAATTTTTGTGTGAAATATTTGCTTTTGTCAACTAATAGTGCATACATTTGTGGTCTAAATTTCACTTATAAGTGAAACATTTTTCAAAAATATGCGTTAATTATAAAACCCTGAATAAGCAAAGTGAACTACGAAATTGTCGAAATGGAACCATACAGCGGCAGCAAGGCAAAGGTTTACTCTATTATTCCACAGGGTGAAGATGAAACGTTGTTTGAAAAGTTTGTAGATGAAAATATAGTGTCATACAAGGACGAGATAAAAGACATACTCAAACGGTTAAAGCAAATAGGTCATACAACTGGAGCAAGAGAAAGTTTTTTTAAACATGAAGGAGATAATGAGTTTGTTAGAAAATACGGGAAATATGTTTGGGCTTTGTATGATGATGAAGAAAGAAAGTTGAGATTATATTGTATAAGGTTTGCAAATGTGGCAATAATACTTGGAGGTGGTGGATATAAAGATAAGTCTGTTATAAAGTGGCAAGATGATAAAAAGCTGTCTGAGGAAGTAAGAAAAGTAATGGCTTACGCTGAATGTATAATAAAGCAGTTGGATGATGGCGATTTGTATTGGTCAAATAACGGAACTGAATTAAAAGGAAACTTAAAAAACTACGACAATGAATAAAGTAACTAAAGCAAGGAAATATAACAGCCCAAAACTGCAAGAGTTGTTAGATGAAGTTACTCCATTAGAAATGGAGCAAACTAAGAACAAAATGCAACTTGCTGCTCGTATTGAAGATTTTATGAGGGCTAAAGGGTGGAACAAGTCGCAGTTTGCAGAAAAAGTGGGAAAGAATCCTTCTGAAATAACTAAATGGCTAAGTGGAACGCAAAACTTTACGGTTGATGTCTTAACAGAGATTGCGTCAACACTTGGAGTTGAATTGACAGCTTTGTTTGGAAAACAACAGGTTCAGGTTATTTATAGAAAGGAAATTGTTGTGAAGTCAGTTCCTGTGTCAACATCAATAAAACTAACAACACCGTATGAACATGAAATAGATGTTTTTAAGACTTGTTTCACAAGCCAAGGAGTAAAGTCAGCTTATTCACAATTATATCAAGCATAAAATGGCTAAAATTGAAAATAAAGATTTTAATGTTGAAATGCAGATAAGAGCAATTGAGTTGTTGAGTGGCTCATTGAATTTACCTGCTAATCCAAATACACCAGTAACCAATTTTAATTTCAATATAAGTATTGAAAGTCGTGCAGATGCGGTCAATAAGCTTGTTTTTGTTATTGTCCATGTTGAAATTAATGACGATCATTCGGTTGTTCTTGGTGCATTGTCGGTAAGTTGCATTTTTGAAATTGTAAACTTTGAAGATGTAATAAAAGTTGAAGCTGATGGTAAAGTAAATATTCCTCAACGCTTAATAGAAACACTCAACAGTATTTCTATCTCTACTACCAGAGGTGTTATGTTTTCAACATTCAAAGGAACATTCTTACATGGTGCTGTCCTTCCAATTATAGACCCTAAGCAGTTTCAGGTCGGCAGTCAAAAAGTTGAGAAATAACAAAGTTGTGTCTGTCCTAATAGCATGACCACATAACGGTCGCGTGTATAAAACGTTGGGGATTGCGGGCTTCGTTCCTATCCGCCGACACAAACGATGATGCGGGGCAGAACGCTTGATTTAACCACCTAAACCCAAATGTTTTATACACGATGTTTATAATACTCCCCAAAATTAAGACCACTGGTTAAATGACACGTGGATTACATTATCATAAAAAGGAAACTTATATTTGTTAACCTGTGGTCTAAAAGAAGGGAGTAGCTAAGTGTTGTTTTTTATTCATGCCATATACTGAGTCGTGTAAGGGATTCGGTGTGGAAGTAGCCGTACACATTTTCTTTTTTTCCGTTGAGATACAGGTTGCCCTTCGGGTTGGCAGGGGGACCGCTGAAAGGACCAAAACGCCAGTCGGTGGAAAGCATCACCTCCACCAGATATCTCAGGTAATCGCTGCTGATGTGGGCCATGGCAACCGTGATCTTTGTCATGGGAGGGAACCGTGTGTTTCCAATGGAGTCTTCAGGGAAAAGCGATGGCGACGAAACTTCCAGTCCCTTTACATACAATCCGTTGAATAAAGCATCCCCGCCAAACGATTTTTTACTGAGTGAATCTGAAAGGAGGCTGTCGTTCATGAAGGTATCCCAGAGGTAAGCATTGTTGGGTTCAGGAGGATCGGCAAAGAAACAGGCCACGCTCACACGGGTTACCCTGGCGTAAGATCCATTCGGGAAAATTCTGTATCCTTCGGAGCTGATAAAGCGGATTGAATCCATCCACACCGGCAGACGCATGGTGTCGGCAGCCGTAATCTCGTCAGTTCCTTTTTTGATGACCACACGGTAAATACGTCCCGGATAGCCTTTGAAAGGAGAAAGAGAAATGTATTTTCCGGCGCTGTTTTGATAAGCAAAAGGATACGTGTGAAGGAGTTCGTTTTGATAAAGCTCTTCAACGGTCATGGAGGCATCTGTGATGGGTTCAAATTCATTCTTTTCTGTAAAACTCCGGGTATTGAAAAAACGGATTTCCTGAAAAACGGAATCAGAGGTAATTTTCCCTTCCACCCCATAGCAACTGTTCATTTTTTCCAGATGAGGATCAAAAGGATATTCACAACCTGCAGAGGCAAGCAACAGAAAAAGGAATGGTATGTGTTTGTGTCTTTTCATGCCGTGGTCTTTAAAATCTGAAATTCCATGACAGGGAAGGTATTCTCGGGAAAATCACAATTTGTGTGAATTTCATCTTTGAGGGGTCTTTCTCATCAGGGCCGTAATCAATCATCCATGGATTTTTCCGGTTGTACACATTGTACACCGAAAGGATCACTTCCTGGTAAAATTTCTTTCCGGGCTTTTCCTTTTGTTTCCACGTAATGCCAAGGTCGAGCCTGTGGTAATCAGGCAGGCGGTAGCCGTTGCGTTGCGATACAATTCCCACAATCTGCCCTTCGTAGTTGTATTTTCCTGTGGGCATGGTGATGGCTGTTCCTGTGTAATATATCCAGTTGGCCGACAACTGGAAGGACGGAGTGAGGTTGTACATGATCACCACCGAGAGGGTATGCGGCCTGTCGTAAGGAGCTGAGTAGGGTTTTCCGCCGTTGATTTCAGGGAAATACCGTTTGGCTCTCGAATAGGTGTATCCTGTCCAGCCCTGCAGTTTGCCCGATTGTTTCCTTAGCAGCAGTTCAATGCCATACGACTTTGCTTTGCCGGTACGGAATTCCTTGTCTATTTGTTCGTTGAATGTGATCTGGGCAAAGTCCCTGAAGTCAATCTGGTTCTGCATCGACTTGTAATACAGTTCCACCGAACCTTCCACACGGTTGTCAAAAAAATTTCTGAAAAAACCGATGGCATACTGATCGCCTGTCTGGGGTTTGATGTTCGGACTGCAGGGAACCCACAGGTCGAGCGGAAATCCGATGACCGAATTTGAAGCCAGTTGCACAAACTGCCGGCTTCTCATGTAGTTGCCTTTGATGGAAGAGCGGCTGGTGAGCAGAAAAGTAAAGCCCGCACGGGGCTCAAAGCCTTCCCAGCCGGCATGAGTGTAGTAAATGCGGTGAGAGCTGATGGTGTCAATACGGTCTATTTCATGTGCAGCGTTCAGCAGGTATACACGTTGAGGACCTATATTTTGCATAAATGAATAACGTACTCCGTATTCGATGGTTAGTTTTTCTCCTGCTTTTTGTTGATTGCCCACGTAAAGGGCATGTTCCAGTGCCCTTGAGGTTTGCACTTTGAAAGGAGCAAAGGAATTGTTTTCGCCGCCGGGGTTGAATTCGCCGGGCATAAAGGTGTGGAAGATCGATTGAAAGCCGAAAGAAAGGGTGTTGTTGGGATTGAGGTAAAAGGTGTAGTCGTGTCTCAGTGTCCAGTCTTTCATTCCTGCCGTTAATTCCACCTGAAATCCGGCCTGCCGCGTACTGAGCAGGTAGTCGTAATCGCTGTAGATGATGGAAGTGTTGCAGAACAGGCGGTCGGAAAACAGGTGATTCCAGCGGGCAGTGAAGGTTTTATTTCCCCACCCGAATTTTACATTGAGGATGGCAAGCATGTCCCGGCCTGCATAGGCCGAAACAAACAGGCGGTCTTTTTGTGACAGGATGTAGTTTCCTTTCAGATTCAGGTCGTAGAAATACAGTTTGGCTTTTTTTGTCACGGGATTGGGAGAGAAAGGGAAGAACAATCCCGGATAGGCAAGTCGTCCTGCAGCCATGACTGAGGAGCGGTCTTTGACGAGAGGTCCTTCAAGGGTGAGCCGGCTGGTAATCATTCCCAGTCCGCCATTGGCAGCAAAGTGTTTCATGTTCCCGTCTTTCTGGCGCACATCCAGCAGGGAAGACAAACGGCCACCGTATTGCACCGGGATATCGCCCTTGTACAGCTTAATGTCTTTGATGGCATCATTGTTGAAAACCGAGAGAAATCCGAGTGCATGAGAAGCATTGTATACGGTGGCTTCATCCAGCAGTACAAGGTTCTGGTCGGCAGCCCCTCCCCGTACGCTGAATCCCGACGAGCCTTCGCTGACAGGCTGTACCCCCGGCAGCAGCTGGATAACTTTAATGGGATCAATCTCTCCGGCCAGGGCAGGCACCGACTTAATGGTTTTCACGTCCATTTTCACGATGCTCATCTCGGGCTTTACAACGTTTTCATCGGCTTTTTCGCTGGTCACGACAACCGTCTGCAGTTGTTTTTCTTCGGTTGCCATTTCAATATTTAATGTAAGGTTATGCTGAAGAACAACCATTTTTTCCTGGCTGACATAGCCTACATAAGAAAATACCAGATGATAGGTCCCGGGCTGAAGGGTGAGTGCATAATATCCATAGGCATTGGTGACAGTTCCTTTGCGGATTTCTTTTACATATATCCCTGCTCCGATAAGCGCTTCGCCCGAGGCAGCATCTTTTACATAGCCACTGATGGTGTATGATCCTGGTTCTTCTGTGGCAAAAAGCCCGAAGCAGAAAAGAAACATCAAAAAACAGATTCCCGCGTTTTTCATCCTTTGTTGATGGAGAAAGCAAATATAAATGAATAAAATTAATTGTATGTTAAGGGAAAAAGGCTCTTTCCTCTCATCTTTATCTTCTGTATTTATGCTTCCGGCATGGAAGATTTTATGGGGAAACACTTTTTTGTATCAATTTTATCTGATTTTTCATCTTCCCAATACAATCAACCTCCTTTTTGCCTAAATTTGTATAACAACCAATAACCCCATCTGTATGAAAAAGAATATCTGCCTGCTGCTGTTTTTTGTAATGCTGTTTCTTTTTCCGGGATGCATTAAAAAGGAAAAAGCCATTGTCATTAACACCGATGAGTATGCTGTCCGTTTTTCCCTGCGGGGTGAATTTGTAAGGCTGGAGGTGCCTTCGTTAAAACTTTCCCGTCATTTCAGGGCCTATTCCTGTATGGAACAATGCCGGCTGGTGGTGGATACGTTTTTCATGATCCCTACGGGAGGAGTGGAATTTTATAAGCGCATCACAAAAACCGGCAGCGGCGACAGTGCTTTTCTGGTTGAACGGTTTGTTCCTGCCGAACATTGCCTGATATGGCAAATTGAGATAGAAGGAGGAGGACAGCCATGGACAACAGGCATACAAACTGTACTGGAACTGGACGATGTTTCTTCTTTGTTGTTCTGGACGCCATGGGGAAGTCCTGAACAACTGGCACCTGCGTTCACTTCCCGAGAAGTGGATAATACATGGTATGATCCCTTTGCTCCACGTCCTTTCAGGAACATGCATCTGGTGTATGGAGGGCATCCTATGCTTGGGGGAGGATATTCAGTTCCCCTGGTGAGTATTTTTGAACGTTACCGCGATGCAGGATTTACCCTCCTCATGTCCACTTACGATCCTTTGCTTGATGTGTCGCTGCAAACTACGCCGGAAGGAAAAATTATTCAAACCCGCCGGAACAACCGGATAGAGAAAGGAAAGAAACTGGTGTTTACTACCCTCGTTTATTTTCACCGGGCCGATTGGCGCGATGTAATGAAAAAGGCTGTGGAAAGATACAATGACGATTTTATTCCCCGGTGCATGAAAGCCGGCGAAGTCTCAGGATGCGGCGCCTATTCTTCCCGGGACGATGCGGATGGCGAAAAGTATAAAAAGATGGGAGGCATTGTGCTCTGGAAAGCCAGTTTTGATTTTCCTTACATGGGAATGTTTATCCCTGAGGTGAAGTCCGGCAATGAAAAATGGAAACGCATTGATTGCAATTCGGCAGGAGAAATAATTCCGAGGCTGGCTACTTATACATCCATTGATCAGATGTATGCTTCCTTTGCCAGTCTCCGGGAAAAAGGTTTTCATCCGCTGGCGTATTTTAACATGACTGAATTTGGGGCCGGAATAGAATATCCTGTTCCTGAACACACAAAAACCTATGCATTTCCGGTGTACAAAAAAGCCAATCAGTTTCTTTATCAAAACTTTCCTTCTGCCCTTGTTTTTGGCGCTTTCGAATCAAAGGAAGGCTGGCTTTTCCGCACCGGCGAACAACATCTTTATCCCCGTGCGGTATTTTACGACAGGCCCTATCATTCATGGTGCCGGTCGGTGGTGATGGATTGCGGTGATTCGGCCTATGCTTCTTTTTTGCTTCGCCAGGCAGAAATCCACATAAAAAATTTCCGTGACATGGAAGGCATTTGCATCGACCGGATGGACTGGCTTGGTGAGTACAACTGGAAAGCCGATGATGGCCTGAGCATGATTGAAAACCGTCCGGTGCGTTCCCTCCTTACCTCATGGAAAAGGATGATGATGAAATTAGGCCCTCTTATGCACAAGGATAACAAAGTGATTTTTTGCAATCCGCACATTCATCGCATTGAATTGATGACTCATGTGGATGGGGTATTTGATGAACAGGGGTTTATGTGGGACAACATGAATCTTTCCTCTTTTCTTTGCCTCTACAAACCGCTTATTGTGTGGACACCTGAAGGACGGGTAGTGGATTCGGCAGGCGTTCATTATTTTGAATACCAGCGGTGGAACGGCATAAGAATAAGAGAAAGGCCAGATGATTATCTTCAGAAAATATTGTACATGGGAGCTTTTCCCATGGCTCCTTTTCCCGGCAATGATCATTCCCTTAATCCGGATTCTGTGATGGAGAAATATTTTCTTGATTACGGTCCGCTGTTCGCCCTGCTCCATGAGAGGGAGTATGTGCTCGAACCGCATGTCATTGCAGTGGAGAAAGACAAAGCCCTTGTGAATTTTTTTGTTACTCCCCTGCATTATGTGGCACCGGTGATTTACGGAAATTCTGAGAACGTTACGGTGATGATTCATTATCCTGCGCTGCTTGACCGTTCGTATGCTTTGCAGATAAGAGCTCTTTATCCTGGCGAACAACGGGAAGAATTGCTGAATTACCGGGTGGAAGACAATGTGATTTATGTGGAGGTTCCGTTAAAGAGAAGATGTGCCGTGTTGAAAATAGACAAGTGATTTTTTGAAATAATTCGGTGTTTTAAAGATATTTCTGCAAAAAGAAAAAAACAGAGACAGCTCTCAGAAATCCATACACGTCTGAGAAAGGGCATTTTTCCGGTTTTTCAATCAACAGGTGGATGTAGTTGATCATGCGCGGGAGGTCAAGGTAATCACGGGCAAAAGGAGAAGAGAGAAGTTCCTGTTCCAGCGTTCGGAGATCATCGGGGAATGTGTGTAAGCGGATGATGATATCGGACGATTGTTGTCCTCGTGCGGTATTGGCTAAGATGGCGGCAGGCATAAAATTTTTCATTCCCTCGCGTACGAGTAACCGGCAGTGCTGAGGAGAGGAGAGATAGCAATGGTCAGGAAGGGTGAGGCAGAATTCTGCCAGCCGGATGTCTATTGTGGGGTCGAGCGATTGGATGCCGTGTACCTGCGAAAGGGGAGCGTGGTAATACCCTGGCTGATACAACGAAGGATCGATATGTCTGGCCTGTGCCTCGTGAAGGGTGGGCGCAAAGGTAAAAGGAGGAAACCAACGGGAGGTTTTGATTTGTGTGGCCAGAGAAATTTTTTTCTCAAGATGGGGGGAAATCATGGAAAAGTTTCGCCACGGGGTGGTTCCCTTTTTGTAATAACGGTAGAGATGAAGGATGGAAGGAGGAATGAGAGGAAGAAGGATGCGGTTCTTAAACGGGTGCAGGTGGCTCAGGTTTTCAAGTGTGATTTCAGGTTTTTTAGGAACGCTGTATAACGAAGCATATATCTGAAAGGGCCAGGAGATGGTTTGATTACCGCTTTGACCGCTCAGCAACACATCATGCGAAAGAGCGGCCTCACGAAATAAATGGTCAATCCAGTGATAATTGGAGGCGGCAGAAAAGGGTTCATGAAAAACGTCAATGGATTCTTTCAGAAGAGAAAGGATGGAAACAGCCGGTGGCTGCACTTTATGAATATTGAGGTTAGGAAAAAGTTTTTTGTATTCTTCGGCAAGGTGTATTTCGTTATGGATTCTGTGGGAAGGAGCAGAGTTTTTTTCGTCATAGAGGGGAATGGCGGTATAGGCGTCGAGATTTTTTCCTGCCTGTCCCAGGATCCATGCGGCAGCGGCAGTTACGGCTCCTGAGTCGAGTCCGCTGCTCAGGGTAACGGCTGCTTGCTTTTGGGCACGCAGGCGGCACGACACAGCTTCAAAAAACAGTTGGCGGAATAGAACCAATGCTTCTTCCCGTTCAATGGAAGGATTCACTTCATACCGGTAAGGGGTCCAGTATGGCTTTACTTCCACGGAGTTGTTTTTCTGATGCAAGCAATAGCCGGGAGGGAGATTGTGGATATGCAGGAAAGAGGTGTGGGAAGCATGACATTTCCATGTTGTCATCAGGGAAGCCAGTTTCAGGTCATTGACACTCCGGTCGCAGAAAGGAAGGGCAAGCATCACTTTCATTGAAGAGGCAAAGGCAAAATAGTCAGGATGGTCATAAAAGAAGAGCGTTGTGTTGCCGGTGTGATCCCGGGCCAGAAACAGGTCGTGGTTCAGGCTGTCGTACACAGCAAAGCACCAGTCGCCATATAAACGGTGCACACATTCTTTTCCCCATTTTTTCCACGCTTCGAACATGATACGGCCATCAGAAACGTTGTCCATTTCCTTCGGGTGAGGGAAGAAACGGGACAGATCGCTGCGGTTGTCAATTCTTCCCACCGAATGAAACATGAAAACTTCATCGGCATGCAGAAAAGAATCATTCCCGGAGGCAGGGAAACTTTCTTTTTGCAATATCCCTGCAGCATATTCCTTTTGATTCACCTGAAAAGAAGAACAATAGGCGAAGCCCTGTTGCATGGCCTGCAAATAAGAAGCAGGGATTTCCTTGCCTTTTTTGTTCAGGATGCCGTACAAAACACTCATCGTGTAAAGATAACAAAGTTTTCCTTCAGCAGTGCGGTGCAGGGAGTAAGTATCAGCGATTTTGATTACCTTTGAGGGAATATTCATGTTCATTCATTTTAACCCTGAAGGAGATGAATCAGTTTTTTACAGTGATTCCACATCAGCTGTCAGATTTTTTTGTGGTCGTGCTGTTTTCTTTGATCATCGGAATGATGCAGCGGCATATCCACCGTGCCAAAGAAGATAATTTACTGATAGGAACCGACAGGACGTTTACCTTTATTGGCATCCTCGGGTACCTCTTGCTTGTGGGTGATTTGTCCGGAAAAATGTTTTTATATCTTGGCGGAGGCGTTGTGCTGGCAGGGTTTCTCGCCATCTTTTATTTTAACCGTATCCGTATTCAGCAGGATTTTGGCTTGACTACTGTTCTTATTGCCATGCTCACTTATTGCATCCCTTTGCTGTTGCTTACCCAACCCTTCTGGTTTACCGTGCTGGTATTTGTAGGCATCATTATGCTTACCGAAATGAAGAGTTCACTGGTGGATGTTGCTGAAAAGGTGGACAAAGGAGAAATCCTTACCCTTGCCAAATTTCTCACCATTGCCTGTGTTATTCTGCCCATTGTACCGGATAAGCCGCTGGTGGATTTTCTGAGAATCACTCCTTATAAAATATGGTTGTCGGTGGTGGTTATTTCTTCTATTTCTTATGTAAGCTATTTGTTGCAGAAATTTGTTTTTAAGAAACCCAATTTTTTTATTACCGGCATTCTTGGGGGATTATACAGCAGCACAGCTACGACGGTGGTACTGGCCCGTAAGATGAAACATTTTCCCGGGCATGCATTAAAAATTACAGGTTCGTTGGTGCTGGCCACTGCCATGATGTATTTCCGTATTATTCTGCTGGTCATCATTTTTAATCCTTCTTTGTTGTCTCTGCTGGGAACATGGCTTGGAGTGATGGTGGTAGTGTCTTTCCTTACAGGGATGATTTTTTATTATAAGGGTCGTACCGGGACAGACAATGAAGGGCAGGAAAAGTTTCTTCCTTCAGGGCATCCTCTTGAATTGCGCATGGCAGTGATGTTTACGTTGTTGTTTATGGGTATTTCTTTCCTTGTTTATTATATCATGCATCAATTTGGTTCTCATGGTCTCACCTTGTTTTCATGGCTGATGGGAATCATGGATATTGATCCTTTTTTACTTACCCTGTTTCAGGGACATTATGACATAAGCACAAGCCAGCTGGCTCATTTTTCTTTTTATGCCATTGTCAGCAACAATGTAATGAAGATGTTTACAGGCATGTTGCTTGGCGAACCTGCAGGAAGAAAATGGGTGGCCCTTGGGTTTGTGTTGATTATTACCATTAATTTGCTGATATTGCTTTTTATCTAGGCTGAAGATGGAAAAAAGATTTGATTTTCTGGTTATCGGAAGTGGCATTGCGGGTTTAAGTTTTGCCCTGAAGGTAGCCGGTCATGGGAAAGTGGCCGTGGTATGCAAAGGGCAACTCGATGAAACCAATACGGCTTATGCCCAGGGCGGGATTGCTTCGGTGATGTATCCGCCCGATAATTTTGAAAAACACATTCACGATACCCTCGTTTGCGGCGATGGTTTATGCGATGAAAAGGTGGTGAGGATGGTGGTGGAGGAAGCACCTGCCCAGATCAAGCAATTGATGGAATGGGGGGTCAATTTCGACAAAAAAGACGATGGAACGATCGATCTGGCCAAGGAGGGAGGACATTCGGAACACCGCATCCTGCATCACAAGGACAGCACAGGAAGGGAAATACAACGTGCCCTGTGTCAGAAGGTAAGGGAACATAAAAACATACAGGTGTTTGAACATCATTTTGCCGTTGACCTGATTACCCAGCATCATCTTGGCATGCTGGTAAAAAGTCATCATACCAACATTGAATGCTATGGAGCTTATGTGCTGGACATCCCCACAGGGAAGGTATACAAGTTTCTTGCAAAGATTGTGTTGATTGCCACCGGCGGATCAGGCAATGTATATTATTCCACCACCAATCCTGCCGTGGCCACAGGCGATGGCATTGCCATGGTGTATCGTGCCAAAGGGGTCATTGAAGACATGGAATTTATGCAATTTCATCCCACCTCCCTTTACAATCCGGGAGAGCGGCCATCGTTTCTCATTACCGAAGCTTTAAGGGGAGCAGGAGCCATTTTACGGACACAGGACGGAAAAGAATTTATGCACAAGTACGATCCTCGTGGGTCGCTGGCTACAAGGGACATCGTGGCACGGGCCATTGACAATGAAATGAAAATCAGGGGAGACGAATATGTGTATCTGGATGCCCGTCATTTGAACAAAGAAGAAGTAATGACACACTTTCCTACCATTTATCAGAAATGTAAGAGTGTGGGCATAGACATTTTTAAGGAGATGATTCCTGTGGTGCCGGCAGCTCATTTTTTATGCGGAGGAATAAAAACCGACATAAACGGGCGGTCGTGGATCAATCGTTTGTATGCTGCCGGTGAAGCCGCCTGTACGGGTTTGCATGGAGCCAACCGGCTGGCATCAAATTCCCTCCTTGAAGCCATTGTTTTTGCCGAACGCGCGTCGAGGGATGCTTTGCAACATTTCCGGAGTTATGCCATTCCTTCTGAAATTCCTGAATGGAATGACAGCGGTACCACCTATCCTGAAGAAATGGTGCTTATCACACAAAACATGAAAGAGATGCAGTCCATCATGACTTCGTATGTGGGCATTGTCCGTTCCGATTTACGACTCAAAAGGGCCATGAACCGTTTAAGCATTATTTTTGAAGAGACAGAAGAACTGTATAAGAAAACCAAACTTTCCAAGGCGTTGTGTGAGTTGCGTAATCTTATTACGGTGTGTTATCTCATTATCAAAAGTGCCCAGCAAAGACGTGAAAGCGTGGGGTTGCATTATAATGTGGATTGTCCTCATCGCCGCATCAAAAAGGAGTAGCAAGGAACAATAGGTGTCGGCGATAAAACCATTTTTTATAGATTGTAAATTTCCGCTATCAACGGCTGACCATGCGACATAATTACTGTCATCTGTCTCATCAGTGCTTGCGCAGAGCTCAAGGTGATACGTCTCGTCTGCCATCTCGAAAAGGCTAAACCATCGCAATATGGTGAGAACCGAAGAAGTCGTGGGCAGATCGGACGCTGATATATGCTCAGATTCTGCAAGAACCGTGGCGCCAGGCACTCCTGCGTCATCATTTCGAATTCTCAAAAAAATCTTGTAACTGGGCGTTCCCACTCGAAAAATTCTCATGTATGAAAAGTGGATCGCCTTTCCGGCTTCGCCCCGAAAGCTTTGGGCCTGAGCGAACGCCGTGCTTGTTCTAATTGCGCACGATTTATCGGGCGGCTCCGAGTAATAAATGCTTCCATATGAAGCACCAAACCCGAGGTAGTAGACGCTTCCGGGCGCAAGGCCGCTCAGGCCCAATACCACCCCCTGCTAGACTATGGCGTTCGAGCGAGGAACAC
>Ga0101944_10005500_pt1 | contig 14342 bp, 12 predicted proteins | sample DewCreD2012metaG_FD_75245 | JGI IMG/M metagenome (GOLD analysis project Ga0101944, IMG submission 75245) | Hot spring sediment bacterial and archeal communities from British Columbia, Canada, to study Microbial Dark Matter (Phase II) - Dewar... ... | reverse complement strand
AGTTCCCGACGTCCTCATGGGGTTGCAGACGCGGTTGGTCGACGTGGTTTACAATTCCCCCTATTATGCCCTGGCAACCCAGTGGAACACCCAGGTCAAGTACCTCACGGACCTGCCGCTGACCTACATCGGTGGTGCCCTCCTTCTGGACAGGAAGGCTTTCGGCAGGATACCGGCGCCTTTGCAGGGGAAGGTCAGGGAGATTTGCGGCAAACATGTCGACCGCCTGGTGGAGCGAACGCGCAAGGACAATACCGATTCCATGGAGCTGATCTTCAAGCGGGGCGTCACACGAGTCACGCCGTCCATGGCGCAGATCCAGGCATTTAAGGATTTGAGCGATGCCGCCATGAAGGATCTCGATCCCAAGCTGCTGCCCCCCGAAGCGACCCAAACCGTGAGGAGGCTCCTGGCCGAATACCGATCGAGCTCGAAAAACAGGCCATGAACCCCCGCATTGCAGAGCTGCCGCGCCTGGCCGCGGAACTATACTCAGGGGCTGAACGGTGGACCATCGTGCTCATGGTGGTCGTGCTGGTTGTTTTTTCCCTGTATCAGATCGTCTTGCGGAATTTCTTCTTCACGGGGGTCATCTGGGGTGACAATTTTCTTCGGCACCTGGTCCTCTGGATCGGCTTCCTTGGGGCCTGCCGCGCCACGGCCGAAGGCAAGCACATCCAGATCGAGCTTCACGCCCTGATTCCAGCTGGATACTTCAGGTCTATCCTGAGCCTGGTGCGGATCGGCTTCCTTGGGGCCGTTTGCGCCGTCCTGTTTTGCGCATCCTGGAGCTTCGTCAGCAATGAAAAGACGGCTGGGGATCTGGCGTTCCTGAAAATCCCCTACTGGTGGCTGGAGACGATCTTCCCGGTGAGCTTCCTGGTCATGACCCTGCGCAGCCTGAGCCAGTTCCGGCATAGCCTTCGCGCTCTCGGGCGTGAGGCGCATCAATGAAAACTTTTTCCGTGCTTCTGCTCAGCCTTGCCGCCCTGTCCGGTGCACCCCTGTTCTCGGTCATCGCGGGGGCATCCATCCTTGCGCTTCTTGTCCTTCGAATCGACCTTTCGCTGGTCATAATCGAGATGTACCGGCTGGCGTCCAATCCAATGCTCGTGGCCCTGATGCTTTTCGCCCTGGCCGGCTACATGCTGGCGGAAAGCAATGCCAGCAAGCGTCTCGTGCGCCTGAGCATGGCGCTCCTGGGTCGAGCCCCCGGCGGCCTGGCCATCGTCGCCCTGCTCACCTCGGCTTTCTTCACCGCGCTTACCGGGGCATCGGGCATCACCATCGTTGCCATCGGAGGTCTGCTGCTCCCGGCCCTCGTGGAGGACCGATACCCCGAGAAGTTCTCCCTGGGACTCCTCACCACCTGTGGAAGCCTCGGACTGCTCTTTCCACCCAGTCTTCCGCTCATCGTGTACGGCATGGTGGCCGAGGTCAAGATATCGGAGCTCTTTGTAGCCGGAGTCCTGCCCGGTCTGCTCATGGTGGCCCTTCTCGCCCTGTACTCAGTCTGGCAGGGAGCACGAAAACAGCGGTTGAGCCGCCCCGGCGGGAGATGCGAGACTCGGAGGAGCCTGGGCGAAATCATGGCCGCTCTGAAGGAAGCGGTCTGGGAGCTTCTGCTGCCCGTGGTGGTGATCGGGGGGATCTTCAGCGGCCTTCTTGCCGTGAGTGAAGCGGCGGCCATCACGGTGCTCTATGTCTTCCTGGTGGAAACGTTCATACACCGGGAGGTGAAGCTGCGCGCACTTCCAAATGTCATTCTGAGGACGGTCGTGATGGTGGGAGCCATCGTGCTGATCCTCGGAGCATCCCTGGCGTTCAACAGCTTTTTGGTGGATCAGCAGGTGCCGAGCCGAATCCTCGAGCTCATGCAGGACCATATCCAGAGCAAGACCGGCTTTCTCATCACCCTGAATATCTTCCTCCTCGGTGTTGGCTGCCTCCTCGACATGTTTTCCGCCCTGGTCATCGTGGTTCCGCTCATCGTCCCCATCGCCGCCAGCTACAATGTCGATCTCCTCCACCTCGGCATCATTTTTCTCACGAATCTCCAGATCGGGTATTCGACCCCCCCGGTGGGGATGGACCTATTCATTGCCGGCCTCAGGTTCGAGAAGCCCATCGTTTACCTTTATGTCGCGTCACTCCCCTTTCTGGCCATTCTCCTGACGACCCTGGGGATTATCACTTTCTTTCCCTCCCTTACCCTCGTCCTGGTTCGATAGCTGTCCCCGCGCCATGGATTTCGATGGTGCATCGACCTTATATTGAAACTATCGAACATGCTTGACGCAGGCACCCTCTTGCAAAGGAGCAGACGACCATGGATTTTCTTCTTCCCCTCGATGTTCAGGAGGATCGGACACGTTTTTCCCAGTTCCTCGAAATGCACGTCAAACCCAACCTGCACCAATGGTATCGAGAGGAGGCCGTGCCGAGAAGCCTCATCGAGCGGATGGGGAGGGAGGAGTGGCTGGGCTTCAGCGTCAATGGACGATCCATCGAGGAGCACGGCGCCCTCAAACAGGCCGTGAGATCGGAAGAACTCGCGAAACTGTCGCCCGGCGTTGCCGTCGTGGTGCTGGTGCAGGTTTCACTGGGGGCGAAGGGGATCCGGCTTTTTGGCTCGGAGGATCAGAAGCGCGCGCTTCTTGTGCCTGCAGCCCGGGGAGAACTGCTGATCTGCCTTGGAAACACCGAGCCGGCTGCGGGAAGCGACGTGGCCAACATCGCCACGCGGGCGGAAAAGGTTGAAGGTGGCTGGCTGCTGAATGGCACCAAGGCCTACTCGACAAACGCGGCCATGAGCGACCTCGCCCTGATCACCGCCGTCTCCGATCCGGACGCCCCGAGAAACCGCAGGCTCTCCATGTTCGTGGTGGATCTCTCCGCCGAGGGAGTCAAAAGAAAGAAGCTCAACAAAAAGGTCTGGATTCCCTCCGATCTCACACGCATTCAACTGGACAACGTGCTCGTGCCGGACGACGGGCTTGTGGGCGAGCGCGGCCGTGGTCTGCAGCAGGTCCTGGAGATTTTCACGAACAGCCGGCTTCCCATAAGCGCCATGACCCTGGGCAATGCCGTGGGGGCTTTCGAGCTTGGCCTGGATCACGCCCGAAAGCGGAGAGCCTTTGGGAGCTCCATCCTGGATTTTCAGTCCAAGTCCTTCGAAGCCGCCGATCTCTACAGCAGGATGGAGGCGGCCAGGCTCATGGTCTACAAGGCCTGCTGGGCCAGGGACCAGGGACTGGATTACCAGCTGGAAGCTTCCATGGCCAAGTATCTCACGGTGCGGATCGCCCGGGAGGTGAGCACTTGGGCCGCGGACCTGTTTGGCGCCGCCTCGGTGGTGCAGGAACACCCCGTGCACAAGTTTCCCATGGACGCATGGGCATCCTCGCTCGGCGAAGGCACTCAGGATATCCAGAAGCTGATCATCTTCCGGGGCTTGATGCGCAAACTGGCTGCGTCGGAGCACTCTCGAGCCTGACGCGATCCGCGCCCGCCCCACCCCAACGCTGTTGAATCCAGGGGATTGACTCGAAACCCGAGGCTCGAAACGGTTCCGAACGGTGATCACGGCTCCAGAACGATCTTGCCGAACTGGTCGCTACGCTCCATCATGGCGAAGGCCTCTCGCCCCTCACGCATGGGCATGACCGAGTCGATGACGGGACGGAGCTTCCCCGACCAGAGCAGACCGTTGATCTCACGGAAGTCCTGGTGGGAGCCCATGAGGCTGCCGATGAGGCTGATCTGCTTGCTGAAGATGTAGCGGATATCGATCTTGACCTCGGGCCCGCTGGTGTTGCCGACGATGACGATCCGTCCCCCCCGGGCAACGGCCTTCATGCTGGTGTTGAGGGTGGCGGCTCCGACGTTGTCCACCACAACATCAGCACCCCGACGGTCTGTCAGTCGCATGATCTCGCGACCCCAATCCACCTGTGATCGATCGATGACATGGTCGGCCCCGAGCTCGAAGGCCTGGGCTGCCTTGCGGGCATTGCTGGCCACGACGTGGACCGTAGCACCGGCGAGCTTCGCGATCTGGGTCGCCATGGTGTTCACCCCGCCGCCGGCTCCGACGATGAGGACAGTCTCGCCGGCCCGCAGGGCGGCGCGGTGCATGAGCATCCTCCATGCCGTGATCGTGACCAGCAGTGGAGCCGCGGCGGTCCTGAAATCCACGTGGTCCGGGATGGCCATGACATTCCCCGCCGGCACGGCCACATACTGAGCCAGCCCGCCCCGGATGTGCTCCCCAAGGATAAGATAACCCGGACTGACGCTGTGTTCCCCGCGGCGAGTGTGCTCGTCTTCGCCCGCATTGATTCCGGGGTCGATGACGACCCGTTCACCTTCCTTCCAACCCTCGACGCCTTCTCCCACTCGTGCGATCACCCCTGCCACGTCGGAGCCTCCCCAGTGGGGCATCTCGAGCTTCAGGCCCGGCCAGCCCTTGCGAACCCAGATATCGAGGTGATTGAGAGCACAGGACTTCACCTCCACCAGCACCTGTCCCGGTCCGACCGCGGGCTCGGGAACTTCCTCGTACCTCAGCACATCCTGGGAGCCATGCTCATGGAAACACAGGGCTTTCATGGTGCACCTCCTTTAAGAGTTATGGTTCGACAACCTATACTCGCCAAGGTTAAGAAGTGACTTTTCTGAAAACACCCTGTTCACAAAACGCAAGGCCTCATCCTCCCCGGATATAGCTTTTGAAGAGAATACACGCAACCCGCCCTTCGGGCACTCCATCACCTCCGTTGCGCACTCGAGGTGCCCCACGCAAGGCTTTGGGGCGATTTTTTTCACTGGAGCTTCAGCACGTCACAAATCAACTTGACGCGGGAAAGTGAAGCACATAATGATGAAATTCACAGAATTGTAAATCTCTCTCCAGTCCGTTGCCAGGCGGTTCTGGTTTCTACACATGGATGATGTCTCCCCCCTCCATCTCACAGGTGGCTCCAAGAGCATGACAGCCGGGCGAGGAGAAATGCACCGGATCTCCCGCTCATCTTGAGCCTTGCCGATGCTTCAGCGTGGCGGAAGCGTCGTTTCAACCCGGGCTTTCGCATGTGAAAAACCCCGTGGCTGAAAACTGATCAGCGAGGTTGCCAACCCATGAGTTTATTGTCCAAGGCCAATTGGAAGCTCCTGCTGGTGCTGGCTGTGCTGGCCGGTGGGTTCGGGTTGTTCGTCTCATTCGGACCGCCTCAGCTGATGGCCAGGACCGAGAGCCCGCTCTTTTGCTCTTCATGCCACGTCATGCAATCTCAGTACGAGGCGTGGTTCAACGTGGGCGCCCACCGCAACATCCGCTGCGTCGACTGTCACCTGCCCCATGAGAATCTCCCGGTCTACTACACCTGGAAATCCATCGACGGTCTCAAGGACGTCGTGGTCTATTATTCCGGTCGAACGCCCGAAATCATCACGATCTCCGATCGCGGCAAAAGGTTCGTGCAGACCAACTGCATCCGCTGCCATGCCGAGCGCGTGGCCATGATCAACCAGGAGCGAAACTGCTGGGACTGCCACCGGTTCCTGCAACATCAACTGGCCGGCGTGCGTTTGACCAACTGAATCTCAACCCAATCCAACCGCACACATGAGGAGGGGAGGATGTCGAAGCGCTTGAAGCACACCCTGCTGATTGGCCTCGCAGCGGGCCTGGCGGCAGCCCTTGCCGCATGCGAGCCGACCAAGCCCCAGCCGCGCCAGGTGGTCACAATCCCGGACGGGGAGATCGATCCCGCCATCTGGGGACGGGCTTTCCCCGAAGAGTACGAACTCTGGAAGAAAACCGAGGAGCCCGTGTCGGAGCGGCGCAGCAAGTACAAGACCGGCATGGACAGCGGTGCCCTCACCGTGGACAAGCTCTCCCATTTCCCCTACATGGCGCTGCTCTTCAACGGGTGGGGGTTCGGCGTCGAGTACAACGAGCCCCGGGGACACGCCTACATGGTGCGGGACCAGCTGGAAATCGACGCCTCCCGGCTCGGCGCCGGCGGAGTCTGTCTCAGCTGCAAGAGCCCCTACGCTCCCGGTCTCCAGAAGGAAATGGGGGTCGATTATTATCGGAAGCCGTTCAAGGAAGTGCTCGGGAGAATCCCCGAGAAGACCCGCGACCTGGGAGTCGCCTGCATCGACTGCCACGACAACAAGGACATGAGTCTCAGGATCTCGCGTGGATTCACACTGATCGAGGCGTTCAATTCCATGGGCGTCGATCCGGGTCAATTGACCCGCCAGCAGATGCGCTCCGCCGTCTGCGCCCAGTGCCACGTGACCTACAACATCCCCAAGGACAAGGAGAACAAATCCGTGGGGCTCTATTTTCCTTGGCAGAACAGCAAGTTCGGCGCCATCACCATCGAAGACATTATCAAGCAGATCCGAAAGGATGAGACGGTCAGGGAATGGAAACAGAATGTCACTGGATTCAAAATGGCATTCATCCGGCACCCCGAGTATGAATTCTGGACGTTCAACAGCACACATTTCAAAGCGGGTGCCTCGTGCGCCGATTGCCACATGCCCTATACCATCGCCGGGGTGCACAAGGTGTCGGATCATCGCGTCATGAGCCCGGTTCAGGCCGACATGAAAGCCTGCAAGCAGTGCCATGCCGAAAGCCCCCAATGGCTTCGAGACCGTGTTTTCTCCATCCAGGACCGGACGGTGTCCATCATGATTCGCGCCGGCTACCAGTGTGCAACGGTGGCGAAGCTTTTCGAGCTGGCTCACAGGCACCAGGCGGAAGGCAAGACCATCGACCCCGAGCTCTACAGCAAGGCCAAGGAGTTTTATGAGGAGGCTTTCTATCGTTCACTCTTCATGGGGGCCGAAAACTCGGTCGGCTTCCACAATCCCGCGGAGGGTCTGCGGATTCTGGGAGATTCCATCGCCTTCGGAGGCCGGGCGGAGGCCTACCTGCGCCAGGCCCTGGCCATGGTCGGAGTCGAGGTGCCCCTCAAGGTGGACCTCGAAATCATGAAATACGTGGACCAGAGGGGTGAGAAGAAACTCAGATTCGATCCCAAACTCGAGTTCAAGGACCCATACAGCTTGCAGGAAAGGTTCTTCTGATACCACCGGGTCAAATGACTTCCCCAGATCAGCTGGCTCCCAGCCTCCAGCTTGGGAGCCAGGTCAAAACCAACGGCTCCTTCAAGGAATCAGTGAAGTGAGCCGCCCATTTCCCTGCGCAGCCAGAAGAGAAAAGCTCCCTCCTTCACCGCCTCCACCATGCTCCTTATGGCGCGGGGCAGCTCGCTCTCACTGGCGCCTTTGGCCATGTGAAAGTTCAACAGTTTCGCCCCGTGCCGCGAGGCCACATCCTCGAGCCGGCGCATGAGTTCCTCGTTGCCCGAGATATCAAGCCCCTGAGCGAAGAAGAAATTGAACAGCTCCCCACCATCGGAGACGAGGAAGAGATCTTCCCTCTCACCGACGTTTCGAGCCACGACCTCAATGCGGTCCCCCGTCGGCCAGACCCAGTCGGAAGCCACCACAAAGCCGCTCCCGGTGGGCAGGATCTCCCAGCCCCTCGCCATTTCATCCAAAAGCCCCTGCCACAGCTTCTCTTCATTCATCATGAGCCCGCCCTCTGCCTGTTCAATCAGATCGCACGTGGTTCAATCCCTTCATGCGAGGCAATTCCGCTGAGATCAGCCTGCATTGAGTGAGGATTTAAGCCATCCTCGACTCGATATGCTCCCCTGGAAATGGCTTGGACAGGGTGTGTGGTGAATCGAGTGAAGGCAATATCAGAATTGTCACGTTTTTCAACGAAACTCAACATGCTGAACAAATTTGTTTCCATTGCCGGGCGAAACCTCCACGCCCCTCAAGGATTTAGCACAATGAATTCCATAATTTGATTTGCTACAGGCGTGATCCGATACCGTGGTGCATCTCCTGCTTCATTCACAGGCAGTCGTAACGAGTCATGGGGGGTGGCCACAGAACGGTGGGGGTGGCCCTCTTCAAAACCAGGGAGCATGAGCAAGGAGGTGATGGGAGGCCGGGGAAATCGACCAAGCGAACCGCGATGCATGCCATTTCAAGGGTTTTTGGCCATTCCTCGAAAGTCGGGAGTGTTCGAGAGGAATTCATGATCACGCTGAACGATGAAGTTGGGGGGAGAGGAGCATCATGATTGCTGATCCAATGAGAAACGGTAAGGTTTTGATCTCAAGCCTGGCGATTCTATGTCTTCTGGGTGGCTTGCGGGGGGCCGCCGCGCCGGCCTGGGCGCAGGAGGAAGACAGGCCAACGGCCTCCATGTCCGTCGATTTCCTCACGCAATATGTGTGGAGGGGCTATGGACTCAGCGACAATGCCAAAGGCCTGGTCATTCAGCCCTCCATCACCGCGGAATACAAAGGCTTTTCGGTCAACATCTGGGGTAACCTGGACACGTACGACAAGAACCCCGCCGGCCCCGAGGATGGTGTCGCCTGGAACGAGACGGATTTTACCTTTTCATACAGCCGGGAGCTTCTGCCCAATCTCACCGGTAACGTGGGCATCATTTACTACGCCTTGGACAAGGTGGACGACTCCCTGGAAATCTACCTGGGAGCCTCCTACGATCTGCCCTGGTTCACCGTCGGCCTGACCGGGTATCGGGAAATCTCTCACTATCCGGGATGGTGGGTGCAGCTGGACTTGACACGGAACTTCGCTCTCCCCTGTTATGGAATGAGCATCGATGTCGGCACGTCCTGGTTCTACCAGGACTCGGACGACAAGGGGGCGTACCCGAAGCCCGACCAGCCCGACAAGGCTTTCTCCGGATTCCTCTCGGGAAACCTTTCGGCAGCCCTGAACATTCCACTGGGTAAGTATTTCTCCGTCTCTCCCAGGGTGGGCTACGCATTCCCTCTGAGTGGGCGCTCCAAGGACCTGATCGAGTCCCTGTCCTGGGATGGGGACGGCGATCACGTCTTCGGGGGAGTTCGCATTTCGGCTGCCTTCTGAAGCCGGCCCGGACGCTCCGGACTTGCTGACTCCGCAAGAAAACAAAAGGGTTCATCGCAGATTAGCGTGAAGTTCGTTCCCTCTCCCTCAGGGAGAGGGCTAGGGTGAGGGGAGATCTTGATTCTGTAAGCCCCCCTCAGCCCGACCCTCTCCCCCCGAAGGGTGGAGAGGAAGTCACCCTCACGCTAATCCACGATGATCCAACAAAAGAAGAGCCCGTCCTCCGGCATCACATTCCGGTGGGCGGGCTCTCCTTGGTCATCCAGTCATGGCAGGAGCTTCAGCCGATCCTGAACCGCCGACCTGCCGCCGGCCAGGCCGGCCGATTGCTTCAGGATTGCGGTTGCTTGACCTTCTTGAACTTGGACACCTTGCCGTTGGGACCCGTCAAGGTCATCTCATCGCCCTGGACCACAACGGCAACCTTGGTGCTGCCAAGGCTGCCCATATGCACCGAGATGTGCTTGGTGTCGCTGAACATGTAAGGCACGGTGAAGGTGGCATTCGCCGTTTTGACGGTAACCGTGCCGTTGCGCGCGAAATCGATGGTCTCGCTGCCATCCTCCTTCTGCCACGACCCAACGACATCCCAGCTGGGCTTGAGGGCACAAGACGAAGCCACCGCCACCAAACAGAAGACAAGAAACAGACGCAGAACCTTCATGAACGATCCCTCCCCTTTGCCGTTAGATAACTCCTCACTCGTCAACAGAAACACGGAGCTCCATGCGGAAAAGCACATGGAGATTTATTACCTGCTTTGATCCGCGCTGTCCATCCTCAATTTGAGAGGAGTCGCGCTTTCGGACCATCTGCCAGCCGCATCGCAAGCCATCGGCTCCTGTCAGGAGTCCGCGACTCGCGGTCCTTTTTGGTTTACCCGATGCCACGGATACGATAATTAGTAGAATTTAATGCAACATTTCCCATATCTGAACATCTTTCAACTTCCGGGGAGCCATGTCAAACATCCGCAACTTCAGCATCATCGCCCACATCGACCATGGGAAGTCCACCCTGGCCGACCGGCTCATTCAATACACGGGACTCGTTTCCGACAGGCAGTTTCGGGATCAGATCCTCGACACCATGGACATCGAGCGCGAGCGGGGCATCACCATCAAGAGCCAGAGCGTCACGCTCCCCTACCGCAGTAAAGCCGGCGGGGATTATGAGCTCAACCTCATCGACACTCCCGGTCACGTGGATTTCTCTTACGAGGTGTCCCGGGCCCTCGCATCGTGTGAAGGCGTGCTGCTGCTGGTGGATGCGTCCCAAGGGGTGGAAGCCCAGACGGTGGCGAATCTCTACGCCGCCATGGAGCACGATCTGACGATCATCCCCGTCATCAACAAGATCGATCTGCCTTCCGCCGACATCGAGCGGGCCAGGGAGCAAATCGAAACCGAGCTCGGCCTGGATTCAGACCAGGCACTCCTTTGTTCCGCCAAGGAGGGGCTCGGAATCCAGGAGCTCCTGGAAGCCATCGTCGAGCGTATTCCGCCGCCGCGAGGGTCCCGGGACCTTCCCCTTTCCGCCCTGATCTTCGATGCGCACTACGATCCCTTCAGGGGCACCGTCGTGAGCTGCCGCGTCTTCGACGGGGCGTTGCGTCCCGGAGACGTCATCCGGCTCATGTATAACGATGCGACCTACAAAGTCGAGGAAGTGGGTCTATTCAGAATCGTCAGGGAACCGCGAAAGGAGCTTGCCGCGGGATCCGTGGGTTACCTCATCGCCGGCATCAAGACCATCGGCGACGTCCGCGTGGGAGACACCGTGACCCTGGACGCCCGCCCGGCGCCGGCTCCCCTCCCGGGCTTCAAGGAGGTGAAGCCCGTCGTTTTCTCGTCCATCTATCCCATCTCGTCCGACGATTACCAGTCCCTGTCCGACGCCCTGGAAAAATACAAGCTCAACGACGCCTCCCTGGTCTATCAGAAGGACTCCTCGGCGGCCCTGGGCCAGGGATTTCGATGCGGCTTCCTGGGGCTGCTGCATCTCGAGATCGTTCAGGAGCGGCTGGAGCGCGAGTTCGATCAGGCCATCATCATGACGGTCCCGAGCGTGCAATACGAATTCCGGCTCAAGGACGGAACCACGGTGATGGTGGACAACCCCACCTATTACCCGGACCCCATGGAGATCGAGAGGAGCTTCGAGCCGTTCATCAAGGCATCCATCCTGATTCCCGAACGCTACATGGGCGCGGTCATGAGACTGTGCATGGAGCGGCGCGGAACCGAGTCCAAATTTCACTACCCGACTCCCGGCCGAATCGAGATGACCCTGGAAATGCCTCTGGCCGAGGTGGTGTTCGACTTTTACGATCGCCTCAAGACGGTGACCCAGGGATACGGCTCCTTCGACTACGAGCTCAGCGGCTACCGGGAGAGCGATCTCGTGAAGCTCGACATCCTGGTGAACGGCGAAAAGGTGGACGCCCTCTCCCTCATCGTGCACCGTCTGCGGGCCCGGGAGTGGGGAGTCCAAGTCTGCGACCGGCTCAAGGAGGAAATCCCGAGGCACCAGTTCAAAATCGCCATCCAGGGCGCTATCGGAGGCAAGATCATCTCCCGGTCGACCATCTCGCCCTTCCGCAAGGACGTGACGGCCAAGTGTTACGGCGGCGACATCACCCGCAAGCGGAAGCTTCTCGAAAAACAGAAGAAAGGCAAGGCCCGCATGAAAGTGGTAGGGGCGGTCACCATCCCCCAGAGCGCTTTCGTGGCCGTCCTGAAGACCAAGCAGGAATGAGCGAAGCCCCTTCCCTCGCCGGCCTGTATGTTCACGTCCCGTTTTGCCTGAGCAAATGCCGGTATTGCGACTTCGACTCCACCACGGCCCACGCTGATCTCCTGTCGGAATGGCTCCAGGCCCTGGAAGAGGAATGCCGACTGCGCAGCGGCTCCTTCGGCCCCTTCGACTCGCTCTACCTCGGGGGAGGCACCCCGAGCATCCTGGAAGATCGTCAGTTGGAGCGGCTCGTGACCGCCCTGGACCGTTCCTTCGATATTGTCCAAGGGGCCGAGATCACCATTGAAGTGAATCCGGACGATGTCTCTCCCCATCGGCTGGCGCTCTACCGTGCCTTGGGCTTCAACCGGATCAGTCTCGGAGTCCAGTCCCTTCAGGAGGCGGAGCTTCGTTTCCTGGGGCGGCGGCATGGGGTGAAGCAGACGCTTCGAGCACTCGAATGGGTGCGCTCAGCTGGTCTCCACCGGGTGAGCTTCGATCTGATTTATGGCTTCTGCGCCGAGGACCAGCCGCCCCACCGATCCCTCTGGGAGAGAACGCTCCGGAAAGCCCTCAGCTTCGATCCCGACCACCTCTCCTGCTACATGATGACCATCGAGGGGGAGACCCCGTTCCGCCGGCTCCTTGACGAGGGACGGCTGTCGGTCCCATCGGAGGGGGAGCTCGAGGAGCTTTTCCTCTTCACATCGGAATTCCTCGAGTCGGAGGGATTCATCCATTACGAAATCTCAAACTTCGCCCGCTCTGAGCTGTCGCTTTGCCGCCACAACGCGAAATATTGGGACCATTCTCCTTACCTCGGGCTGGGCCCCTCGGCCCATTCGTATCGGGAGGGCATGCGTTGGTGGAACGTTCGGTCGGTGCGGCGATATTGTCATAAGCTGAGGAAGGGAGAGCTCCCCCTGGAAGGGTCCGAGATGCTCTCGAAGGAGCAGCTCGACCTTGAAAAACTCTTTCTCGGCCTCAGGACGCGGCGGGGCGTCGAGGCACGACTCCTGATCGAACGGCCGGGGGCCGGCCGCATCCTGGACCGACTGTTGGGTTCACGCATCGTCGAAATGCGGGAGGGTCGCGTGTTTCCCACCCGCAGAGGCTTTCTGCTGGCCGACGGACTTCCGCTGCTTTTCTGAGTCTCAAGGAATACGACTCCCTCGCCGTGACCACCTGCTACTGCCGCCATGCCACAAAACTTGGCGAGGAGAACATTCACGGGAAGCCCCCCAAGTACGCTTCAGACATGGACGGCACAACCGGGTGCCCAAAACCTCCCAGGACCCTGATGGTTCTGGTGGCCGCACGCCGAAGCGAAGCCGGAAGTCCGTCCATTTGAGACCGCGGGACTACACCGGAACCGGCGGCGGCAGGACCAGGCCCCGAACCCAGCGGTCGGGTAAGGATTCAATCCCGTTTCCAGCCCCCAGAAGCGCGCCGAGGACGGCGCCCCGGTAAGCGTTGTCTCCACCGAGACCGGTGTTGGCGATGAGACCCCGCTCCGGATCTTCGGCGTACTTCAACGCGAGATGGACGACCGCCGGAACGGAGTCCTCAACGTAACAGGCCGTGCTCAGGTGGGCGCCGACGACGACTTCGTCGGGTTTTTCGAGCCAAGCCTGGAATGGGTGTCCAAGGAAAGGGCTCACCTGTCGACGGACGGCCTCCCAGAGGACCTCCCTGAGCGGCTTTCCTCCGAGGACGTCGAGAAGCAGCCGAACCAGGAGGCGCGCGGCCCCCTCCATCAAGGCGCCCTTGTGGGTGATGGACAGATGGGTCAGGGCTGCGTCAAGAGCCAGCCCAGGTTCCTCCTGGTAGAAGATGACCAGCGGAACGATTCCCGGGAGTCCCCCGATGTGCTTCTCCTGGGCTCCACACTCCAGCGGCGGCACTCCCATGGCGTAGCGGAAAAAAAAGTGCCGGTGGCACTCCTCGATATAGGTGTCGCGGTGCATGCCGGGAGTCGTCATGAAGTGGATGTAGCGCTCCAGGTAATCCGACGCATCGTAGCGCCCCTTTTCCAGGAGGGAGGCCACGAGGAGAGAGCAGAGCTGCAGGTTCAGAGTGCTTTCCCCCGGGCGCAGAAACTGATGGTAATGAATCCCCTTCTGTCCCCAGTAGCGGGCCTGGTCGTGGAGGATCTCGCCCTTCGCGTTGGGGGCCTGGTAGGAGGAGCGCCAGAGGATGCTGTCGGGATGCGGATGCTTCGGCGCCGTGTAGTCGGTGATCCGGCCGTAGTCCCGCCGAAGGGCCTCGCGATTGTAGTACCAGTGCGCGGGCATGGCCAGGGCATCCCCCACGTAGAGCCCGACCAGGGCGCCCAAAGATCGAGATGACGCATGGAATATCGATTGTGTGGACATCAAGTGAGACTCCTCGGGATGATGTTGTCGCAATCGTTCGAAGGCCGGAATGCATTGAACGCTCCCTTGTGTCCAAGAGCGGGGGCGTTCGCCGCCAGGCTTCAGTGAGAAAAGTGGTTCATCGCAGATTAGCGTGAAGTTCGTTCCCTCTCCCTCAGGGAGAGGGCTAGGGTGAGGGGAGATCTTGATTCTGTAAGCCCCCCTCACCCCGACCCTCTCCCCCCGAAG
>Ga0101944_10005498_pt1 | contig 14345 bp, 14 predicted proteins | sample DewCreD2012metaG_FD_75245 | JGI IMG/M metagenome (GOLD analysis project Ga0101944, IMG submission 75245) | Hot spring sediment bacterial and archeal communities from British Columbia, Canada, to study Microbial Dark Matter (Phase II) - Dewar... ... | reverse complement strand
ATCATGAAGGGGTTGCCGCAAAGATACGCCTCGGTTTGGGACCCATCCTGCAGATCCCGCCGGATCGGATCGGTCACCATTCCGGTTTCTCCCTCCCAACGGTCTTCCGACAGCGGTTCCGAGAGCACCGGCACAAAGGTAAATCGAGGCAGTGACGCCGCAATACGGTGAATCTCTTCTTCGTAGAACAGGTCACGGCGGCTTCGAACCCCGAAATAGAGGGTTGCTTTCCGATCGATGCCTTCTTCCGCCATTTGATAGAGGATGGATAGAAGAGGCGCAAGGCCGGATCCGGTCGCGATGAGAATCATGTCCCGATCGGAATGCCGCAGGTAGAAGTCGCCGTAGGGGCCGTTGATGTGGACTTCGTTTCCTTCCTGAAGAACCTTGTGGATGTAGGTGGTTGCCAACCCCCGCTCTACATAGGTGATGGTGAGCTTGAGCTCGGTTTTCCGACTGGCTGCCGAAGCGATCGAATAGGCCCGATATACGGGTTCCGGGCATCCTTCGTATTCGGGCACTTCGAATTGAATGAACTGCCCGGGTTTGAAAACGATCTCCGGTGGGTCGATCAGCTTCAGATGCACTTCCCGGATGTTGTGGGTGAGGGATTTCAGACCGATGACCCGGGTTTTGAATGCCTTGATAAGGAAGAAGGATTCCGGAATCTGAATCTTCAAGTCGTTTCGAACACGTACCTGACAGGAAAGCCGCATTCCCGAGCCCAGCTCCTGGGCGTTCATGTACGGGGTTTCCGTCGGCAGGATCGGTCCGCCGCCTTCGAGAACTTTCACTTTGCACAGGCCGCAGCTTCCACGTCCTCCGCAGGCCGAAGGAATGAAGATGCCCTGGTCCATCAACGTGCCGAGAAGTTTTCCGCCTCCCTTCACAGTGAGTGTCTTGGTTCCCTGGTTGATATCGATGCGACATTCCCCGTAGTCGGCGAAATATGCATGGGCGATTTCCAACAGCAGCGCCAGGAAGGCACACAATCCACTGACGGAAAGCAGTCCGACGAGCATCTGTGTCATCTCTTTTCCTTACCCGATCTGAATCATGCCGCTAAAGGCCATGAAGGAAAGCGCCATCAGGCCTGCGATGACGAGGCTGATGCCTGGTCCTTCGAGAGCTTTCGGAATGGGGGCCTTGCGGATTTTTTCCCGAATGCCGGCCAGGGCCGTGATGGCCAGAAGCCAGCCGATGCCGCCTCCAAGCCCATAGGCGACGGATTGAAGGAAATTGTAGTTGCGGATGACCATGAACAGGCATACCCCGAGAATGGCGCAGTTCACGGTGATCAGCGGCAAAAATACCCCCAGAACGACATAGAGCTGCGGGGAAAACCGTTCGATGATCATTTCGACGAGCTGAACGAAAGCCGCAATGACGATGATGAACACGATGAATCGGAAATGAACGAGGTCGAGAGGAACGAGCAGGTAGTAGTAGACGACGTAGTTGAGGGCGGTCGTGCAGGTCATGACGAAGGTAACGGCGATGCCCAGACCGACGGCGGAAGGCAGTTCCCGGGAAATGGCCAGAAAGGAGCACATGCCGAGGAAATTGGCCAGCAGAATATTGTTGGTGAAGATCGATGCGAAGAAAATGACCGGTGCGCTGAGGGTACTTTCCATACCGGATTCCTATTTTGTTTGTCTTGATCGTCGACGGCTTAAGCCTTCTGGGGTTTTGACCGGTTTTCCAACGAGCGGGTGATCCAAATGAATGTAGCGATCATGAAAAACCCTGCAGGCGCCATCACCATGATCGTCCAGCGCGTCCAGTCCGCCGGAAGAACCCCAAACCCGAAAATGCTTCCAAAACCGAGCAGCTCACGCACCGAAGCGATCATGAGCAGCACGACGGCGTACCCCGTGCCGGAGGCGATGCCGTCGACGAAGGCAGGCCACACGGGATTCGTTCGGGCAAACCCTTCGCAGCGGCCCATGATGATGCAATTGGTGATGATGAGCCCGACATAGGGGCCGAGAGCTTCGCTGATTTTCGGCAGGTACGCTTTTAGAACGATATCCACGATCATGACATAGGAGGCGATGATGAGCACCTGGACCATCATGCGTATGCGGTCCGGCGTTACCTTTCGCAGGGCCGACACGGTGGCGCACGACATGGCTGTGGTGAAAACGAGGCCCAGCCCCATGATCAGGGTATTGGTCATCAGGTTGGTTACGGCCAGCGCCGAGCAGATGCCGAGAATCTGACGGATGACCGGATTTTCTTCCCAGACGCCCTTTCGGACAATGGATCGGATGGATGGAGTAGCCATAAGAATCCTCTTTCATCTTTTTTCGCGTTTCATTCGTCACCCCATACCTGTTCATTTTCTAAATCGCAAACGCAATCAAGGTAACCGGGTGCCTTTCATACCCCTTGCGATGGTCGTACTCCAGCGGTTCAGTGTGGTCAGACGGTTGAATCGGATCATTCAATCTGTTTTGGATCAGACGTTTTTTCAGCGAGCACCGCAAGGGTTTTCTTCAGTTCTTCATCGAGAAAAACCTCCAATCTCCGCGTGGTTTCCGTGGCACCGGTTATGGCGTCGAGTTCCGCATTTCCTTTGGCCGTTCCCTGGGCCTTGAATGTGAAATAGCGTTTTCCTGGGACCGGTGTTTCGAGCGTTCTGCCCTGAAACTGCTTCTGGAACCAGCTTTCCGTAATGCGGCCGCCGAGTCCCGGGGTTTCGCTGTGTCTGTAAAAGGCGACACCGATGATGCGACTGACCTGTTGGTCTGTGGCAATCATGGCCTCGATAGGCCCCCAAAAACCGGGGCCTGAAATGGGGAAAGCGTAACCGACCACGGATTGGCCTGTCGGATCGAGCCCGACATAGAGCGGTCGATTGCCGATGGTCGATGTTCGAACCCGTTTTTGGAACAATCCGGAGATCTCTCTATCGCTGAGCGAGGCACCGCTGTCGATCTGAAGGACGTTCAACACCAAACCTTGAATCCGCATCTGTTCATTCTGACGGATCCGGTCCACGTTCATTCGGTTGACCGCACTGACGGCAGCCGTAAACACCAGGCAGATGCCGAACATGAAGAAAACGGATCGTATGCGTTCCCTCATGAACCACCTGCCTTCGGCTGTTGCCGTTTCTGATAGGTTTGAACGCCCCGATCCAGGAGCGGAACGAAGGTGTTCATAAACAGCACTGAAAACATGACGCCCTCGGGGAAATTGGAATACCGGCGCAGCACGATGGTGAGAGCACCGATGGCTATACCGTAGATCCATTGGCCTGGCCGCGTTTTGGGAGCGCTGATGGGTTCTGTGACCACGAAGCAGGCGCCGAAGAGGATGGAACCTGCAAGAACGGCTGTCAAGGGATCGGGAACGCCTGGAACCTTCAATAGAAACAGAAAGAGGCTTGCGGCCAGCGCCCCAATCAGGCAGGAGGCGACCAGGCGCCATTGGGCCGCCTTTTTGTAAAGGATGAAGGCGCCTCCGATGGCGATAAGCAGAGCGCTGGTTTCCCCCATTGAGCCGCCGACGTTCCCCCAGAACAGGGGGAGCAGTGCAATCGATTCCCCGGATCGGATGAGCTTGAGTGGTGTGGCTGCCGTGACGGCATCAACCGGTGGCAGCCACGAAAAGAATCCCGTTCCGATCGCTTCGAACGGGGTCACCCAGCCAGCAGTGATCGCCAGCGGAAAGGAAATGTAGACGAAACAGCGGCCGACCATCGCCGGATTGTACACGTTGAACCCGAAGCCGCCGAAAGCCATCTTGCCGAAAACGACGGCGAAGACGATTCCCACTATCGCTATCCAGAGCGGGACAGTAGGCGGCAGGCTCAAAGAAAAAATGAGGCTGGTGACCAAAACCGCAGATGTGACCGGCTTCTTGTTCGGAATGGTGAAAGCGGCTTCCGCCAGAACGCCTGCGACCATCACGACGGCAGTGACGACAAGGGCTCTGAGGCCGAAAAAGGCGACTGCTCCGGCAAGGCAGGGGAGGAGACCGATCACGACACGCATCATGACGGGTTGAACGAGCAGCCATTTGGAGAGAGATGAAGGGCTTTTTTGCGTTTCGGGCATGGCGAATCCGATGTCGGTTATCGGTGTATGGGCTGAAATTTCAATCGTTTCCGTTCAGGCCCTATATATGTGCAACATCTTTGCTGAGAAAGCAAGAAAACAGATTCCTTGCTCCATTGCGGCAAAATCCAGGGACAGCGCCCTGTTTTGTCTCCGGGAAGGGGGCCACATGAAGCCGTATCTACAAGTCCCCCCTCACCCGTCACTCGTTACTCGTTACTCGTCACCCGTCACCCGTCACACACGATCCCTGAATTCCTGTCAAGAAACAATATTCACCATCAATTTTGGATTGACAAGGGTATCGCTCGTCGATACCTTCGCCATCGATGGATGCTCACCGAAACGGGAAAGGATGAACCCAACATGACGAATTTGAATCAACCGGCGAAAAAGGCGCTGATCACCGGCATCACCGGGCAGGATGGAGCCTATTTGGCGGACCTGCTGTTGAAAAAAGGCTATCGGGTGTACGGCATCAAACGACGAAGCTCTTCGTTCAACACCCGCCGCGTCGATCATCTCTATCAGGATCCCCACGATCCCGATCTCCGGTTTTCGATGCATTACGGCGATCTTACCGATGCCACAAACCTCATCCGCATCATCCAGGAAGTTCAGCCGGATGAAATTTACAATCTGGCCGCTCAAAGCCATGTCCAGGTATCTTTCGAAACGCCGGAATATACGGCGAATTCCGATGCGCTGGGCACGTTGAGGCTTCTTGAAGCGATCCGGATTCTCGGGATGGAGCGCCATGTCCGCTTCTATCAGGCATCCACCAGCGAGATGTTCGGCAAGGTTCAGGAAATTCCTCAGAAAGAGACTACGCCTTTCTATCCGAGAAGTCCGTATGGCGCAGCCAAGGTCTATGCCTACTGGATCACCGTCAATTACCGGGAAGCTTACGGGATGTTCGCCTGCAACGGGATTCTGTTCAACCATGAATCGCCTATCCGGGGCGAAACCTTCGTGACGCGAAAAATCACGCGGGCAGTCGCCCGTATTTTGATCGGACTTCAGGACAGGCTGTACCTGGGCAATCTCCATTCAAAGCGGGACTGGGGATTTGCCGGCGATTACGTCGAAGCCATGTGGCGGATGCTGCAGCAGGATCAACCCGATGATTTCGTCATTGCAACCGGAAAAACCCATTCGGTTCAGGAGTTTGTGGAAAGGGCCTTTGCGGCGGTCGGCATTCGGATTGTCTGGAAAGGGCGGGGGGTCGATGAAGCAGGTGTCATCGACGGCATCGACACGGATGTCCTGCAAGAGCGCTTGTGTGGCGATCCGCCTTCCCCTTTCTTGAAACCGGGGACGACGGTCGTCAGTGTCGATCCTCGGTATTTTCGACCGACAGAAGTCGATTTTCTGCTGGGGGATCCGTCGAAGGCCAAACGGCTTCTCGGCTGGGAGCCCCGGACGGACATCGGCAGGCTCGTGGAGATGATGATCGCCGAAGATGTTCGGGAAGCCCGAAAAGACAAGATGATCGGCAAGGAAGGCTTTCCGGTCTACAACCATTTCGAATGAGCGGAGGGCCTTTGGATGACGCATGCCGTTCTGGATCCCGATCTGAAAATCTTCGTCGCGGGTCATCGGGGGATGGTCGGGTCGGCCATCGTCCGAAAACTCACCGAATGCGGTCATCGTAACATTCTGGTCCGATCCCGTACGGAAGTGGACCTGCTGGATGCCTCAGCCGTTCGGACATTTTTCGAGACGAAGCGGCCCGACATCGTGGTGCTTGCCGCCGCCAAAGTCGGCGGGATCCTGGCCAACAGTACGTATCCGGCGGATTTCATTTATCAAAACCTCATGATCGAAGCCAACGTCATTCATGAAGCCTGGAAGGCCGGGATCGAGCGGCTGCTGTTTCTCGGCAGTTCCTGCATCTATCCTCGGAACGCCGAACAGCCGATCCGGGAGGAAGCGCTTCTGTCCGGTTATTTGGAACCCACCAACAAGGCTTATGCGGTTGCGAAAATCTCGGGCATCGTCCTTTGCGAGAGCTACAATCTCCAGTACGGATGTCGATACCGCTGTGTCATGCCCACCAATCTCTACGGTCCAAACGACAACTACGACTTGATGCATTCCCATGTCCTGCCTGCCATGATCCGAAAATTTCATTTGGGAAGGCTTGCCCTGGAAGGAAACTGGAAGGCGATCGAGCGGGATGAGGCGACGTTCGGCGCCATACCCGATGATGTCCGCAGCGGGCTGAAGGCCGAGGGAGGGGCGAACATCCTGCTGTGGGGCACCGGTTCTCCGAGGCGGGAATTCCTGTACGTCGACGATCTGGCGGATGCCTGCCTGTTTGTCTTGGGCATACCGGATGATGTATGGGATGAGCAGATTACCTCCCAGGCCGTCACCCACGTGAACATCGGTGCAGGAGAGGATGTTTCCATTCGAGAGCTGGCCGAAATGGTTCGGGATGTGGTCGGATTCGAGGGCGATATCGTGTGGGACAGCGGCAAGCCGGACGGCATGCCCCGAAAATGGCTCGATGTGAGCCGGATGAACCGCCTGGGGTGGCGGCCGAAAATCGATCTGAAACGTGGCATCGAGATGACCTATCGGCAGTATCTTACAACAGCGGGATATCGGTGAAACGGATATTTCAGGAGATACGATGAGCGATAAACCACAACCCCTTCATACCATTCAGGAAATGGCCGAAAGCCTCGTCAATCTGTCTCTTTCCCGGGAGGTGGCGGCCTTTGCGGTACGGGATGTTCCCATGCAGGCGGACCATACGGTTCTCGAATACGAGAGCCGCATCCTGCAAATTCTCGGTGTCGGATGGGCGATCTCCTATTTCATGGCAGACCGGCCGGAAAAGCAGCCGCTTACCGAAGCCTACTGGAACAGGATGTTCGATTTTTCGAAGAATCTGTCTTCAGTCGTCTCCGCTGCGCTTCCCGAGAATTTCGATTACATGCATGTCCTGAAACAGCGGATGGATACCTACCTGTCCGAATTTTCCGATCTGGAAACCCCTTCCCATAGCACTTCTTCCCTGCAAAACGACATCCTCACCCGGGTCGGGCTGACCTTCGCCCGGTTGTGTGGCGGCCCCGATGACGTCCATCTCATTCTTGCGGGAAATCGGCTCTTTCATCTGTCGCTCGAGGGCGTGAAACATTACCTGACCTCGGTGCTGGATTGAGCGATCGGAAGAGAGGCGATCCATGAAAGGATCCGACATTTCGGATTATCTGCTTGACTTCCCTTCCGGATGTTCTTAGAAAGACCAATTCGCCTTTTGAAAAACCGGACGAACCCCATTTCGAATGAAAGCCGTTTCATGCAGGAGTTGCATCAAAACAGGGATCCATCGAGCGATCGGCCCACCGAGATCGCCTTGGAGGGTCTTGTCGTCATCTGCGGCAATTACGGAAGCGGTAAGAGCGAGGTGTCCATCAACCTGGCCGCTTCCAAGCGCTCGAACGGATACACCGTTCGCCTGGCGGATCTCGATCTCGTCAATCCCTATTTTCGGTCGCGGGAAGCCCGGGCTGTCCTCGAAGCGCTCGGTATCGAAGTCATCCTGCCGGACCTGAAATATTTCCATGCCGATCTTCCGATTCTTTCGAGGAATGTCGCCGGCATGATCAAGGGAGGAACTTCCCTGAACATTCTCGATGTGGGGGGAGACGACGTCGGCGCCCGGGTGCTGTCGGCCCTCGGCGACGCGTTCGTGGGTCAACCGGTATCCGTGTTGCAAGTGGTCAACCCGAACCGTCCCCAGACCCGTACGATGGAAGGGGTCGGCCGGATCCGGGCAGGCATCGAGGCAGCCTCTCGTCTGAAGGTCACCGGATGGGTTGGGAACGCCAACCTCATCGACGAAACGGATGTTGAAACTATCCTGGAAGGTTATGAATTCCTGCAGGAGCTATCGAAGGCATCCGGGCTTCCGATCGCCTTCATCACGGCTCCAGAAGATCTTCGGGCAGACGATGCCTTGAAGCGGGTCGACGTGCCGATCCTGTCGATCCGGCGGCAACTCGTTCCGCCCTGGAAGCCGTCCGCCCGTCTCGGGGTGGGGCTAAAACCGCTGTTTTCAGAAAAGGGATAAATGAAGTCTACAAGGAGAAAGCCATGAGTTACCGTCATACGATCGATGTGGATCGATGCAAGGGTTGCGGCCTGTGTGTGGTCGTTTGCCCCAAACACGTTTTGGAGATTGCCACCGAGTTGAATGCCAAGGGATATTTCCCGGCCTATCAGGCCAGGCCGCAGGATTGTGTATATTGTTCGACCTGTTGCATCATGTGCCCGGATGTGGCCATTTCCATTGTGGAGTTGGCTGAAGAAACCGTCTGATGCATCGACCTGTTTGGGTTCGATGCCCCTGTATGCCTCGGCGGGGCTTCCCTCGAAGCATGCAGGAATGGAGCTGTAGAAGGAGGGTTGGACGTGAAAAAAGTCTTGATGAAAGGAAACGAGGCCATTGGAGAAGCAGCCATTCGGGCCGGATGTCTCAACTATTTCGCCTATCCGATCACACCGCAGTCCGAGGTGGCGGAATACCTCTCCAAACGGATGCCGGAAGTCGGCGGCATGTTCCTGCAAGGGGAAAGCGAGGTCGCTGTCGGATACATGATCTTTGGTGCAGCTGCCTGTGGGGCGCGGGTCTTCACGACATCGAGCAGTCCGGGAATCAGCTTGATGAGCGAGGCCATCAGCTACATTGCTGGAGCCGAATGTCCGGCCGTGTTCGTCAACATCATGCGAGGCGGGCCTGGCCTCGGCGGAATTCTTCCGTCTCAGGGCGACTATTTCCAGGCCACCAAGGGCGGCGGCCATGGGGATTACCACATGCTCGTCATGGCGCCGGCCAGTGTTCAGGAGGCAGCCGAAATGGTCATGCAGGCCTTTCCCCTCGCCGAGAAATACCGCAGTCCCGTGATGATTCTCGGGGACGGCCTGATCGGTCAGATGATGGAACCCGTCATGTTTCCGGACCATCTGCGTACCGAGCCATCCAACAAGGATGCATGGGCCACGAACGGGATGGACACCCGAAAGAGCGACAAACGCAACCTCGTCAAGTCGCTCTATCTCGATCCGAATGTATTGAACGCCCAAAACCTCAAACTCAAGGCCAAATACGAGCAGATGAAGCGGGAGGAAATCCGCTTCGAGTCCTACAATACCGAAACCCCTTATGAGGCACTGATCGTCAGCTATGGAACGATGAGCCGGGTGTGCAAGACCGCCATCTCCAACCTAAAAGAAGAAGGGATTTCTGTCGGTCTCATTCGGCCCCAGACCCTGTTCCCCTTCCCGGAAATGGCCATCCGTCAGGCCTGTGACCGGCCGGAATGCCGGGTGGTTCTCTCCATCGAAATGAGCATGGGACAGATGCTCGAAGACGTCGAACGGAGCGTTCAAGGAAAGAAGCAAGTGGAATGGTACGGGAAATGCGGCGGAGAAGTTCCGACTCCGGAAGAGGTCATGGATGTCGTCCGTTCATTTCTGAAGCAATACGGGAAGGAGTAAATCCCATGGGAAAAGCTTTTCAAAAACCGCAAGCCCTCTCCGACACCCCCACCCACTATTGCCCGGGGTGCACGCACGGCGTCATTCATCGGTTGATTGCAGAAGTGATCGATGAGATGGGTATCCGGGGGAAGATGGTCGGAATCGCTCCGGTCGGTTGCGCCGTCTTGGCATACAATTACTTCACTTTCGATTTTCAGGAAGCCGCCCACGGTCGTGCGCCTGCCATGGCCACAGGCATCAAGCGGGTCAGGCCCGACCTCATGGTGTTCACCTATCAGGGAGACGGCGATCTGGCCAGCATCGGTATGGGGGAAATCATCCATGCCGCCAACCGGGGGGAGAAATTCACCACGATTTTTGTGAACAACGCCATCTACGGGATGACCGGAGGTCAGATGGCGCCGACGACCATGCCCAACCAGCGGACCACGACATCCCCCATGGGACGCAACGTGGCCGAAGTCGGCATGCCCATCAAGGTGGCGGAGCTGCTCGCATCCCTGCAGACCCCAGCATTCATCACCCGGCAGGCGGTCATCAAGCCCAAGTACATCGTCAAGGCCAAGAAGGCCATCCGACAGGCGTTTGAATACCAGCTTGCAGGAAAGTGCTACAGCTTCGTGGAAGTGGTGAGCACCTGCCCGACCAATTGGGGATTGACACCGCTGGAGGCGGTCAAATGGGCGGAGACGACGATGCTGCCCTACTACGAGCTGGGTGACAAGAAAGTGCCGGATTGATCCGAACATCCGGGATGAAGCCCTCCGGTTCAAACGACCGAAGGCGGAGCATCCCGGGAACAGCCAATCGCGTTACAGCTTGACCTCCGGCGTACCCAAGCCCGGAGAAAACAGGCTCTGGAGGAACGATGCAACACGAAGTAATGTTCGCCGGTTTCGGCGGACAAGGCATCTTGCTGAGTGCAAAACTGCTGGCTCATGCCGGCATGGAGCAGGGTTACGAAGTCGGGTGGGTTCCCTCGTACGGGCCCGAAATGCGGGGTGGAACGGCCTATTGTACGGTGGTCATCGCCGATCGGCCGATCGGCTCCCCCATCATTCGAAACCCCAAACATCTGGTGGCCATGAACCGGCCATCGCTCGAGAAATTCGCCCCTGTCGTCAAGCCCGGTGGGGTGATTCTCATCAACAAATCGCTGATTTCCATCGGCTCCAACCGATCGGATGTCGATGAGCTGGCTGTGCCGGTGAACGAAATCGCCCAGGAGGCCGGGAGCGTCCGCTCGGCCAACATCGTCGCCCTGGCTGCCTTTGCCGCGCGAAGCGGCATCGTCGATCTGGAGATTCTTCGAAGGTGTATTCAGGAAGAGTTCGAGGCCAAGCCGAAGCTGATCCCGATCAACATGAAGGCCTTCGATGAAGGTGTGAAAGCCGCAAAGAGCTCATGAAGCCCCCCGTTTCCGAAGCCATTCTTTCCATTACCCCCTACAAGCCGGGCAAGCCCTTGGAAGAGCTCGCCCGGGAGTATGGGGTGACGGATGCCGTCAAATTGGCATCGAACGAAAACCCCTTGGGACCATCGCCGAAAGCGGTGGAAGCCGTTCGAAAGGCCCTCGACAATCTGCACCGCTATCCAGACGGGGCTTGCCACGATCTGACGGCCAAGCTGGCCGAGAAACTCGGTGTGAGTCGTCAGGAAATCGTTGTCGGAAACGGTTCGGACGACATCATCGCCATGTTGACCCGGGCCTTTCTGCAGCCGGGGGATGAGGCCGTCATTGCAGATCCGACGTTTCTGATGTATGAAATCGGCATCCGAACGAGTGGGGCTCGGGTGGTCAAGGTGCCGGTGGAGAATCTCGGAATTCGGACCGATGCCATGTTGGAGGCTGTCGGGAACCGATGCCGCATCATCTTTCTGTGCAATCCCAACAACCCTACGGGAGCGGTCGTTACGGACGCCGAATTCCGGCGGTTGCTGGATGGGTTGCCCCCGGACGTTCTTCTCGTGGTGGATGAAGCCTACATGGAATTCGTTCGAGACCCGCAGTGTGCGAACAGCCTCGAGCTGCGGCGCATCACGGACCGTGCCATCGTAACGCTTCGGACCTTTTCGAAGGCCTACGGGCTTGCCGGGCTTCGGGTCGGTTACGGCGTCATGCCGGCATGGGTGGCCGATGTACTGCACCGGGTCCGGCAGCCGTTCAACGTCAATGCGCTGGCCCAGGTCGCTGCTGTGGCTGCCCTCGACGATACCGAATTTCTGGAAAAGAGCATTCGTTGCGTACATGAAGGCATCGATCGGATGCAGGCCGAAATCAGCGCCATGGGACTGGTATGCCATCCGACCCAGTCCAACTTCTTCCTGATCAATGTCGGACGATCGGCGGATGATGTCTTCGAAGCCATGCTTCGGCAGGGGGTGATCGTCCGATCGATGCGGGCTTATGGCTATCCGACCCATATCCGGGTCAATGCCGGAACACCCGCGGAAAATGAAAGGTTCCTTTCCGCCCTGAAACGGGTGATCCAAGAGGGTTCATGAATGCCCCGTTTCTCGTCAACGGGGTGCCGATCGTCGTGACGATCGACGGGCCTGCAGGTGCTGGGAAAACCACTGTCAGCCGGAAGCTTGCCGAGTGTCTCGGGTATCGGTACCTCGATACCGGCGCCCTATACCGGGCCGCAGCCGTCCTGATCATGGATGCAGGGTGTGCGGACAGCGATGTCGATTGCATCCGCCGGATATTGCAGGAGAAGACGATTGAATATCGCATGACGGACGCCGGCACTGCCGATGTATTTGCCGATGGGGAACGGATCACCCATCGGTTGCGGTCTCCGGAAATCGCCATGGCAGCGTCGCGGTTGTCTGCGCTTCCTGTGGTTCGGGAAGCGCTACTGGCCATGCAGCGGAATATCGGTAGGGCGGGCGGTGTGGTCTGTGAGGGCAGAGACATGGGAACCGTGGTGTTTCCAGATGCGGCAGTCAAGTTCTATCTCGATGCATCCCCCGAGGTGCGAGCCAAACGCCGCTATCTCGAGCTTGCGGCATCCGGCAGCCTTCCGGAAGGTATCGACGAGGCCGAAATCGAGCGGCAGATCCGCGAGCGGGATGAGGCCGACCGAAACCGGGCCATTGCGCCGCTTCGGATTCCAGAGGATGCATGGGTCGTCGATTCTTCCGCCATGGCCGTCGATTCCGTCGTACAGCACATGATGGAACGAATCGCATCGATGGCCGAGATCCGTTCCGGTCGATAGATTGCCAAGCCCACCGGTTTTCCAATTTATCGTGAAAACAGTGGGCAGTGGGTAGTGGGCAGTGGGCAGTTGTAGGGGCACGGCATGCCGTGCCCTGCATTTTCATCTCCAGGGATGGCGCCCACCGCCATGAGAATTGATCGATATTATTGACATTTCTTCAAACCCACCCATTGGAATTCTTTCCGATCGCATGAAGATGCTGCAATTGTTCTCTCACCTCAATCGCGCCGTTCATTCCTCCCGTTTTTCGAGAATCGCCTGGTGGATTGCCTTTTCCTTTCTGTTGATTCCCAGCGTCGCGTTTCGAAATCAAATCGCAGACGATATCGATTCATCTTATATCTTTCTACAGAACTACCTGGTCCATACCCCTTTTCATTTCGGAAAGGATGTCGTTTTCACCTATGGTCCATTGGGTTTTCTGATTTTACATCTAAATTATCATCACAACCTCATTTGGGCGATTGTCTTCTCGCTTCTTCTGTGGGGGCTTGTCATCGGCGGACTCTGGTTCTATCTGACCCGATATCCGCAGCAGCAGGCCCCACCGCTCACGTTTGCTCTATTGGCGCTAACCATCACCAACAATATCTACTATGTTTTTCTGTTCCTGTATACCGCTCAATCCCTGCTTTTCCCCAAAACCGCCCGCTATATCTCTTTCTGTTTGCTGCTTCTCTATGCCGTATTGATGGTTTTCGTGAAACTGGATATCGGCATATCCACCTTGATCATCTGCATGGTGATTCTGCTCACGTATGTACTTGAAAAGGAGATCCCCTGTTTTCAGGGAATCCTTCTCCTTGCCGCCGTACCCATCCTGTTTGCGCTGTCCTATTGGATGTACAATCCTTCCTGGAGGGATTTATGGACATATGTCAAAAGCGGACTCGACATTTCCGGTGAATATGCCGCTGTGCTTTCTCTGGGTAAAGACCCCATGGCTTTCAGGATCGGTACAGGGTTTCTTTTCCTGTGGTTCTTTATTACAGGTTGGCTGTTCTTTCGAAAACAGATTCAGACCGGCTTTCTCTTTCTCATCGGTTCCATTCAGCTCTGGTTTTCATACAAACATGGATTCATCCGGCAGGATTTTCCGCACTGGATCATGTATTTCGAAAAAATTCCGGCACTGTTTGGGATCACTTCCCTGTTCGTTCTGACGAAGAAACTCAAACGATGGCTTATTGCCTTGGGACTTGTGATGACCAGTGTGATGGTCTGGTTTCACGCGTCCCATGGCAATGGAGCGCGTTTTCTGGAGAATCTCTATGACGATCATACGGTCGTCTTCCGGTTTTCCGAAGCGGTATCGCTGCTCCGCTCACCCCCTGTCACCGAGATTCGTCCGATCCCATCGGCGCTGCGGCACGAGATCGGGAATCGACCTGTAACGATTTTTCCATGGGCGCTGTCCAAAGTCTTTTCGGAAAGATTGAACTATGTGCCCATGTTCGTTCCTCTATCTTATCAAGCCTATACAGCTTTTCTGGATCGACAGACGGCCTTATACCTCGAACAGGGGGATACGGTTCCT
>Ga0101944_10005497_pt1 | contig 14346 bp, 9 predicted proteins | sample DewCreD2012metaG_FD_75245 | JGI IMG/M metagenome (GOLD analysis project Ga0101944, IMG submission 75245) | Hot spring sediment bacterial and archeal communities from British Columbia, Canada, to study Microbial Dark Matter (Phase II) - Dewar... ... | reverse complement strand
CCCGCGAACTGTCGATGGTGCCCTGCCCCAGTCCTCGGTAAAGGGCTTCAACCGGCTCCATGCGTTGGCCGCTTGGGGCAAGAATTTCCGCACTGGCTCCCAGCGCCACCAGCGCCACGGCGGAGTCCGCTGCAGGCTGGGCATTCACCACGTTTCCTGCCAGGGTGGCCACATTTCGAATCTGGGGCGATCCCACGCTGCCGCAGGCCTTGGCTAGGGCCGGCCAGACTTGTTGTATGCGAGGGTGTTCGCTGATCTCTCCGTGGGTGGCCCCCGCCCTAATCACGAGCTCCTTATCCCTGATCTCAAAACCCGCTAGGTCTCGCACGGAGCCGACATCGATGAGAGCCACGACCCGCGACTTTCCGTATTCGAGTGCTCCTACGAGGTCCGTGCCGCCCGCCACAAGACGGCCCCGCCCTTCCCATGCATTCAAAGCGGCCAGACACTCTTCCAGGTCATGAGGAAAAAGGTAATCTCGCAGATTCATGATGCAGGCCCTTCGCACTCAGGATGGAGTTTGAAAAAAATCTTTTCCCCTGTGATGGGCAAGTCCCTGATCCTCACCCCCACAGCGTCTTCCACCGCGTTGGCCACCGCAGGAGGCATAGGGATGAGGGCCGGTTCGCCGATCCCTTTGGCCCCGTAAGGTCCCACCGGATCGTGGGTTTCCACAATAATGGGTTCCACCTCAGGCATATCCGTCACGGTCATCAGCGTGTAGCTTCGCAGGCTGTTGTTCTGAAGCCTGCCGTCCTTATAGATGATGTTTTCGTAAAGAGCCCAGCCGGCTCCTTGGGCCACTCCGCCGTAGATTTGCCCCCGGATCCCATTGGGATTGACGGCTCGACCCACATCATGGGCCGCAGCCACCCGCAGAACCCCGATCTGCCCGGTTTCCGTGTTAACCTCCACCTCCACCGCCTGAGCCGCATAGGTGTACGCACTGGAGTAATCCCCGTAGAAGTCTTCGTCCGCACCCTCGGTGGGCGGATCATACGCCACATAAGCGGTCAGCGCCACAGTCGCCTGGGTTCTAATAGCCGATTTACAGACTTCGGCCACGGAAATCCCGGCCCGCTCGCTGCCCCGCACAAAGATTCGTCCTTCCCGGATGTCCAGGTCTTCCGGGGTTGCCTCTAGAAGGCGTGCGGCCAGGCCCAGAAGCTGTTCCCTCACTTGCAGGGACGCCAAATAGGCCGCCTTTCCCGCCACAGTGGTCACACGGCTTGAATAGGACCCGAAGCCGAAGGGGCTCACATCCGTATCAATCGGCATGACCAGGACATCCTCCGCCTTTATGCCCAGGGTTTCAGCAGCGATCTGGGTCAGCACGGTTCGCGCCCCCTGCCCCATGTCGCTTTCGCCGTGGTAGAGAAGGAGTTTTCCGTCCTCCTGAAAACGCACCATGGAGGAAGATCCGTCAAAGTTGTTTCCCGCCCTGTTTCCAGAGACATGGTTCATACAGGCCAGGCCCACCCCCCGCCGGACCTTTCCCTCTTGCTCTTCTTTGGGTTTTCTTCCACGCAGGATGGCATCTCTGGCTTTTTCAATGCACTCGCTCAGCCCGCAGCTTTTCACCTTCCAGCCGTGAAGCGTCAGATCCCCCCTTTGGACCGCATTTTTCAGCCTAACCGCCACAGGATCCAGCGCTGCCTTGCGCGCGCACACGTCGATCATGCTCTCCTGGGCAAAATGGGATTGTGCGTTTCCGTACCCTCGGAACCCGCTGGTCGGTGTGGTGTTGGTATAGACGAGGGAGGACCGTGTACGGACGGATTTGAAGCGGTAGAGGCAGTCCGTGCGAATGGACATGTTTAAAAGGATTTTGGGTGCCGCCCATGAATAGGCCCCGTTGTCGGCGACAATGGTCGTGTCCTTGCAGACCAGAGTGCCGTCCTTCATCATGCCCAGCCTGATTCGGATTTTGGCAGGAACCCTGTGGCGGGAAGCCATGAACTCCTCGGGTCGGGTGAGAACAAACTTCACAGGCCTCTTCGCTTTCCTGGCAAGCAGTGCCGTGATGGGATGGAAGTTCCGGATCCAGATTTTCCCCCCAAAGGCTCCGCCTATGGTCGGGACCTTGACCGTGATCTCGCTCGGATTCATGCCCAGGGCCCTGGCGATCTCGGCCCTGGCTTGAAACGCCCCCTGGATTCCCGTCCACACCGTCAGCCGTCCATCCGGCTCCCACCTCGCGATGGCTCCAAAAGGTTCCAAATAACAGGGTGTCACCCGGGAGGAGAAGAACTCCTCTTCGAACACATAGTCGCACAAGGCAAAATCCTTCTCCACATCTCCCCGCTCAATGAGATAGGTCTTTGCGAGATTGCCCGGTTTGTCCTCGTGAATGAGGGGCGCCCCCGGCCGAAGCGCCTCTTCCGGGGTGAAAAGCGCCGGAAGAATCTCATAGTGCACCTCAATAAGCTTCAGCGCCTCCCAGGCAATCTTAGGTGTCTCAGCCGCAACAGCCGCCACCTCCTCACCGGCGTAGCGGACTTTGGTTTGGGCAAAGATGCGCGCATCCGGGACATCAAGGCCGAAAGGGATTTGGGGACAGTCGGCTGCGGTAATAACCGCCTTGACCCCCGGCAGAACCGAGGCTTTTGAGGTGTCGATTTTGACGATCCGGGCATGGGCGTGAGGGGAGCGAAGGATCTTTGCATGAAGCATGCCCGGCAGATCGATATCGTCCAGGTATTGGGCTCGGCCTGTCACCTTGTCGGACGCTCCCACAAAACGGACGGATTTTCCCACAATCGTGTGTTCTTCTTTCATCGCCTACCCCTCCTTCTCAATACGCGCTCCAATTTCCGGCGGAGGGGTTTGAAGGCTCCTGTCCCGGATGACCACCCGACCATCGATGAGGGCCATGGAAATGCCCAGAAGGTTTCCGTCGCCGAGCGATTCCAGCGGGGTTTTGCCTGAGGCTCCCTGAATTTTTCCCATGATGACCAGATCCGCCGGCTTTCCCTCCTGAACAAATCCGCTGTCCAGGTTGTGAGCCAGGGCTGCGCTCCCAGTGGCCATACAGACCGCCTCTTCGGGTTTGACTCCAGGCACTGAAGCCACAAGAGCCATGGTCCGGAGCATGCCTCTCGGGGCCACCCCTGTGCCGCTCGGGGTGTCCGTTCCAAGAATGACCCGGTGGAGCTGGCCCTTCTGCGCCACCCTCTTCATGAAGGTCTGGGCCAGACTGTGATTGCCGCCGTAAGCGATTTCGAGCCAGTAGTCCGATTCGAGGAGAATCCGCTCCATGTCTGACAGGGGCATGGGAATCGGGCCGCCGTTGATGTGGCCCACAATGTCGGGTTTCAGCGTCAGCACCACATCGGCTCCGGCCGGGCGCGACACGCCGGACCGGGACACTCCGCCGGAGTGAATTTTCACCTTCAGGCCCAGCTCGCCCGCCCATCGCACATAATTCTCCTGCTCCACCGGGTTTTCGCCGTAGGAATAAAAAATGAACTTCACGCACTTGCCTCCAGCCGCAGCCACCGCCTCGAAATCGGCTCTCTTCATTCCGGGCACGAGCATCATGGTCCCCGCCTCCACCTTCACCCCCGAAGGCCTGTAGTGGTCGTAGCACGCCCGTGTGAGAAGGGCCAGAGACCGGAAAAGATCAGGATCCGGTTGATCGATGGGCAGGCCCGGCAAGTGCAGTTCCCCGGCGGAGACCATGCAGGTGACCCCTCCGTGGAGATAGGCGCTGATCCAATTCGTGGCGTTCTGCACAGGCGTGAGCTCCCCGAAGCTCGGATGAACGTGAGAGTCGATGAGTCCAGGAGTCACCAGGTTACCCTGAGCATCGATCACAAGATCTGCTGAACTGCGGTCCGTTCCGATATCCTTGAACCGGCCGTCCTCGATGCGGAGTGACCTTGCGTCGCTCAGAGGCGACCGGATGTCTCCGGTCACCAATGCGCCGATGTTGTGAATGATAACGGATTTCATAGGGCTTCTTTCAGTAACTCCTCAATCATCCCAGCTTCTCACACGCCACGTTTTGACGACGTCTTCCAGAAGCGTGAGATTCTGTTCATGGCCGCCCAGCTTCAGGTATGTCTCTCTTTCCATGGTGTACTCGATGGGAGCCACTACAGCGGGTGCAGGTGTCCAGGTGAAGGGCCGCCAACGCATCCGGCCTACATCCACCATGAAATTGATGCCCCCGCCCGGAAGCACATACGCGCCCACCCCGCCCACCGAGAGCCTCACCTCGTCCTTGTGAACCGCGCGGTTGAGCTTAATGGGGTTGCCCGTGACTCCGGCCCTGGCACTACCGCCGCTCCCGCCCATATAGATCGCCGAGGTCACTGAAGGCTCCTTGTTTTCAGCAATCAGGTCTCTGACCTCTTTCACCCCTTCAGGAAGAGGGAGGGAATGAAACCGTTTTTTCTCATCTGCTTCCAGCAACGCCGCGTGTCTCCCTGTGACCTCCAGCACCAGGACCTTCATTCCGGGCCGGACTCTCTCCGGATCTACAACGTCAAAAGCCTTGGAGGGATCGTTCACGTCGGATCCTCCCCATCCCTCACCCGGAGATCCGAAATATCGACCCGCCGATCCGTATGTTCCCCGCGGCTTGAGTCCTCTCCACTCGAATCCGAAAACATGACCCACGTGACTCTCGGAGAAGAGCCCTGTGATGTCCGAGTCCAGAATGATAATCTCATCGGCCAGCGAGTGGAGCTTCGGCCCGAACATTCCCATGATCGCTGCGCCGCAGGCGATCTTCATGGCATCCGATTCCCGGCCGTCAATGACGGGCGGCCGCCCTACCTGGAGCCTCAGTGTTGCGCCGCCATCCACGCTCAGGTCAACCGCTTCCCCGTTGGCGAGCGTCACGATCAACCGGGTCGCCTTGAGACGGTGCTTGCTCTTCATCACGTTGATCCCGCCGAGGCTGATCATTTTAGACCCGTACTGCTCGGTGGTCACATGGCCCACAGCCGCGCCTCTGTACTTCACCACCGACCTTTCCTCGCCGATGGGGCGATCCGTGTCGATCTTCACCAGCAGGCTTGAGTAGGTGAGTGGGCATTCGGTGACGACCGTGACGACATCCACGTCCTCCATCCTTTTCTGAGCGGCCAGAGGCGCGGGCTTGTAATCCGGATAGGTCCCTCCGGCCCCGATGGCGGTGATCAGAGGCTGGCGGATGAGAGCGCTGCGATAAAGCTGTTTCAGCTCCATTTGAGGGGGCAGCACCAGAGGTCGCGCCGGAGTGATCTGTCCCGTCTCGTTTCTGTATCGTTGGCAGGCGCCCAGGAAGCCCTCGGGGACCTCGCATCCCACAGGACAGTGATCGCAAACGACGGCCCTTTCCAGGACTTCTCCTGGATCGGGCCTGGAAATCGCCTCCACAGGGCAGACCGATATGCAGAGCCCGCACCGGACACAAGCGCTTCCGAACACGGGAAACTCCTTTTCCTTAATGGCAACGGCCCCCAGTGGGCACTCCTTGGCGCACAAGCTGCACTGGGTGCACTTTTCTTCATCAACCTTCATGGGTCCCACCCCTCACACCATTCGGATCTTTTCCCAGTTCTCACCGTAAGCCGTCTTAATCTGCGTGGGAAACGCCTCTTCGATCTTCACAATATAGATCTCGTGAATCACGAAATCTTTAAACAGATTGACCAGGCCGGGATTCTCCGTCCAGATCCCATGGCCCGTCCCGTCCGTCCCAAAACTGGCAATGACCGCTTTGCTGGTATCCGAGGTCAGCACAAACCGTCTCTCTCGTCGCTCTCTGAACGGGTAGTCCGATGGTCGGTGGAAGTAGATCTTGCCTCGGTCAAAGCTCGTATTTCCGTAGCTCACAAGGTGCAGCTTGACGCCCCGCTTCACCGCCTCAGACAAAGAGGCACGAATCGGCCGCAGATCCTGAGGCCAGACCGCCAGGTAGACCTTTTCCGCGCTGTGCTCGATCATGGCCCGCGCCTTGCGCATCACATCAGCCCTGCCTGCCGTGTTCCACGCCATGATGTCATTTTTTCTGGTCCCGTTTCGCAGGGCCTTGAGGGAGCTTTCCAGCATATCGACAGAGTCTCTGAATTCATCCCGGATGCCCGCCAGCAGTTCCTCTGGAGGTCTGGGCACATACCTCACGGGCCGCGTATCAGCCGCGATGACAAACCCCCTTTCCTGGAGACGGTTGAGCACACTGTAGATCTTCGAAGAAGGGATGCCCGTGCTTTTGCTCAACTGGTATCCGGTAACGTATTCTTGCTCGAGAAGGGAGATGTAGGCCCTGGCTTCCTGAGCGGAAATCCCCAATCGCATAAACTGCTGGATGATCTTGTCCTTGGGATTCTTCATGGAGAGATGAATCGTGGGGATTAGCTACCAAAGGGAGTTAATAATGTCAACTTTTTTCGAAATAGCCCAAGTCTTCCAGTGGACCTACATCATTTCACATGCCATGGGGCGGCAGAGGAGCTGGGAATGATTCAAGTGGCCCTTGCGCAGCGCTTGAGGGTGACACAGCCAGCCATCAGCCTGGCGGTTCGAAGAGGCGAACGGTTCGTAGCGGAGCACCCCTGGGGGATGGCTGAATCAAAGGAATCATAATTCTATGAACGTTATGTATCAGAAGAGAGGAAGAGAATACTCTCCTATATAGCATAGCGGGAGAGAAGTTCCTATCGGGGCTTAGGGGACGGGTATTGCTTTATTGTTTGAGATGAATGAGATCAGGCTCTGTGCTCCTTTGCATGCATCGAAAAGCTCGAATCAACGCGCCAGTCCATTTACACGAACGGAACCGAGGTTATCCCTACCAAACGGCATGCAATTCGAACGCATCACCGCAAACGAACTCTGCAAGCGGGCAGGGCTTGCTCCCAAGTTCTGATTCAAGAAATCAAAGGCCCCGGAGACCACTGAAACGCTCCTTGGCCTGGTGAATCATCTTGATTCGGTCCAGGGCGAAGATGCGAACTTCTTTCCTCAGTTGGCAATAGGCGATCAACCCTTTTCACCTTGTCGGTGTAAGTCGGGAACCCGGGCACCTGGAGTGCTTCGACATCCCGGTACAGCGTGCGGGTATGACATTGGAGTTCCTCAGCGAGTTGTGCGGCCGATTTCCCCCTCCTGGAAGTGATTGAGGTTTTTTGAATGATCTTCCACTGTCCTACAAATAGATCTTTTTCTGGGCGGAAATCCTTTCCGTGTGGGAGGTCGCCCGGTTCTCCACACTCTTCACAAGGAAGGCGGCCTCCAGATACTTCACATATTCTTTGACCGTGTCGACGCTGATCCCAAGCGCCTTGCCGAGCTTGTTGAAGCTTGTCCTTGATCCCACCGAGGATGCGATCAGTCTCTGGAGATCCTTCAGAGCAAAAGCCTTCTTGACAGGATAGATCCTGATGAGATCACTCGAAAGAATGTTTTGCACTAAGTTGCCAAGGTAGTCTATGGATGGGTTCAGCACATTTTCAGGTTGCCCGCCCTTTTCCAGATAATCCTCCAGAAGCCTCCCGTACTTGTAGTCTTCGCTCAGACCAGGGCTTTCGCCATGAAATGATACGAGTTATAAAAAATGGCAACTTGAGTATTATTGCCCTGTGCTTGTCAAAGATAACACAGCGCTCAAGCTCACCAGCAAAAGGCGGAAGACCTGAACCCTTTAGCTCCCCTATAGAGCGAAAGGTTTTAAAACATGATTTTTCGGATCTGAAACCCGATAATTCCTCCTGAAGATCATGACCATGCTTATGGTTGCAGCGTCATGTTGGCCAGATACTCGTGGGCAGAGACCATCGAAACACCATCCTTTTCTCTCGGTCTCTTCAGGTCGAGGGCGATCTGCACTTTTTGTGCATTCCGAAAGTATCGACCGAAATGCCACAGGGACTTTGCAAAGGTCTGGTCCCCGCTTTTGACCTCTGCCAGGAGCTTTGGTTTCCGGTCCACCAAAACAACGAAATCCACCTCATGACCGTCGCGATCCCGCAGATAGTGCAGGGCCGTTCGGCTGCCGGTCGTATCCTCCAGCAGGTGCATCTCTCGCAACAAGGCGAGGGCCACGGTGTTTTCCAGTCTGGCCCCGATGTCGCCCTCCACCGCCCCAATATCGTAAAAGTAATACTTGGGTTCTTTCAGGAGGCTTCGCGCCACGTTGCGGTGGTAGGGGCGAACGCCGAATATGACACAGAGATTCTCCAGGATCTGCAGCCAATGTTTCACCGTGTGTACCGAAACCTGGAGGTCCTGGGCAAGCGAACTGTATGAGGTAGGCGAGCCGACCCGGGACCTTAACAGATCAATAAGGACTTCGATGGACTTGAGATCCCTCACCCGTTCCAGATCGAGAAGATCCGTCCGTATGATGGTATCCAAGTGCGTGCGGCGCCACCGTTTGGCGTGGGTCTCATCGTTCAGCAGATAGGGTTCCGGAAAACCTCCCAACCGCAACAGCTTCTCCAGGGCCACGGCCGACGGCTCCTTCAGGCCCTGGACAATTTCCCTGACGGTCAGAGGGTGGAGCCGGTAGGCAAAAAACCGGCCTGCCAGCGAATCCCCTGCTTTACGGGCCGTCTCGAGCCGGGCAGAGCCGGTGACAAGAAGACACGGCGGAATGCCGTCCGTATCATAGATGCCTTTGATTTTTGACTTCCAGTTTTTCAGTTTGTGGAGTTCGTCGAAGATGACCAAGGGGGTATCTCGAGGCCATTCCTCCTCCAGGATGATGCGGCGGTCGGCGCTGGAGTCATAATTAAGATAGACAAATGACGCGACCAGCTGTTTGGAAAGCGTGGTTTTGCCGACTTGGCGCGGGCCGGAGAGAATGATGATCTTCCTCTCCATGTCGCGCCGGATGTGCTCTTCTAGGTACCGTTCCATTTGGCCATTTTGAATCCAACTGCAAAAAAGTCAAGACTTTTTTGCAGTTGGATTCAATTTTGCCAGGCTTCAGGACCCTTGCGTTCGATCCCCTTCAATTCCCCCCACCGAGGGCCATGAATCCCGCTCTTTTACCGAATGGTCTGAAATCCTGAGTTGGTGCTGCAGGGGCTCTTAAGCTCTTGCGACAAAGGGTAATCCGCTCCCGCCTCTCTCACGGGGCCTTGCTGATGAGAGTCATCATGGCTTCGCCGTAGCGGGGACCGGCGGCAGCATCTTTTGGAAAGAGTTGGTCCAGCCGCTGCAGATCTTCGGTGGTGAGCTCCACATCAAGCGCCCCAATGTTTTCTTCCAGGTAGGTCTTTCTCTTTGTGCCAAAGATGGGCACGATGTTTTCACCCTGCGCCAGAACCCATGCCAGAGCCAGCTGTCCGGGGGTGCATCCTTTCTCTGAAGCCATTTCTGAAAGCCGCTTGGCAAGGTCCAAGTTCTTTTTGAAATTGCTCTCCTCGAAGCGCGGATTGGTCCTCCTGAAATCATCCTGGGCCAGGTCATCGAGGTTCGTGATCTTGCCGGTCAGAACACCCCGGCCAAGCGGGCTGTAGGGCACAAAGCCGATGCCCAGTTCACGGCAAACGGCCAATACTCCCTCCTCAGGATCCCGCGTCCAAAGAGAGTATTCGTTCTGGACCGCCGTGATGGGATGCTCTTTGTGGCCCCGTTGGATCGTTTTCGGCCCAGCCTCTGAAAGACCGAGATAGCGCACCTTCCCTTCTTCCACGAGTCGCCCCATGGTTCCCACCGTGTCCTCCACCGGCACATCGGGGTCGACGCGGTGCTGGTAGTAGAGATCAATCTCATCCACCCCAAGACGCTTGAGGCTCCCATCGCAGGACTTCTTCACGTACTCCGGCCTGCCGCAGACACCTCGGTAATTCGGATCTTCACTCCTGAGGATCCCGAACTTGGTGGCGAGAAACACTTTCTTGCGCCTGCCCTTGATGGCACGTCCTACCAGCATCTCGTTCTTGAAGGGGCCGTACACATCCGCCGTGTCAAGATAGGTGATCCCTAAGTCAAGGGCACGGTGGATGGTGGCGATGGATTCCTCTTCGTCCGCCGGGCCGTAAAACTCCGACATGCCCATGCATCCCAGCCCCAAGGCTGATATCGCTGGGCCGTTCTTTCCAAGCCTTCTGGTTTTCATGATTGCCCGCTTTCTCTCAAACCGCTTCCCCGCCCTCTTTGCGCCTCTGCGGTGAATTACTGACGCATGGCTTTGGCCAGCTTGATCTCTAAATCGCACTGGAGGCAGCGCTTGGCTTCGCTCACCGCCTGCTCATCGCTGAAGCAAAGGCCCACCTCTTTGAAGGTGCCCTTCCTCTCTTCGAGGGGCAGGTGGGGCACCGGCGCCCTCGTGAGGTCTGCAAACCCTCGCTCCCTGGCTCCTGTGTAGGAGGAGGTATCCAACTTTTCCGCGTAGCTCTCCGAAATCACGCCGTCTCCCCCTAGGAACCTGTCGATGGCCGTTGCCGCTCGCCTCCCTGCTGCAATGGCGTCGATGATAGCGCCCGGGCCTTTTCCCACATCACCTCCGGCAAAGACGCCGGCCATGCCCGTTTCCTGGGTTTCAGGATGGACCTTGATCAGGCCTCTTTCGCATCGGACCTGGCCGTTGCCGGACAGGAACGACAGATCCGCAGCCTGGCCGATGGCCAGGATCACCTGGTCCGCTTCCACGGTTTCCTTGGTGTCTCCAAAAGCCGGGCAAAAAGCTCCTTTTTCATCGAACACGCAGGTGCAGGTGACCAGCTCGACCGCCTTGATCTTGCCGTTGTCTCCGATGATGCGGTGCGGACCCCAGGAGGGCATAAGCTTGACCCCTTCCTCAACCGCCTGGTCAATCTCCCAGGAGCTGGCGGGCATCTCTTCTCTGCTCTCCAGGCAAGCCATGGTGACTTCCTTCGCGCCCACCCGCAAAGCCGTGAGCGCAACGTCGACCGCCACGTTGCCGCCGCCGATCACCAGGACCCTGTCCTTGAGGCGGATGGCCTTGCCGTCAGTGACGTCTCTCAAAAAATCCACTCCCCACAACACATCCGGCATCGTCGCGCCTTCCAGGTCGATCTTCCGGCTCTCCTGGAGCCCTGTGGCGATGAAGACCGCCTCAAAGCCGTCTTTCTTCAACTGATCGAGGGTAAAGTCTTTGCCTGCTGTCTTGTTCGTCTCAAGGTTGATGCCAATGCTCAGAACCTGATGGATCTCTTTGTCGAGAACCTCTTCAGGCAGCCTATACGAAGGAATGCCGTACCTCATCATGCCTCCCGGTTTGGACTTGGATTCAAACACGGTCACGTCATGGCCTTTCTTCCTGAGATAAAAGGCCGCGGTGAGACCCGCAGGACCTGCCCCGATCACGGCCGCCTTTCGTCCTGTGTTCGGCTTCACCTGAGCGGCAACCTGGAAGGCGCCTCCGGCCTTATCCGCCGCGTATCTCTTGAGAGCGCAGATGGAGATCGGCTGGTTCACTTCGCCCCTTCGGCACTGCGTTTCGCAGGGATGCATGCAGACCCGCCCCAGAATGCCGGGAAAAGGGACTTTTTCAAGGATCAGTTTGTAGGCTTCTTGGGGTTTTCCTTGGGCAATGAGTCTCACGTATCCCGGAACATCAATACCCGCGGGACACGCGGCCGCGCAGGGAGGAATTTCATCGGGTATGAACTCCTCTGGAGTCATGGCGCGCAGGGGGCGCATGATGTCCAGAATGGCGATGCCGTTCGGGCACACGGTTTCACAGCGGCCGCAGGTCGTGCACTGCCAAGGAAGAGAGGTGGCCGCCACCTCCTCGGGAAGGTCAAGCTCGATGTGCCTGACGATCCGCCTCACATTGAAATTCTTGACTCCTGTGATGGGACAGGCGGAGCTGCAGCACCCGCACTGCTCACAGGTCCGGAACATCCGGACGTCGCCGAACTTTTCCGTCAATGCCGTCTTCGCATCCATCATCCTAATCCTCGCACAAAAGCTCACCGCAGAGACGCTGCGAGCGCAAAGATGAAAGTTCTTAATTTCTCTGCGCCCTCTGCGCCTCCGTGGTGAAAGAGCCTATTGAAGTTTCAGGTGCTTCACCATGTCTCTCATGGTGTTCGCGAACTTGGGCCCGTCGGCAGCCGAGCACCACACGTTCCAGAGTTTTTCCGGATCATACCCCTTCTTGCCGATGATCTTCTTGGCCCGTTTGACCCTCGTTTCACAGGCGTAGTTCCCCGAAATGTAGTGGCAGGTCGGGAACTCGCATCCGGCCACCAGGACTCCGGCCGCTCCCTTTTCAAAGGCCCGCTCGATGAGCTTGATGGGGACCCGCGCCGAGCACATGACCCGGATGAGCCGCGCGTTCGTCGGGTACTGGAGCCTGCTGACTCCGGCCATATCCACCCCGCCGAGGGCGCACCAATGGCAGACGAACCCCAGGATCTTCTTTTCCGGGCTCTCTTCGAGAGCGGCATCCACCTGGGCCATGAGCTGTTCATCCGAGTAGTGAACGATCTGGATGCACTCTTTCGGGCAGTCTGCCGCGCATAGACCACACCCCTTGCACAAGGCTTTCACCACAGAGGGCATTTTCTCTTCGTTCACCAGAATGGCGCCATAGGGGCAGCGTTTGGAGCAAAGCCCGCAGGCATTGCAGTGGGTCAGGTCAATGTCCGCCACAATCCCCTCGGCCTCGATGTGCTCGTTCTTCATGGGGATCGACACCCTCATGGCCGCGCCGATACCCTCCTCGCAGGTCTCCTTGTAGGTCTTCGGGTTCTTGGCGCAACCGCACAGGGCAATACCGTCAGCAGGAAAATCGAGGGGCCCGAGCTTGATGTGCCGCTCCTGGAAAAACCCCTCTGCGTTGCTCGATACCTTCAGATGGCCCCTGAGAGCTTCCATGGTCTCGTCCCCTTCGAAACCCACCGTGAGGACGAGAAGATCGGCGGGCAGTGTGAACTCTCGTCCGCTCAGAATGTCGTAGACCTTGATCCTGAGGTTTCCGTTCTCCTTGAAGAGCTCCGGGTATCGGTCGTCAGGGAACCGAAGAAACTTCACCCCGGCCGCCTTGGCGGCATCCAGATGAAAGTGTTCTTCCCTCACCATGCTGAGATCCCTGTAGAGCACATACACTTTCCTGTCCTTGTCCTGGGTTTTCAGGGCCAGGGCGTTCTTGACCGAAACAGGGCAGCCCACATTGCAGCACCCTCTCTTGTCGTTCTTGGAGCCCACGCAATTGATCATGACCACGCTCTTGGGATCTCCCACGTTCCCGCTCTTGAGCATGCCTTCCAGCTGCAGCTGGGTGACCACCCTGGGGTCGGCTCCGTAGAGGTATTGGCCGTCCGGGGCGATCTCCCTCATTCCCGTCGCCACAATGATGGTGGAGGTGTCAAAGCTCTCACTGCCCCCATTGACCTTGATCTTTACCTTGTAGTTGCCGATGTAGCCCTTGACCTCTTCGATTTCGGCCCCGGTGTACACCTTGATGTTTGGGTTCGCTTCTACCCGCGCCTTGGTCGCCTTGAGGATCTCCTCGGCCGGCCTCTCGCCATGTTCATGGCCAATGGTGTTGATCTTATTGAGGAGGCCGCCGAGCTGGGGCTGTTTTTCGACGATAATCGCCTGGAAGCCTTGATCCGCCACATGGAGAGCCGCATTCATGCCCGCGGCTCCGCCGCCGATGATCAGGCAGTCCCTGCCCACCGGAAGCCGGATCTCCTGGCCCTCCTCCAGGAGGGCTGCTTTGGCAACGCCCATCTTGACCAGGTCCTTGGCCTTCTGCGTGGCCGCGTCAGGTTCGTTCATGTGGACCCACGAGACCTGCTCCCGGATGCTCACGAATTCAAGAAGATAGGGATTGAGCCCCGCCTCCTTGACCGTTGCTTTGAACAGGGGTTCGTGAGTCCTGGGTGTGCAGGAGGCAATGACCACCCGGTTGAGGGCGTTCTCCTTGATAGCCTTCTGCATGGAGCCCAGAGCGTCCACAGAGCAGGACCATTTGCCTTCATCCACATAGGCCACATGCTTGAGCGTCTTGGCATACTCCACCACTTCAGGCACTCTCACGACGCCGGCGATATTGGACCCGCAATCACAGACGAAAACGCCGATTCGAAGTTCGTCACTCATTGAAAGACCTCAACAAAGTACAAGGAGTCAGTAGACAGAATACAGCATAAACCCGATGAAGGACCGCTACGCTCAAGATCTATCGCTTTGCTTGAGGAGCACTTCGTTCGAGGAGCGCTCACTCCGTTCGCTTGAGGGAAGAGGCGAATTCGTCTCTATTTTTGCCTCAAGGGGCTTTAGCCCCGCTCCTCCAGGCCCGATAGGGCCGATCCTCAAGCCCGCCTTCGGCGGGCGCTCCTCAAGTGCGCCAGCACGATCCTCTTACGGCCCTTTTCTCAGCACCGCCTTCATGCTGGCGGCCGTGGCCTGAACCACGGACTCGGAGATATC
>Ga0101944_10005496_pt1 | contig 14347 bp, 9 predicted proteins | sample DewCreD2012metaG_FD_75245 | JGI IMG/M metagenome (GOLD analysis project Ga0101944, IMG submission 75245) | Hot spring sediment bacterial and archeal communities from British Columbia, Canada, to study Microbial Dark Matter (Phase II) - Dewar... ... | reverse complement strand
AGGAAGGGTGGCGGCGAACGAAAGGGTGCTGGTCACCACCCTGACAAAGAGCATGGCGGAGGATCTCACCGACTACTATGCGGACTTGGGCGTGAGGGTGCGCTACCTCCACTCCGACATCAAGACCATTGAACGGATGGAGATCATTCGGGATTTGCGTTTGGGCGTCTTTGATGTCCTCGTGGGCATCAACCTGCTTCGGGAGGGCTTGGATCTCCCGGAGGTGTCCTTGGTGGCCGTGCTGGATGCGGATAAAGAAGGGTTTCTCCGCTCTGAAAGGTCTCTCATTCAGACCTGCGGCCGGGCCGCCCGGAATGTCCGGGGCCAGGTCATCCTTTACGCCGATCAAATCACGGGGTCCATGGCACGCGCCATAGACGAGAGCAACCGCCGCCGGAAAATGCAGTTGCAGTACAACGAAACCCATCACATCACTCCTGCCTCCATTCAGAAAGCCGTGGAGGATATCCTCTCCTCTCCCTATGAGGCAGACTATGTGACGGTTCCCGTGGTCGCGGAAACAAAAGGCGACTACCGGACCCCTGAAGCCATCGAGAAACGGATCAAAAAACTTGAAAAGCAGATGAAAGAGGCGGCCAAGAAAATGGAATTTGAGGAGGCGGCGCGATGGAGGGATGAGATCAAGGCATTACAGGTCAGGCAGTTGGAACTCATGGGCTAGATTTTTCTCTTCCCTCCTGGAGGCCTTTCAGCCTACAATAATACCGTTAAACAGGATGGGTTCCCTATGGAAAAGCACCTGAAGGAAGGCACGGATGCCCCTGCGGCCACCAAGGAGCAGAAAAGAATCGCCAAGGAAATCGAGGCGGTCTTTGAAAAGTTCTATGGCGGCAAGACCGCTTACTCCAGAGGACAATTCTACAAGGACGATTTTTTTCTGCGAACAGACTATGCCCTGGTGGTGCTGAACAAGAACAATGAGATTCTGGTGAGCTTTGCCGATCACACCCGGCCGAGCTATGCGGCCCTCTTTGCCTTCATGCTGGAGGGCATTGAGGGAGCCAATCTCTTCATCTGTGAAGATTACAGGACCGATGAGGATGGAAGCATGGTCTGCGACGAAGAGGATGGAAGCACGACCGCAGCCATCATCTGGGATCAGAAAGAACGTTATTACACCATGCTCAAGAAAAAAGTGGAGCACATTGTCATCCGCAGAACCAGAAAACCGGCATCAAAATAGCCCCGTTCTCGATCCTCTCTTTCCGAGCAAGTCGCCTTAATCCCTTATCCCGCCTTCTTACTTTGAGACTTGTCGCTTGCTGCGCGCTCCCCGTAGCAAGTACTCCCTTTCGGGTAACAGTTTAGCTCTTTGAAATGGATGGCTCGGGCCACGGGGGTCTCTCTAAAAACAGAAAACGAAGAGCGTGCGGGAAAGACTCCGCAGACAAGGGGTAGCAAAGGCGGGCGGCGTGGTCTCCTCGGTACCTGTCCGCTGGGGATTCCACGGCGAATTGCCCGGTGGCCCTCCGCCCGCCTCACCCATGGCCCAAAGCCAGCCAAGGGGGTGTGGCATCTTCGTTGTTCTGTTTTTAGAGAGACCCCCATGGCCCTTTTCTGTGATTATTCCAAAAAGCTAAACTGACACAATTTCGGCAAAAACCGACAATTTTTGCGTCTGCCGCCTTTGACGGCATCCTACCTGTTGGGCTCTCCCTTCGTCCTTCCACAAGATCTAGTTTTCTTCCCCATTGGAACGGGTTTTGCTTACTAATTTCTTGAATAAATAAAGCTAGTTAGGTATAATAAATCCACTCGCTTTTCTAAAGGGCCAGATTCGAAACGAGCGCGCTCGCTTGTGTTCAGTGCACTCCTTTGTGCGCGAAAAAGAGGGCGGCCGTCACAACCATCACAACGAAAAGAGCATTCTGAACTGAAGGGACCTGAAAAAGACATGGGAAAAAACCTTAGCGCTTTCCTCCAGTGGCAGCCCAATGTTTCTCTAATTCAAAAAATGGGATGGCCCATGGCTTTCAAGTATGTCTCCCTGCTTGGAAGCCTATATTATCTTTTTAAGGCAAAAGAAAAGAGAAAGATCATTGAATCGATTCGCGAAACATTCGCAGACAATAAGAACACACAAGAAATCAGATCCCTCACCAGGGACGTGTTCACGGGAATTTTGCATCACTATTGTGAAAAGCTTTTCAACGCCTATGAATCCCTTCCGAACCTCAAGGCTTTCTTCGATGAAAGCATCGAGGCCCCTTCGCTTCACAAAATCGACGATGCCCTGCGGCGGAACAAAGGAATCCTGTTTGTCACAGGTCACTTCGGAGGGATCGAATACATTCCCATTTTCCTCTCCCTGAGCGGGTACCCCGTCTCCGTGATCATCAAGTGCGCGACGGATCATTTGAAAGAAAAACTCCACGCAAGGGCAAGGGAACTGGCGATCCGGGTGATTGACGCGGATCAGGAAAATATCCTGGGGTCGGTGCTCAGGGATCTCAAGGAGAACAGGGTCGTTTTCATCGAGTGCGATGAAATCGAGGAGTGGAAACCCTCCAAAAAGGAAAGGATCTCTTTCCTGGGCAGAACCATCGGTGTGGACAAAACGATCAATCTTATCCAGCGCCGCTCGGGAGCCCAGGTGGTGTTTGGTCTCCTCCACAGAGTTTCTCTTCAAAAGTATTCTTTCATCATCCAAAACCATGAGGACATCCTGGAAACAGGGCCGGTCACCGTCTCCTCTATTGGGGCAAGCCTGCTTAAGGTTTTCGAGCGCTATGTCTGGCAGCACCCTGACCGGTGGTATCAATGGAAGAAGTTCTCAGAAGTCGCTGTTCCTTGCGAAGCAGCGCCGCAAAACGGCTGAGCCCCCATGCCCTCCGCTCTCCGTAACGCCCCTTCCTTCTCCTGAGACAGGCGAAAACCCTCCCAGGGCTGCACCTTGATATGATCTCCCAGGCGTGCTATAGGAGCTCCAGCGGGGATAAAACCCGCACAGAGCCTCTCCCGTCCATTCGATGAAGCTCTCCGCTGTGCCTTGAAACGGAACGAGTGGCCCTGGGAGGAATTTCGCAGAAAGCCTTGCCGGCCTCTTGAGGGCTTGCCTTGCCGTTTTGCCTGGCGGAAGCCCCTGGCGAAGGCGAGTGAAAGGGAAATCAATGACCGACCAAATTCAATGGAAACGCACCCATTGCTCGCGAATGGATCACGGGGGGTGCAGTCTTCTCGTCGGGGTGCGAGGGAATCGGATCGTCGAAATAAAAGGAGACCCCGATGGGTTTTTGAACAGGGGCTATGCCTGCCCAAAAGGCCTGGCCTCTGCGGAGCGGTTGACCCACCCGGGTCGGCTCCTTTATCCCATGAAAAGAAAAGGCAAACGAGGGCAAGGATCCTGGCAAAGGATTTCCTGGCCCGAGGCCATCCAGGAGATTGCCGAACGCTTGGGCGCGATCAGGATGGAATCCGGCGCCAAAGCCGTTGCTTTCTGCCAGGGCATGCCCAAAGGTCTCGAACTTTTCGGCCTGGTGCGGCTGGCCAATCTCTTTGGATCACCGAATGTGGTCGGCGTTCAGGACGTATGCCACGCGCCCCGGGAAGTGTCCGGGGTACACACCTGCGGGTTTTATCCCGTTGCAGACCTTCATCACCCGAGCAAGCTGATTGTGTTGTGGGCCAGCAACCCGCTCAGCACCAATGAAGAAGGGCAGATCTGCAGCCTTCTTCTGGAGCGGTTGAAGCGAGGGACCGAGCTCATGGTCATTGATCCCAGGAAAACAGACCTGGTTGAAAGAGCGAGATTCTGGCTGCAGCCGCGCCCCGGCACGGATCATGCGCTGGCTCTTGCTTTTCTGAATGTCATTCTGGAAGAGGGTCTTTACCACAAGGACTTTGTTGAACAGTGGACGCACGGATTCCAGGAACTCGCCGCTCACGTCAGGGACTACTCCCCGGAAAAAATGTCTGAAGTGACCTGGGTGCCTCCGGATCTCATTCGGCAAGCAGCCCGTTTCTATGCCGCCGCCTCGCCCGCGGCAATCCAGTGGGGCAATCCCCTGGAGCAGACGGTGCACTCCTTTGATGCAGCAAGAGCGCTTCTCTGTCTTATGGCGGTCTGCGGCAACCTGGATGTGCCGGGAGGGAACATCCAGGCGTCGGAACCCAATATCCTGGGACTGGGTGCCTTCGTGAGGTCCGATCTGCTGCCCTCGAAGCCAAAGGACATGGTCCATGCACACTTCAGGACCGTCCCCAAGCTGATGACCGTGCCCTCCGCCTATTTCAGAAAAGCGGTTCTTGAGGGAATCCCTTACCCGATCAGGGGTGCTTACGTGCAGGGGACAAATCCCCTGCTGGCCCATGCGGACAGCCGCAGGGCTTTCGACACGCTCATGAAACTGGATTTCATGGCTGTGTCAGAGGTGTTCATGACGCCCACCGCGGCCATGGCCGACATCGTGCTTCCTGCAGCGACTGCCTTCGAGTTTGATGACATCGGTCATTACGGGCTCGGGCACGGTTTTTTGCTCGCCCGTCCCAAGGTGGTCGACCCCCCTGAGGAGTGCTGGCCGGACCTGAAAATCATCCACGAGCTCGGCAAAGCCCTCACGCCAAAAGAACATTGGCCCGAGGACTGGAAAGATCTTCTGGAGGCTGTATTGAAACCCAGCGGCCTTTCCTACAGCCAGTTTGCTGACAAAGGGTATCTCCAAGGTCCGCCACGCTTCCAGAAATATCTCTCCAAAGGATTCAACACCCCCACCCGGAAGGTGGAACTCTCCTTGAGCCAGGCGGAGAAATTCGGCCTTTCCCCTTTGCCCAGGTTCACAGGCCTTCCCGAACAAGAGGACCCGGCTTATCCCCTGGTGCTGACGAGTTGCAAAAGCCGGTTTTATCTCCACTCCTCTTACCGGTGGATGGAAAGCCTCCGAAAACACCGGCCCTACCCCAAAACAGAGATTCACCCCAAGACAGCGGCTGAACATGGAATCTCCGACGGCAGCGAGGTGGTGATTGAAACCAGGGCGGGCTCCATCACCCAGGTCGCCCATGTCACGGACCGGATTCACCCCCGGGTCATCAACGCGGCTTATGGGTGGTGGTTCCCTGAAGCCGGGCCGGAAACGCTCTACGACTGGGAGAAATCCAACTTCAACATGCTAACGACCGTCGAGAACTTGGGGAAAGCTTTCGGCACTCCCAATCTCAAGGGCATCGGGTGTAGAATCAGGAAAAAGTGTAACAGTTTAGCTCTTTGAAATGCATGGCTCAGGCCATGGGGTTCCCTCTAAAAACAGAAAACGAAGAGCGTGCGGGAAAGACTCCGCAAATGAGCGGTAGCAAAGGCGGGCGGCGAGGTCTCCTCGGTACCTGTTCGCTGGGAATTCGATGGCGGGTTCCCCGTTAGCCCTCCGCCCGCCTCACCCATTGCCAAAAGCCGGCCACTGTGGTGTGGCATCTTCGTTCTTCTGTTTTTAGAGGGAACCCCATGGCCTTTTTCTGTGTTTATTTCAAAGAGCTAAACTGTTACGAAAAAGTCAAAGGGAGGTGATGCGAATGGACAGGCAACCCAAGAATGCTGACGCCGAAAGAGCGGCCATGGAGCAGCTTCAGGCGCAACTCAAATCCATATTGAAGAATCTGTCTCACGAGGTTCCCCTGATCCTCTTCACTCAGCCTGGTAAAAACGACCTTTTCAGCGCCGCGGCCCGGTTCCTGATTCGGGCGGTCCGCGAGGTGAGCCCCAAGGTCACGCTCCGTGAATACGATCTAAGTCACACCATGGCACGAAAGCTCAATGTGACTCGGGGGCCTACCCTGCTTTTTGATCCGGACCGGTACAGAATCCGATGGCTCGGAGCTCCCATGGGGGAAGAGGCACGAACGTTTGTGGAAGCCCTCCTCATGATGGGCCACCGATCGAGCGACATGAGCCCGGAGGCGCTCAAGGTGCTTCAGAGGATCACTTCCCCGAGGCAGGTCAAGGTGTTTGTGAGTCCCTCCTGCCCTTACTGTCCCCAGCAGGCGGTGAACGCACTGAAGGCGGCTGTTGAAAAGCCGGAGCTGATCGAACTCGAACTGATCGACATTCAGGCGAATCCGGACCTGGCGGATCAGTACTCCGCCCAAAGCGTGCCTCAGACGTATGCCAACGACGTGCTGATCGCCCAGGGCGCCCAACCCGAAGAGCTTTTCATGCTTTCCCTCGACAAGATGGAACAGCAGACCGTTTTCATCCCTGAAAGCGATGCCGAGGAAGTGGAGGCGGACCTTGTGATTATCGGCGGCGGCCCGGCCGGTCTCACGGCCGGCATCTACGGAGCGCGAAGCGGGCTGCGCTCCGTGATCATTGAACGGGGCGCCCTTGGGGGCCAGGTCGCCACCACCCCTGTGGTGGAAAATTACCCTGGTCTCACCCAGGTAGGGGGAAAGACCCTGGTGGACCTCATGGCGACCCACGCGCTCCAATATGCCAACATTTTTCAGGGAGAAGAAGTGATGGACATCCGTCCCGGGGATCCCATCCTCGTGTTGACGAATCGAAGGCGGTTCATCACCAAGGCGGTTTTGTTGGCCACGGGCGCCAGTTACAGACGGCTGGGCGCTCCGGGGGAGTCGCGCCTCTCAGGCCACGGAGTCAGTTATTGCAGCACCTGCGACGGACCGCTCTTCAAGGGCAAAAAGGTCATTATCGTAGGCGGCGGAAACAGTGCGGTCACGGAGGCCCTGCACCTTCACAACATCGGCGTGCAGGTGACCCTGGTTCATCGCCGGGACAAGCTCCGGGCGCAGGAGCACCTGGCGAAGAACCTCTCTGAAAGCAAGATCCCCGTGCTCTTCGATACAGAAGTCAAAGAAATCCGTGGCAAAGAGCGGGTGGAGGAAGTGCTTCTTTACAACCTCCGGACCAAGCAGACAAAATCCATGAAGGTGGACGGGGTCTTTATCGCCATCGGCTACACCCCCACTGTGGAGCTTGCCAAGAAACTGGGAATTGAACTCACCCCCGAGGGCTACATCAAGTGTGATTCGAGGCACCGCACCAACATCCCCGGCATTTACTCGGCCGGCGATGTGGTAGGGGGTTTCAAACAGATCGTCACAGCCACGGGTCAGGGCGCGGAGGCGGCGCTTTCCATTTTCGAGGATCTGGTCAATCCCTACTGGAAATCCCAGCAAGCAACCGCTTAGCCCATCTCCGGGATGCGCTTCCCAATGCAGGCCTTTGGTCGCAAAAAAGTCTGCTGGAGCCCAGGACAGGCGGGTGTGGTCTCTGGCTCCAAAGATCTACGCATCGTGCACGGAAGTTTCAGTTTAAGACTCTACGGCGGTGGGGAGTGTTTTCTGGGTCTGGTGTAGATGATTTTGTACTGATCTTCAAAGCCTTCAAAGCAGACTCGGCACTCCCGCTTCTCCTTCCGGTCCTCCGTTCCCGCGCAGGTATCACATTCGCCTCCCCTTGGAAGAGGCTCGAGATGCACCTCAAAGCCCAGTTCTTTGTAAAGAGCAGCCGCTTCGCTGAGCCGAGGCTCGTTTGCAATGAACTGCATGATCCACCCTTGTTTTTCAAGTTCTTCTATCCTCAACCGGCTCTCATTTCCCATACAGGTACGGATCCCTGATGCGACCTATGGTTTTTCCTGAAAGATGTCTGGCGATCACGTTGACCGGGGACTTTTCAAGGAGCGGGAATTGCCTCAAGACAACAGCATCTTTCAGGGCAGCACCCGCCGCCGGCCCCTCACCCCATTCTTCCCATAGGTCGCACAGGTACTGGAAGACTCCAGGGCTGAGGGTGAGCAGAATGTCTTCTCCGCTCAGATGCCCTTCGAAAAGAGAAAACCAGGATTCCAGCACCTGACCCATGCCGGCCTCGGAACGCATAGGCAACCCTTCCCTTTCAGGAAGCTCGGACAGCGGATGGGGAAGTTCTTCCTCGTCGCTCAGCCCTTTCAAGGGGGAATCTTTTTCCTTCAGGGTTTTCAGCAGATCCTCCGCCTCGTTTTCTTGAACCCTGATTTCATGGGCCAGGCACAGGAACAGGTTCCACTTCAACGCGTTTTTCTTTCGGTCCTCGTCCGTCAAATCCCCCCCTCGGCGGACCTCTCTTCTGATGTCCCAGGTAGCCTCTTGCCCATAAGACTTGTGCTCCTGAAACGCCAAGAAGGCATCGAATCCTTTTTCGCGGCTTGTCCTGACCCATCCCTTGTACTCTGCCACGAGCCTTTTAAAATCCCCGGGAGGCTTGAGCTCATCAGGGGGTCGCAGAATCTGGACCGCGTGCTTTTTCAAAAAAGGCTCCTCTTCGTCCATGAACCAAGGCCGGCCGATCTTAACGGCGTCAAACAAGGGGACAAGGAGCTCGATGGTTTTCTCAGGGACGCTCAGTTCAGGACAGAGGACTGCGATGCGCTCATTCATGCTTTTTGGGAAAGACCTCTTTTGGGTTTTAAAAGCGAGGGACCCTTCTTCACTATTCCACTTGAGTGTTATAGCACCTGGATCAAAGTGAATCAAACACCGCTTTTCTCCTGCCTGGGAAGGGACTTGTCTTTTGCCTTGACAGGGTTCCCTGATTAGACTACAAGGGTACGTTCAACTTATGTAAATAATTGGATAATACCTTTTCTGAGAGGAGCTGGCGAATTCTTCCGATGACGGAAAAAACAACGGGAGTTCTCGAAGACAGGAAAAAGAAAACCGAGGCCCTCAAGGCCATGGGGACCAAGCTCTACCCATCGGGTTTCAGGTGTGATCTCACCATTTCCCAGGCCGCGGACCGCTTCGGAGCCATGGGTTCCGAAGATTTGGAAAAAGAAAAGGGGGCGTTTAAACTGGCGGGAAGAATCATGGCCATCCGGGATTTTGGGAAGGCCTGCTTTATTCACATCAAGGACAGAACCGGCCGCCTTCAGGCCTATGTGAGGAAAGACAAGGTCGGGGAGGACAAATACAAGATCTTCAAGCTCATGGACCTTGGAGATTTTGTCGGCCTCAAGGGTTCTTTTTTCCGAACCAAAACAGGTGAACTGACGCTTCTTGCGGAGGATGTGAGTCTTCTTGCAAAATCCATGAGACCTCTGCCGGAGAAGTGGCACGGGTTGAGCGACGTGGAAACCAGATATCGGCAGCGATATCTTGACCTGATCGTCAATGACGACGTGAAGCGGGTGTTTCTCCTGAGAAGCCGAATCATCCAGTCGATCCGGGAGTTCTTTATTGAGAGGGACTTTCTGGAAGTGGAGACCCCGATGATGCAACCGATTCCGGGTGGAGCTACGGCCAGGCCCTTCAAGACCTTTCACAATGCTCTAGGAATGCATCTTTACCTGAGGGTCGCCCCTGAACTCTACTTAAAAAGGCTGGTCATCGGAGGATTGGAAAGGGTTTTTGAAATCAATCGCAATTTTCGAAACGAAGGGGTCTCGGTGAAGCACAATCCCGAGTTCACCATGCTCGAGTTCTACATGGCCTACGCGACCTTCGAGGACCTCATGGAGCTGACGCAGGACCTCTTCAATCATGTGCTCAAAGAAGTCCTCGGCAAGACCGTCATCGAATACCAGAACCAACCCATTGATTTCACTCCGCCCTGGCCGAGGATCGCCATGTATGACGCCCTCACGGACACCGCAGGATTGCCTAAGGAAGCCCTGAAGGACTTGCAGGCCGCGAGTGCTTTTGCCAGGTCGAAGGACATCGTTCTCACGAAGGACGACAACCTGGGTAAGATTCTCGCCAAGATCTTCGATCAACTGGTTGAACCAAAGCTCATACGCCCAACCTTCGTCTATGGCTATCCGATTGAAATATCCCCTCTTTCCCGTAGAAACGATCAGGACCCGGACCTGGCCGACCGCTTTGAGCTTTTCATCGCCGGCAAAGAAATCGCCAACGCTTTCAACGAGCTGAACGATCCCGTGGATCAGAGGGAAAGGTTCATGGCCCAGGCTTTGCTCAGGGAGGCGGGCGACGAAGAAGCGCAGTACATGGACGAAGATTACCTGGACGCCATGGAATACGGGCTCCCGCCCACGGCCGGAGAGGGCATCGGCATTGACCGGGTCGTCATGCTGCTCACAGACTCTCCTTCGATCAGGGATGTCATCTTCTTCCCTCATATGAGAACGAAATGAACGGCTGCTGCCTTTCAGGCCCTTGTGCCCGGACCGCTTCGCTTCTTACGGCGGTCGAGGGCCTTGGCTGGGTCTTCAAGAGACCGGAAAGAGTGTCCCCATAGCTTATGCGATACGAATTCTTCCTGGCTGTCCGATACCTCAAGGCCAAACGAAAACAGGCTTTCATTTCCGTGATTACGGTGATCTCCGTCGTCGGGGTCATGATGGGGGTCATGGCCCTGATCGTGGTTCTCTCCGTGATGAACGGCTTTCGGGAGGATCTCCTCGGAAAGATTCTCGGGGTCAATTCCCACTTGGTCGTCCTGAGTTATGAGGGCGCCTTTGTAGATTATGACAGGATCGCCCGCGAGACCAGCAAGGTGGAGGGTGTGGTGGCCGCGACGCCTTTCATCTACAGCCAGGTCATGGTGAACAGTCAGGGAAGCGTTTCCGGGTCGGTCTTAAGAGGGATCGACACGACCACAGCGGGCAGGGTGATCCGGATTGACAGCATGATCAAGAGAGGATCCCTCCAATCCCTTGATTCCCTTCATGACGGGCTTCCTGCAATCATTGTCGGCAAGGAGCTGGCCAGAATGCTGGCCGTCCAGCCGGGAGATTCTGTCACCGTCGTCTCCCCCATGGGGAAGATGACGCCCGTGGGAAGGGTGCCTCAAAACCGAAAGTTCAAGGTCACGGCGATCTTTGATTCAGGCATGTATGAGTATGACGCCACCATGGTGTACACCTCCCTGAAGGAGGCCCAGGACTTTCTCGGATTGGACGAGAGGGCGACGGGCGTTGAAGTGAAGGTCGCCGACATCTACAAGGCGGATCAGATCGGCAGTGCGGTGTCCAAAAAACTGGGATACCCCTACTGGGCAAAGGACTGGAAACAAATGAACCGCAGCCTAGTCTCAGCCCTCAAACTGGAAAAGATCGCCATGTTCGTGATCCTGATCATGATTGTTCTGGTGGGCGCCTTGAACATCATCAGCACCCTGGTCATGGTGGTCATGGAAAAAAACAAGGATGTGGCCATCCTGCGGGCCATGGGCGCGACCCAGAAAAGCGTGATGACCGTCTTTATGGCTCAGGGACTTCTGGTCGGGGTGGTCGGGACCCTTGTGGGGCTGGCTTCCGGCCTGGGACTGTGTCATCTCTTGGCGAAGTACAAGTTTATTGAACTCCCATCGGATGTGTACTATATTTCCACTCTCCCGGTCCGGGTGGAGATGCTGGATGTCGCGCTGGTGATCGCGGCTGCGGTGGTCATCTCTTTTCTGGCCACCCTTTACCCGTCCTGGCACGCTTCCCGGCTGGATCCCGTCGAATCCTTGAGATATGAATGACCGTTGGAGGGGTCTCTTGCTCGAACTGCGTCAAGTTTACAAATCCTTTGAACACAACACTCTTTCCATCGAGGTCCTCAGGGGGATTGACCTGATGGTCAAACAAGGCGAAAGCATGGCCATCACCGGGGCCTCGGGCGCAGGCAAGTCGACGCTCCTCAACATCATGGGGACCCTGGAACCCCCGACCCAGGGAGAGGTCTGGTTTGAAGAGCACGCCATCCGGGAAATGGAAGAGGCGGATCTTTGCAGACTAAGGAACCGGGACATGGGGTTTGTGTTTCAGTTCCACCACCTTCTCCCGGAATTCGATGCCTTGGAGAACACCATGATGCCGGCCCTGATTGCGCGTCTCGGCAAGGCTGAAGCGGCGGAAAGGGCAGCGGAAATCCTGACCAAGGTGGGGCTTACCAGAAGATTGACGCACCGGGTCGGAGAACTCTCGGGGGGGGAACAGCAGCGGGTGGCCATTGCCCGGGCTCTGGTGATGAGACCCAAGCTCTTGCTGGCCGACGAACCGACAGGCAACCTGGACACGGCCACGGGAGAGGGCATTGTCGATCTTCTGGTGACTCTTAACAGGGAAGAAGGGCTCACCATGGTCATTGTCACCCACAATCAGAGGCTGGCCCAGCGAATGTCGCGACAAATGGAACTCGTCGACGGCAGAATTCACGCTGAAAAGAGGGGATGACATCATGCATCAAAGCGTTTGGAAAAGAGGTTGGATCGTGAAAACCCTTCTAGTGGCTCTGATGCTCGGCCTTCTCTTGTGTCTTCCTCTTGTTTCCCCTGCTCAGCAAAAAAAGAGAGCGGCTGTCCTGCCCTTCTCCATCTATGGTCCCCAGCCCCTCGAAGAGATGAAGACCAAGTTACAAGCCCTCTTGACGGATCGATTGGCCAAATATGGCATTTCCACGGTACCCCAGAGCGAGGTCAACCGGCACCCGGTGGCCTCTCTTCCAGCCCCTGAAGCCGGGGAGCTCACGGAGCTGGGCAAGACTCTCGGAGCGGACCTGGTGATCACCGGCAGCCTGACCCAGGTCGGCAGGAGGATCAGCCTTGATCTGAAGGCTCTGGACGTCACCGGAGAGAGACCGCCCTTCTCCCTGTTCATGGTGGAGGATGACGTCGACCGCGTCAACGAAGCGATAGACAGGGTGTCCAAGAGTCTCTACAATCAAATGGTCGGGATCGTCCAGATCGATTCCGTGGTCGTGAAAGGCAACCAGCGTGTTGAAAGCGATGCCATTCTCGCGATTGTGGAAACCCGCAAGGGTGAAAGTCTCGACTTTGACAAACTGGACAAGGACCTGCGAGCGATCTATTCCATGGGCTTTTTCACCGATGTGCGCATTGAGACCGAAGACGGCGCCAAAGGCAAAATCGTGATTTTCAACGTGACTGAAAAGCCCTCCATCGGACGAATCCAATTCCAGGGCAACAACAAGATCAAAGCGGATGACCTGACGAAGGAATCCGGCATCAAGCTCTATTCCATCTACAATCCCAATGAGGTGAAGCAGAGCGTCAACCGGCTCAAGGATTTTTACCGTCAGAAAGGCTACTACACAGTGGAGATCACTGAAAAAATCGAAGACTTGCCTCGAAACGAAGTGGCTCTCATCTACGAGATCAAAGAAGGGGAAAAAGTCTATATTCAGAAAATCGAGTTCATCGGGAACAAGAGCTTTAAGGAAGGCAAACTCAAAGACGTCATGGACACCAGCGAAAAGGGCCTCTTGTCCTGGATTACAAGTTCCGGCGTGCTTGACAAAAAAAGGCTCGAAACCGATGCCCAGAAGATCACCGTCTTCTACCAAAACCAGGGGTATCTCAAGGCCAGGGTCGGCGAACCCCAGGTGCGCTATCAGGCCGGGTACGGATTGGTGATCACGATCGAGATCGTCGAGGGCGAGCAGTATTTCGTCAACCAAGTCGACGTCACCGGGGACCTCGTCAAACCAGCCGAAGAGCTCCTCAAGCTGGTCTCCCTGGTCAAAGGGGAGCCCTTCAACCGGGAACTGCTTCGAAAAGACGTGATGACCCTCAGGGAGGTTTACGCGGATCAGGGCTATGCCTACGCAGAAGTGGTGCCGGTCACCCGAGAAGACGACAAAGCGCGCACCGTGGATATCACGTATCGGGGCACCATGGGCAGCAAGGTCCTTTTCGAACGGATCACGATCGCGGGAAACACCAACACCAGGGACAACGTCATCCGCAGGGATCTGGAGATCTACGAAGGCGAATACTTCAGCGGTTACGGGATGAGAAAAAGCACCGCCAACCTGCACCGGCTCGGGTTTTTCGAAGACGTTGAAGTCCAGACCAAGAGAGGCAGCGCAGACGACCTGATGGATGTCACCATCAACGTGAAGGAAAAGCCCACCGGGAGTTTCACCCTGGGCGCCGGCTACAGCGGTTACGAGGGGGCCACGGCAACCATGCAGATCGCCCAAAACAACCTCTTTGGGACCGGTCGAAAACTGGTGGGCTCCTTTAGGATCAGCACCATCAGCCAGTTTTTCGATATCCGGTTCACGGAACCCAGAGTAAACGATACGAAGATCTCGGCCGGGGCGGATATTTTCAAGTGGGAGTATCAATACGAAGACTACACGCGGGACAGCTACGGGGGCGCCCTCAGAACCCGATTTCCCATAGGAGTTGATCCCGATTATACCCGAGGCTACGCCAAGTATCTTTATGACGATACCACGGTGACCGATGTGGAGCCGGATGCCCCTTTTGAAATACGAGATATGCAAGGGAGGAATCTCACGAGCAGCATCACCGTGGGCATCGACAGAGATTCCAAAGACAGGCCCTGGAATACCCGGAGCGGATCCTACAACAACCTCTCCTTCGAGTATGCAGGGGGTCCTCTCGGCGGCGACGTTTACT
>Ga0101944_10005494_pt1 | contig 14354 bp, 10 predicted proteins | sample DewCreD2012metaG_FD_75245 | JGI IMG/M metagenome (GOLD analysis project Ga0101944, IMG submission 75245) | Hot spring sediment bacterial and archeal communities from British Columbia, Canada, to study Microbial Dark Matter (Phase II) - Dewar... ... | reverse complement strand
GTGCCACGGCCAAGGTCTCTTTACGCAACCCTCTGTTTTCTAGACACTTTTTTCCGACAACTGTAGAAGATGGGTCAAAAACACGCCGGATGGGCTCTATCATGGAACTGAAGGAGTATTTGCTGAACACGGGAAAAGAGATGGATTTTCCTTTTGAGGTCATTGAGGAGAGCATGGGAGCTGAAAGCTTCGAATTTACCGTGAACGGATGTCCTTACGGCTACAATCGGCCGAATCAGGCAAGAGCCTGCGAGGCAGCCATGGAAATGGACCGGGTGCTCTTCCGTCTTTTGGGAGGGGAACTCACCGTCTTGGATGCCGCTCCGCAGGGAGTAGAGAAGTGCAGGATCCTCCTGAGACACAGGAAATGACTCGGCCTTGTCGTGCGGCGTCAGATTCTTCGGCCGATTTCAGCCCCCTCCGCAGTGGCGTCGAGGGCCCTGCGTGGGTGTTTTGCATCACCGATTACATAGACCTCCTGCACCCTGCCCTCGATCGCTTTTGACAAAGTATCGACCGGTCTTACTCCCATAGCGAGGATCACGTACTCGAAGCCGCGAAGCTCTTCGTCACGACCGTCTCGATCGAATACGACGCCGTCAGCGAGGATTTCCTTCACCCGGGCTCGAACGAGAATCTCTACGCGTTTTTCTCGGAGTCTGTCGAGAAGAAGATGCCGCGGTTCCGCCATGCTGTCCAAGGCGATGTCGTCCCGCATTTCCAGCAGGGTGACATGGGTGGGAGCCGCAGCCATGTTGTCAGGGGGAAACGCCAAGAAATCTGCGGTCTCACATCCCGTGAGGCCCCCGCCGAGGATGATGACCTTCCTGGCTGTCGAAGCCTTGTGGCCGGCCAGGACGTCCCAGGCTGTGACGACGGTATCTTGTTCGATTCCAGGGAGATTTTCGGGAACAAGGGGGGCTGCCCCAGTGGCGACGATGACCACATCCGGCTTGACTTCCTCGATGAGTTCCGGGGTAACCGCCTTGCCGAGGTTCAGTACAACGCCCGCCTTCTCGGCTTGGGTTGCCAAGTACTTGATCAGCTGGCCAATCTCCTGCATGAACGGTGGGACGCTGGCAAGGTTGATTTGGCCGCCGAGCCTTTGTTCCTTTTCGTAGAGAAAGACCTGGTGGCCCCTCAGAGAGGCGACCAGAGCCGCTTCGAGGCCTGCCGGACCTCCCCCGGCCACGAGGACCTTCTTCCGTTTTTTTGCGGGCACAAGGGTCATCTCTTTCTCGTTGCCCGCGGCGGGATTGACGGTGCACGTGGCGTGCATTCCCCGCACCACAGAGCCGATGCAGCCGCAGTTGCATCCGATGCATGGAACGATGTCGTCGAATGCGCCCGAGGCGGCCTTGTTCGGGAGTTCCGGATCGGCGTGCAGTGCCCGTCCCATGGACACAAGATCCGCCCTGCCTGTTTCCAAGAGAAACTCAGCTATACGAGGGGAATTGATTCTCCCCACGCAAATCACCGGTATGTCGACCACTTGCTTCATCGCCTTGGAGAACTCGGCGTTCAGGGCAAGGGGGGTTCCGGACGGAGGGACTACGGCCCAAAAGACGTTGGGAACTGTTCCTCCCGATACCTCAAGTGCGTCTACACCAGCTTCGACCAGGATTCGTGCCATGAACTGGCTTTCGTGAAGAGTGCGCCCTCCGGTCCGACGCTCGTCCCCTGACATGCGCACGATGATCGGGAAATCCCGGCCCACTTCTGCGCGAATGGCGTCAAGGATCTCCAAAAGAATTTGGAGCCTCGCTTCCAGGGATCCGCCGTAGCGGTCTGTACGCTTGTTGAAGAAAGGCGAGAGAAAGGATCCGACCAGGGCATAGCCGTGCGCTGCGTGAATTTCGACTGCATCAAGGCCGGCCTCCTTAGCACGGCGGGTGGCCTGAGCGAAATCGGCAATGATGGATTTGATCTCCGGGATGGAGAGCTCTCTGGGCACCTCTCGAAAGAGACCGCGCCCCGCCACAGGCGAGGGACCGACGGGCTGAATCCCGGTCAACATCATGATACTTTCAGGTCCGGGATCCATCAGCTGAACGGCAAGTTTCGCACCGTGGCGATGGACAGCCTTAGCTAGGTTGCTCCAGCTCTCGATCTGAGCGTCGTCGTAGAGGCCGAGGGGGAACAAGCCGTATTTCCGTTGGGCATGCACGGAGGCTGCCTCCGTGATGATCAGGCCTACGCCTCCCCTGGCTCGGGCCTCGTAGTAATCCCTGTGCTTTTCCGAGACCGTGCCATCTGGAACCCCGTAACCGACCGTCATGGGAGGCAGTACGATCCGATTCTTGACTTCCATGGATCCGATGTAAATGGGGCTGAATAGGTGCTTGAGCATGGTTTTCCCCTCGTCGAGTCTGATTCGCAAAAGTGTATAGATCAGATCCTGTGACGGACAGCAAATCCTGGAGAACGCAAAGTACGGATCCGAGTGCAACGGCAGTATAGATTTGGCCTAGGAACGTGTCAACAACGAACTCTGTTCTGTCAGTAGTGTCCAGTGAATTGAACAGAAAGAGCAGTTTTTTGAGCATGGATTCAAACTTTGCGGCCCTATTCGCCTCTTTGGAAACCCACTTGTTTCCTTCGCACTCAGACTCCGGTGCCAGAGTTACCTTTCCTTATCGATTCTTCGTCTTTTCTCTTGTTGCGAGAGCCCGTTCTCTCTGTTTGTGCATATAGTCATCGAAGTCGATGGAATTCGGATCTATGAGCCAGCGGAACTCTCCACGTGCCTCGGCCTCATCAAGCCACTTCCGGAGTCTTGCGTAATGGGCCCGATTGTTGGCCACCAATGGGGTCCAGTCTCCTTGGATCGCAAGGGTAGGGCAGACCATGACGCAGCGGAAGCAGAAAATGCAGGGATCCTGGATGCGGGGAGGTTCGACTTTTACATCAATGCCTCGGACTGGACAATTTTGCTCACATGCCCCGCAAGAGGTGCACCTGCCCCTGTCAACGCTGAGGGATGGCGTTACCTTTCTGATTGTGTCCGGCGTGAGCATTTGAGCGCTTTGCACCCATTCCTTTTCCGGCTGTCTGGGCTCGGGCACGAACGGTCTTTCTCCGCGCAGAAAACGCTCGGTTCTCTCGGCCACTTCACGACCAAAGACGCGGGCTGTTTGATAATCGAGTTCGTCCGGATGGCCCGTAGTCACGGTTGGGTAAGGGATGAAGGGTGCACAGGCGTCCGCATAGATGTCGAAAGTGCCGACGATATGGGCGCCCTTGTTTTTCAAGCGTCGTGAGAGGGAAAACAGGGTGACCCCGACAGCCGAGCCGTGGCTGCAGAAGGCAAACCAGTGTTTTCCGTTCTGCTTGGGGAGGTCTTCGACGAAGTCGGCTACATGGAACGGTTCTTGATAGTAGAACACCGGGCACCCGAGGCCGATGAGGTCGTAGTCGTGAAAAGCGGTTGGTTGGGCATGGGCGAGTTCCACTAGATCGCATTGGCCAGCCACGGAGAGGATCCCGTCCCGGATATGCTCGGCGGTCCTGCGGGTGTACCCCGTTTGAGAGAAGATCATGATCAGCGTCTTCATTTCTTGATCACTCCGGTTCAGGCTGGATGCGATACCTTCGGGTCCTTGGATGCCACCCTGGCCAGAATGTCGAGGATGGCTCGGTTTAGACGATGAATCCGCCAGAGGGACCTGAGCCGGTGGGAATTGCGACTGTGCCTTCGAATACGTTGGTCAAGTTGAGCTCCTTCTCGATGGTTGTCATGCGTCCTGTGGAAGGATCCTTCTGGACTGGGGGCGTCCGCCCGTCGTGTCATTGGATCTGCGAGGACTCGTTATGGCCCTGATGGGCGAAGGAGTCGATAATCTGACGCAGAATACCGTCCACATCCGTAAGGGCGGGACGTTTTTGGCGCGGTGCGGCCCTTCCCCTTTCGAGCGAGAAGACTTTTGACGAGACGGCAGAATTCCGGGAGGGATGGAAAACCCAGTTTGTTCCGGAGACGTTCTTGGTATGGGCACTCCGGTGATTTCCGGATGGGGAAGGAATTGAATGGTGGTCATCATAACGTTACGTTTCGTTGTGTTCGTGGCTTGGACGAGAGGGGATCGCCCAGAGGGACGCGGTACTTGACAGACCAGAAAGAAATCCATAAAACCGACAAGCAGAAGACTTGACCAAATGGAAAAAATTTTTCTTGACCGCTCAACCAAGATAGTACAATAATTGACGAGGAGAACGCAAGGGCCCTGGGCGGATCAGGAATCCAGAATACGCCCCCGCCGATTCGCGATGGCCAGGACCGAAATCAGAGAGAGCCCGGTGAGGGATCATCGCGTGGGGTGGACCTCAGGAGCGAGGGAAACCGAAATGGGACAGACCCACATCCGACGAATGCAGGTATTATCGATAGCGTGGCTCGTGACGGGGTCTTTGTTGGTGGCTTGTGATGAGGAAGAGCCTCTGGTTCGGCCGCCGGACACCGTAACCTTATCTGGGATGGTCTGGGAAATGCCTTTGCAAACCCCGCTTGCAGGGGCCGAGGTGCAACTCATCACGAATGAGTTCACGATGGGGAACCCGGACTACAGGCGGCCGTGCGACTGCGAGGGCGATCTTTGTTCGGTGCGGACGGTGAGCGATGGGGAGGGGAAGTGGAGAATGGACGTTCCCGTGAAGTATGACGAAATGTGGGCTCCCTTGGATTTGCTGATCAAGGTTTCAAAGGGGAGAAATCCCCCTCAGCTCAACCTCTTCAGCTTGAGCACGGGGACCCAGGGTGATCTCCAAATCTTGAACCCTTTATTTTACCTTTTATTCTCACTGAATGCTCTGATGGCAGGCGCTGACCCGGATGAGGTTGCCGTCCTGTTTGGAGTGGCGATTGGTTTTGTCGACGTGGCCTATCCTCAGGAGATTGCCACCATCCCTGAAGTGAGGATCACGGCTGAGGGGGGCAGCCCGACGGAAGAACTCCCGATTACGTATCTCAGCGAAACGGGCCTGCCGGACCCGAGCTTGACCAAAACGTCTAACCTGGGCGTCTACTACGTCGCCGTCCCGAATGCAACCGACGGCGGCGCTCCTTTGATCAAGATCTCGGGTGAGAAGCCGGACTCGGTCTTCGTGGGCGGGTACTATCCTGCCTGCCCGGGGAGTTCGACCGGCGTCGCTGTGATTGATCCCTATTTTCAGCCGTAGGAGAGGGGCAGACGCCACGGGAAGGGAGCCGACCCGGTCCGAGGAGGACACACAAGCCCCCGGCTTGAGGGCGTGGGTGAAAGGGGGGTGAGCTTGAAAAGCGGCGAGAGACAATCTTGTCAGATCCCAAACAAGAGAGCCAGGGCTCTTTTTTTCCTGCTGTGGATATTCCTGCCTCTAGAAACCTGCCTGACGTCCTGGGTTTCTGCTAACGATTCCCCGATATGGACATTCGATTTTCGGGACGTTTTCTATGATATCGCCTTCCTGAATGAGAGCAGCGCGGTCATTGTTGGAGACCGGGGCCGGGTCTTGGTGTCTCATCCGAAATATTCCAACTTGTGGAGTCTGGGGGATTCCGGGACCGAAGAGCTTTTGACCTGCGTGAGCTTTGTCGATGAACGCAGAGGATGGGCGGCTGGCCACGGGGGAGTCGTCATCCACACAGACGACGGTGGGTGGACATGGCGGGTTCAGCGACAATCGTCGCCTGAAAACCAACCCCTTTTCGACATTCAATTCCTAAATTCTCGTGTGGGATACGCTTGCGGGGCTTACGACACATTCCTGAAATCAACGGATGGCGGGGAGACGTGGACACTCAGCGCGCCAGGTTGGGACAATATTTACAACAGCCTAGCCTTCCGTGATGAGAAAACGGGCTACCTCGTCGGTGAGTTCGGCACTGTCCTGAGGACCACGGATGGAGGCGCATCCTGGGAACATCTCGAGTTGAATGGTTTTAAAGGATCCCTGTTCGGGATTACGCTGCTGCCTCATGAAACACTTCTGGTCTATGGGGTGGCTGGAAAGGTCTTCAGATCTGAGGACGGCGGGCGCCATTGGACAGATGTGTCTGTAAATCAGGACAAATCTCTGTTCAGAGGGGCCGCCCATGGAGAAGTCGTTGTGCTCGTCGGAGCCTCGGGAACCCGGCTCGTCAGCACCGATGGCGGCAAGAGTTTCCTCGCGAGAGTAGAGGGAGATTTCGTCTCCTTTGCTGGAGTTGCCGCCCGTCCCCAGGGAGGCTTTGTCTGCGTGGGAGAACGGGGCAAGATAGCCAAGCTGGAAGTGCCGGCCGAACAATAAGGTAGGGAGCTATCTTGAAACAGATCGCCGAAACCATATTCAGACTCCGTATCTACCTGTTGATGATCTTTGCGCTCCTGACGGCATTCTTGGCTATGCAGGCCAGCCGGCTCAGGGTCGCCACGGATTTTTCGAAGATGGTTCCCCAGGGGCACGAGTACATGGAGAACTATCGCCCGTTCAGGCAGCTCTTTGGGGGTGGGAATCAAATCAGGGTTTCGGTCTCCCGCAGTCAGAAAACGATTGTGGACGCGGAATTCCTGAAGAAGTTCCGCCAGATCAACGAAGACGTCATGTTCGTAAAGGGAATTGATCGGCGGACGGTCCGGTCTATGGTATCGCCGGAAACCCTCGTCGTGATTATCAACGAAGAGGGATTCAACGTAGGGCCGGTCGTGCCCGACATCATTCCAGAAACCGAGGAAGGTCTGGCCCAGATAGAGAAGAACATCGCCTTGGCGGGTCTGATCGGGCGAATGGTTTCGATGGATATGCGGTCGGCGTTGATCTACGCCGAGATCTTTGAAGGCGAAGTGGATTATCTGTCCGTTTACCGAAAGTTGAATGAAATCCGCGACAAGTATTCGAATGAGGACATTCATATCGGCATCAACGGATTCGCGATGGTCGCAGGGTTTGTCAACGATGCGCTTCCTAAGATTGTGTCTCTTTTCGGCTTCTCGATCCTGATCACCTTCTTGGTCCTCTATTCCTTTTTCCGTTCTTTTCGCTTGGCCCTTCTCCCTCTGTTGTGTGGGGGCCTGAGCGTACTTTACGCCCTCGGCATCACCCATCTGCTCGGCCTCAGCCTGGATCCGATGACAACGATTATTCCCTTTCTCATTTGTGCCATAGCAACGAGCCACGGCATCCAGATGGTGAATCGGTACCTGGAGGAGTGCGTGGTGCATGCGCAGGGCTACGACGCGGCCCTGCACGCCTTGGCTGGGCTCCTGATTCCCGGGACGGTAGCTCTCGTGACGGACGTTCTGGGCTTTTTGACGATTCTCTTTATTCCGATCGGTGTGATTCGCGAGCTGGCTTTGACTGCGAGCATCGGGATGGCATGCATCGTCGTTACGAACATTCTGGTTTTGACGCTGATCCTTTCCTTTTTTCCGAATCTTCGCCACACCGAGGCCGAGGGGCCTGAGACAAAGGCCGTTGGTTACGGGAAGCGGATCTTGTCCTATGTCGGGGGGTTGAGCCACGGAAGAAAAGCCTACTGGGTCCTAGGGCTGTCCCTGGTTTTGCTTCTGATCGGGATGTTCAGCTCCTTCAGAATGACGATTGGAGACGTTAACCCGGGAGAGCCGCTCTTGTGGAAAAACTCCGTTTACAACAGGGATGCGGCCGAAATGATGAAGGACTACATGTTCGGCATCGATTCGCTTTCTGTGGTGGTTACTGGAGATGAGCCGGGCGTGTGCAAACGATACGATGTGTTGCGGACCATGGAGAAGTACGAGTGGGAGATTGGGAATGTGCCGGGCGTTACGGTTGTCGTGTCAGGCATTCTCCTGGCCAAGATGATCAACGAGACGTTTCACGAAGGGGACATCCGGTGGCGGGCTTTGCCGAGGAGCGAGCGGGACCTTGGATTTATCATGGGATATGCCGGATCGGGCGAGGACAGTGTGTTCATGAACATGGGCTGCCAAAGCATGAATATCATGGTGTACCTGCTGGATCACAAGGGGGACACAATCCGGAGAGTGATCCAGAAGAGCAAGGAATTCATTGCCGAGCATCCGATGAACGGAGCCCGCATGCTGCTGGCTGGTGGCAATGCCGGCGTCATGGCGGCGACCAACGAGGTCGTCGGAGCGTCTCAGCTCCCGATGCTGCTGTTGATTTATTCTTCGGTCTTCCTGATGTGCGTTCTCGTGTTTCGGTGTATAAGGGGGCCGCTCTTCATTTTATTGCCTCTTTTTCTTGTCTCTCTTGTCGCGACGGCTTTCATGAGGGCGGTGGGGTTGGGGTTGAACGTCAACACGCTGCCGGTGGCAGCGCTAGGGGTTGGTATCGGCGTCGACTACGGGATTTACTTCTACGCGAGGCTAAGACGTGAGAGGGAAAGGCAGGATACTTTTTTGGATGCTGTGGCCGTGACCCTTGAGACTACGGGGGCGGCTGTGCTGTATACGGCCTTGACGCTCAGCGCAGGAGTTCTTACCTGGCTGCTGTCGGATCTGAAGTTCCAGGCGGACATGGGGCTGCTGCTCGGGTTCATCTTCCTTGCGAATATGGTTGGGGCTTTGATCCTCCTCCCGGCATTGGTGTACGTCTTCGATGTCAAGGGGAAAAAAGGCGAGGAATGTCGATATCGCGCAATGTAGGCGTCGGTTTGGTCTTTTCTGTATCGGGATGTTGAATGGCTCTAGACCGACAATGAGCAGGGTAAAATCATGAGATCGAGATCTCTGGCGTCGCTTTGGATAGGTGCCCTTCTTCTCTGCAGCCCGAGCATCGTGCGGGGGTATGATTGGGCCCTGGGAGATTGGGGAAGTGTGAACGTCAGGGGGGAGCTGACCTACGCGCTGAAGTTGAGGACGGAATACCCGGCGCCGCGGTTCATCGATCCTCGCAGCCCGTATTATACGCTGGGAAACGCTGAATTCAAGAAATGGGAGCTTGGCAATAACAACTTGATCGGCATCGGGGAGGTTTTGATTGAGACGGAGCATATCAGCTTTTTCGGTAGGGTGTTGGGATTGCTTGATTTCGTGTATTTTGACGAGGACAAGTTCAACTCCCAGGTGCGGGAGCACGCGGCCTATAACATTACGGATGGCCTGGAATTCTATGTTGAGGGCAGGAGTGGAGGATTGACTACCCGGTGGGGAAGACAGATCGTTCAGTGGGGGGAGTCAACAGCCCCGATCTGGGCACCGGGTGTAAATGTTGTGAGTCCGTTTTTTGTGCAGCGAGTGAACAGCGCGGGGTACACGTTCCGGTCCTGGCAGGTTCCCACGTTCATCGGCTGGGCGAGTTACGAGTCGTCGAAGTCCATTTCCTTCGAGCTGGTGTGGCAGCCCGACTTCGATCCGAGATTCTATATGCCGGTTGCGGGAACGTACCAGAGCCCATCAGACATACTTGGGTTCGGCGCGGAGGCGGATTTCGTTGAGGATCTTAGACCGAGGGATTGGGCGGATCAGCAGCAGTTTGGCGGTGCAATCCGGATGGTCATCTCCGGGTTGAACATGCTCGAGCTGGGATTCTACTACTATCATTACCGCTCTCGATGGCCGATGTTGAACATGCCCGAGGAATTCCCGCCGAAGATGTATATCGAGTGGCCGGAACTCGATATGGTCGGAGTGAGTGTTTCCCAGGCGATTCAATCGTGGGGGCTGAACGTTCAAGTCGGCGGTGAGATCGCTTACAGGCCGAACGAGCCTCTGCAGTTGGAGTCGGTCATGAGCCCTTTTATGGAAAGTGTCAGCGGCCTGAAGAAGGGCGTGGCGGGGTATGAGAAGTCGAATACTCTGGCGTGGGATATCAATGCGATGAAGATTCTGTCTGATGTGCTCGATTTCACGCCGTGGACGTTTCGTCTGACTCCGCTTGTGGAGTTCTACGGTAAGATCAACCTGGACTACGAAAAGGCGAAGATGTTCATGGATCCTCGGTACACCGCGTATTACACCCTCCAGCTGCCTCTTTCGACCTCTGATATGATCGAAAATACACGACTGGATCTTTCGTTCTCCGCCATGGGGGGGCTCCACAAAGAAAAGAACCTGGTTCACGCGTTGAGTTTCTCCGCAGGGGGAAAATACGGTGATTCGTGGGAGGTTCTGTTTGGATACAACCTTACGGTCGGGAGCGAAGATCAGGATCCCCAAGGGCAGTGGATGTGGGACCGGGATAACTTTGTCTTCAAAGTGACCTATTATTTCATCTAAGCAGGAACGTGGTTATGAAAGGTTTTTTCTCCGCTTTGGCGAGAGGTTTGGTTCTGCTCTTTCTGGGAGGGGTGCTCATCTATGTGATCTGGCAGCCCGTTCTCCCCAGCCGGTGGGTCATTGAAGGCATGGCGAAGGCGATAGAGCCTCCGGGTCTTCCGGAGGGCGAAGAAAGGGTCGTTCGCTTCCATCTGAGCGGGAAGGGTGGAGGCGTGTACAATCTTGTCGTTGGGAAGGGCGGGGCGCGCGTGGTGGAGGGGGCGAGCACGGATCGGCTGGACTTGATTCTCTTGATGGAGGCAGCGGACTTCAATGATTTGATGATGTCGCTGGCCAGAAGGAAGGCCGATGAGTTCACACTTAGACGAATGGTGATCGCGAAAATGATGCGCTTCGCGGGCGATCTGGGGGTTCTGGAACTGATATCGCAGAACAGACAGGCAGAAGAGTAGAAAGAATGGTCACCGGGGCGAGACCGGGGTGAAATGCGTCGCAGAGGAGTTGAGCAATGAGAGATGTGGCTGTTATTGGAGCGGGTATGATCAAGTTTGGGAAGACGCCTGAGTATTCGCCTGCTCAAATGGGGGGAGATGCTGCGCGCAGCGCACTCGAGCAAGCCGGGATTGATGCGTCACGAATTCAAGCCACCTTCTGCGGGAATATCGGCAATGCTCCCAATCTGGCGCAGCGTGTCAATGGAGAGATGGGCGTGAGCGGAATCCCTGCCTTCAACCATGAAAATGCCTGCGCCAGCTCTTCGGCGGCCTTTCGTCAGGCGGTTCTGGCGGTTGCGCATGACCTTTATGACTATGTCCTTGTCGTGGGTGTGGAGAATATGACTGTTCACATCGCGATGGGCGTCGTGGGTACAGGCCCGCTCGTCTTGCCCCATGGGGCAAACCTGGAAGCGGACAACGGAATGCTGATGCCGGCTGGTTTTGCGCTCACGGGACGTCGCCACATGCACGAATTCGGTACGACGGCTGAACAATTCGCCAGGATCGCGGTGAAGAACCACAGAAACTCTGCTCGAAATCCTTACGCTCAGTACCAGAGAACGTTTACGCTGGAAGAGGTACTTCATTCCCGCATGGTTTGCGATCCGCTGACCCTATACCAATGCTGCCCGATCGGAGATGGGGCGGCTGCAGTCATCCTCACAACGGCAGAGATGGCCAGGAGGCACACGACTCGCCCTGTATTTGTGCGTGGATCGGTACTGACTTCAGGCAGGTATAAGGCTTCTGCTGAGGGACCGCCGCGGATCGAGGCTTGTGTGCGGGCTGCGCAGGAATGCTACGAGACGGCAGGAATCGGCCCGGAGGATGTGGATGTGGTCGAACTGCACGACTGCTTTACCATCCATGAACTGCTTGCGTATGAGGACCTGGGGTTCTGCCCGAAGGGGGAGGGTGGCAGGTTCATCGACGAGGGTCTGTCCGACTACGGCGGCAAGGTGGTCGTCAATCCCTCCGGAGGTCTTCTCAGTAAGGGGCATCCCATCGGGGCGACCGGCGTGGCGCAGCTTGTGGAAGTGGTTTGGCATTTGCAGGGAGTATGCGGCGAGCGTCAGGTTCCAAACGCCAGAGTGGGTCTCACGCATAACGGGGGCGGTTTTGGGCCTGGAAACGAGCCCGGCGCAATGAGCATCACCATTCTGAGTACCTAGTGTACTGTCTCCAAAATAGCTTTACAGCTTGAGATCTTGTTCAGTATTTTCTCTACGCTTGCGGTCCAGACAAAGGGCTTGGGGTTTTCATTGTTGGCCGCAATGAATTCTTCAATGGCTGCGATTAACTCCGGCACACTTGCAAAGGCGCCACGACGAATCCGCTTCTGGGTCAACTCGCGGAACCAGCGCTCAACCAGGTTGAGCCAAGAGCAGGAAGTCGGTGTGAAGTGCAAATGAAAGCGGGGCCGTTTTTCCAACCACCCTTTGACCCTGGGATGATTGTGCGTCCCATAGTTGTCCAGAATCATATGAATGTCCAACTCCGGCGGAACACGCTGATCGATCTGCCGCAGGAATTTCTGGAACTCGATGCTCCGATGCCGGGGAAAACAGCTTCCGATCACCGTTCCCTCCAGCACGTTCAAGGCCGCAAACAACGTGGTGGTGCCATTGCGCTTGTAGTCGTGCGTCATGGTTCCACAGCGGCCCTTCTTCAAAGGCAACCCAGGCTGCGTACGGTCCAGAGCTTGGATCTGCGACTTCTCATCCACGCACAGCACAACCGCCTTGTCCGGCGGATTCAGGTAGACCCCCACAACATCGGTCAGTTTCTCCACAAAGTCTTTGTCCCGCGACAGCTTGAACGTCTTCACCCGATGCGGTTTAAGACCGTGGGCATCCCAGATCCGCTGCACCGTCGCAGGACTGACCCCCTGTGCTTTCGCCATCGTCCGCGTGCTCCAATGGGTAGCCGCCGGCGGCCGCTCATGGAGCGTTGCCTCCAGGATCGCCTTCACTTTCGATCTGGGGATCCGACGGGGCCGCCCGCGCCCAGGCGCATCCTCGAGCAGTGCGGTCACCCCTGCCGAGGCAAACCGACTGCGCCACAGAAGCACCGTGGGCCGACTCGTCCCCAGCCTATGGGCAATCTGTCGGTTGGAGATCCCTTCGGCTGCCATCAGGATAATCTTTGCCCGCATCACGATCCGCTGCGGAGACGTCCGTGCTTTGACCCACCCCTGCAGGATTTTCCGCGCTTGCGCGTCAACTTCCAGCCTCTGTGCCGCCTTCCACATCTGTGCGCCCTCCTGTCTCTTGGAGGGCTATTGTATCAGATCCCCTGCAATTGTCAAGCTATTTGTGATACGCTACACTAGCCATTAGGAGGTCTCTTGGTGGCAAGGATACGTTCTGGGACGAAACGACGAAGGAGTTCCTTGAGATGTTTTTTGTTCCTTTGGCTGGTTCTGTGTCTCATGTTGAGCCAAGGAATCTCTTCGAGCGATGCGCTTGACATCAGCCTGATCGGGGCTGATCCGGGTCCGAATGATACCGGAGAAATCCCGGCGTGGGAAGGCCACGCAAACCTGCCTTGTCCAAGCGACTATGCGCCCGGACAGTACTTTCCGAATCCCTACAAGGATGAAAAGCCTCTATTCCGCATCGATTATACGAATGTCGAGAAATACAAAGACCGGCTCTCCCCGTCGCAGGTTCTCAGGCTGAAGAAGCACAAGAGATTCTACATGAACGTCTATCCAACGCATCGGAACGTTGAATTTTGCCCTGAGTTCTATGCCGCGGTGCAGAAAAACAAGGAAACCTGCTTTGTGGATAAGGATGGAATGCTGCAAGGATTCAACGGGGCAATCGCCATTCCCCGTCCGAAGAATGGTCTCGAGGCGATATGGAACGTGTGCAGGATGTACCTTGGGGATGACGCGAGGTCTGTGCAATGCCGCAGGATTGTGAGCCCATCTGGCGGGATCAAGAAGACAATCTGGGAGACCAAGGTAATCAATTACGGAGAGACCCGGATCAAGAGTAGACCGTTCCCGAATCCGGAAGGTGTGTTTCGCAAGATTCGGAATCTGACCCTTTTCCCTGCTGACGAGAAGGGAGTGGACTATCTTACGATTTCCTACCTTGATGCGCGGAGGCTGGACGATACGTGGCTTTTCCTTCCCACTTTGCGGCGCGTAAGACGAGCGCCCTCGTTGGCGAACGGTGCGCAGCTGGATGGGGAGCTGACCATGGATGAAAACGGGATAGAATTCAGGGGGTCTGTCGGGGACTGGGATTGGAAACTGCTCGGCAAGAGAGAGATGTACGTTGCGTACAACTGTTACGACATGTTTCTTCCGGACAGCGAGGATGAAGATGAATGCTGGGCCATGGACTTGAACCCTGAGCGGGTACGGTACGAGTTGCACCGAGTCTGGGTCGTGGAAGGCACATTGAAGGAGGGAGTGGTGCACCCATACAGCAAACGTGTCGGATACTACGATGAAGACAGCTAGCTGGCAGCCGGTACTGGGGGACCGCTACGACAAGCGCGGAAATCTTTGGCGGATGTATGAAGCCTATGGGTACGCGGACAGCTGCAACAAGATGAGGCACTCTTGTCCAAAATCGGTTTTGGGAAACTAAGGGAGTCTGATTGAAAAAAAGCCTCCTGGGTGGGTACATTTACCAGGCAATCAAAAACCCCAGACCAGGAGGCGTTC
>Ga0101944_10005492_pt1 | contig 14358 bp, 17 predicted proteins | sample DewCreD2012metaG_FD_75245 | JGI IMG/M metagenome (GOLD analysis project Ga0101944, IMG submission 75245) | Hot spring sediment bacterial and archeal communities from British Columbia, Canada, to study Microbial Dark Matter (Phase II) - Dewar... ... | reverse complement strand
CCCCTGAAATTCTTTTTTTTCTTAAAAACTTTCGTCTCAACTCTCACTTTTCAAATAAACTTGTCTCTAAAACAGCTTTATGTTCAACCTTACCTATTGATTTCTTTTCAGTAGTTGAAACACTATTTTTCTTCAACTTTCTGTTAGGATTCTTTCCCAATCTAAAAGGATAAAGCGGGCAATCCTGGATAATACATTCCCTCACTTCTTTTTTAGAAGCACCGGAACAATCCAGACACTTAGCTTTTATCGCTTTTACTGGCGATAATCTTTTGATTGATTTGTCTTTCAACTCAATAAACATTTTTCACTCCTTAGTTTGTTATAATTTTTTTTAGTCCTTTCAGTCCCTTTTGTCATTCTTGAACGGGCATAGCTGAAAGCGAAGCCCTTTGGACAAATGGACAAACCAAAAACCAATTTCTACTTACCCTTTATTATTACCAATCACTTCCCATCTTACTTTTAACATCTTCCATTTTCCATTTTCTTTTTGTCCTTTTGTCCATTCCTTAAAAAATCCGTGTTAATCCGTTCAATCTGTGCCTGCCTGCCGGTAGGCAAGGTTCTATTTCTTTAAATATCTTTTCCCTTTAAAAGTCCAGCAGTCCATCTTCAATAGGTTTTTCATCTTTCTTTCTTAAAGTTATGTACCTATCCGCTCCGGATTTCCTTTCATCAATCTTCAACTCATATAATTCAGCATAGACTTTTATCCACTTAGAAAAACTATTCTGCTTCATCTGTCCAAAGTCCTCATAAGTTTTTTTGAAGCTCTCGAACAATTCCTTTTTATTGTGCTCTTTGCCATTTTGTATTTCTCTAATGAATTCTTCAAACTCCGGTGCTGTTTCATCAATCAATTTTTTCTTAATCAAATTCACATACTCATATTCCTTCAATCCGTTTTTAAGATAATATTGGCAGCACTCGATCATAAAATTGTCAAACGCCGTCCATTGAGCAGCATCCCATTCATCAAAGAACAACTTCCCGAAGTCATCTTTCGGTTTATGCTTTGCATTATAGAAATCGGAAAACTCAATAAGGAATTGCCGGTCAGTAGAAGAATCATCACTGCCGGAAATGGAATGATTTGTTGTAATTATAATTTTAGGAGTCCGTTCAAACGGTATTGAGTATTCATTCTTATTTTTCTTCTCAATAGTAATTCCTTCAGTGATGATAGAGAACAGCTTCTCAAATCCAAATTTCTTTGTTACATCATCAAACAAAATTATTTGAGTATCCGGGCTTACAGATTGAAAAGGAAAACTCTTATCAAACCTGAAATTCTTTCCATCAATTCTAAGAACATTTTTTATATTGGAAATCGCTTTTGCTATTAATCCTTTCCCAGACCTTCCATAAGCACTGTCGCTTAACTTTTCATCTAAAAAAATTATTGCTTTTGTGCAAGCCGGATCTTTAAAGCTATGCAGTAAGAAACCAATAGCAGATTTCAAAGCATTAATTCTTTGTTCGTTATTTCTGCAAACATTTTTTACGAACTGTTTGAAATCAGAATCGGTGCTGGTTTTAAAAAAATCTCTTTTAATTAACTGCCTTTCCCAAATACATCCTTTTAGTTCCTCAAAATTTCTAGTTACTACATCAGTTTCAGTAACCACAACAAAACAATTTTTAAAAAAGAACAATACTTTATCCTTACTATCCTCAACATAATCCAGTTCTAAAGTTTTCAAACATTCAAGCGTAGCATCACTGAACAAATTCTTTGCGGTTTTAATAATAATTTCTCTAACTAAATTTTTCAGTCCTGGATCGCTAATCTCATTCACATACTCTAAAACAAAATCTTTAATAATTACCGTAGTTACTTCTCTTACTATATTGTTTGTTACCTGGATATAGATATAATCTTTTCCAAGAAATATTTTTCCAAAACCTTCTTCTTCTAAAAACTCAATCAACAGATTTCTTATTATACTTACCTTGCCCTCTGTTATATGCCAGAACGATTTTTTAGGAAATGTGAAGCCAAACTTCTTTGCAATCTCAAATAATGTTCCAAGAGTAATATCTCCCCGATAATCTTTAAGCAAGCTGTCAAATTTTTTATTCAATGCAGCTTCAGTATCTTCTGTATATTTTGGATTATCCTTTCCTATCAATAAAAAGAATTCTCTTCCTTCTTCTCCCAACGAAGCCAATGCAAAGCCAACTCTCAAATACTCATCATAATTATCAATCTTACCTTTTAAAAATTCTGCAGCATCCCTTACAAACCTTTTATCAACGACGTTAATTCTCCTTTTTATAAAGGGAGTGCCGGCTTTAGCCGGTGAGGGATTTTCTTGTGTGTCCAAAACACAAAACTCTTTCAACACCTCAATTAGTTTTCCCACTCCAATATTCAAAGGTTCTTGTGAGGGCAAGCCACTCCCACGTAGATTTACAAACTCATATTTGTTACCACTCGGATGAAAAGAAGGGGGCAAAACAGTTTGACAGTTTTTCCATCTTAGTTCGATATGCTCACATAAATCCTTTTCCTTTAGTAGCAGCTTATAATAAGATTTATCCCCGGATAAAACTTTAATGATATAAGAATCATCATCACAATTAAACCATATATGATAACCTTTTCCGCTTCCGCTTTTTACAATCCATTGATACTCAGAAGGCAGTCCAAGTTTTGTTACAAACTTTCGTACTACTTCATAATCATTAACCTTATCAAAATCCAAACACCTTAATTTATTTATTCCTGAAATTGCACCAATACCATTTATACTGGCGTTCCATCCTAACCCATCAATATCACTCAACAGCATTTCTTCAGTTTGCCATCTTTCCCAGTTGATTTTCGGTACTTTATTTTCAAGGGGCAGTAAATTAAAACCAAACACATCGTAATAATCTTTCGCTATATCCCTATATTGCATCCCTTCCTCATTCAATCTTGTAATTTCTCAATTTTGTAATTCTGTAATCTTCCGTGATCAAATGTCCTTATCGCTTCTTTCAGCGAATCCACATTCAAATGAGAATAAATCTCAGTAGTAGAAATCGAAGAATGTCCGAGCAGTTCTTTAATTGTATAAAGTGAAACGCCTTTTTGCGCAAGGTTAGAAGCAAACGAATGTCTCAATGAATGGAAGTGAATTGATTTGTCAATTCCTGCAGCTCTGCAAGCTTTCTTAAAAGCTTTAGAAAAATAATCCCCGGTATATTTCTCACCACTTGGTTTACTAAAGACGTAGTTACTCCCAATCGGAATTATTTTTTCATTCTCTCTTTGGTTTAGGATTGATGTGAGGGCTTCATCGCAAATCGGAATGTACCTTTGATTCCTTCCCTTAGTAGTAAATTCCTCATCACCGACAGTAATTATCCTGGTATTAAGATTTACATTACGCCAAGTCAAATTCACTAATTCATTTAACCGCATCCCTGTGTAAAATGCAGTAACAACAAAATCTTTTACAATGGATGCTTCAACTTGCTTACATATTAATTCTAATTGTTCCTCATCTATGTAAGCCGGATTTACCTGCTGCTTTTTCTGCAGCTTTACTTTTACAAAATAATTCTCTTTTACATAGCTCCAATCAACAGCTTTATTGAATGCTGCTTTCAAAGTTTTTACATAAACGCGATAACCTTTAACAACTTTTCGCTGAAGGTGAGAGATGAAGCTTTCAACATCTTTTAATTCAAGTGAGTGAATAGGTTTCTGATTGCCGAAGTAATCCGTTAAATGCTTTAACGAAGCAATTACAGATTTATGATAACCTGCTGAACGATTCTCTTTTATTAAACTGCTATACTCTTCAGCAAACACCCTCAGCGTTACAACTTCCTTTTGGTCCTGAGAGGGAATTATAGAAAGCAGTACCTTCAGCTTTTCTATATCCTCAACAGAGAATTGTTTTAATATGTTATTGAATCCTTCCATCTTGCTTTCAGTTTTTCTTGAACTTGAACCTGAACTTGAATATCAATCACTCATAATCATACTTTGAATGATCCGAAGCGTCCTCTTCATCTTCCTCATCTTCATTCTGATTTCTGTCCTCTGACTTCTGATCTCTGTTCTTGAATATCCATTCATCTAATTCCGCTTTAGAAAAGAACAGCATTTTCCCGGAAGGTTTATAATGCGGTATTATTTTTCGGTAGGTTAATTTGTAAAGATAACTTGGTGCAAATCCAAGATAAGCACACGCTTCTTTGAAGTTAAACGGTTTGTCATCTTTTTTCTTTAGTAGGTTTTCAAGTGAACTTAATTTCTCAAGAACCTTTTCACTTGATTTTTTCGCGGTTGTTTTTTTTGTAGGTCTCATTTTTTATCCTCGTTAAAATTGTTTTCAATCTTCGAGGATAAAATTGCTTATAAAAGGAAAGGAAAGTAATTCACCAATACTTTACCATTACTTCACCATAGTCTTAACTATCTTTTCCATTTCCTGGCTTGGATTTAAAAGATTGTTCTTCAACTGCTGCCGTATTGATTTATTACTTTTGTGGTTAGTCCCTCTTGTCAAGGCTTGGTTTTGCCGAGACTGGTCTTCACAAGTGAAGTGTGTAAAAAGAAATTTATCTTTGTCTTTGCGATCCGGTACAAAACCAAACTGAATGAGTTGATCAAATAAAAAAATCAAATCTTGTTTGTTCTTAAGCCAAACAATCTTTTCAATCTGCATACGGCTTTTTTCAATCGAAACAATCTCTTGTTCCTTGTTCGGTTCTTCTTCTAACTCCGCTTTGCGGAGTTTTCTGTAAAACCTAATTTCGCTTTTAATTCGCTTTTCAAATGGTTCCTTATTTGAATATAAATCTATATCCAAATCATTGCTGCTGTTTTTCTTTTCTTTCAACACATACTCTAAATATATAATTCTTTTTTGAGCAGTCTTTAAACTTTCGCAATAGCTGATGACTTTATCAAAATCAAAATTAAAGGTTGTGTCCGCCAAAGGTGGATTCGATATTGATTTTGAATATCTTAACTTACTTCTCATATCAGTTCCGCAAAAAATTTTGTTATTCTCTCAATTAATTTACCACATTATTAAAAACTTTTCTTAAATTTTAAGTTAAAAAATGAACTTTTCCCTAAAGGGGAATATTCCTGTGATTTCAATGTAAGAAGCATAAATGGACAAATATCAGAAAGTAGAACAATTTGTAAACTATCTTGCTAACCAAAATGCAAAAACGTTTTACGATTTTACAGAAAAGTTTCTACAGATACTTTATCCATCAGAAGTAATTGAAATTAAAACCAAACTCAAAAAAGATAGCTACTGCATTGTATCTTCCATTCTTTTTAAGCCATTTCACATTCCGCTTGATACTGTAATTGATTCAAAATCAGTTCTTAACTCTGATGTTATTACGTATTCTAAAGAACTAAGAAGTCTTTCCAAATTTATTTACATTACAAACAATTCTCACTTTGCTCTATCAGTAGAATTCAAAGCTTCAACAGCAAAGAAATATCCTAACCTTTCTTTCGAACTTTGGAATCACAGAGTTTTAAACCAGAAGTTGATTACGTTAAGCGAAGAATCATTGAATGACCTTTTAGGGGAGTTTCAGCTTTTTGAAGATTACAAAAAAGAATATAAATCTTTTGAGGAAGATAGAGACATACTCAAGGAACTTTTTTCATTCATTCTTAAAAAGAATCCGCAGTCTGATGTTAGACGTACTGTAGAACCGGAAGAACTTACTCATATCAAAGATAAAATTGTTCTTAATTTTTCCGTTCATCAACACGATAAAGTTAAAAAGTCATTTAACAATCTTTATCATCTTGTCCATCAAACCGAAATTTTTATTAAAGACCAGATTCTTATTGATGAAGATTCCATCTATGAATTAAAAGAACGGATTCAGTCCGAATACTGTCGCATCGGCAAAAAAGGTGATGTCAATTGTGCTATAAACGACCATCTTATTATTGATGAAGTTGCAAGAACTCTGTTAACTGATGGTAGAACAAATCATACTCGTTTTCTTAACGCAGCAAAAGCCGTAGTTCTGTTCTTTTTTGTTTATTGCGACATTGGTAGAAAGACTGATGATGAAGTAAATCAAAAAGAACCTGATTTATTTGATGATGGAATTTCTTGATTATGTTAATTCCCAACAAATATGAAAACATTGATGATAACCTTTTAGTACTTGGGGCAAAGGTTATTTCATTACTCAAACAAAAATCTTACGTAATTGAAGATTTATTTTTACAATTAAATAAAGAGAAGGGGACCAAAAAAGGTAAACTAATTAATCTTGACCAATACTTTAACGCACTTACTTTTCTTTGGCTTGCCGATTTAATCCTTTACGAAAATTTTATCATTAGTATAAATAGAAATGATACTCAGACGAATTTATTCAACTCCTAATGTTTTTTCCTCGGTTACTTTTAAGCCGGGAATAAATTTTATCTTTGGTCAGAAAGAAGTTGCTGAAGGTGAAGAAAAGAAATCTTTAAATGGAATTGGCAAATCAACGTTCCTTGATTTAATTGATTTTGCATTCCTTTCTTCTTTTACTAAACAAAGTAATAAAAGATTGTTTGCCGCATACAATAAAGGAATTCTAAAAGGTGTCTCTATCACTCTCGAATTTGAAGTTGATAAAAAAGCTTACCAGATTACACGTCCTTTCGATAAACCAAATTCTGCTTTCCTTGGAAAGATAAAAGAGAAAGAAATTTTTACAGATATTGAAAACGTAAAAGAATTACTTTGTGATATTATTTTTAAGCGTGAAGATTATTCCGGCTATTATTCTAATCATTGGCTTAGGAAGTTAATTCCTTTTTATGTTAAAATTAAAAAGAGTAAACGAGATCGCTTCGCAGACCCTATTCAATATATTCGTGAATTAACTGAAGCTGAACTGAATCAGTATCACTTCTTCTTGTTGAATATTGATAACAAGCTTTCTACTACAAACTATCAAGTTCAGACAGACTTGAAGCGCTTGAATCCTACTATTTCCGAAATAAGTAGATTTATCACTGAATCCTATCAAGTTGAAGATTTTTCTGAAGCACAGAAAAAAATAAATTCGCTTCACTATGAAATTTCCAAACTCGAAAATGCTATCAATCTTTTCCGCCTTAGTTACAAATACAAAATAGATGAAGATAAAGCGAACAAGCTAACTGAAGAAATAAAACAACTCTGGTTTGAGAATAACAGCGATGAACGGAAGATAGATAGTTACAGAGATAGTTTACGCCTTGATATTTCTGTTAAGACCGGGCACATAAAACGAATTTACGAAGACTTAAATCAGCTTCTTGCAGAAAACATTAAGAAGACTTTAGACCAAGCAATTGACTTCAGAAAAAATCTTATAGAATCTCGTAAAGAGTTTATCGAAGAAGAAATAAAACGCTTAGAAGAAAACATCAAAAATAAAAATGAGGAAATAAACAAAAAGGAAGAAGAACGAAGTAAAATATTTAGCTTTCTTGCGGCAAAAAAAGCGATTCGTGATTTAACCGAAGCTTATGCTGAACTTGACCGCAAAAAGAATGATGCAGCTACTCTGCAAGCTAAAATCCAGATTTATCTTGACTTATCACAAGAGAAGAAAGATATCCAGCATAAAGAAAAAGAAATTGAGAAAAGTGTTTACCAGTTCAAAATGCAAATTCAAAAACAAGAGCAAGAACTTAACAATGTAATTACTACAATTTACAATGCACTCTATCCCGAAATAGAAAGCTCATCTGTTTTTGCAATCGACCTTAAGCCGGAAACGAAATCTAAAATTCAATTCAATGTTATTACCAACAATGAAATGCTTTCAGAAGGTAAAGGCAGAGGTAGAGTATTAGTTTACGATTTATCAGTTTTGTTTTATGCAATTGAAAAGAACTTTAAGACACCTCGTTTTCTCATTCACGATGGTGTTTTTGATGGAATGGATAAAACACATTTCATTAAATTGTATAAGTTGTTACAAGATGAATTACTAAAAGGTAAACAATTCCAGTATATAGTTACACTTAATGAAGAAGGGACACTCAGTGATAAATTTGGCGAATCAGAATTGGTTAATCCAACTAAAATTTCTGAAGAGGCTATTCTTGTTCTTACGCCAACTAAAAAGCTTTTAGGTGCTTTTTGATGACTCAATCCGAACTATTAAATAAATTAAACGAATTACTAACTATCCCCGGAGAAACAGAGCTTGTGGAATTCAAAGAAGCAAGAAACGATTACTCTTTTGAAAAGCTTGGTAAATACTTTTCTGCCTTGAGTAATGAAGCAAATCTTAAAAATAAAAATTGCAGTTGGTTAATCTTTGGCGTAAATAAAAATCATCAAGTCGTAGGAACCAATTATCGAAACCATCGCCCAGCTTTAGATTCTCTTAAATCAGAAATTGCAAATAAAACTACTAACCGAATTACTTTCGTAGAAATCTTTGAAGTAAATCATCATAGCGGTCGTGTTGTTTTATTTCAAATACCTGCAGCTCCGCCTGGTATTCCTATAGCTTGGGATGGTCATTATTACGGTCGTGATGGAGAAGATTTAGGTGCGTTAAACCTTCAAGAGATAGAACAGATACGCAAACAAGCTAATCAATTCGATTGGTCCGCTCAAATAATTCTAGAAGCAAGTATAAACGATTTGGATCCAACAGCAATTCTTAAAGCCCGCGAAAAATTCAAACTGAAAAATAAAAATGAATCTTACTTTGAAGACATAGACAATTGGAATGATAACGCTTTTCTTGACAAAGCGAAAATCACTGTTAATGGAAAGATTACAAACGCATCAATCATTTTACTTGGCAAACCGGAATCAACTCATTACTTATCTCCGGCAGTTGCAAGAATAACCTGGAAACTTGAATCTGAAGAAGCAGCTTATGAACATTTTGACCCGCCGTTTTTCTTAACGATAAACAATCTTTACCAAAAGATTCGTAACTATAATTACAAAATACTTCCGGCTGATAGTCTTACACCGATTGAAGTTAGCAAATATGAGCAGTGGATTATTTTGGAAGCGCTAAATAACTGCATAGCTCATCAAGACTATTCGCTCAACTCACGTATAAATGTTATTGAAAAACCTGATGAGTTAATTTTCACCAATGCCGGAAAATTCTTTGAAGGAACTCTAGAAGAATATCTATTCAAAAATAAAACACCGGAAAAATACCGCAATAACTTTTTATCTCAAGCAATGGTAAATCTTGGTATGATTGATACTGTTGGTCACGGAATAAAAAAGATGTTCCTTGAGCAGAAGAAAAGATACCTGCCTTTACCGGAGTATGATTTTTCAGCTTCACAAAGGATAACATTAAAAATTTATGGTCGTGTTATCAATGAAAATTATTCCAAGCTACTTATTGAAAAAGCAGACTTAGATTTATACTCTGCTTTCCTTTTAGATAAGGTTCAAAAAAATCAGCAGCTAACAAAAGAAGAATCACAGCATCTAAAGAAACAAAAACTTGTTGAAGGCAGATACCCAAATATTTTTGTAATATCCAAAATTGCAGCTATTACCGGTGATAAATCTGCTTATATTAAGAATAGAGCTTTTGATAAAGATTATTACAAAAAATTAATAATTGAATACTTATCCAAATATCATTCAGCTTCCAGAGAAGATTTTGACAAATTGTTATTGAATAAGCTTCCTGATATTTTGAATGAAAAGCAAAGGTTGAATAAAATAAAAAATCTTCTATCTGAACTTTCTCAAAAAGACAAAAGAATAAAAAACGTTGGCACTCGTTCCATTTCTAAATGGATTCTTGTCAAATAATTTAGAAAAGAAAATCCAACATTTTAGAAAAGGATTAACTGAGATTATTGCATAAATCTTTATAAATCAAAGGATTTGCTTTTCTAAAACTCTCTTTACTTCTTTCATCAAATCTGGTTTTAGAAAAGAAATTAGACAATCTTAGACAATAATTAGACAATGAAATCACTAAATATTTCGTTTCCATTAAAAAATCAAAACATTTTTAGCCAATAATTAGCCAAGTTTTAGACAAAGAAATAGCTGTAAAACTCACATTTTTAGCTGTAGGCAAAGCTCTTATGTCCTTTTAGTCCTTGCAAAATTTAAGTAAATATTTCAGTAAAGAAATCATCCTTTTAAGTAAAGTCAAAGTAAAGGAATTCTTATAACTCCGGAAACTATCATTTGAGAAATGAACGAACCAAAAGAGGAACATCATCAAGCAACGATACATTTGTGGTCTCAGTTCATCTTGACATTGTCAGCCAGTATTACATAAGAAACATTATGCAACTAACTAAGGCAGTCCCAACAGAAACTTTGTAGTTCTATCGAAGTCGCATAATGTTGGCTTATGTAAACTCGGCACTCGCCCCGTTTAGTCTTATCAGTTATACTGAACCTTTTTTAACCAATCAAAAAAAAATTATCCTTACTGAACATTCTACAATAATACTAAACGGGGCTTTACCTAATCAGTTCATCATCGCTCCACTTCGGCGGCTCATACTTCGACACGCCTTCGTTCCGCTTACATTAGTAAAGACATCAGTTAAACCTTTCATTGTTCATTCTATCATAATATTCTCAGCTTACATCGCTTCATTACGGCGGCTCGTTCCTCGACACGCCTTCATTCAGCTTACATTGGTATTTGAACCGCAGCAGCTTAAGCCGCTCCACATTAGGCATATAAATATTTTATCACCATCTTAACAGTTAAAAGAATTCTTAACTTCTTCACTAATAATAAAAAAATTGCTGCCTAATTGCGGCTTCAAGCTGACAAACTTATAACGAACACGTCACCAAAATTTTCTGTCCCTTTTGTCCTTTCAGTCTTTTTTTCTACTCTCACGCAAACAAAGGAAAACAAATCATAAACATAGAGCGTTGCACACATTTTACTTATCAATTATTTTTTCTTCAAACGGAAAAATAAAATATGAGATTGTACAACATCCTTATCAGCATAGTAATTTTGGTTTTGTTTTCTGCAGTAGTACTCGCACAGAATCCAAATTTCTCATATCCTTACAATTACACAAGGAAAGCTTTTATATCTCGCGTAATTGATGGTGATACGTTTGTATTGTCTGACTCTCAACACGTTAGAATGCTTGGCATTAATACACCGGAACTTTGGATAACTGGTAAACCCTCTGAACCATTCTCTGATTCAGCTTATTATTTTACCAAGTCCTTAATAGAAGGTAAATTCATCAAACTTACGTTTGATGGAAAAGCATTTGATATTATTGGAAGATTACTTGCCTATACCTGGTTAACAGACGTGAATGGAAAAGATTCTCTTTTCATTCAAGCAGAACTCTTGAAGAAATGTTATGCAAGAATCAGTTACTATAACAAGGATAAAATATATTATCACATCTTCTATAATCTCAGAAGAACATCAATGCAAAAGAAACTCGGTATATGGTCCGTAAGGGGAGAATGATAATGCTTAAAAAATATTTCACATATTTTTCTATTCCAACTTTTAACATCGGTATTTTCGCTTACGCTCAAGTACCTTCTTTCGATTTGGTTGAAGAAATCTTCAAGCTGCTTCTGTTAATTGCAACTTTCATTTTTACTGTCGTAAAAATTTATCTTCTCATTCTTAACGAAGTAAAATCCAGAAAGAATAGTCAGATCAATAAAGAAATTGAATAGAGCGTTGTTTACAATTGATGAATATAGTGAACTTCATAAAATTGCTTCATCAGAAGTATTCCAAAAACTACGTTCTTTAAACCTCATAGATGAAACAGAACTTCGCAATCTTAAAATCCGAAATGAGTATAAAGAACTTCGTAATAAATTTGTAGCTTCAACTTGCATCCAAATCTTAAGCGAAAAATATTCTCTTTCTGATTCAACTCTGAATAATATTCTTTTCCGTAAAAGAACCTTGAAATTAAAACTCCCAGTTGTCTTTTCTTGATATTCTTTTTGTATTCAATCAATCAGCTATTCAGCTAATCTTGTAATCTTGGAATTTTGTAATCCTTTGTTTACAAACTAATGTCGGCGAAGCCGTATGACAGCCAAGCGAATGACTATTGATTGACTACAGTCTATCCAGTCTCTAACCAGTCTATAAATAGTCTCACTGTCAAATCTATACAGTGAAAAACATTCCCTTCTTATTTAAGATTGAACCATATTTATTCACTAAAAATAAGAGGTAATCCCGTGGCTATAGTAAAAGGTTCAGTACTCGGAAATTTGAGTGGTAAACTTGGTAATCTTTCTGCACGCATTGTGGAAGGAAGAACAATTCTTGCTGCCAGACCTTCCAGCTTTAACGCAAGTCAAGACCCAGCAGTTGTAGCAATCAGAAATAAATTTGCTGTAACTGGCAACTTCATCAAGGTCTTACTTTCTCTTTCTGCTTTATACGAAATCTGGATGAAAGTAAAAACAGCCGGTATGACTGTTTATAATTATGCTTTCAAAAATAATTTCGCATATTCCTCAGCAGAAAAGCCAACTGATCAGAACATTATTACACCTGGTGGCTTTGCACTTCCAGTGCAAGCAGCTACAGTTGATGCTGATAGTGTTTCTGTTCAACTTTTAGCTCTTAACACTGCTTCTGTATTCACTCCGGAAGAGGTTAATCTTTCAGCAAACGGTGTATTGTGTTATTTCAATCCTACTAACCCAGAGGATCCTGAATACCAAATCACTTCAGTTAATGCTGAGATAGCAGCTTACAACTTCACACAACCTCATACAGTGGATATTCCACTGAATGTATTACAGCAAGCAGTAGCAGCTAAATACCAAAACTCAATTTTGTTCTTTATTGTTGCTTCCAAAAACGCTGAAGGTAAGATTGTTCAGTATTCGGCAACCTATACTAAGAACAGCTAACCTTTAGCAACAACAATCCTTCCAGAAGCCTCGAGGTAATCGGGGCTTTTTATTATCAATTACCTATAGAGTTGGTAGTTCTTTCTATCCTTCGCCCTTTATTTCATCATTTCGCTTTGTGACAGTAAACTGTCACACGCTCCATATTTCATAAAAGGCTCTCAGTTAATCCTAACATCATCATCAAAAAGAATGTAGCTGTTTCCCTTCGGTCAACAACTACAAAGAGATCATCACGTAACATTTGTAATTCTTTCATTCACTTCGCCCTATTTCCTTCATTTCGCTGTACTACATTACGTAGCTTTTCCCGAATGACGGGATAAACTAAACTCCATTCCGTTCAGCTTCATTTCGTCAATAAGGCTCTCATAAAACTTAGCCTTTAGCGTCAGTTGAGTGTAGCTGTGTCGCTATCGCTCCACAACTACCAGAAGCCAAACCAATATTGAATGTTACTCCTATCGTCGTAACTATTAGAAAATATTTTGCCCGCCATAAATTCAAGCTTAGTCTTAACGATTCCTTTTTCATAAAACGGGCAAGTGTATATGAAACTCAGCGGCTAAAAAGGGACAAAAATTTATACCACCATTTTTTAATATTCTTTTTAATTGAAGCGGCATAAATTTTCGCCCTTTTCTTAACGCCGCTTCGCACTTGCCTTGCATTATCAATGTTACTTTACATCCTCAGTAAAACAATCCAATGAAATCGCATTTTGTTGTTTAAGGCGGGCAAAATGTTTTTTCGGGGCAGTGTGCCTCGTTTGTTTTAACCAATCACCAAAGGAGTAACTAAAAATGATGGAAGTAAAAGACGTGTTAGAAAAGTGCCAGCAGCTTAATTTCGTTCCGCCTCATAATTGTAAGCAGCATCTCAAAACAATTGAAGAAACTCACTCAGTTAATTCACTTCATAATATTGTAATTGCACGTAAGCAAAAATGCAAAATATGTTCAAAGGTTTTTGAATCTTACGATCCAAGAGGTTTGTAATGAAAGTTTACGAAAGCAGTCATCCAACAAAGAGGGATTTTACAAAAGTCCCTCAGATTAAAATTAAGAATAAGAAATTATTTCAATATGGTTTTGAAGTTGGGAAGGAATTTAAAATTATCTATCAAAGTCAGAAAATTATTCTTGAAGTAGTTAACTCTGACAGTAATTAATTGTATTTTTGTATAAGTTCAAAAGCCAATGGAAGCAACAATTTACAACGGAAGTTTTAGCGGTATGGTTTCCCGGAACTTTACTTCCGTTAAAACAATATTGGATTGTGTTCTTTGGAGTCCATACAATAGTCCATACAAACTCCATACACAAAAAGCGAAAGTCATCGGGATTCCCAAACAAAAAAAGCCCGAATTCTAAACGAAAACGAGCTTTTTTCTCAAACTTTGGTGCTACACCGCTTGATCCGTAGTCAGATGCTCTATCCAATTGAGCTACGGGTGCAAATAAAATTATTTTAAGAACTAATCCCGATCTCC
>Ga0101944_10005491_pt1 | contig 14359 bp, 12 predicted proteins | sample DewCreD2012metaG_FD_75245 | JGI IMG/M metagenome (GOLD analysis project Ga0101944, IMG submission 75245) | Hot spring sediment bacterial and archeal communities from British Columbia, Canada, to study Microbial Dark Matter (Phase II) - Dewar... ... | reverse complement strand
TGCTGCCCACCGTGGGCGTGCCGTTCGTGGTTCCGGCCTGGGGCGAGAAGGTCGTTTGGCCGCCGGTTCAATAAGCGCCGCGGGCTGAAAAATCCGGCGCATGGCCGGGAAACGAGGTTTCGTATGAAATACTGCCACCAATGCGGAGCAAGCCTGGACGACAGCGCGCGGTTCTGCACAGCGTGCGGCGCGCCCATGGCCCAGCCGCCTGTTCCGCCGCAGAGCGGGCGCGCGCCCATTCCGCCGCCGCCTCCGGGATACAGACAGATACTCGGGCAGGAGGGAGCGCCCGCGCAGGGCGCGCCGCCACCGGAACAAGCGCCCGCGGCTGCGGACATTGACTATGAAGCCGCGTTCAAATTCGCAACCAAAACCGACGGCTGGATCGGGCGCATGTTCCTGCTCGGGTTTCTGATGCTGGTCCCGGTTCTGAACTTTTTCGTGATCGGATATCTTGTGGAACTGGCGCGGGATGTGTTTCATGGCCGCGAGAGCGAGTTGCCGGAAATCAAAATCGGCCCGCAGTTTTCCACGGGGATTATGTTTCTTCTCGCGCTGCTGATTTTTGGAGTCCTGTCGGCGGTTGCGTCGTTTGTGGTTGCGTTTCTGTCGGTATTTGTGAGCATCGCCATGCAGTTGTATCTGAAGCCCGCGCTGGCCATCGCGGTAGCCGAGGACAATCCCTGGGCCGTGTTTCAGTTCAGCCGCGCATTCAACGCCCTGACCAAGAACTTCGTGCCCGTGCTGCTGCTGGTTCTGATGGACATGGTGATCGGAATCGTGGGCGCGCTGGGACTGTGCGCGCTGCTCGTGGGCGTGCTGGTCACCCTGCCGTATTCCATGACCGTGTCGTGGCACCTCACGGGGCAGCTCGGCCGCATCATCAAGTCCCAGGGCCTGTAGTCCGCACAGCGCATTCCATGAAAAGCAAAAACCCCGCCCGAGGAACAGGCGGGGTTTTGTGTTTTGCGGGAACCATGCAGCAGGACTAGAGCGTCTGCTGCACCGTGAAGATGCCGCTGAACTGGTCGAGGTTTTCCGAGTTGCTCACCACGCTGATGAACCGGGACGCGGACTCGACCGTGGCGTTGGCCTGTGCCTGCGCCGCGGCAACGGTGTTGCTCAACATGTTCTGGATGGTCATGTCCACGATTTCCTGATCCATGAGCGCGTCTTCGAGGCCGGACTTGAACGCGGAGTTGCCGATGGACATGGCGGCGAGGTCGTTGGCGATGTGCTTGAGGCGCTCCACGGCCCAGCCGGTTTCGGCGCGCTCGTTGCTCAACCATTCCAGGGCGTTGTTGGCGATGTCAATGGTGGCCTGCGCTCCGGCCGTGGTCGCCACATTGGCGCTGGCCAGGCCCATGGAGTCCGTGGTCACGGAGCTGAATGTGAAGGTCATGCTGTGGCCGCTTTGGTTCATGCCGCTGTCCGGGCCGACCTGGAACTCCGCGTCCCAGTCCGCGTAGGAAGCCTTGAGCGCGCTGGTGATTTGCGTGGTCCAGGAGGTTCCGGCGTCTTCGAGCGTGATGACCGAGCCGCCGGTGTTGCGGGCCACTTCGGCGTAGTCCTCGTCCGGCGCGGGCCACTGGGCCGGCGCGGCAAAATATCTTTCCATGCCCACGGCATGCAGGATAATGTTGTTGGCCTGGAGCTTTGCGGTCAGCGCGGCGCGCGCGGCCACGGCCGCGGGCGCCGCATTCGCATTCGGATCAATCGGCAATCCAAACGGGCCTGTGAATCCGAAGTCATCGCTGTCTTCGTCGGTGATCAAAATGATCGCCCGCGTCACATCGCTGCCTGTTCTGAAAGCGCCGCCAAGCTGTCCATTGTCAATTGTGTTGTTTATTGCGAGCAATCCGTTTTCAAACCCGCCGGTGCCCGCATTAATCATGCCGACGATTTCATCAACATCGTTTTGGAATGAAACGGCGTCCTGCTGGAAATTCCAGGATACGGAGTTCGCGCCCCATGTCTGGAAGATATTGAAAGAAAATGGAGTGACATTCATGCGGACATCAAGGCCGTTTGCCTGGAACTCGTTGAACATTTGTGCGGAGGCGTCGCGAAGGGCCGTGGCCGCGGGGATCATGCTGGCCGTGGCGTCGAGAACCCAGATCACATCGAGCTTGCTGGGGGCGTAGAGCAGACGGGCTGTGCCGCCGACTTTGGGCGAGGCGTAGGCCGCCTGGTTGATCTGCTCCATGAGTATAGCCACTTCCTGCTGCATGGCCTGGCGGTCCCGTGTGGTGAGGGTTGCCTCGTTGGCGCTGCGCACGGCCAGGTCGCGGATGCGAAGCGCCATTTCCTGATCTTCGGCCAGAAGCGCATCGCGCATGTTGTAAACATGGATGCCTTCCTCGACATTGTGGATGGCGGTGTTCGTGCCGCGCACCTGGGCCTGCGTGTTGCGGGCGATGCCAAGGCCCGAGGGGTCGTCGCCCCCCCGGTTGATTTTCAGTCCCGTGGACAGGCGTTCGAGGTGGCGGCCCACCTCGCCGCGAATGCGCAACGCCTGCGTGTTCGCCATCATGGCTGATAAATTGGTATTGATAACCAAGCCGCATTCCTCCTTTCGAGAGGTGAGAATGGGCCGGCCCCGGAGCAAAGGCCGGGTTGTCGAATCCGCGCGCCGTCCGTGCCGCGCGAATATGGGATATGGAACCCCGCCGCCGGGGCGGGGAATGTGGAATGCCGTCCGGCGCCGCCGCGTGCGGCTGCGCGCAAACCTGCCTCGCGGACCGGGGCCAAGCCCGGCATGCGCCGCGCCGCCCCGCGCCTGTTCATGATTCTGTTTCAGACGAGCCTTATAAATGCAAAAAGGCTACGCGCCGGAGCGGGCAGCCTTTTTGGCACGGTGGGATTTTTCCGTGTGCGCAACCCTGTGGCCAGTGCGCGGAATCATCCTCAACATCCTCCCTGATGGCGGGGCTGGACATCCGTGTCCAAGATTCAGTTCCGTGGTGCGTGTCTGAATCCCACCGAATTGGGTGTTGCAATAAACCTATCGGCCCGTTTGAGGGATTACTTTAGGTGATATGGAAAAAATAATTTATGATTGCGTTTTTTGCTTGATCTCAAGAGCCATGCCAGCGCCGTTCGTCAAACCGTTGCGCATGGCCGGCATGTCGCATATTAAGACTTTTTGTATGATTTGTCCGCGTTGGGGTCTCCGTGCTTGTTGATCCATGCTTCGAGCGCCCTGCGGCTCATCACGAAATCCTCTTCCGCGTTCTGTTTGACATACTTGAGCAGGACAGGCTCCATGACAGGCCCGATGACCGGGATCTTGACCTCGAACACGCCCAGGAGCACGCGCTTGGTGCGGCCGTCGCCGTTGTCGTAGAATTCCACCTTGTGGCGCGCGTCAATCTGTTTATTGAAGTGGTGCGGGATGATGCGCGCCGTGTAGGTGAGCTGCTCGCGGTCCCACACCGAATCCTCCACAAAGGTGAGCATTTCGGGCTTGACCACTTTCTGCACGATTTTGGGCATCTGGCCGTGTACGCACCACTCGTTTTTGATGAATTTTTTATTGCCTTCGTCTCGTTCCTCCAGGGGCGTGATGCTGGCTGCGTTGGGAAGGTCCAGGAGATCATAGATCGGCTCGTCGTTGTCCATGAGCAGCTTGACCACGGTGTCTATATGGAAATCGTAGTAATGCGTGATTTTGTATTTCTGCATGGCGCGCTCCTTCACAAGGTGTCTGAAAAGGCGAATTCTCCGCGTTTGAATCAGTATCCGCAAAATGCGGGCAAACCGTACCGGAAAAACCCGTTATACTTTTGGCATGTTTGAATTCGAGACCCAGGGCGATAATCCGCTGGAGGAGGCCATGCCGTGGCCGGGCTGACGCTGCGGAAATTGCCGAGGCGCGGGCAGCGGCGCGTGGATGTGCCGGCGCTGCTGTGGCGCATGCGCTGGTTCGGCGCGGCCGTGGCTGTTGCCGGACTTGTTTTCTACGGAATCCTGTGGGTTCTTTTTGCGCGCGCCGGGGCGCATGCGGGCGAATATCTGGAGCAGGCGCTTGGCGCGCCCGTTCGTGTGGAGAGCGTGCGCGTGGCGCGAGGGTTCCGCGTGGATTTGTCCGGCGTCACGGTGTACGAGCCTGAAGGCAAGCTCGCGGCCAGCTCTGAACTCATGACCGCGCGCCGGGTGAGTTTGTGGCCGGATTGGACCTGGCTGGCGCTTGGGCGGTTTCGCGCGCGGCGGGTTGCGGTGTGGTCTCCGCGGCTGATGGTGCGGCGCGCGCCCGGCGGCGGCACGGGCGTGGATCCGTGGGTCCGGCGCGCGGCGCAGCCGCGCAAGGGCGCTGCCCGCGCGTTTCCGGCGCTGCTGGAAATTCACGGCGGCGGCGCGCTGGTGCAGCTTTCGCGGGCGCCGGGCGCGGCGTTTCTTGTAATCGAGGGCGTCAATGGCCGCGCCGGGCGCGCCCCCCGGGGCGCCGTGGCCTTGGATTTCAAGGCCGCGGTGTTCGGCTCCGAATTCACGCTGCGCGGGCTTGTGCGTCCGGACTCCCCCGCGGACCTGTTCGCCCTGGAAGCGCAAGCGCCTTTTTTTGCATTTTCAGAACTGGCGGACCTTGTTGCCCGTTCATGGCCCGAGGCTGCGGGCGGCGCGCCGGAATTCACCCTGGGCACGGGGCGGCTCGATGCGCGCATCTCCGGCGCGCCCGGTTCGCTCCGCGTGACCGGCGCGGCGGCTCTGCGCGATTTCGACGCGGATTTTCATTATGAAAAACGGTCCCTGCGGCTTTCGCGCATCAAAGCGGGCGCGGGCGCGCAAAAGGTCTCCGGGAGCGCAACGCTGGATCTGTCGGATGCGTCGCTGCCGTTCTCGTTGCATCTGGATTTCCGGGGCCTGGATTTGGCGGAGCTGATGACTGCGTCTACGGGGTTCCAGTATGCGCCCCGGGGCGAGGCGCGGGGCGAGCTGCGCGTGATCGGCGCGCTTGGCGCGGGGGCCGCGCCCGAGGTGGGGGGCCGCATCGCGGTGCGGGACGGAGCGTTGCGCATTCCCATGCTGCGCGCCGGGCCGGGGCCGTCTCCGTTCGGAAACACCGCCTCCATTCCCTTTCATTCCTTGTCCGCGGATTTCACGGCCGCGAGCCAGAGCTTGGTCTTGGAGAATCTGCGCATGTCCGGACCAGGGTATTCCATGAACGGCCGCGCGGATCTGGGCGGCGCGCCCGCGGACCTGTCCGGGTTCCAGGCGCCGTTCGCATACAGCGCGGATCTGCAGGTTTCGGCGCAGGATCTATCCCAGGCCCTGGGCAGCGTGCCCGCATGGAGCGGCCTGGCGTCCGGCGCGCTCAAAGGCCGGCTCCAGCTTCGGGGAGACCTTGGGCGAGAAGGTTCGGCCGCAGGCACGGCGCATTTCACAATCACGCGCGGCGCATTGCACAACCCATACGCTGTTCCGGGCGCATGGGGCGGCGCGGAGGATTTTGCGTTTGACCGGATTTCGTGCGGCATCCTCTTGGATAACAGGACGCTCGATTTCAGCGGAACCCTTGCGGATCGCGGGTTGACCATGTCTTGGGACGGCCGTACGGACGCGCGGGACGGGAGTCTGCGCATCACGGGCCGCGCCCAGGCGGACGCGCGCGCCGCGGCGCGGTTTCAGGGTCTGGCGCCTTTCGTGCGCCCGGACCCGCCCGGCATGCGCGCCACTTACTCCGCGGCCGTGCGCGTGACCGGCTCTTTGCAAGCGCCGGTGACAGCCTGGACGCGGCTCCGCATCGTGCGCCGCCCGGCACCTGCCCCGCGGATTTCAACGGCTCCGTAATGGCGGGATTGACGAATCTCATATATAACTAATGATGATCATGAAACCGGTTTGCCGCACAAACAGAGTGCGCGTGGGGTTGTTGAAAAACTCAACAAGCTTCACGAAAGGCGCGAACGCCGCAAAAAATAGGGACTGGGAACGCGGCGGTTTTCCGCGTGCCTGCACCTGTTTTTTACGGTCGCCGGGTTTTTTCAACAGCTCCCGCGTCCCCGTTCACATCATCGTGGCGGTATTTGCGTGCCTGATCGTTGCGAGTGCGGCTGCGCGCGCCCAGGCGGCCGCGGCCACGGCCACGATCTGGGCCACGGGCGTGGAATATATTGAGGTTCAGGCGCATATCGTGAATGTGGCGGGCGGCGCTGTGTATGTTGACGCCGGTGGGGACAACGGGATCGTTCCGGGCATGGAGATGACCTATTACGAAACCGTGGATATCACGGGCCTCGACGGCAATCGTCTGGGGCAGGATTATGCGCCCGCGGGCGTCTTGCGCATCGAGCGCGTTGACGAGGCCATGAGCGTGGGCAAGGTTGAAGATTCCCGGCTGGAGCCTGTGCGCGGCATGATCGTGAAATATCTTGCGCCCAAATCCTCGGCCGCGCCGCCAGCCGCGGAGAAAACGCATTGCCCGGACAGCATGCAGTTCGTGGCGTCCGGAACCTTCGTGTATTCGCCCGGAGCGCTGTCCCGGGATTCTTTCGTGGACGCGCAGGAGTTCAAGAGCGAGACCGGGTCGTTCTGCATGGACATTGAGCCGCAGAAAGGCAACAAGAGCTGGCGCGAGGCGCGGGATTTCTGCGGAGCGCAGGGCAAGCGGCTGTGCGGCCGCGAAGAGATGCGAAAAGCGTGCGTGCAGAACTCTCGCCGGCCCGCGTGCCCGCCCGAACAGGCCAAAGCCGGGTCCTGCCCGCGCGGCAATGCGGTCATGGGGTTCGACAGCGCTCTGGAGTGGTGCGGCTCTTGGGTGGAGGACGACCCGGCCACAGGCGCGCCCGTAGCCAAAACCGGTTCCTGTTCATGCACCGGCATGCGGCCCGCGTGCGCGGTCTGCTATTATCCCGAGTGCCGCGGCATTTCCAAAAAATTCCGGTGCTGTTCAAATCCGGAGTGACACGCGTTCCGCGCGGCCGGATATCTATCGAAACCAACATAAAGAGCAAATCAATGGAACACGGAGGCTTCGCGCATGTGGATTGATTCCGCGCAACTGAACATGGAGGTCATGGGCGAAGGCGCAGCCGTGCTCATGGCGCATGGCGCTGGTGGCGAAGCGGGCCTTTGGCGCGAATTGGCGGCGCGCCTTGCGCCGCATGCGCGCGCCGCTGCGCTGGATTTGTCCGGGCATGGAAAGTCGCCGCGCCGAGCGCATGCGCACACGCTCGACACCTATGTTCGGGACATTCTGGCCGCGGTTGACGCGCTGGGCGGTCCGGTTGTGCTGGCCGGGCACTCCATGGGCGGCGCGCTGGCCATGTGCATTGCGCTGGAGCATCCGGATGCGGTGCGCGGGCTGGTTCTGGCCGCCACGGGCGCCCGCCTGCGCGTTCTTCCCGCGCTCATTCAGCAGTTCGAATCCCCGGACCCCGCCGCGGCGGTTTCCATGATGTCCGGCGCAGCCTTTGCGCCCGGCGCTCCGCCCGCTCTGGTTCAGGAATACGCGGAAAGCCTCATGCGCGCGGATCCCGGGGTGGTTGTGCAGGATTTCCGCATCTGCGATTCTTTTGACATCATGCCGCGCCTCGGACAGATCCGCGTGCCGTGCTTGATTTTGTGCGGGGACAAGGATAATCTCACGCCGTTCAAGTACTCGGCCTATCTGCATGAAAACATCCCCGGATCGGAACTGGCGCAGTTGCCCGGCTGCGGGCACATGCTCATGCTCGAGGCGCCTTGCGAATGCGCGGACCGCATTCTTGGATTTGTCCGTTCACTTGGATGACGCAATTTCGCTGAAAATATAAAAGCCGCGCAATGCGCGGCTTTTTTTGTGTTCGAGAATATTGGCGCGGCAGAAGGTCACGCCCCGGTCTTGATCTTCTTTCTGGTTTTGGCCTTGGCTTTTTTAACGCGCGGGGTTGAGCCGGGCCGCGGCAGCAAATAGTTCTTCTCCCAGGTGTCGGGGTACTCTTTTTCCTGCCCGCACTTTTTGCACTTGAACACGGTGGTGTTGACGCGCTGGGTGCGCGGTTTGCCGCGCTTGTTCAGGCTGATGGCCTGCACTTCCCATACGCCCTTGTCGCCCGTGGCCACAAATTCGTGCGTGCAATCCTTGCTCGGTGTGGTTTTCTTTGCCATCTCTTATCCCTTCCCGTTTATGAAAAGTCCTTGCGGACATGAGGCTCCCGTAACTATTAGAACAGTTGAGACCTCCGGTTGTTCCAGAGTTTTCAAAATCCGTGAAAACCTGATTCATGCGTCCCATGTGCTCATGGCGCCGGATTATGATCCGGAATTCAGGCTGATATCCCTATTTTTCGCTGCTTTTCTCTCCCTTTTCCTGCGTTTCTGGTTCGGCCTGTTTGTTTTTCGATGTCTGCTTTTCCATCAATTCAGACTTGAGCTCCCGGATTGCGGCCTCGAGTTTTTGCTGGCAGGCCGGTTCGAACGCATTGGGCCGGGCATCCGCGGCCTGCACCGTGCGGGCCACGCGCATCACGCACTGGGCCTGGTCCGGACAATGCTCGAGTCCGAAGGTGTGCCCGAGTTCGTGAAGGGCTTCTCCGTAGAGCCGTTGCGTCTGCCGCTTTTTCTCGCCGCTCAACAGCCGGAACTGCGAGATCACCGCGCCCCGGCCGTCCGGGTGGGCCAGTCCGAAAACAAACCCCATCTGGCCAATATACAGGTCCTCGGGAAAAAATACAAGAAATCTTGCGGAATTTTCAGGGACCCAAGCTGTGGCCGCCTCCAGCACACGCAGAGCCTGATACTGGTTCCGCTCCGGGTCTTTCCACTCGGGATCAACAGCGGGCCTTGCGTCCAGAACCACGACCGGGAACCCGAACTCCCGCTCCAGACCGGGGATTATCCCCAAAACCGGCTCTTCTTCCACCCCTTCAAAAATCAGAATGTGGATGGCGAACGGGAAATCCGGCCTGGATACATCAGTTTTTTCCTGATCCTGTGCCGCCAGAGCAACCGAACGCAAAGACAAAAAAGCCATAATAACATAAAAAATCAGCAAAGCGCGGAGCTGCATGGAAACCAATGTTCTGTGCTCGGATTTCCTTGTAACGGGCCTCGCCCCCTCTGCTTTATTATAACTTATTTATTATAAATTGAACAAGTGCGGTTTTCCTTACAGGGATAAGGCGATTGCTAAACGGGCATTGGGGGCTGTTGAAAAACCCAATAAGCTGCGCCAAAAGCGCGAACGCAGTAAAAAACAGGGACTGGGAACGCGGCGGTTTTCCGCGTGCCTGTACCTGCTTTTTACGGCCGCCGGGCTTTTTCAACACACCCACTGCTGTATTTTTCTGAACTTTCCGGCGCGCCGTACTGTTGATTTGATAAGATAAAAGCGCAACCGCTGACAGTTATAAGTGCCATGCGCACCGGACCGGGGAGGGAAGCCGCCATGAAATACCGTATCGAACATGACACCATGGGCAGCATGCAGGTGCCGGAGAATGCCTATTATGCGGCACAGACGCAGCGCGCCGTGGAGAACTTCCCGGTGAGCGGCCTGCGCCTGCAGCCCGAATTCGTAAGCGCCCAGGCAATCATCAAGCGGGCCGCGGCAAAGGTCAACGCCGATGCGGGCCTTCTGGACCGGGCCGTTTCTCAAGCGATCATGCGTGCCGCGGACGAAATCATCGCCGGGCAGTTTGCGGACCAGTTTGTGGTGGATGTGTTTCAGGCGGGCGCGGGCACCTCGCAGAACATGAATGTGAACGAAGTGCTGGCTGCGCGCGCCGCGGAAATCATGGGCGCGGCGCGCGGCGCAGTGCATCCCAATGACCACGCCAACATGAGCCAGTCCACCAACGACACCATTCACGCCGCCATTCACATCGCGGGACTTGCGGCCGTCCACTCCAAGCTTTTACCGGCTCTCGATGAACTTCATGCGGCCCTCGCGCGCAAAGCCGGGGAATTTGACGATGTGGTGAAGATCGGGCGCACGCACCTGCAGGACGCCACGCCCATCCGGATGGGGCAATTATTCAGCGGCTATGCCGCGCAGATCGCCCGTGCGCGCCGCCGCGTGGAGAGCGCGTCCGAGGCGTTGCGGGAACTTGCCGTGGGCGGCACGGCCGTGGGAACCGGGCTGAACACGCCCCCCGGATTCCGGCAGAGCATGTGTACGGAAATCAGCGCTCTGACAGGGCTTGAGTTTCGCATTCCAGAAAATCCTTTTGAGGCCCAGCACTGTTTTGATGCGGTTGTCGAGGTCTGCGGCGCGCTGCGCGTGCTTGTTACGGCATTACGAAAAATTGCCGATGATTTCCGGCTTCTGGGCAGCGGCCCGCGCACCGGGCTTGGCGAACTGAAACTCCCGCCCGTGCAGCCCGGTTCATCCATCATGCCCGGCAAGGTCAACCCGGTCATGGCCGAAATGCTGAACATGGCCTGTTTCCACGCTCTGGGGCTGGATGCCGCGATTGTGGCCGCGGCCCAGGCCGGACAGATGGAACTGAATGTCATGATGCCCGTAATCGCCTATGACTTCCTGCAGGAAATCCAGATTCTGGCTGGCGCCGTGCGCGCATTTTCGAACCGGTGCGTCAATGGCCTCGAAGCGGATCGCGAGGTTTGCCAGCGGCATGCGGAAATGAGCAACGCCCTGGCCACGGCGCTGGCCCCGGAAATCGGGTATGCGCGCGCCGCGGACATTGCAAAAAAGGCGCTGGACATGAACATGACCGTCCGCGAAGCCGCAAGAAGCGAAAACCTTATGAGCGATGAAAAGCTCGACAGCCTCCTGAATATCAAACGCATGACCGAGGATCCGTCTTTTTAAATTTCTCAAGCCAGCCTCGTTTCGTTATTGATTCCGCAGTTAACCGCAAAACAAAGGGCGGGGCTTGCTGGCCCCGCCCTGGAAATGCTTGTATGCGGCGCGCGGATCAGCGCGCGGATGTGAAAGATTAGAAATCCGCGCCCAGAAGATCCTTGCATATCACCTGGCGCATGATTTCTGTAGTGCCGTTGCCGATTTCGAAGAAGCGGGCGTCGCGGTACAGGCGCTCGGCGGGCGCGTCCGCGGTGTAGCCTTTGCCGCCGAAAATCTGGAGGCATTTGTGGGCCGCTTCCACGACTTTCTGCGAGGCGAGCAGTTTGGCGCTGGCGATGAGGTGTGAGCAGTTTTCGCCCTGCTGTTTTCTCCAGCAGGCCTGGTTGGCGAGAAGGCGCGGCACATCCGCGGCGATATAGATGTCCGCGGCCTTGAACGCCACTTCCTGGAAAACGCCGATGGGTTTGCCGAAGGCCATGCGGGTCTCGGCGTGATCTTTGGCGGCCATGAAGCATGCGGTGGAAACGCCCACGGCCAGGGCGGCCATCTGCAGGCGGCCATAGTCGAGCAGATCCATGGCGATGTCCCAGCCCGCGCCTTCGGCGCCCAGCAGGTTTGAGGCGGGAACGGCGCACCCGGACAGGTCAATGTTCGCGGCGGGCGCGGCGCGCAGGCCCAGGGTCTTGGCCTGTTCGCCGACGGAGTAGCCGCTGCCTTTTTCCACGGCGAATGCGGACAGGGCGGGCTGTGCGTCCGCGCCGTCTCCGGTTTTGGCGATTACGATGATGACATCCGCGGCTGCGGCGTTCCAGCACAGGCCCTTGACGCCGTCGAGTTTCCAGGAATCGCCGTCCTTGACCGCGGTGGCGGCCATAGCGTTGATGTCCGAACCAGCGCCGGGTTCAGCCAAAGCAAAAGCGCCCAGCTTCTCGCCGGCGGCGAGCGCGGGCAGCAGGGATTTCTTGAGGGAATCGGATCCGTATTTCAGGATGGCGGTGTTGCAGAGCCAGGCCGAGGTGGAAGCGGCCATGGCCGTGCCGGGGCAGGCCGCGGCCAGTGTTTCGGTGAGCGCGAAAAGTGTCACAAGCTCTTCGCCCTTGCCGCCGAATTCCGCGGGAACGGCGGTTGCGAAATAGCCTGCCTGGGCGATTTTCTTGAGGTTGTCAATCTGCAACGATGCGGCGGCGTCCGCGGCGGCGGCGCACGGGGCGATGTCCGCGGCGCACATCTTGCCGAACGCGGTCTGGAGTTCTTTCTGGTCTTTGTTGAGCGCGAAGTCCATTATTTATTGCCCCCTTTCTTCTTGGTGTTGAGGAGCATTTTGCTGATGATCATGCGCTGGACCTCGGAAGTGCCCGCGCCGATGGTGCCGAGCTTGGCGTCGCGGTAGCCGCGCTCCACATCGTATTCCTTCATGTAGCCGTAGCCGCCGTGCACCTGCACGGCCAGGTCCGCGGCGCGAAGGCCCACTTCGGAGATGAACAGCTTGGCGATGGACGCCTCGAGCATGGCGGGCAGATTCTGCTCCTTGAGCCAGCCCACGCGGTACAGCGCCATTTTCGCGGCCTCCACGCTGACTTTCATTTCGGACAGCATGTTCTGCACGGCCTGGAACTTGCCGATGGGCTTTCCGAACTGCTTGCGCTCTTTGGCGTACTGCACGGTTTTGTCGAGGCCAAACTCGATGCCGCCCACGCCCGCGGCCAGCAGGCACGAGCGTTCCCATTCGAGCGTGGTCTTGCCCACGGTGATGAACCCGAAGCCTTCCTGCCCGAGGAGGTTTTCGGCAGGCACTTCGCAGTCCTCGAAAATCAGCTCGCAGGTCGTGCTGGAGCGGTTGCCGAGTTTGTCGAGATCCTCGCCCACGGAGAAGCCGGGGAACCCTTTTTCAACGATGAACGCGGAGATGCCGAAGTGGCCCGCGGCTTTGTTGGTCACGGCGATGACCACGAACACATGCCCGATGGGGCCGTTGGTGATGAACATTTTGGAGCCGTTGAGGATGTATTTGTCGCCCTTTTTCACGGCAGTGGTTTTGGCGCCCGCGGCGTCGGAGCCGGCCTCCGGCTCGGTGAGGCCGAAGCCGCCGATGAGTTCGCCGGAGGCGATGCCGGGCAGGTATTTTTTCTTCTGCTCCTCGGTGCCGACCTGCCAGATGGGCACGCCGCACAGGATGGTGTGCGCGCCCCAGGCCAGGCAGGTGCCGGCATCGCAGCCGCCGCGCGCCAGCGCTTCCATGGCCAGCAGCGTGGTCATCACGCCCGCGTCGTGTCCCCCGTATTCCTCGGGGAAGGGCAGGGCCATGATCCCGTACTCGCCCATTTTCTTCCAGGCCTCGAAGCTGAATTCGCCCTTGCGTTCAGCTTCCTTGGTGAGTTCGTACAATTCGTTTTTGGCGAACTTGTACACGGCGTCGCGAAACGCCTTTTGTTCTTCGGTGATGGTGAAGTCCAATGGGTGGCCTCCTTTCGGGTAAAGGCAGCGTTTATTTTAAAAAATTTTCCACGAAGGGCGCGAAGGATCGCGAAAAGGGTGCGCCTTTGGCGCGCGCCGCTTAAGGCGGCGGAGATTCGCGGTTCTTCGCGTTCAAGAGCTTTCTTCTCCGGTTCTTTTACTCCGCTACTCCGCGGTCCAGCGGGGGTCTTCGACGAGCTTGCGTTTTTGAATTTTGCCGGTGGCGGTTTTTGGCATGTCCTCGATGAAGGCCACGGATTTGGGGCATTTGTATTTGGCCAGGCGCTCGAAGCAGTAGTCCATGATTTCCTTTTCGGTTGCTGACATGCCGGGCTTGCACACGATCACGGCTTTGACTTCCTCGCCGTAGAAGTCGTCGCGCACGCCGATGACCGCGGCCTCGGCCACGGCCGGGTGCGTGTAGATGACCTCCTCGATTTCCTTGGGATAAATGTTCTCGCCGCCGCGGATGATCATCTCCTTGATGCGGCCGGAGATGAAGAAATAGCCGTCCTCGTCCACGAAGCCCATGTCCCCGGTGTGGAGCCAGCCGTCCTTGATGGCGGCCTCGGTGGCGCCGGGGTTGTTGTAGTAGCCCTCCATGACATTCGGGCCTTTGATGCAGATTTCTCCGTGCTGGCCCTGCGGCAGTTCGTTGTTGTCGTGGTCCATGATCTTCATTTCCTGCTCGGGGTGGATGGGCACGCCGATGGAGCCGACTTTTCGCGTGCCGTCGAGAGGGTTGATGCTCGAGGCGCAGGTGCCTTCGCTCAAGCCGTAGCCTTCGAGGATTTTGGCGTTGAATTTCTCCTCGAATTTCTTGAAGACCTCCACAGGCATGGGGGCCGCGCCGCAGATGCAGAAGCGCAGGCTGGCCAGGTCGTAGTTTTCGGTTCCGGGCGTGTTCAGCAGCATGGCGTAGATGGTGGGCACGCCGCTGAAGGCCGTGGGCTTGAATTTGTCCACGGTCTGGAAGAATTTGGAAGCGCTGAACTGCGGCGCCAGAACCATGGACGCGCCCGCGCACAAAGGAGCCAGGACCGTGACCACCTGGCCGTTCACATGGAACAGGGGCAGGATGCACATGAAGCGGTCTTCGGCGGTCATTTCTGCGGCGCGCGCCACGGCGCGGGCGTCCCAGATGTAATTGGCCTGGGAGAG
>Ga0101944_10005489_pt1 | contig 14366 bp, 9 predicted proteins | sample DewCreD2012metaG_FD_75245 | JGI IMG/M metagenome (GOLD analysis project Ga0101944, IMG submission 75245) | Hot spring sediment bacterial and archeal communities from British Columbia, Canada, to study Microbial Dark Matter (Phase II) - Dewar... ... | reverse complement strand
ACCAGCTGAGGCAGCGAAGCTGGAGACTGGCTCTGCGCCAGCAAAACGGCAGGAAGGAGAGAAGCAATCAGCAAAACGGTTCTGGATCTCTTCATCGGCCGGACCCCACAGCCAGCTTATGCGAGCACGCCCTGCGGCGGCAACCGCGGCGGCGTCCGGCTGCCCGGCAGCCCCGGCCCAGACTCCCTGCCCGGCGAAACTGCCAATTGTCTTCCCCCGCCGGTTTCGGGATGATGAAAGGGAAAGGAGGCGGGCCGTGTTCTTCTCACTCACAGAACTGGAGCACCACCCGATCCTGTTCGACGTTCTCTACGATCCGGGGGAAATCGTCTTTCCCGAAGACCTGCGCCAGATCGGAGCGCTGGCAGCGCGCGGGCGCACCGAGCTGCTCCGCAACACTCTCGGAGAAATCCGCATCCGCGGCCACATCAAGGCCCGGATGGAAGGCGCCTGCGACCGCTGTCTCGAGCCCGCCGTGGTGGAGATCGACTCCGACTTCGATCTGTTCTACCGGCCCGTCCTGCAGACATCGAACCACGCCGAGATCCACCTCGAAGAGGGCGAAATCGATCTCGCCTTCTACGAAGGCGACGGCGTGGAGCTGGCCGAGGCGCTCCGCGAGCAGATCCTGCTCAGCCTCCCCATGCAGCTCTTCTGCCGCCCGGACTGCAAGGGCCTTTGCCCGTACTGCGGCGCCAACCGGAACCTCGGCGACTGCGGCTGCCGCTCGCCGTTCCGCGACCCGCGCTGGGCTTCGCTCAAAGACCTCGGATGACTGCCGGACCGCCCGGGCTCCCGTGCGGCTCCGTCCCGGCACTGCTGTGCCTCGCCAGTCCAGTCTTTTCACGCCTGGCTGTCCTCATCCTTCACGGAGGCTGACCGCTTCGCGCGCCTCCATCCCGTACCGGAGCCCTGTTCCTGCTGGATCATTCGCCCGATACTGTCTCCATGGGCCTCACCACGGCGAATCTCCACGTTTACGCACCGGGCCTGCCGGCGGAATCGGCCGCCGCATCCCTCCGCAGGATCGTCTGCGATGGCGGCGGCTGGATTGAGGATGCAGCGTCGGAGGAGCGGGTGATCGCCGTGCTGGCAGGCGAGCCGTGTCCGTGGCTCTCCGTGTATGACACAGGGCTGGCAGAGCCGGACTCCGCGGCCGCGGAACTCTCCCGTGCGCTGAACCGACCGGTCGTTGCGGCCGTGGTCGAAGACAGCGACCGCTATTCCATCACCCTGTTCGTTTCGGGCAGGCGCGTGGACCGCATCGCAGCGGGCGTCCTGCGGCGGAGAGGTTCGGGCCACCCGGAAAAATGGGTCTCGGCGCTGCCCCATGTTTCAGCGCAGGAACTGGCCGGAGGGATGGAGGGCGGCGGGACGTTCGCCGAAGAAGCCCTGCGGCGCGCCGCTGCCGCCCTGGCCCTGCCATATGAGCGCACGGTTGCTGTGGCGGAAGAGGCCGTGCGCGCGCCGTCCGCCTCTGTCCGTCTCTGCTTCCGCCGCGCCGCGGCGGTCTCTGAGCCTGCCGGACCGCCCGCACTTGTGTGCGGCTCCGTTCAGGCACTGCCGGGCATCGCGGGTCAGGCGATTCCCCGGCTGATTGTTCCGGTGGCGAACCGCGGTCCCGAGGGCCGAGACGTCCGCATCCGCCTCAGCGGGCCAGCGCTGGACCAGAAGCTGATCGCACCGGAAGCGATCCACGCCTTCCGGATCGTCCGGAACCCTGATGGCCTTCCCGGTGGCCCGCATTGGAACTCTCCGCTCGCATCCGTGGCGCAGGGCTTCGAAGCTGAGCTGCCGGACGTAGTGCTGCCTCATCAGCCGGATCCGCTCACGCTGGGCAGTCAACTAAGAACAAGGAAAGCGATGGATGATTTCCTCAGCCGATTTGTTCACTTCACGATTCTGGGGCAGGCCCTTCAGGCGGGGGAGGCGCCCCTGAACATGCGGATCGAGTGGCTCGGCGCTTCGGCCAACCCGCTGGAAGTTCAGCTCCCTGTCCGCATCCTTCCCGCTGGCTGACACTGGACACCCGCATCGTGGCTGCTGCGTGTTTGCCGGAAACTCCGGCCAGAGAAAACGCGTCTTACTGGCGGATTTGGCGCCGAATTCCCGGCAAATCGGGATTGTTTTCCCGGGCCTGCCGCGTACAATCCGGCCATGAGACCTTCGCTGCCCATCCTGCTGTTCGCCGCGCTGGCGGGAGGCTGGCTTTTGCGGGTCAGCCGGGAGCCGCCGCCGCCCACCCGCAGCCGCCCGCAGCCGGAGGCGCGGCCGGAGCAGCCTCCCCTGCCCTTCCGCGACGCCCTGCTCGAAGAGGCGAAGACGCTCCGGGCGGAGCTGGCAGAGCGGATCCGGCAGGAGTTGCAGGCGGGCGCGCGCGACCCGCAGCGGCGCGCCGTGCGGATGGCGTGGCTGTGGCATCAGCGCGGACCTGAATCCGTTGTCGAGCGGACAGATCACCTGCTCTGGTTCATCCGGAACGAGCCGGTGTCGGAGTTTCTGGACTGGCCGCCCGCGTGGTTCGGCGCGGGGGAACTCGGCCCTGCCCGCATGGAAGAGATCCTGACGGCATGGAAGGATGCCGTTCGCACGCATCCTGATGATCCGCGCGTGGCCTGGCTGGCCGCGAAATGGTTCCAGCGGCATGATGAGCGCCACGCTCTGGAGTTTTTGAAGGCGTCGATCCGCGCGCAACCGGATTTCGCGCCGGCAGCCGATGCGCTGGCGGAATGGTGCGTACGCCAGATCGCATTGCAGGGTGCGAGTGAGCAAGAGGCGCGGCGGCTGCTGGCGACAACAATGAACCCGGAGATCCAGAAGCGCGCTGCTCGCCGGTTTCATCGGCTTGCAGAATCTGAGGAGAACGATCCAGCCCGGCGGAAGGCCTGGCGGAAGGAAGCCCGTCAATGCTTCTCGAGGGCGCGCGAGATTCAGCCATCTCTCCGGGAGGACGATGTTTTCGGCGCCGCAGGCGGGGCTCTGGAAACACCTGATCGGGCGCCGTATTCCTCTCCCGGACTCCACGCGATCCTGAACGCGGGACGGCGTCATCTGAAGCGGCTTCCCGTGGATGCCTTCCCCGATCTGCCGCCCGCCGTCGCCGCCACGCTCCGGCAGATGGGATGCACCATTCCGCAGGCTGACGAATCGCCTGCCTTGCCGAGCCCGAACAATGTCATCCGCGGACGTTTCTACGATGCGGAACGCGAAAGCTGGGCCGTGTTGTGCTCCGTGCAGGACACCGTCAGGCTGCTCGTCTTCCGGGACGCGGCGGATACGAAGCCCGAGACACTGCAAGGAGGCCTCGAGAGCGACTGGATGCAGACGACAGGGCCGGACTCAGCCGGCTTTTCGTGGGCGATCACGGTGGCTGATGAGGCGAAGATCCGCTGGTACCACAGCCAATACGGCGGCGCGCCGCTGCCGCCGCTGGATCATGATGGCATCGACTCCCATTTCCTTGAAAAAGCCTCCGTGGTTCTGTATCACCACCGGGGAAAGTGGCTGCGGTTGCAGGGGGCGGACTGAAAGGGCTGGCTGAGGCGGGGCCCATCGTGGCCTGCGCCTGCCAGGGCTGCTTTTTCCGCAGGCCGCCTGACCGCTGCAGGCGCTGCACTCCTGCCGGTGCGGGCGAGATTCCTCCCGGACGCTGCCCGGGCGCTATACTCGAAACAGGCCGGCCGGGAGCCGGCTCTTTCTGTCATACGCCCCATGCCCGATCTGAGCCTGCTCTGGCTGCGCGCCGCCGCCCTGCTCTACACGGTGGCGTTCTTTCACCCTGTGCTGATGCTGCTGCGCCGGATGGACCGGCCCGCAGGAATTTCCGCGGCGGCCTTCCGCACGGCTGCGGTGCTGCACTTCGTCGCGGTGGTCGAACACAGCGCTGCGCTGGGTCAGCTCGCTGCCAACAATTTTTTCGAAACCGCATCGCTCTGCGCGCTGATTCTGGCGTGGGCTTATCTTTTCATTGACTGGCGCTACCATTTCGACGGACTCTGCGTGTTCTTTTTCCCGCTGGTCACGGTGCTGGCGTGGATCGGGGCGGCGGGCGTTTCTCCTTCCGCCTGGGAGCAGCAGAACCTGCGGGGCGCGCTGCTGGCGGCGCATATTTTTCTCGTGCTGCTGGGCATCAGCGGACTGCTGGTCTCGGCGACGGGGGCGGTCTTTTACCTGATGCAGGAGCGGCGGCTGAAGCGCCGGCACGAGCCGGCGGGATGGCTGGCGAGGCTGGCGCCCGCAAAGCTGCCGCCGCTGGAAACGCTCGATGGTCTGATCACGCGGGCGATGAATTTCGGCTTCATTGCGCTGACGCTTTCCGTGGCGGTGGCGACCGTCTGGGCGTCGACGGAATTCGGCACGCGGTGGATCGGCAAGCCGGCGATTCTGATTTCGCTGGCGACGTGGGCTTTCTATCTGCTGATGGTCGTGCTGCGCACGTGGGCGGGCTGGCGCGGACGGCGCGCGGCCATGCTGTCGCTGGCGGTGCTGGGCTTCGCGGCGCTGAGCTGGGCCGCGCACATCAGCCTGCGGCCGCTGCTGGAACACTGAGCCGACGCCATGCTGAATCTTCTGCTCACAGGGCTCAACCACAGGACGGCGCCGGTGGAAGTGCGCGAGCGGCTGGCGGTGAACGCCGAGCAGCTCCCGGCGGCGCTGGACGCCCTGCGCGCGTGTCCGGGCGTGGACGAGGTGATGCTGCTGTCGACCTGCAACCGCGTGGAAGTGCTGGCGCACGGCGGCTCGGACAAGCCGGTGGACGAGCGGCCTCTTGTGGAAGCGCTGGCGTCGATGCGCGGGCTGGACGCGGCGGCGCTGCTGCCGCATTTTTATGTTTACCGGGGCGAGGACGCGCTGCGGCATCTGTTCCGGGTCGCGTCGAGCCTGGACTCGATGGTGCTCGGCGAGCCGCAGATTCTCGGCCAACTCAAGGACGCCTACTCGGCGGCGAAAGAGCGGGGCGCCCTGCAATCGGCTCTCGAGCCGGTGCTGGCGCGCGCGTTCGCCGTCGCCAAGCGGGTGCGCAACGAAACGGCGATCGGGCGCAACGCCGTCAGCGTTTCGTATGCGGCCGTGGATCTGGCGAAACAGATTTTCGGCGATCTGCGCCCGCGCCACGCGCTGCTGATCGGCGCGGGAAAGATGGCAGAGCTTGCCGCCAGGCACCTGAGCCGCGCCGGCTGCGGCCGCATTTACGTCACCAACCGCACGCGGGCGCGCGCCGAGCAGATGGCCGCCCTTGTGGAAGGTGCCGTGATTGATTACGAATCCTTCCAGACGCGGCTGCACGAGATGGACATCGTGCTGGCTTCCTCGGGGGCGACGGACTACATCCTGCGCAAAGAGGACATCCGCACGGTGCTGCGGAAGCGGCAGAACCGGCCCGTGTTCCTGATCGACATCGCCGTTCCGCGAAACATCGATCCGGCGGTGGACGAGCTGGAAAACGCCTATCTCTACGACATCGACGACCTGGGGCGCGAGGTGGAGGCCAACCGGCAGGCGCGGCAGCGCGAGGCGGAAGAGGCCGAACAGATCATTCAGGAAGAGGTGCAGCGCCTGATCGAGCGGTTCCGCACGCGCGAGGTGGCGCCGGTGATCGTCAGCCTGCAGCAGCGGCTCGACGAGCTGGCCCGCGAGGAGATGGAGCGCTGGCGCGGAAAGCTGGGCGTGGACGGCGAACGGGCGGAAGCGCTGGAGGCGTATACGCGATCCCTGCTGAACAAGCTGGCCCACGGACCGATCGTCGAGATCCGCCGCGCCGCCGCGCTGCCCGAGGGCGACCGCATTCTCGCCGTGATCCGGCGCATGTTCCGGCTGGAGGAATCATGAAGCTGCGCATCGGCAGCCGGGGTTCGCAACTGGCGCTGTGGCAGGCGCGGCGGATCGCTGCGCGGCTGGCGGAACTCGGCGTGGAAACCGAGATCGAAATCATCCGCACGACGGGCGACAAAATCACCGATGTTCCGCTGGCGCGCGTGGGTTCCAAGGGTCTGTTCACGAAAGAAATCGAAGAGGCGCTGCTCGAGGGCCGCATTGATCTGGCAGTGCATTCGCTGAAGGACCTTCCCGTGGACCTGCCGGATGGCCTGGCGCTGGCCGCTGTTCCAGAGCGCGAATCGCCTTTCGATGCCGTCGTGGGGAAACGCCTGGATGAACTGCCTGCGGGCGCGCGCGTGGGCACCTCCAGCCTGAGGCGCGCCGCGCAACTGCGCCGGCTGCGGCCGGACCTGAAGATCGAAGACATCCGCGGCAATCTCGACACCCGGCTGCGCAAGCTGGACGAGGGTCAGTACGACGCCATCCTGCTGGCATCCGCTGGACTCAGGCGGCTGGGCTGGGAGGCCCGGATCACCCAGATGCTCGAGCCCGAGATCATGTGTCCTGCCGTGGGCCAGGGCGCGCTGGCCGTCGAGACACGCCGGGCGCCCGATGCGGCCTTCGAGATCTGCGCGAAGCTGGATGACGCCGCCGCGCGCGCGGCTGTCGAAGCAGAACGCGCGCTGCTCGCCGCGCTGGGAGGCGGCTGCCAGGTGCCGCTGGGAGCGTATGCGGAACTGCGCGAGGGCCGGCTGCAGCTGCGCGCCGTCGTGGCCGACCCGGCGAGCGGCGACGTGTTTTCCTGCCTGGAGGAAGGACCCGCCGATGATCCCCGCGCCGTGGGCCGGCGGGCGGCGGAGGCGCTGCTGGACGGCGGCGCGCGGCGCATCATCGCGTCGGTCAATCCGCACGCCCTGCCGCTGGCAGGCCAGACGGTTGTCGTGACGCGGGCGCGGAAACAGGCGGGGGCTCTCTCCGCGAAGCTGCGCGCGCTGGGGGCGGATGTCATCGAGCTGCCGCTGATCGAGTTCCAGCCCCTGGAGTTCGAGACGCCGGACTGGGACGCCTACGACTGGGCCATTTTCACTTCGGCCAATGGCGTCGAGTTTTTCTTCGAGCGCGTCGAGCCGCGCCCTGGCCCGCGGATCTGCGCGATCGGGCCAGCGACGGCCGCAGCGCTGCGGGAGCGCGGGCTGGAGCCGGATCTGGTGCCGCCGGAGTTCGTGGCCGAGAGCGTGGTGGAAGCGCTTCGGGCGGCGGGCGTCGAAGGCAGGCGCGTGCTCCTGGCGCGCGCCGAAGAAGCGCGCGACGTGATTCCGGCGGAGCTGGCCAAAGCGGGCGCCCTGGTGGACGTTCTGGCCGTGTACCGCACGGTGGCGCCCGAGGGGATCGAACAAAAAGCACGGGAAGTGTTTGAAACAATCCGGCCGCACTGGGTGACCCTGACGAGCTCTTCCACCGTGCGCCACCTCCTGCGGGCGGCGCCGAAAGAGCTTCTGGCCGGCGTCCGCCTGGCTTCGATCGGCCCCGTCACCACGCAGACAGCCCGCGCGGCGGGGCTTGAGATCGCCGTCGAAGCCGGGGAGTACACGGTAGAGGGGCTGGTTCGGGCGATCGCCGACTGGACGAGCGGCCAGATCCGGCAGTAGCGGGGCTTCCCGGGGCTGTTGCAGCGCGGCCGCGCCCGCCCGAAACCGTTCACAGCGGGGGACGGGAAAGAGGGGCTCCCTCGAAAATCGCCTTTGGGTTGTGGGGCCGCGAGGGAACCGCTCACTTTCGGCGGCTGACGCCGCCTTCGTTCGCGGCTCTGAAGCCGCCGCGATTTTCATTGGCGCTGATGTCCCGCAGGGTCATGGAGGCTCCCTTCGGCTGCTGGCGCGGTTTTCTCAAGTGGCGGGGATCCTTTCCCTGCAAATGGCTTGCGGCGGCATCCCGAGCCCTGCGGACATCGCCCGCTCAGCCGGGGGCGGGCTGTAGACCACGCGCTCCCGCAGCCCGGGCAAACACGGTTGGGATGCAGCCCTCGCGCAAGCGCGAGGGGAAGTCCGTTGGGCTTGGCGCGCCGGGGCACGGTTGGGATGCAGCCCTCGCGCAAGCGCGAGGGGAAGCCCGTTGGGCTGGGCGCGAGGGGGCACGGTTGGGATGCAGCCCTCGCGCAAGCGCGAGGGGAAGCCCGTTGGGCTGGGCGCGACGGGACACGGTTGGGATGCAGCCCTCGCGCAGGCGCGAGGGGAAACCCGTTGGGCTGGGCGCGCCCGGGCACGGTTGGGATGCAGCCCTCGCGCAAGCGCGAGGGGAAACCCGTTGGGCTGGGCGCGGCGGGACACGGTTGGGATGCGGCCCTCGCGCAAGCGCGAGGGCAAGCCCGTTGGGCTGGGCGCGGCGGGGCGGTTTTTATCCATGCAGATGGTGCGCAGGGGCTACAGGCGGCTGGAGGGTGGACTGGGTGTCCGGGTGAAGGTCGGGGATTTCGGCGGATTGTGAAGAAAAGTTCAACAACTTTCTTGACAAAACAGAGTTACAGATCTGTTTTCATGATAGAATGACGCTGCAATCGTTGCGTGGTTGCCTTTTGGACACCACAAGGAGATGGATTCATGCGATTACGGAAAGCGGCTGTGTTGGCAATTTCAACACTCATGGTTCTGACTTTGGCGGGAGTTCTGCTGTCAGCGGACAGTCCGCCACCCTTTTCGCCTTGGGACAAGGCGTTTTATGCGGATGAGGCCACGGTCAACTTCGTCCGTCCGGGGTTGGTGTTCACGATCACGAAGGCGGAGATTGCCGCCGACGGAACACTCAACGTCTGGGTCAAGATGACGGATCCGCGCGGAGTGGGGCTGGACCGGATGGGCGTGGAGACGCCGGGACCGGTCAGTGCAAGCTTTCTCGTTGGATACATTCCGGGACCGGGCAAACCGTACGTGAGCTACATCACGCGGACGCGCACGGGCAACGCCGGAACGGTCACACAGGCGACGGGCGAAAACACGGGGACGTGGACGAAGATCGGCAACGGGGAGTACAGGTACACGTTTGCGAACAAGATTCCGGCGGGCTATGACAGGACCGCAACCCACACTGTGGCGATTTACGGCTCGCGGAATCTGACCGAGTTCGACCTGGGCACGAACTACGACGATGCGGTGTATCACTGGGTGCCGGACGGCTCGCCCGTGAAAGTGGTTCGCGACATCGTCAGGACGCAGAGCTGCAACAAGTGCCACTCGGATCTCGGGTTCCACGGGGGATCGCGCAAGAGCATGGAGGTTTGCAATCTCTGCCACACGCCGCAGACCCCGACCCGGAACGAAGGCGTCTCCACCAGCATGCCGGAGATGATTCACAAGATTCACTATGGGGCGAACCTGCCTTCCGTGCGCGCGGGCGGCAAGTACATCGTCGGCGGGCGGGATTATTCCGCAGTCGTGTTCCCCGCCCCGGCAATGGCCTGCAAGTCGTGCCACGAGGACCAGAAAACATCCGGCGCGGCGCAGGCGGATCACTGGATGACCAGACCGAGCCGGGAAGCCTGCGGCGCCTGCCATGACAACGTCAACTTCCAGACCGGGCAGAATCACGCCGGCATTCCGCAGCTGAGCGACAACCTGTGCGGAACGTGCCATCAGCCGAAGGGCGAAATCGACTTCGACATCTCGGTCGCGGGGGCCCACACCGTGCCGATCGAGTCCTCGCTGCTGGACGGCATCCGGTTCAAGATCAACGCGGTGGCGGATGTCGCGCCGGGCAAGAGCCCGACGGTCGATTTCTCGATCACCGACAGGAGGGGCAGGCCGGTCGACATCCGGACGCTGACGAGCCTGCGCATTTACATGGCGGGTCCCACGACCGACATTCCGGGCTATGTCCGGGAAACGGCGCTGACGGCGCAGGGACCTGCGGGCACGGGCCGTTACTTCTGGACGTTTGCGGCCAAACTGCCCGCCGACGCGAGCGGCACATGGCAGTTCGGGATCGAGGGCTACCGGACGACGACTGTGCTCGAGGGCACCCTGAAACAGCGGACGATCCGCGACTACGCCCCGAACGCGATGTTCTACGCCTCGACCGGAGGCACGGCCGAGCCGCGGCGCACGGTGGTCACGACCGAGAAGTGCAATCAGTGCCACTACGTGCTCGAGTTCCATGGCGGCAACCGCAATGAAGCGCAGATGTGCACGTTCTGCCACAATCCGAACCTGACCGCGGGCAACCCGGCGCGGAGCTGGAACTATTCGACGATGATCCATGAGATCCACAGCGCCGAGATCGGCTATCCGGGAATCCTGTCGAACTGTTCTCAGTGCCACACGGGCAACTCGCAGATGCTGCCGCTGAGGCAGGGGCTGCTGCCGACGCGGAACCCGCAGGCGCCGATCAACCCGACGCCGCCTGCCACCAACGCCTGCCTGTCGTGCCACAACACGAAGGAAGCCTGGGCGCATGCGGCAGCGAACACGACGTCGCTTGGCGAGAGCTGCTCCGTCTGCCACGGAACCAACTCCACGTACAGCGTGGGCAAGGTCCACGCGCGCTGATCCCGGCTCAGACCACACCATGCGAGCCCGCCGCGCCCACCCGGTGCGGCGGGCTTCGCCGTCTTCCGGCTCGCCGCGCTCACAGCCCGCTGCATCGCCCGGAAGTCTCCGCAGCGCCCGCGGGGGACATCAGACTCCTTTGTCACAGCCGTTCCGCCCCTGTGCGGTCACTGCCGGACGCGGATCGAATGCCGGCGCCGTTCTGATTCCGCTCTTCTCCCTCGCAGCGGCTGCGCCCGCGAGCGACGCCTGGTGCTAGGATCTCGGCATGAGGCGGACACTCGCATTTCTGCTTTGTGTTTGTGCAGCGCAGGCGCAGAACTTCGCCGACATCCGTCCGAGCCCGCAGCAGATCGCATGGCAGGAGATGGAGATCGGCGTTCTGGTGCACTTCGGGACCAACACGTTTCTCGACCGCGAGTGGGGCGACGGGACAGCCGATCCGGCCGTGTTCAACCCGAAGCAGCTTGATGCGGAACAGTGGGTGCGCGCGGCGAAAGCCGCCGGAGCGAAGTATCTCATCATGGTGGCCAAGCACCACGACGGCTTCTGCCTGTGGCCCTCGCGGCACACGGACTACAGCGTGAAAAGAAGCCCGTGGAAACAGGGCAAAGGCGATGTCGTGCGCGAAGCCGAGCAGGCGTGCCGCCGGCACGGACTGGCGTTCGGAATTTACCTGTCGCCATGGGACCGGCATGATCCGCGGTATTCCGACAACAGGAAGTACGACGATTACTACGTGGCGCAGATGACCGAGCTGGCGACGCAGTACGGGCCGCTCGTCGAGTTCTGGCTGGACGGCGCGGGCAGCGAAGGCCACGTCTACGACTTCGTGCGCTATGTGCGCACGATGCGGACCTATCAGCCGAATGCGCTGCTGTTTGCGAGCCTCGATTTCATGCCGTACGCCGACATCCGCTGGGTGGGCAACGAGAGCGGCTTCGCGCACGAGGAGAACTGGAACGTGGTGGACAACTACGGCATCCTGCGCTGGCGCCCTGCCGAAGCGGACACGCCGCTGCGCGACGGCCACTGGTTCTGGCACCCGAATTCCGAGAAGCGCCTGAAGACGCTGGAAGAGCTGATGGAGATCTACCACAAGACCGTCGGGCGGGGCGCGCAGCTCGTGCTGGGCATCGCGCCGGACGACCGCGGACTGCTGCCCGAGGCAGACGTGAAAAGGCTGGAGGAATTCGGCGCCGAAGTGCGGCGGCTGTACGGGAAGCCGCTGGCCACCGCTCCGGCTGCGAACCCCGCTTCGATCGCGTTTCCCGGACCGCGGCGCGTGGACCGCGTGGTGCTGCAGGAGGACCTGGCGCATGGCCAGATGGTGCGGCGGTTCCGGGTGGAGGCTCGCGTGGGGGACCGCTGGGTGGAAGTCTCGCGCGGCACGACGATCGGCCACAAGCGGATTCTGGTGTTCGAGCCCGTGAATGCGACCGCAGTGCGGGTGGAGGTGGAAGCGGCCATGGGACCGGTACGCCTGAAGCCGATCGCGGTTTACGACGGAGGCCGCTGAGCGGCGGACCTGCGCCGCCAGGGCGGGCGGACGTTTCTACCGCAAGGCCCGCAGGCGTTCCGCTTCGGCGCGGGTAATGCGGACCACGGTTCCGTGGCGGTGGTCCGGAGGAAACGAGAGCTTTTCTGTCACATCTTCAAAGCGCTTCCAGTCCCGGGTTCTGTATGCGCCGTAGTGCTGCGGTTTGCCGTAGTGGTCGAAGAAGACGAACCAATCCCGGCCGATCTTCAGAACGGACGGACCCTCGATCCAGGATTTCGTGAAGGATTCGGGTTCGGCGCGCCAGGGGCCGGCGGGATCGTCCGCCCAGGCGAGGCGCAGGTTTTTCTTGAGAGGTTCGCGGCGCTCGTCCTTGAACACCATGAGCCACCGGCGGCCCACTTTGACGATGGTGGAGTCGATCGTGTTGAAGCCGGGGTCGAAGAACACTTCAGGCGGCGAGAACGTTTCGAAATCGCGCGTGCGCATGGCCCACATGCGATGGTTGTAGCCGGAGTCGCCGGACTGTTCCCCTTCCGGGAAGCGGCCAGGGATCGTGGAGGCCCAAAACACGATCCATTGTTTCTGTTCCGGATGCCAGACGGCTTCCGGCGCCCAGGCGTTGCGCGCGCCTTCCAGCGGGACCGGAATGCGCTTCTGGTTTTCCCAACGGACGAGATCAACTGAAGCGGCGCAGCCGATGGCGAGCGAGCCGTCTTCTCTGGATCGCGTCCATCCGGTGGTCCAGAGCAGATGCCAGCGGCGGTCCGGACCGCGGACGAGGAACGGATCGCGCATGAGCATGCCGGGGATCTGCGGGCGAAGGACGGGCTGGTTGCCGTTGACGGGAGTCCAGCGATAGCCGTCTTCCGAGAGGGCGAAGTAAACGCCCGATTCCCCGTTGCCCCTGAAAGACGTGAACAGGAAGGGCTGCGCCGCGGCGGAGAACACGGCGAAGAAAACGATTGCAAGGCGGTTCACTGATTGTAGATGATATCCAAGATGACCTTCAGGGATTGCACGTGGGACGATTTCCAGGGGCGCTTCGCCGCGCGCCAGACCTTGCACGGAGTCATCGACTACTGGGCGGAGCGGGCGCCGCAGACGCCTGCGGTGCTGAACGCCACGCGGGGCACGTCGCTGACGTATGCGGAGCTGCGGGACAAGTCGCTGGCGGTGGCGCGGGCGCTGGCGCGCCTGGGCTTCCGCAAGGGCGATTTTCTGGCGACTTCCCTGCCCCTGACGGACGATCACATCGTGCTCGAGTACGGCTGTTTCCGCGCCGGCGTCATTCACGTGCCGCTGGATCTGCGGCTGTCGCGGGATGAACTGATCCGCAGCCTGCGGCTGGTGGGCGCGCGGGGCTACGCGACGGCGCTGCCGCACAGCGTGTCCGGAGAGGTTCCGGAGCTCGAGCATGCGTGGGACGCGGGCAGCCTGCACGAGTTTATTGCGAAGGCTGGGGAACAGGCTCCGGAGGCGCCGCTGCCGGAGATCCAACCTCAGGACGGGGCGCAGGTGATCTTCACGACGGGCTCCACGGGACGCCCCAAGGCTGCCCTGCTGACGCACCTCGGGATCACGGTGCAGAACTACTGCCTGGGGACGGCGTTCGAATTTCCCGAGTCGCGCATTCTCGTGAACCTGCCGCCCTCGCACGTGGGCTGCCAGGGCGAGCTGCTGATGACCACGTTTTTCTGGGGCAGCACGGCGGTGACGCTGGAAATCTTCGATCCCGGCAAGAGCCTGGAGGCGATCGAGAAGTACCGCATCCGGCTGGTGGGGCAGATTCCGGCGATGTTCCACATGATGTGGCGGCACTCGGAATACGAGAAGCGCGATCTGAAGTCGGTCGAGGCGGCGGTCTACGGCGGACAGAGCGTGCCGCGCCCGTTTCTCGACAAACTCCGCACCATGGCGCCGCGCATCGGAACCGGGCTTGGTTTGACGGAAACCTCGGGTTTCTGCACGTACACGCCGCTGACAGCCGATGCGGATCAGGTGGCGGCGAGCCTCGGTCATGCCGCGCCGGTCTATCCCATGTCGATCCGCGAGCCGATGCGGGCGGACGGCACAGCCGGCGCCGAACTGCCCGCAGGGGAAATCGGACACGTCTGTTTTCGCGGACCGCAGACTTTCGCCGGATACGTCCACGACGATGACGCCACACGCAGGACCGTGTCGAGCGATGGGTGGCTTTACACGGGCGACATGGGCAGCGTGGATGCCGCGGGGCTGCATTTCAGCGGACGCGCGAAGTGGGTGATCAAGCCTGCGGGCTATCAGGTTTTCCCCGGCGATGTGGAAGAGCACATCTGCGCGCTGTCGGACAAAGTTGCCTCCTGTGGCGTGGTGGGCGTGCCGCACCCGATCTGGGTGGAGGCGATTGTCGCCTTTGTCGAGAAGCGTCCCGGCGTGGAGCTGACCGAAGCGGAGCTCCGCAAACACGCCCGTTCGCTCACTTCGTACAAGCGCCCGCTGCATTACGTGATCGTCGAGCCCGGCCAGATGCC
>Ga0101944_10005488_pt1 | contig 14367 bp, 11 predicted proteins | sample DewCreD2012metaG_FD_75245 | JGI IMG/M metagenome (GOLD analysis project Ga0101944, IMG submission 75245) | Hot spring sediment bacterial and archeal communities from British Columbia, Canada, to study Microbial Dark Matter (Phase II) - Dewar... ... | reverse complement strand
TGGGATGGCTTTTGTGAAGCGCAGTGTTAAGCGTTTATGGGTTACGTGGGTGGGTGGTTTGAATTCGGGTTTGGGCGCTTCTGGTGTTTGTATGACGGGTTTGGTTTGGATAACCGTTACTGTAATAGGCGCTTGATGTCCCTGCATGAGGTTCTTGGCAAACTGTTCGTATGCAGAAGCAAAACCTACAAAGCTTTCACACATTTTTGCTTCCTCGTTTGCCAATAACTCAATCGGTGCTTTGTGTAGTCGCGTGATGGTTTTGAGGATTTTTCTGTACCTTAAATCCAGCAACTCCTTAAGCATCCGCTCCACGTTGCGGGCTTCATGTTCAAGCAGGCTACTTTTCACCGTTTTCTTTTCTGCTGGTTTACTGACTTCCTCTCTGATATGCACTAAGTAATCTGCGATTTTTGCGTAAAAGTCAGGAGGCAAACCTCCAAGTGAGGGGTCCTCGATTTCTCGGCGCCACGCTGCATAAAGTTGCTCATACATTTAGGGTACCACCTCAGCTCTACGTTTACAAATAAGCAAAACCGCCGCCGCAACTGGCAACTCTACGGTTTGGTTCTTGTATGGACCCAACGTTTCCCCACTCATCCTGAACTCTGGCGCGTCAGACACCAACACTTTCACTTTGCCCTTTTTAAAAGCTACTGCCCCAGTAAAGGGGTCAAAAGTTTGCAAATCTTTAGGTTTGAACTCGACTTTTTTTAATCCAGTTTTGCCGTGCAGGGTGCCGTTCATGCGGATGAGTCGATGGATGTCGGTGGTGACAACGGTGTCGATTTTCGCTGCCTGCACTTCTCGGATGTGCTCGGCTAGTTTAAGCCAAGTTTGCACGCTTACACCTTGGATGCTTTCCCATCTACCCTCAGCGATGGCTCTTTTGATAATCGTGTCTTTTCTTTCCAGCAGAGCTTTATTTCTTAACCCGACCTCTTTAAGGTCATCTGCAGACGCAGTTTCTAGAAAAGTTTGCATGCCCACTTTTAAGCGTCTGTTCCAGCCATAATTGTGAAGATTAAACTTTTTAGATTGCTTCTTTCTGCGTCTAGCACCTTGCTCTTTGTCTTCTTTTTCTAAAACAGCCACACCCAACCCCGTCACATAGTCAACGATTTCTTTGCGTGCCATCGCATCCAGCGACCGTACCACTTCGCTTTCGATGTGCACGTGGTAGCCGCGGTGGCCCGAAAAGAACACTCGAACTTCGTCTTGGGAAAACCCGAAATCCTTCTCAAGCATATCGAGCAGTTTGGCGACTTCGTCGCGGGCAGACGCTATGCAGAGGTCACAGGCCCAGATTTTTGTCTGAAATTTGGTGCCTCCACAGCAGGGGCATTCTTCAGGCGTGATTCCTCTGCCCTCAAACCCGCATTTGGCGCAACGGAATTCGTCGTGGATTTTGTTGCAGCGGGTGGGGATGTGGTCGGCGTCTATATCGAAAACTATGTCGCTGCCTATCCATCCTTTTTTATCCATGTCAAAATCTGGATTCTCGTAATAGGCACAGCTATGGTAGACGTCTGAGGGAACGGTGTCGGCGAGGACGGCTCGGAAATTGGCGATCTGCTCGAAGCGGCGGTGGCGGACCATGAATTTGTCTTTGAAGGTGAGGTAGCCGAATTCGCGTTGATGCGGAAGGGGCGGCGCGGGGACAGCGTTGGCGGGGTCACGGTAGAATTCGCTAAACCTTTCGTATACGTATTCGCGAGAATCTAACCCCATGAGCTTTCCCTGTTACTTTATGGTATTGTGGGTTTCAACCATTTAAACTATAACCGACGCCGCTCTAAACCGCTTTTTATTTACCCAACTTCAACACGTTTTGATTCTTTATATAAGGGAGGGGAGGAGGCGGCAGAGCAGCGGTGTGTCCTCGTGGTTAAGTATACGGAAGAGTATGCACACCTAAATATGGGAGTATTCACCAAGAAACCCCTTCCCAAAATGCCCCAGCAAGTAAACCCGCTCTCACAACGCAAAAACAAACACGTCTGCAACCAAAAAGCACAAACCCATAGATTAACTGCAAAAGCTTATAACTCGCTAAGCCAATTCCATACAAAAAGATACAAACAATGGTGAATTAAACTTGAAATTCGGCGTATTTCTCTATCAACCCGAGCCTGTTGAAGGCGTCGATTACAACTTTTACCGCCAAAAATCAGAATCAGGTATAGTCGGTAAAGCAAACCCCCAAATGTACACTAACATCGCCGTTTTCGGCGACAACAACATGGCAGCACAACGCCCAGACTGGGTATCTGTAAGCTCCTTTGGTCCAGCTCTGCGCACAAACAAGCGCTTCAACCTCCGCTGGGACGTCGTCTGCATGACTAACCCCGAAGCACGGGAATACAACCTAAAAATCATCAAAGAAAGCGCCAGACTAACCCCAGGCATAAGCATCAGCAGCCAACACTTCGCAGACCAAGGCTTCTGCACCTGCCCAAGATGCATAGAGCAGCAACGTAAAAGCGGTTTAAGCTGGGTAGAATGGAGAGCAAAAACCGTCACTGACTTTTTAGCGGAAGTTAAAGAAATCGTCAGCGGCAAACCGCTCTTCGTTAACTGTTTACCTGACCCCTTGATGGGTAAAGTACGCTTTGGCTACGACTTCGAAGCTATGGCACAATACGCCGACTACTTCGTCATCCCCATGTTCAGCAAAGCATACCCAACACCCTGGTACTGGGAAACCATCGCAAGAGGCTTCAAGAGTCAACTAAAGAAACCAGTCTTCGTCAACTTCTACGTTCGCGGCCCCAACGAAACCTGGGACACCGTTGCACCAACCAAGCAGATTATGACTGTTGCAACCCGCGTGGCAAGACAAGGCGTAGACGGTATCATCTTCTTGGCAGAGAAAGCGGAGTACATCCAGAAGTTCCAGAAAGAAGCCGCAGCTGACAAAGAAACCCGCGAGTTCCTCAAAGACCACGGCGGCGACGAAGTTTTAGACCTCTTTGCACGCTGGGAAGCACTCTACAAATAGGGAATTTCTCCCTTTCCATTTTTGTTTTTCTTGTAACTGATTCAGGTTAGCGTCGTCTAAATCAGTTTCTAAGGGTCCTTTTTTTTTACCGTCTACCATAAAAATGGAAGTTTTAGGATGTTGTTTGTGATTTTGCCAATTCTTTGTCGTACAGGCAAAACATAGGAGTTTTGGAGAATTTTTAGACTTACAATTGGGGTGGCGCTCTTTGATATTATGATTCTTCTTCGCGGTACTACTGTTGGCTTCCATCGGGCATGAAACGGAAGATTCGTCATAAAATCAATCTGCTTAATTTCGCTCTTATTAAAAACCTCGCGGATAACTTCATTATTTAAGAAAACGCCTGGGTACAGCTTTTTGTAAGAATTACAAAAAGAAGTTTTACTGAAAAATGCTGTATCCTTGTATTCATACCAAAAACTATAGGCGACTTTTTTGCCTGCAATTTCTAAAAAGGCAACATTCCAGCTAAAACCTTGATCTAAAGGTGTGTTTGATGCAGCCGTTAATAATTCAAAAAGACCTTCATCTTTCATCAAACCTTTATCATTGCGGTAGTCTTGCTTCCAACTTGTTTTTTCAATCTCCAGTATGTATCTGGATATTTCATTAAAGTTGTCTTTTCCAGTTTTATAAATAACCTTCCATTCGCCTAGCAATGACATTTTTCGCTCGATTGCTCTGAAGGATTTTCTAAAATGATGACCTCTTGCTTTTTCATATTCAGTCCATGTTCCTATGAGCGGGAGGACGGCATGGCCTTCTGAAGGCGCAAAAATGTAATGATTTCCGAGTTTATCATTTGCCTTTTTCAAAGACTCCCAATTCACCGTACTTGTAGGCATAGTGAAATCTATGATGTTACATCCAACTTTCTTGAACAAGAAATCAGTTATTAAATGTATAAATTCGTCTCGGTATTCGTCTTCAACAAGGAAATCGGAGTCAAAATCTCGCCCCGTGAGGAACTTTGCACTTCGAAGTATTTTCCCCTTACAAATGGATAGTGGGGCAATTCCAATTATTTTTTCAGAAATAAAACCAATCAAGATGAGTGGCTCTTCTTTTAATTTTTTGCCGAGCCATAAAACTGTTCGATAAAACTGTAAAGGTAGTACGGGTTTTCACTGTTGCGGATTATAAAGTCGTTTAACTGTTCTTTTATCTGGTTTACTTCTTCAATACTTTTGAGAACACGGATAAAACAAGTTTCAGCTGAAGCTAGCAAATCGGTTGTAACTGTCATCATCTTTTCGAGCGCAGTTACCATGTTTACTAAACCTTTCTCAATTATGACGTTGTAATAAAAAAACGTTTTACAAAAGATCTTAATTATTGTAACCTTATAACTGGTCTATATATTGTTCGCCTGTAAAACTTTTCCTAAAAATAACCCCGTCCTATACCTTACAATTTTTACGTAAACGTTATATTTTGTTCCACCGTTGTATCCATTCACTACATCAGGGCGTATACACGTGAAAGTTACCCTCGTCAACCCCCCTTATCCCCCCAACGCACATTCACATCCCCCCTTCATTCCACTGGGCATAGCTTACCTTGGCGCAGTGGCTGAACGGGAAGGACACCAAGTCAACGTTATCGACTGCCAAGCTGAACGCCTCACCGTTGAAGCGTTCCGTCAACGCATAAGCAAAGAGCAACCTGACGTTGTCGGTGTAACTTCAACTACTCTGCTCTACAACCAAGCTAAACAGATAATGGAAGCCGCCAAACAGGAACACCCCAACGCTGCAACCATGATCGGCGGTAGCCACGTAACTTTTTGGGATGAAAACGCCCTCAACGAGTGTCCAAGCATAGACGTCATCGTCCGCCGAGAAGGCGAGTTGACTTTTATGGAGCTTCTGCAGAGGCTGCAAGCTAAAAAGGATTTCTCAGGCGTGTTAGGTACCACTTTCCGTGGCGCAGACGGTAAAATCGTGCGCAACGAAGACCGCCCTTTCCTAATGGACCTTGACTCGTTGCCTTCTCCAGCGTATCACTTGTTGCCGATTGATGCGTTTCACCGTATGGGCAAAACCATCTTTCCACTGGTCACTAGCCGCGGCTGCGTGCAGTGGTGTGACTTCTGTAGCACGGTTCGCATGTTCGGTCGAGGTTACCGCGTTCGTAACCCTCATAAAGTCGTAGATGAAATGGAAATGCTTCACAACAAGTACGGAGAAAGCCAATTTACATTCTACGACGACGCATTCACCATAAACCGTAACCACACAATCGCCATGTGCCAAGACATCTTGGACCGTAAGCTAAAAGTCGAGTGGGACTGTGAAACCCGTGTTGACGCAGTCGATAAAGAACTGTTGGAAATTATGCATAAAGCGGGTTGCATTACGGTTTGGTTCGGCGTGGAATCTGGTTCAACAAAAATCCTTGAGAAGATGCATAAGAAAATTAACCGTGAACAAGTCAAAGATGCCTTTAAGATGGCGCAGAAAGCAGGTATGATGACCATTGCCTCTGCAGTCATCGGTTTCCCTGGTGAAACAGAGGAAACAGCGTGGGAAACCATCAACTTTATCAATTCACTTAACCCTGACGACATAGGCTGCTACATCGCCACACCATACCCGGGCACCCCAATGTATGAGGAAGTGGTGAAAAACGGTTGGCTTCGCGTAACTGACTTCAACAAATATGACACCGCAACCCCGACCTTCGAAACCCCACAGTTAAGCATGGAGCGCCTCAGAGAAATCAAGTACAAAGCTCATCAGAAATTCTATCTTCGCCCAAGCTACGTGTTCAAGATGATGCGCCGAGGCGGAACATACGGCCGCTCAGGACTCAAAACCTCAGCTGCATATGCTCTTCGTGCTATGCATATTAAGTTGTCTTGACCCCTTGGCTAATGAATTCAGGACGTGCAGAACCCACCAAACCAAATTATACTTTCCACTACCGCATTTAAAAAAATGAACGATCAAGAAATGGAACCTTAAGAAATTCAGTTTTTATGAGAAAACAGAAGGATTCCCCTTCAAGCTCAGCATTTTCTTGTTTATTTCTCGAATTCTCACTAATTTCGCCAGCTTTATTTAGCGACGCCTAAGGTTTTTGGTTTCTGCGCTTCCTCAAATAGAGAAGCACGATAAAACAGACAACTGCGCCAGCCGACACAGCAAAGATGCTCACCGCAAGTGCTGGTGAAAAAGTGACCGTTTCTGCATTTACAGTGAAAGTAACTGCTTTAGAAGCACCAGTATTCCCAAAGTCGTCAGTTGCATAGATAGTAAGGTTGTGTGTTCCTTGCGGCAATTGAATCGAAGTCAAATTACCGTTTATAGTAATATTAGCTCCATTATTTACACTATAGCCAACCCAATTTATAGTCTTGTCAACGATGAAAGTCAGTGGAACGTCTGTTTGATTATAAACCTGGCTTATGGGTGATACAAGCGATATTTTTGGCGGTGTTGTCTTTAGAAGATAATATGTTCTGTTGAAGGGTTCCATTAGTGGAAAATCGTCGACGTTTTGAAGATTGATTTGGTAACCCGTATCCCCTATACCGTCTCCGTTGGCGTCGGAGCCGTTATAGTTACTCCAAAAGTTGCCTTCCTCACTATTGTCCCAAATGTTAACTGAACGAGCCCCCCTACCACTATCCCATCCTATATCGTCGACATTTTTGGAGTTATCAAAATTGTTATGGTAAAAAGTATTACCTGACGCCTCATACAACCTGATCCCATCTAAGACGCTACGTAGAATAGAATTACCTACTATGAGGTTTCCTTTTGAGTCGCCCCACAGGAGCATTCCCACATTATTGTCTTCTAATCGATTATCAGTTATGGTGTTATAATTGCTTGAATCGATTTTAATTGCAGCTGGTAATTGGGCCATTGGTATAGGGTGCCAAACTCCGGAAATAGTGTTATTAGCAATTGTGATGTTGGAACAATAGCGCATGGACACACCAAACGAGGTTGATTTAATTGAAAAATTTTTAATCGTAACATTTTGTACTTCGCTAAGGACAATGCCTCCATAAACGTCATTTGCATTTCTTCTCTCTATTGTATATCCCATTCCATCAATGATGATGTTACTTTTTTTAACAAATATGGGTCCGCTATCACCGGTTAAACGGTAGTTGTCACCATCTCTTTGAAGGGGAACATCAGAAGAACTACTATTAATAGCCCCATCCGAGTCAATTTGTATTGCTGTACTTTGAGCGGCGGCAAATTGAATAATAGGCATTATGGTTATAACGAGAGATAGCATTGTTACGATGGTGATAGATGAAGATACTATTTTTCGAAACTTTGTCATTTTTCACCGTTTCCTTGCATTGAATCGAAGTTTAAATTAAGATAAGGTTTTTAGTAAGCTTGACTAAACTCCTGATTATTAGTCAACATTTATTGACTCAAGCCCTTCTTGTTCTTAGCCCCATGCGTAGTATGCTGTAACTGCACGCCAGCCTCCGTTCATGTTCACTTGTGCCGGATTACTATAATAGTTAACACCATCACACATATACTGGAAGTAAATCCATCCACTTTCCCAAAAAATCTCCTCTGGATCTACTTGAACCGTATGATAACCCTCCGGAAGATATACCTGACCCCAACCAGAGCAGATGTATTGGCCATCAACGTAGAAAGCTACACTTGGAGTACTCCAATAGGTAGTTTCTTTTGCATCCAGATATAACCAGTCCCAGTTCCCTATGTATATGGTATTATAGGATGGGCCTGTGCTGTATGCACCATTTTGGCATTCTGCCGTAACAGTGACAGTTTTTTCACCGCCCGAAGTCCAATAATGTGATTCAGTTACATCTTGACCGCTCGGATAGTAACCCGTCGTTGTGTAGGTGCCGTCTCCCCAATTGAAGGTGTATCGTATATTATGTCCTTGGGAGTCAGAAGCCGAAGTTGTGAAATAGTAGGTCTCATAAGGATTACCGTTTACTGGTCCAAAGGTTGTAGGTCTCCCTACAGTATCAACTGTCGGGTTATAGTTTTTCAGGCGTATGTTTCCGTTTCCATAGACTGCCATTGTGCAACCACTCTGAGGCGAAGAAGGCCACCAATCAGCTGCAAATTCATTACGTAGATAGGTTGAACCAAACGATCTGCCAAAACAATGAAGTGAAGCCTGATCTAGTGCTTGCCTAATTGAAAAATCGGGGTTTAAAGCATAGATAAAGAACCAATCAACCCAAGTCTTATAATTAGTATTTGGGTAGTCATATTCAGTACATTGGTCAAGTGACGGCGATCCCCATGGAAAGCCAATGTAGCAGTAATCCCCTGAGTCTGGGGCGTTATAACCGTCATAACTTAGGCTCGCTCCGTGAGTCCATGCATAGGGCATTCCAATTTTCTTGGCGCCATTCGGGTTAGGACCGTATGTTCCTGTTCCGCCAGGACCAAGAGGATTTCCGTTTTGGTCATTGATAGTTAGCCTTGCTGACATACAAGTACTTATGTAGGCAAAAAAAGTCTTACCTGCATATTGTGTGCGATCGTATATTTCAAAATCATAAATATACCGTGATTGCCAATAAAGGTATTCAGTGTCAGGATTGCTATCACTATCGCAAAGCCTGAAATGCCATTCATCTTGAACTCCAGGGAAATCCCATAAGTGCCCGATACCATGATCAAACCAAACTGTCGCAATATAATCGCTATTAAGTTCATCAGTCAGAATTGCATTTAAAGCAGTGTCTCTCACCGAGTTAGCCCCTTGATAGTTCGTCGTAACATATCCATTATTACCAAACAATTCACTAATGTAAGAACAAACATCTGTCTGCTTCGAAATCTCAGATTGCAACTTATCTTGAGCTAAAGATCCCCATATTGTAGCACGCCTCAGGTACGCATCTGCGGTAGGGGCCGTAGCTGCTAATGATAGAACCATTAATGAACAGAGCAGTACACTGGAAAGCTTTATAACTGCTTTCTTTTGCACTTTAAGCACCACTAATGGGCTGATTACAATTACAAGAGCTATATAAATCAGGTACAGCGAATCCGCCGAGTTTTTGCTCATCGTATTAGAGGATAATGTGTCAATTGCTTTGGTACTGTCTTCAATTGAAGCCACTGTACTTGGATCAAGTGATGGTGCCGCCGAAACAACTGCACCTGTATATCGAACTTGCCCTGTATCAGCCCAGATGTCAACATAAATCCCGACGACATCACCAGGATAATACTTGTCTAAGCCTACACCTATTCGCCACACTGGATAAAGCGTATTGGGAGTTCTCTTGTAATCAGCGTTTGTAGAATCAACGAAAATTAAGCGTTTCTCCATAGCCCCAGTAATATTGAAGTTATTAATCTTAACAGTCTTGTTATCTAACCCTACCATCCATGTGTATGCCTTTGCTTTTTCCAACGCAATAGACACTGCTTGCTCTTCCAACACATTTACTTTAACACTCCCTACTGGGTAGATATCCCAGTTATCAACGAAATACTCCAAGTTACCGTCTTTATATGCCAAAGAAACACATTTGGAAGGAGCACTAATTCCATTTAAAAAATATGACCAACGGTATGTTTGGCTGTCATCATTATTAGTTACATCCAACTTGAAATTATGTGCAGTTGTAGTTGAGTTCTTAGTTTCATCAATATCATTAAGAGCGGCGCTTAATTGACCATACAGCGCTTTTCCGGTTAGGGACTGGTAACTCCTCAGAAAGTCTTTAGCCATATGAACCGAATCAATGGCTGATTTAGCTAAAATAGGAGTCCCTTCGTTTTCGAGTACATGAAGAATTCTGAGATTATCGCCTAAGAACGTGCAGTGGACTTTTACCGCACTACCTTGAGACTTAAGGTTGTAAACTACAGTTCCTTGAGCATCAGGAGCTATGCTTGCTTGTTCAGATGACGGATAGTCGGTCACAGAAATATTGTAAGCTTGTAGATTAAAACCAGCTGCACGGTTGATTATCGTTAGCCCTTTCTGCCGTGTAGTGATTTCGGCAGCTTGTGCGTTTGGTATTAAAGAGGCATATACAGAGGAAATCGTTAATATGGTTAACAATAACCAGATTATTAGTTTTCTAGAGGTTTTATTCATTCTAATCAGCCCTTGACGCTCAAATGCATAAGTAGAGTAATTTTTCCGGGGTGGGGTAAGAATTTGCGGGTAATTGTCGAAGTTCTTATTCACCCTTCATCATTCCCAATTTGAGTCTTGAGCAAGACTACTTTCAAATTGTAGCGTTCTTTTAAAAAGATTGATGCACATAATGTTATTCAGAATTCGAATTCTGACAAAAAGCCAAAAAGGTAATTCAGCAGAAACTCAAAAGTCCATTTCGCTTTTGGGCGATTGTATAACCAGTGTGCAACCGAACACGGCAACCAAACCAAAAACAAATTCCGAAACTTAACCATGTTTACATAGGAATTTTCGGCTACAACAAGTGATAAAAAATTAAGCCCTTAAAACTAAGATGCCATAAAGAAAGCGTTATATGGGTTCTAACATTTAGAAATCCCGTCAAGGCTAACCCAACATGAAAATAACTCTAGTTAACCCGCCATACCCGCCAAGCGTCCACTCCCATCCACCTTTCATACCGCTCGGCATCGGTTATCTGGGTGCTGTCGCTGAAAAAGCAGGGCACCAAGTCACAGTCATCGACTGCCAAGCCGAAAGACTCACTTACGAAACCTTCCGAACCCGCATCGCCCAGACACCCTCAGACGTCATCGGCGCAACCGCCACCACGCTGCTCTACAAATCCGCCATGAACATACTCACTATCGCTAAAGAGGTGCAGCCTAACGCAGTCACGATTCTTGGCGGTTCGCATGGAACTTTTTGGGATGAAAACGCCCTCAAAGAGTATCCCGCCCTGGATGTTGTGGTGCGGCGGGAAGGCGAAGAGACTCTGCTGGAACTCGCAGAAAAACTCGAAAACCACCGTGAACTCAAGGGTGTCTTGGGCATAACTTACCGCGACGGTGAGCGAATTGCCCGCAACCCCGACCGTCCATTCATAGAGGACTTGGATAGTTTGCCTTTTCCAGCGCATCATCTTATGCCGATAGAGAAACTCAAACACAACGGCAAAATCCTCATTCCCCTAGTAAGCAGCCGCGGTTGCGTGTATTGGTGTGACTTCTGCAGTACGGTTCGCATGTTTGGGCGTGGATATCGCATGCGTAGCGCCAAGAACGTGGTTGACGAAATGCAGTTTGTTCACGAAAAATATGGCGTTGACCAAGTTACATTCTACGATGACGCATTCAGCGTCGACCGCACTCGTGTGCTCAAGATATGTGAGGAACTTCACAACCGCAAGCTCAAGCTGATTTGGGACTGCGGCACACGCGTAGACATGGTAGACCGCGAACTTATGAAAACCATGAAAGATGCAGGTTGCATCGCGGTTTGGATGGGTGTAGAGTCAGGTTCCGAAACAGTTTTAGGCGCCATGAACAAAAGCATAAAACTCGAGCAAACACGGAAAGCATTCAAAACAGCTCACGAAGTCGGCTTAATGACCATCGCAAACGTCGTCTTAGGGTTCCCTGGCGAAACTGAAGAAACCGCTAAAGAGACCATCCGCTTCGTTCAGCAACTAAACCCCGAAGATGTGGGTTTCTACATTGCTACACCTTATCCGGGAACACCGATGTATGATCAGGTAGTGAAAAACGGTTGGTTACGTGTGAATGATTTTGACCGTTTTGACACGGCTGGACCCACCTTTGAAACGCCTCAGTTAAGCATGACAAAACTCGCGGAACTCAGGTACAAGGCGTATCAGCAATTCTATCTGCGTCCAGGTTACGTGTTGCATATGATGCGACTGGGCGGAACATACGGCAAGTCCGCAGTGAAAACTTCAGGCGCCTATCTACTGCGCGCTCTCCACTTGAAGTACTGGTAGTTTTTCGCTTCGTTTTCTCAGGTACGCCACAGCGGCGAGCACCAGTACTGCTACTGCAAGCGATATGGTGATGGAGAGAAAGTTTATTCCGATGGGTGATAGTCCCAAGAATAAACCGATTAAACCTGCTAAACCGAAACTTAAGGCTACAGAGAGCACAAAGCTTTCGATTACGTCAAGCTTGTTTTTGCCTTGGAATAATATGTTAACTAAGCAGTACCCTGGCAGGAAAACTATGAAAACAAAGCCAAGGACAAATCTGACGCCGACTAAAGCGGAGTCTCCTGGGATAAGGTAAGTGGCGAGTAGTGTTAAAACGGTGAATCCGAAGACGAGTTCTAACCATCTTAGCGGTTTCAGGGTGAGCACTTTTTTAGATTTTATTTTAAACAAAGAAAAATAAAGGGAGGAGTTTACATGAACGCCTTGTAGATTGGGTGAGTTTCTTCGAGTGGTCTTGTTCCGAGATCTGCTGCGGCTGATGCGATGTATGTGTCTGTGATTGCTGCGGCTGGGAAGACCCATTCTGCTTGTTCAGCTGGACCGATCATGAGCCAGTTTGCGCCTGCCATCTGCATGATGGTGTTTGTTGAGCAAACTGTTCCTTTGCGGAATTCTTTGGCGATGTTTGCTTTAACCCACCCCATGGTTGTGACAACGTTGCCGCTGCCTAATCCGACTGGGTGACCATACTTTTCTTTCATGATGGGTATGGCTCTGACGGATGTGCCCATGTCTGGTTCGAATGCGGGGATGGCTGTGTCGATGAGTGGTTTGGTGATTCCGCCTTTTTCGGCTAATGCTAAGGCTTCTACGATAACCTTCATTTTGCCTTCAAGGGTTGTGTCTTTTGGATCGTCAGCTAGAACAATGGACATTTTGATGCCGCTTTCTTTTAGGTTTGCAAGTTCAGCGTCTGTTACGCCTTTGTAGACTGAGTTGTAGAGGCATCTGTCTGTTAAGCCCATTTTCTTTGCCAAGTTGGCGGCTGCCATACGTGTTTTGGGGCTCATTGCGTCAAGCATGAGTGGTGCGTCAGTGTGTTTCGGGACGAAGTCGATGTATTTTTCGAATGCTGTTTCAGTTGTGCCGACAATGTCTAGTGCGAACTTTACGCCGGTGATGTCGCTTTGGGTTTGGCATCGGTTGATGATGTCTTCTGCAGCTTTGGCGTCAAAGATGCCTTTGTTGGCGTCTTGGACCATTTTTTGGCCGAGCCAGAAGATGGAGCCGATTAGAAAAGTCGGGGTCTCGCCTGGTTGACCGCCAATTTTGATGTTCCCAATCTCGTATATTTTTTGTGGAGTGTTGAATTTAAAGGACATTTTTTACACTTCTGATGGAATTATTTCTTGAGTGCTTTCTTTGCAAGTTCAGGAGCTTCTTCCTTGTTCTTGCCGAAGAGTGCACCGAATTGGTCTGCGTCTTCTTTCTTGACTGCTGCTCCGCCCATGATGATGCCGACTTTGTCTTTGAGGCCTGCTGCTTTGAGAAGTTCGTCTAGTTTTGCGAGGTTGTTCTTTGCTGGGACAGTGTTGACTGAGAGTGCGATGAGGTTTGCGTTGTTTTCTTTGACTTTGTCAACGAAAACTTGTGGTGCAACACTTTTGCCTGCGTCAATGGTTTTGAAGCCTGCACGTTTTAGACTGCGTCTGACTGCTTCTTTTGCTGTGTCATGCATGTCTGGTTCGATGTTGCCGATAACGACAATGCCTAAGGGATTCTCTGGTTCTGGTGGTTCTTTTTCCATCATAGATTTAAGCCACGACATATTAAACACCTTTTCCTTTTTGGTTGATACTCTGGGCTTTTATACTCGAAATCCATATTTAACCTTTTACTCACAAATCCAAAGTATGCATATTAAGGGAAAGTAAATGCATCAAGCAAACAAAACTCACATCGTGCTGTTGTTAATCTTTACTTTCTCGTTTTGTTACCGTTTGCTTCTGATGTTTAGGGAAGGTTTTCCTCCGGGTGCAGACATAGGGTTGCATAATAGCGTCATCTACTCTATCACTGGGTCTGGTCCAGCGGATTTCTTCTACAACTACTATCATATCGGCGGCGGAGTTTCGCTTACTTTCCCAGGCTACCACATTTTCACCTCAAGCGTAATGCTGCTAACAGGCATGACTGGCGCCTATGAATATGTGGCTCACGCGTTGGTTGTGGCTTTATTTTCTTCGCTTACCGTACTATGCGCCTTTTTGTTGACTAAGAAAATCTGGTCTACCTCCGCAGCCTGCATCGTTGCGGTGCTTGTGGCTATTTCGCGGTTTGACATCGAGATGATTATGTGGGCCGGATACCCAAACGTCATCACTCTCATGCTGATTCCTCTGACTTTTTACTTGTACCTGCAAAGAGAACGCTTCTCAAAATTGCCTTTCATCGCTTCAACCTCAATTTTGGTGGGCTCACTATTCCTGACGCATTCACTTAGTGTGGGAAT
>Ga0101944_10005487_pt1 | contig 14368 bp, 12 predicted proteins | sample DewCreD2012metaG_FD_75245 | JGI IMG/M metagenome (GOLD analysis project Ga0101944, IMG submission 75245) | Hot spring sediment bacterial and archeal communities from British Columbia, Canada, to study Microbial Dark Matter (Phase II) - Dewar... ... | reverse complement strand
GCCCAGCTGGCGCATCCCAATGTCGTGACGATCTACGATATCGGCCTGATGGGCCTGCGTCATTACATCGCCATGGAGTTCGTCCGGGGCGGCAGCCTCAGCCAGCTGCTTCGCGACCGGGGGCCTTTGTCGCTTGCCGAGGCCCTGCGCCTGTTCGTCGAGACGGCCAGGGGGCTCCAGGCGGCGCATCAGGCCGGCGTCGTGCATCGGGACATCAAGCCGGGCAATCTGCTGTTGACCGACGCCCAGCATGTGAAGATCGTCGATTTTGGCTTGGCGAAAGTGACGCCCGGCGGCGGGCTGCGCGAAGGGGCGCCGGGCGAGGATACGCAGTTCCGCTCGTCCGGCACGCCCGGCTACATGGCCCCCGAGCAGATTCATGGCGAAAAACTGGGGCCGCCCTGTGATATCTATGCGCTCGGCATCACATTGTTCTGCATGCTGGCCGGTATGCCGCCACACCGGTATCTGAAGATCGAAAATGACTTCGACATCATGCGTTTCCAGACAGAAGGCCGTCTGCCCTCGCTGAAGGAGGCCCGGCGTGAGACGCCCGAGGCAATCGACCGCCTCTACCGATATTGCGTCGCGTCAGCGCCCGGGGAACGATATCAGAGCGTTGACGCCTTTCTCCCGACGGCCGAACAGTGGCTGGCCCGCCTGACGGCCTGATTTCCGAATCCAAATACCCTGTCAGCGATTGACTTACGCATGTGGATAAAGCTGTGTGCGTCGGAGAACGAGGCAGAGCGCACAACCTGTGGAAAAGCCTGTGAACAATCCGGTCCACAGCAAATCCAAGGAAGCGCAAATAACTGATTCCACATATTTTAGAACCCTGAATTGTTGAGGCTTCAGACCGTTAGTCGATGGTTAGAATAGCTCAGCGGGAGCTGGAGCGGGTTTCGAGCAAGCGCTTGCCTGCCTGTTAATAACTCTGTGAATAATCGAAGTTTCGAAAGAGTTAGGGTTTTGTAAATCTTCAGATTTGAAGCGCCGAGGTTTCAGTCGGTTGTGGTTTTTCCGCCTTTGGGAAAAGGCAGAAAGCCACCGCCGAAATCCGTTCGTTGGAAGAGGGGATGGATTTGGGATGGACTTCGCGGCGCTGAGACCGCATAGTGAGTTTGCGCGTTTTCGAAACGGCGGCCTTCTGAAATCACCGACATGGGGCTTTCCAGCGCATTGACACGGCCTGCTCCGCTTGCATCCGCTTGTGGTCCGGCAATTGTGGCGCAAGGTCTGGGGAAGCGATACTGGCTCCCTGAGAGTGTTGCCGCCGTCTGCGGGACGTCGCCGGATCCCGCCGTCGCGGCCCGGCGTTCACGACGGCAGGACTTCTGGGCCGTGCGCGACGTGGACCTGGAAGTGTCTGCGGGCGCCTTCGTGGGCATCATCGGGGCCAATGGTTCGGGCAAGAGCACGTTGTTGCGCCTGCTTGCGGGGATTGTTCGCCCGACGCGCGGATCGCTGTCGGTCCACGGCCGCGTGGCGGCGCTGATGGAGACGGGGGTCGGATTCCATCCGGATTTGACGGGATGGGAAAACGCGTTTCTCTACGGCTCCTTGCTGGGTCTTCGGCGGCAGGATATCCGCGCCCGATTGGGGGATATCGCCGGATTTTCCGGTCTGGAATCCCGATTCCTCGACATGCCTTTGAAATACTATTCCTCCGGCATGCAGGCGCGGCTGGGATTCGCCGTGGCGGCCCATTGCGACCCGGATGTGCTATTGCTGGACGAAATCATGGCGGTGGGCGACACGGAGTTTCAGAGCCGGTCGTATGACCGCATCCGCCAGATGCACGAGCGCGGCGTGACCGTGTTGTGGGTGACGCATCACCTTTCGCTGGCGCGGGTCATTTGTCAGGACATCATGTGGATGAGCGGCGGGCGGTTGCGGGCGCGGGGGGCGCCGGCCGATATTGTGCCGGCGTATCGGATGGAAATGACCCGCCGGCTGCTGGAGGGCGTGAGGGCGCGGGGGCATCGCGCGTCCGACAGCGGCCATGCGGTCCGGATTGAAGCCGTTCGCCTGCTGGGCGGGGATGGCGCCCCGGCCGCCGGGAAGCCGCTTCGCTCCGGCGGCACAGCGACGGTGGAGGTGGAACTGCGGGCGCGCCATCCGGTTCATGAGGTCCAGGTGGTGGCCTATCTGTTGCGGGATGACGCGGCGCTTTGCGCGTTGTTTGCCGGACCGGCGGAGGGCGGCGTGGAAACCGCCGTATCGCTGGTCCCCGGCCAGAGGATTTGCCTCCGGCTGACCCTCGACCCCTTGAGCCTGCGCCGTGGGAAATACGCGGTCAGCATCGTCGTCGGCGAGGGATGGCCCGGGACCGAAGGCGAGGTTCTTGCCGTGGCCGTGGACGCGGCGCGTTTCGAGGTCGTGGACGCGCGACCCGGCGACTATTACCGGCAGTTGATCGACGCGCCGCATCAGTGGGCCGCGTTGCAGGAAGGTCCGGCGCCATGACCGTTCGGAGCAAGGCGCTCAATGATTTGCTGGCGCGGCTGGACCGTTCGTATCTGTCGGCGCGGTCGCTGGCCTATCCGTCGAAGTATTACGTGGCGGTGTGTTCGGTGTGCGACATCCGCTGCCCGTATTGCCCGCGGCAGTATTTCAAAAGCGACGTGGACGCCGGGGTGATGTCACTGGAGGACTTTCGGGGGCTGGCGCCGTGGCTGAAGTATTCGAACTACACGGGTCTTTTCGGATTGGGCGAGCCGTTCCTTCACAAGCGTTTCCTGGAGTTCATCCAACTGACCAAGCAGGCCGGAGCCTACGCGGCGACCAGTTCGCATGGCATGTCGCTGACGCCCCGGAACATTGACGAGTTGATCGGTTTGGAGTTGGACGAGCTGGAGTTGTCCATCGACGCTCCGAGCCGCCGTCTGTTTGAGTTCCTGCGCTGCGGCGCGCGCTTTGACGAGGTGATGCGCGCGGCACGGCATTTGCGGTCGCGCAAGACGGTCCTGCGCCGGGACAAGCCGAAAGTGCACGTCGCGTCGGCGATCTCGCGCCACAACGTCCGCTCGATGCCGGCGCTGGTCCGCCTGGCCAAAGACATTGGCGCGGCGCGGATTGTGTTCACCGACCTGATCATCGTCGATCCCAACAACAAGGACCTGTCGGTGGCTGGAACGGCCGTGATGGGCCGCAATCTGAAAAAGGCCGCCGCCGAAGCCCGGCGTTGGGGGATCGAGATGCTTTACTTCCGGCAGAATCCCTTCCCATGGCGGGACGCGCGGCCACCAGGGCAGAGCGGCATCGTGGATCGGCGCGCGCATCCGTCCGAGCCGATTCTCGACTGCACGCCGCCGATCGTCGAGGCGCGCGACGAGCGGTTCGGTTGCCCCGAAGCCTGGGGCGGCCTGATCGTCGAACGCGACGGACGCTGCAAGCCCTGCTGCTACATTGGCGAGATCATGGGCAACGCTTTCGAAGCTCCGCCCGAAGCGATCGAAAATGGCGAACGCAAGACGATGCTCAAGCGCGCCCTTACCCGCGGGCAATTGACGGCCCCCTGCCGCGACTGTTGCAATCTGGTTCGCGTCACGCCCGAATACGTGGCCAACGTCCTTGAGGAGGTGGCTTCGGCGGCCGCCGAGACGCCTCTGGCGCCGCCGGAGCGGGAGGAGATCGAGGAGCGGCTCGGTGAATACCGGCGGCTGTTCACGGAACGCGAAGGCTTGTCGCCGTTCACTGCGGCGACGGCCCGGGCGGCGCCGCCGCCGGCGTGATCTGCCGGGCCTGCAATTCCTTGAGGAAGTCGGATTTGTCAAAGGGGATGAACAGGACAACGCGGGCGGTGTAGCGGGCTTCGGCGTAGAGAATTCCCGTCTGCGCCAGCTGCCGGCTGGTGGCCGTGTCGGTCGCGCACAGGGCGAACTTGGCGCGCGAGCGGTGATTGCTGGACTTGTAGATGGTGATTTCAGGAGTCTGCGGGATGCTGGCAAGCCCTGGAACGGGAAGGGGAATCGCCGGAAAGCCGAGCAGAAACTCCGACTTGTCGATGGCCAGCGACCCGCTGCGGACTTCGAGGATCAGCTGGGCCTTGTCCGCGCTGGCCGCCAGTCGCGCCTTTTCGCCCAGGCGTTCGCGCAGCAGGGCCACGACGTAGGGCTTGTCAACCGTTTCCAGATACTGAGTATCGAGAAAGATGTCCTTGCCCTCGATGGGCAGATTAATCGTCGCCAGCGCCCGGTCCGCGGCGGTGGAGATGAGCAGCTGCTCCATGGCCGTGCGCGGCGTGGATATCTTGTCCCAATAAGAACACCCCATGGAAGCGGTCATCAGACCCAGCACAGCAATCCACGCGCCTTTTCTCATCATGGAGTCTCCCGTCGTCCCTTCGGCCTCCGCGTTCTGTCTGACGGTTTCAACCGTCACTTTCGCGCCTCAGGCCTCTTTCTTGTTTTCAGCAAACAGGAACCTCCCACACTGCTGGCACCGGACCGGTTCGTCGCCTTTTCGCAACGCGACGAGGATTCCAGGGAGCAGTTGGGTGAAACACCCGCCGCACGAAGCGCCTCCCTGCACAGGCACGGCGACCTTGCCGGGATACTTTTGCGCCAGGAGATCATAGTCTTTGAGCAGAGCCGGATCGAGCCGCGCGCGGAAGGCCTCGCGGTCGCGGTCAATCAAAGCGAGGGCCTGGCGCTTGGACTGAATCTGTTCGTCGATGCGGGCGCGCTCACTGGCCGCGTGGGCTTGCGCCTTGTCCACCGCGTCCCGGGCTTGGGGGATCAGGGCGGCCAGTTCGTCGGCGCGATTCAGGATTTCGAGGACGCGGTCTTCAAGGGGGGAAATCCGCTCGCGCGTGGCCGTGATTTCGTGTTCCAGCGCGCGCAGTTGTTTCTCGTTGGTAACTTGATTCTGCTGTTGCTGATAGTGTTGGATTTTTTCGTCGAACTCGGCGATCTGTTTTTCGATCCTGCGCTGTTCGAGCTGTGAGGCGCGGCTTTCGTTTTCCAGGGCGGCCAGCGCCCTTTGCGCCGCCTTCAGGCGCTGATCAAGGGCTGCCAGCATCGCTGGATAGGCGTCGAGCTGTTTCTGGAGCGTCAGACGTTCGGCGTCGGCCTGCTGAAGCTCCGTGAAGGTGGTTAGAAACTCAAGCATGGGCGATGGAAAGCATGGGACAAATGGGACTCAGGCTCCGGTCATGGGCAGCTCGACGCCGGTCAGCGCAATGACTTGGACGCAATGCTGGCGGAGTTCGGGGCTTCGGCGCAAGCGCTTTGCGAAAAACGCCGCAACGGGCCGTTCGGTGGCGTAGTGTCCGGCGGCGATGACGGCCATGCCGCGGGCCTCCGCCTCGCGGGCGGTGTGATGGTCGATCTCGCCGGTGACCAGCGCATCGGCCTGGCCGCGCCAGCGTTCCACTGCGCTGCGTCCCGCCCCCGTGAAGATGGCGACGCGGCGGACAGGCCGGCTGGGCTTTCCTACGAAGGCGGTGGCGCCGGCGCCCGGGAGCGAGCGCCGGATGTGGGCCGCCAGGGCGCTCAGGGTTGTGGCCTGGGGAAGCAAGCCGGTCAGTCCCATTGCGCATCCGGCTTCGATGCGCTGGCGCGGATACAGATCATAGGCCATTTCTTCATAGGGATGGACCGCGCGGACCGCGCGCAGCACGCCGCCGACCGCCGAGGGCGGCGCTTCGGCCTCGATGCGGCATTCCGCGACGGAGGCCAGCCGACCCACCTTTCCGGCGAAAGGGCGCGCTCCGGGCAACGGACGGTAGGTTCCGGTTCCGGCGACGCGGAACGAGCAGTGGTCGTATGGGCCGATGCGCCCGCCGCCGCCACGCGCAATGGCTTGGATGACGGACTGCTCGTGACCTTCGGGGACATAAACGGCGAGTTTCAAGGGCGCCGGCGCCAGCGGAACATCGAACAGGGGAGCGATTTCCGTCAATTGGAGCCACTGCGCCAGCGCGGCGTTGGTTCCGTGGGGCGAGGCGTCGAGGTTGGTGTGCGCGGCAATGACGGCGACGCCGGCCCGGATCAGGTCCAGGGCCAGGGCGCCCGTGGCGGTGTCCCGCGTCAGGCTGCGCACGGATTTGAAGATCAGGGGATGATGAACAATCAGCAAATCCACGCGGCGGCGCGCCACCGAGCGGACCACGGCGGGCGTGGTTTCAAGCGCGACGGCAATGCGGCGGACCGGTGCGGTGGCGGCGCCAATCTGGAGCCCGACGTTGTCCCATTCCTCGGCCACGGCAAATGGCGCCAGCTGGTCCACCACTTTCAGGGCGTGACGGACTGTGAACATGCCGACGCCTCCCGCCGCGCGGAGCATGAATCGTGTCTGGTGGGCCCACCTGGATTCGAACCAGGGACCAACCGGTTATGAGCCGGTGGCTCTAACCACTGAGCTATGGGCCCGGGCCTGGAATCGGCTCACAGACGACGCGTCCAGCATAGGCCGGCGGGCGGCAGGGAATCAAGCCTGGTTCACGAAGGCGCACATAGGGATTTACTCACGGCTTTGATCGGAGTAAGTCTAAGCGACTTCGCCGCGCGATGGAAGCGCTGCCGGCGCTTGACGCGCAAGGCATTCCGGGAGCAGACATACGCCATGTCGGACTTTCCACGGACCACCATCGGAGGCCGGTCACTGTCGCGCCTGGCCGCCGGAACCAACTGGTTTCTGGGCTTCAGCCATCAGACGCAGGCCCGCAGCAAGCACATCAAGGAAATCATGACGCGCGAACGCATCGCCGGCATCCTCGAAGTCTTCCTGCGCAATGGGATCGACGCGGTCTTTGGCGGCGCGCCGGGCGATCAACATCTGACCGATGCGATCAAGGACGCCGAGCAGCGCGTCGGCCGGTCCATAACGCGCATCTGCATCCCGACTCTGATGATCAAGGACGGTCCCGAGGCGCTTGATCAGACGGCGCGCAGACTCGACGAGTTCGCCCGAATGGGCACACACATCTGCATGCCCCACCAGAACTCGACGGACCCGCTTATCGACCGGCGCAACCGGCGCATCACGAACATGGACGTCTATCTCAAGATGATCCGCGAACGCGGCATGATCCCCGGCCTTTCGACGCACACGCCCGACGCGCCGATCTACGCCGATGAAACCGGCTTGGATGTTGAGACTTACGTTCAAATCTACAATGCCGCCGGATTTCTCATGCAGATCGAGGTGGACTGGGTTCACCGGCAGATCTGGAACCGCAAGAAGCCGGTCCTTACCATCAAGCCGCTGGCCGCCGGACGCCTCCAGCCGCTGGAAGGGCTGGCTTTCGCCTGGGCTACGCTGCGCGACTGCGACGTCGTCACGGTGGGCACGCAGTCGGCCGACGAGGCCGAGGAAGTCATTGAAATCTCGCGGGCGCTGTTCGAACGCCGCGCCCCGCGGACCGAATTGCAGCGCACACGGAGCAAACAGAGCATCGACGGCAAGTGAGATGTTCTTCGACGAAACATTACCGGCCAAACAGCCCGGCGAGACGCGCATCGCGCACCTCAGCGACCTGCACGTCACCATCGGCCGCTCGGCGCTGGCCGAACGGACCCGTCGCGTCCTCAAGCGCTCGATCGCGGACAATCTGGCCTTCACCGCCGTCGTCCTGGACGATGCCCGCGCCCAGGGCGTCGATCATCTCGTCATCACCGGCGATCTGGCCCATGGCGGGCGGATTCCGGAGTTCCGGGCGTTGCGCGAGATTCTGGGCGACTTTGATGACCCCCGGCGCCTCAGCGTCATTCCCGGCAATCACGACCGCTCCAGCCGGGCCGTGTGGCGGCGGCTGGTTTCCTCCAACGCCGGAGCGGCGCCGGCCTCGCTTGAGGCGTTCTTCGAGGTCTTCGGACATCTCATCCCCTCCGAACACCCCCGCGAACTGAATCTGGCGAAGACCACGGCGCTGCCCTACGTCAAGTTTATCGGCCCCGATCCGGGGCTGGCCCTCATCGGCATTAATACCACCAGCGGCCTGACCTCGCGCCTGCCGGGACTCGGCTCGCTGGGCAAGGTTTCGCACACGCATCTGTTGCGGCTGCGCGCCATCCTGCGGTCGCGCCCCGTCGCCCAGCGTGTCAAGATCGTCCTGATGCACCACCACCCCATGATCGTGCCGTTCTATGAATGGTTTGACAACCTGCTGTCGCTGCGCAATTCCAAACCCCTCCTCGACCTGCTTTACAGCAGCCATGTCGATTTGATTCTTCACGGCCACCGGCACGAGCCGTTCTGCTGGGAGTCCCACACCTACCGCGCCCACGACTTCACCGTCGTCTGCGCCGGCCCGCCCGACGCCTATGCCAATGGCGCGATCCGCCCCAAGGAACTGATCTACAACATCTACGCGCTGCGCAACCATGAGATTCACATCCACTACCAGCGCTGCTCCATCCCCGAACGCGCCGCCCGGTCCTTTCGTTTCAGCAAGTTGCCGAAAGAATAAGGCTTGCCCCGAATCAACCGTAATTTCGCGGTTGAACATCGGGCGTTTCTCTATCGGCGGAGTGGCGGAACCGGTATAAACTCTTTATTATCAATGCCCGACTCTGGCAAGATTCTTGCGGAGTGGGTAAATGGGGACAGAAGTATTTTCGCGGGCGGATAAGCCTGTTCCACATGCAGAAACAAGGATTTCCCATGGTCACGTCGTATGCGCAGCGGTTGGGTCAGATTCTGGTCGCCAAGGGGCAGGTGACGCGCGAGAGCCTGGACGCGGCGCTGCGCGAGGCGCACAGCACGGGCGAGCACCTCGGTCAGGTGCTGGTCCGCCAAGGCGTCATTGACGAGAAGACGCTCCAGAAGGGGCTGTCGGAACAATTGCGCATCCCCTATGTCGAGCCGGGCGACATGGAGATTCCCAAGGAAGTGCTGCGGCTGGCCCCGGCGCAACTGGTCACGCGCTACAAGGTCGTCCCCGTGGCGCGTTCGGGCATGACATTGCGCGTGGCAATGGTCGATCCGCTCGACATGCACATGATCGACGATCTGCGGCTGGCCTTGAAAATGGAGATCGAGCCGCTGATCGCGACGACGGCCGAGATCAACGAGGCGATCAAGAAATACTACGGCATCGGGGCCGAGACGGTCGAGCGGATGATGGACACCAAGGACGAATCGGCAAGCGCCTCGGTCGAGGCCGTCATCGCCGACGTCGGCGACGACTCAATGATCGAGGACGCCTCGATCGTCCGGTTCGTCAACCAGATCATTTCCGAGTCCATCACCGAGCGGGCCACCGACATCCACGTCGAGCCGATGGAGCGCAGCCTGCGCATCCGCTACCGCATTGACGGCGTGCTGTCGGAGGTGGCCGTGCCGCCATCGATCAAGCAGTTTCAGTCGGCGATCATTTCGCGCCTGAAGATCATGGCCGACATGAACATCGCCGAGCGGCGTCTGCCGCAGGACGGCAAGATCAAGGTCCGCAAGGGCGACAAGGAGTTCGACCTGCGCGTCTCGTCGATCCCGACGCCCTACGGCGAGAGCGTCGCGATCCGTCTGCTCAGCCGCGACGAGGACCTCGTCAACATCAACAACCTGGGATTTGACGAGCAGAACCTGGCGATGCTGCGCGAGTTGATCAACAAGCCCCACGGCATCATGCTGGTCTCGGGGCCGACGGGCAGCGGCAAGTCAACGACCCTGTATGCCGCGCTGAAAGAAATCAACAAGATCGACTACAAGATTTTCACCGTCGAGGACCCGATCGAATACCGGATGCCGGGCATCACGCAGGTGCAGGTCCAGCCGGGCATCGGCCTGACGTTCGCCAGCATCCTGCGCACGCTGCTGCGCCAGGACCCTGATATCATCATGGTCGGCGAAATCCGCGACGAGGAGACGGCGCAGATTTCGATCCGGGCGGCGTTGACGGGGCATTTGGTTTTCTCAACGATCCATACGAACGACGCGTGCGGCGCGGTGACGCGCCTGCTCGATATGAACACCGAGCCGTTCCTGGTGTCGTCGTCGGTCAACGGCATTCTGGCGCAGCGCCTGGTGCGGCGGCTGTGTTCCTGCAAGCAGGTCTATGATCCGCCGGCCGAGGCGCTGCGGCGCGTCAACGTAATGAATGAAGATATGAGCGGGGTCACGATCTACCGTCCCGCCGGATGTGAGGCGTGCCGTTTCACGGGCTTCCGGGGCCGGACCGCCATTTATGAGATCGTGACGCTCGATGAGCAGATGCGCCGCATGGTCATCGCCCACGAATCGGCGCACGCTCTGAAAAAATACGCCGTATCGCAGGGGATGCGCCCCCTGCGCCAGCTCGGCTGGATGAAGATCAAAGAAGGCGTGACGACGATTGACGAAGTGCTGCGCGTGACGATGGAAGACGAGCACAAATACGCGGCGGACTAGCTGGTCGGGATGGACGGAAGCCAGGAAAAGGCGCGTCCCGCCGTCCTTTTTTTTCATATGGCCCACCACATTACCAACGGCAAACTGCGAACTGTGAACTGAGAACTCCGAACTGCGAGCGCCGCCCATGCCACAATTCAAGTATGACGCCAAGGACGCCAAGGGCGTGCTGATCTCCGGGGTGATGGACGCGGAAAACCGCGCGATGGTGATCGCGCGCCTGCAGTCCATGAACTACTTCCCCGTCAAGATCAGCGCCGAAAGCGACGCGGCCTCGGGCAGGGGATGGGGCGGATTTCTCGGACGGCGCATTCGGTCGGCCGATGTCTGCGACTTTTACCGCCAGATGGCCGACCTCATCACCGCCGGCATCGCGCTGGTCAAGGGCCTGCAGATCGTCTCGACGCAGATCACCTCGCCAGCGATGCGTCGTGTCGTGGCGGCCATCGCGGCGGATGTTCAGGGCGGCGAGACGTTCGGACACGCGCTGGACCATCATCCCAAGGTCTTCCCCAAGCTGGCCGTGGCGCTGATCAACTCGGGCGAGCGGGGCGGTTTTCTGCCCGACGTCCTGCAACAACTCGCGTCGTTCTCGGAAATGGAGGAAGAACTGCGCGGCAAGGTGCGCGCCGCCCTGGCCTACCCGATCGTGATGGTCTTCGTCGGCACGGCGGTGGTCATTTTTCTGATGTCGTTCGTCATGCCCAAAATCACAGGCATCTACGCCGAGATGCGCCAGGACCTGCCGTTTGTGACCGACCTGCTGATCAAGATGACCGGACTGTTCAGCCGGCGCTGGTATGTGCTTGTGGGCGCGGTCGTTCTGGGCGTGGTCTTCGCCTGGCGGTTCGCCCGTTCGCGGCAGGGACGGCGCTTCATCCACGCCGCGGCGCTCAAACTGCCGGTGCTGGGCGACGTGATTCTCAAGCGCGAGATCAGCCGGTTCGCGCGAACCTTCGGGCAGATGCTCAAGAACGGCGTGCCAATCCTGCAGGCGCTCGAGATCGTCCGGGATGTCGCCACGAACGAACTGGTGCGCGAGGCGATCGAACAGGCGCCGCCGGACATCGCGCAGGGGGCCGGCGTCTCCGGCACGCTCAAGAAGCGCGACCTGTTTCCGCCGGGCGTCATCAACATGATCGCCATCGGCGAGGAAACCGGGCGGCTGCCCGAAGTGCTGTTGCAGATCGCGCCCTCGTATGAGGCGCAGGCCGACCGGATGGTCAAGACGCTGACGTCGCTGATCGAGCCGATCATCATCCTGCTGATGGGCGTCGTGGTGGGATTCATCGTCATTGCGATGTTGCTGCCGATTCTGACGATCAGTCCCACGGGAAAATAGCATAGGAGGCCGCGTGACGCGTGACGCGTGCCGCTTGACGCGTGCCGCGTGCCGCGTGCCGCGTGACGGGGGGCGGATGGCGGGGAGCGGGGGTTTGCTGAGCAGCGCGCGTGGATGGCAGGCAGGACTGAATTGCGATGGGCCGACCGAATATCCAATATCCAACAAGGAACTGCGAAGGGCCAAGGGTATGGGCCTTGGGAGTTCCGTGTTCGATGTTGGAGACTTTCATGCCGTGTTCATGGCTTCGCGCTCCCGAGCGGACAGGACGAATCGCGGGCAAGCGCGAATCAGGCAAGCCGCGCCCCTTGTCACTTGTCACTCAACACACGGCGCTCGCCACACGCCACGCGCCACGCGGCACACGGCACTCGGCACACGGCACGCGCCACGCGCGCCGCGGCTTCACGCTGATGGAGTTGTGCGTTGTCATCACCATCCTGGGCCTGCTGCTGGTCATGGCGTTGCCGGGGATGAAGACGCTCGAGAATCTCAACCAGTTGAAATCCTCGGCGCGCAATCTGGCCGCGGTGTTTCGCTATGCGCGGGGGCAGGCCATCTTCGGGGAGAAGCGCGTCGAAGTGCGGATCGACCCGAAGACCGGGCGATACCGGCTTGATCTGATGCACACCGCCGAGGACTTGTCGGAACTGCACCGGCGGGGCCGGAAGATTCAGTTTGACGAGGAGCGGATTCGCCAGCTGGCGGACCAGGTGATGTTCTCCGAAGTGTTTGCATGGCAGGAACAGATCAACGAGCGCGGTCACGTGGTGGTGGAGTTTTTTCCCAACGGCACGGCAACGCCGGTCATCGTGGTGCTGAAGGACAAGCGGGGCGCTCAAATGACGCTGGAGCTGGCGCGGTCCACCGCTCAGACGCGCGTCGCTGAAGGCCGGCCCGAGGACTTGGCGCTGCCGGGGCAGGAAGACGTGGTGAACAAGAAAATAACGCAGGAAGCCGAGAGCTGAGACGGGACGATGCAACCGAAGGCCGGACACAGAACGTGGGGACCGCGGCGCGCGCGACGGCGCCCTGCGGCATGGGCGTTTGTCCTGCTCGAAGTCCTGGTGTCCGTCGCGATTCTCGGAGGATCGCTGGCGGTGATCCTGCGCGGACTGACCATGGCCCTGCGAACCATCGAGGACAACCGCGTCTCGGCGACGGCGCTGGCGCTGGCGCAACGGCTGCTGGACGAATACGAGGTCGAGGCGGCCCCGCGCCCGGGCAAGAGCGAAGGACAGTTTGGCGACGCGTTTCCCCACTTCCACTGGTCGCTCGAAACGCGCCTCGAAGAGCCGCGATACGACGACATTCGCTCCGGGACGACCGAGAATGAGCTGGCCAGCGTGATCCGGCTGGACCTGACCATCTACTATCAACCCGAAGGGCGCGCCGCACAGACGGCCCTCGAAATCGACAGCGCCGTGACGCAGATGGAACGTTTCACGCGCGACGCCCGGATGCGGTGCGGCCTGTTCGCGCACGAAGAAGGTTCGCGCCGCCGGGGCGGCGGGAACGACAACCCCGCGCCGCCGGCGCTGCCCGCGCTTCCCGGGCGGCCGGCGCGCCCCGAAAGGAGGGGACGATGAGACAACGACCTGTTGCCGACAACGCGCGCCCCTCGACGGGCCTGACGCTGCTGGAACTGCTGATCGCCATCTCGATCCTGACGCTGATCCTGGGATCGCTGTTTGTGACGTTGCGCACGGCCATGCGCGCCTACCGCGACGGCAGCCGCGGCAGCGCCAAGATTCAAACCCTGCGGTTTGTGACCGACTACATCAACCGCGACGCGCGCAGCGTCTTCTACAAAACCTACAACGAATACAACCGGCGCTATCGCGACCAGGAACGCATTCGGCGGGCCATGGAGGAGGAACGCCAACTCAACGGTCTGCCGGAGGACGCGCAGAACAATCCGGACTGGGTCGATCCGCTGGGCTACAATCCACTGGACTTCATGTATAAGATCGACCTGTCCTTCGAGGGAAAGGCGCAGGAGTTCACGTTTTCGCGCTACCAGCCCACGCAGGGCGAGATGGCGACGCAGCCGTGGTCGCTGGCGCGCGTGACCTACAAGTTCAATCCTTCCAAAAAGGCCATCGAACGCATCGAGAAGTCGGTCTTCACCCGGTCAACGTCAACAGAGGACGCGGAGGAGAACGACGGGGAGGACGCCGACTTCGCGATCGTCTCGCGTCCCGGAGAACCGAAGAGCGCCCTGCCGGCGCTGCCCGATACGACGCTGTCCGAAGTGGTGGCCGAGAACGTTGTCGAGTTCTCACTGCACTATGGCTATTACTACGACGGACAATGGCTGGAATCGACCAGCTGGGAATCCAACGAGAGCTCCCACCGCAATCCAAAGATCGAAACTGATCCGGAGGACCCGGACGCGCCACAGATTAACAATTTCAACAAAAACTGCCCTCCCGATGATCTGCCGGCCTATATCGACATGGACATCGTCGTGGTCGATGCCGACGACGAGACCCAGCGGCTGGCGTTGCGCCATCTGGTGCTGCTGCCGCCGGCGCGCGAAACGCACAGCCCGATTCCGCCTGACTTGTCGGCGGCGGGATTCGAACGCTCGAGCGAACACGATGGGGAGGCGATTGGTGTCGAATAGTTTTGAACATCGCTTCCTCAAGGCGCGACGGCGTCCGCGGCGCGGCGCGATTCTGATCCTGA
>Ga0101944_10005484_pt1 | contig 14374 bp, 8 predicted proteins | sample DewCreD2012metaG_FD_75245 | JGI IMG/M metagenome (GOLD analysis project Ga0101944, IMG submission 75245) | Hot spring sediment bacterial and archeal communities from British Columbia, Canada, to study Microbial Dark Matter (Phase II) - Dewar... ... | reverse complement strand
CGCGAAATCCGGCCGGGCGCCGTCTTCAACGGCAACCCGACCGTCCGCAGGCTCGTTTCGCTTGGTCTGCCGGAGCAAGAGACTCCGATTCGAGCCGTCGAGCGCCTCGTGGGCGACCTGCGTGAATTCGCTCGGCGGCACGATCTTCGGCATCTGGTCGTCGTCAACGTCGCGTCCACCGAACCGCCCGTCGACGCCGCCTCCCTGCCGTCGCGATGGAACGAGCTGGAGCCGCTGCTTGCCGACGATCGATGTCCGTTGCCGGCCAGCTCGTTGTATGCCATTGCGGCATTCATGGCCGGCGCCTCGTACATCAACTTCACGCCTTCGCTGGGCGCAAGCCTGCCGGCTCTGGACGAGCTTTGCTCTGAAAAAGGTTCGCGCCACTACGGCTGCGACGGCAAGACCGGCGAAACCTTGATGAAGAGCGTTCTCGCCCCGATGTTCGCCCGGCGCAATCTGGAAGTTCTCAGTTGGGTGGGGCACAACATCTTCGGCAACACCGACGGGATCGTGCTGGCCGACCCGGCCAACAAACAAAGCAAAATCGCCAGCAAGGATCACCTGATCAGCGATATCCTCGGCTACAAGCCGCAAACGCATGTTTCGATCGAGTACATCGCCAGCCTCGGTGATTGGAAGACCGCATGGGATCACATTCATTTCCGCGGATTCCTCGGCGTTCCCATGACCTTGCAATTCATCTGGCAAGGGTGTGATTCCGTGCTTGCTGCCCCCTTGGTCCTCGACCTGGTGCGCCTCGCTGATTTGGCGGAGCGTTGCGGGCAATGCGGTCGAATGGCCTTCATGGCCCCGTACTTCAAAAGCCCGCTGGGGGTGCGCGAGCAGTCGTTCGACCGGCAGTTTCAATTACTCGAACAGTGGGCGGCAGAGGCCAAGAAAAGCCTCGCCCGGGCCGGCACGCCATGATCCGACGCGAGTCGACCGCCTTCAACGGCCCGTTGAAAACGTCGGTTTTGCAAGCTCTGTGATGCGTCTTTCCCGAGGATTTCGATAGTCGGATGGGGCGTGCTGGGCCTTTTTCAACGGTCTGTTGAGCAATATCGAAGGATGGACAACGAATGGATGACGATCGCCGTTCCCAAACGGATACAGACGCACAAGACCAAAAAAAGCCGCATTCATCCGGTCGCCGTCGGCGGCCTCGTCGCGACAAAACGAAGTCGTCGGCCGCTCTGGTGAATGAGACTCGCGGCCACGAAACGCCCGCCACGCCCTCGGCGCGCACCGGGCAGGCCGAGCAAAACGAACAACGGCTCGGCTCGCAAGCTCAGGGTGCCAAGCCGCGGTCGGCCGCCGAACAAGACAAAGCCCCGTCCGCTGCACGCCCGTCGGCCCCGGCCGCACAACAAAGCACAAGCGAGAGCCGCAGGCCGGCGCAAGGTCGCTCGCGTCGGCGGTCCGAGAGTCGGCCCGCTGCAAACAGACGATCGGCCGATCCGCCTCGTTCCACGTCGCGGCAAGATCGCGATTCCCTCGCTCCCCCCGTACCCCGCGGCTACTTGGCCGCTGCGTTCGACGACGAAGACGATATTTTCGAGGACGAGCCGGCCGAACCAACCACAGCCCCGCCCCACGGCATCGAGCGCCGTATCGCTCGCCGCGAGGACGAACCCGTCGAACCGGCTGTGATCCCGCCCAAGAAAACTGCCGAACCAAAGGCAGGGCCGGCATTGCAGCCAAGCCGAGGCGACGCCGAACCGGTCGCGCAAGAGCAGCCGCAGGGCAGACGCCCCATGAAAAGACCTCCCACCAACGCCGGCGCCAAAACGCCCGACACGCGGCAGACATCCGAAGCCGGCCCGAAAAAAACATCGAGCCGTTCCGGCGCAAGCGAGTCGCCTCGCGAAACGACGCCCCGGCCGAACCAAACATCGGCGGCCGGGCAAAGCGATCGAGGCCCGCGGGCTACGAACAAACGCCGCAGCGCCGGGAAGCTGCCGGCCGCGCCGAGCCAGACACCGACTCTTCCCAAGGCGGAAAGCGACGCCGCCGCCATTGCCGAAGAACAGACAGCGCCCGCCGAGGCCCCCAGGCCAAGCAAGGGGCGGCCCGCAAGCGCATTTGCGGCGATGGGCCTTTCCGACGACCTGCTCGAAGCCTTGTTCAAGGCCGACTACCTAGAGCCGACACCCGTGCAGGCCGGGCTGATCCCGCGAGCCTTGGCTGGCGCCGACGTAATGGGCCAAGCCCGCACCGGTACCGGCAAGACCGCGGCTTTCGCCATCCCGATTCTTCAGCGCGTGGCGCCCGGCAAGGCGGGTGCAGCACCGCGAGCTTTGGCATTGGTGCCCACCCGCGAATTGGCCGTCCAAGTTCGCGATGAATGCCAAAAACTCGCACTTTTCACCGAGCACCGCGTCGCGGCGGTCTATGGCGGAAAACCGATTCGGCAGCAGGCCGAACAGTTGCGCCGCGGGGTCGATGTGCTCATCGGAACACCGGGCCGCGTGATCGACATGCTCAACCGCGGATTGCTCAGCTTGGGCGATTTGCAGGTGGTCGTGCTCGACGAAGCCGACCGCATGCTCGACATCGGATTCCGTCCCGACATCGAGCGCATCTTGCGGCGTTGCCCGACCGAGCGGCAAACGCTGCTGCTCAGCGCGACTATTCCGCCGCCGGTCAAACGGTTGGCCGAACGCTACATGCGATCGCCCGAGGTCCTCGACTTTTCAGCCGGCGATGTCGCCGTGGAAACGATCGAACAGTTCTATTTCACCGTCGATCCCGAACGCAAGTTCGACCTGTTGATCAAACTGCTCGAACGAGAACAGCCGCGGCAGGCCATCGTCTTCGTGCGGACGCGCCGCGGCGCCGACCGGCTTTTCCGAAAGCTCGCTCCGTTGTTCCAAGCCGTGGACGCCATCCACGGCGATCTAGCCCAATCCGCCCGCGACCGCGTTATGCGCCGCTTCCGCGAAGGAAAGTCGAAAATCCTCGTCGCGACCGATGTCGTGGGCCGCGGAATCGACGTCAGCGGGATTTCGCACATCATCAACTTCGATGTGCCTCAGTTCTGCGACGACTACGTCCATCGCGTCGGCCGAACCGGACGCATGGGCCGCGAGGGCGTCGCCTTCACGTTCGTCACGCCCGAAGAGGGAAACGAGCTGACCCGGATCGAAATGCGAATCAACCGTTTGTTGAAGCGCGACGAGATTCCGGGCTTCGTCGCTTTGGAAAAACCGAAGCCCACCGAGCAACTCGATGAGCCTTCCGACAGCCCGGAACCCTCGAAGTCTGTCTTCGGCCGCCCCTCGAAACGGTATCGCCGGGCTTTGTGAGTACGGTCCGACGATCGGCAATCCGCCGGCCTCGCGAAAAGGCTTGTTCGGCTCGACCCAGCCGGCCCACCCGGCGACCCGTTCGATTGCTGTGCCAACCGGCGGCACGTTCGATCGCCGCCCGGTGTCGGCGGTGCCAATCGCAACGGCAGATTGTGAATCGCTGCACGCGGGCAAACAGGCCGCGATTCGACCGCATCAATCGCGCCCAAGTCGCCCTGTTTGCCCAAGGTCGCACAAATTCGGGGTGTTTGCACGTCTCAACAGGCCGTACTGAAATCGTTGGACCCAGGCCCCGGTTTCGGCCGAACAGACTACAGGGGACAGCACCAGTGACTTTGGATCGCCAGGGAGGGCGGCCTTGTCTATTGCTTCACGGATCAAGCTTTTTCATCTCCTGCATTTTTCGCAGCCTTCCAGCGAGCGTTTGATCTACCAAATCGCCTGCGAAAACCGCTGTCGGCGTATTCTGGAGATCGGCCTCGATGGCGCCCGGCGGGCACAACGGTTGCTCCAAGCCATTGCCCGCAAACGACAGTTGGAAAGGCTCGACAATCTTCCGCCGGTCGAGTATCTCGGCATCGATCTGTTCGAGGCCGGCAACGGCGCCTCGCTGAAGGAGGTGTATCGCCTTCTGCGATCAGGCGGTGCCCAAGTGCGGCTGCTGCCCGGTGAACCGCTGGCCACGCTCGCCCGGTGGTCGAACGAGATCGGACCAGTTGACCTGCTGCTCTTGTCGAACTCGGGCGGCTGGCAGCAGTCTCCTCGCCTATGGTACTTCGTACCGCGGCTGATGACGGAGTCGAGCATCCTACTGGTCGAACACCGCGATAGCGGCGAGAAAACCCACTGGGAACGGCTCGGCCAACTTCAGCTTGACCGGCTCAAGAAAACCGCCGACCTGCGTCGAGCAGCCTGAACTCGGCGACCAGCAGATCTTCAAGGGGGCAGAGTCGCCGGCCAGCCGGTGCTGCCGCACCCGGCGAAAAATCCGCTCCCGTCAGTCGCTGGAACTCTTGGCCGATAAGTCGCGGAGCCGGATTTACGGTGCACGGCGAAAGAAGCCATGCGAGGCGACTGCCGCACAGCGGACGGCCGATGTTATCGATTGCCCTGCATCTCCGCGAGAACTTTGCGGAAGGCCCCATCGAGCTTTTCCGCAGCGGCGGTCGATAGCGGCTTCGCCAACGCAGGCTCCACCGCCTCGGGCAAGAATCGCAGAGCAACGCCGCGAGGAAGTTCCGTTCCGGCAAATGCCTGGCTTGACGGGATGCCCGCGGTGATCTTCGATCCGTCCACGTGCAAGGGAGTCACGCTCACCAGATTCGGCTCGATCAAGACCGGCTCGCTCGCCAAACGCAAATACTCCCCATTGGGTCCGAGTTCGATCCGCCAAACGATCGTGGCGAGTCCGCCCGTGTTCGGTTCGACCAAAAACAAGTAACGAAACAACGTTTCTTGGTTCCGCCCGTCGATGTGAAGCAGGGTCGGCGTATCGACGACCGCCATTGAGCGGCTGCGAAAAGCGATCATTATCTTGTCGAGCCGCTGTTCGGCATAGCTCAAAACGATCGCCTTGATCGGCCCCAATTCGGCGCCCAGCTTCTTGTAGGTAGCGCTCGAAATAATGACATCGTTGGCCCCAATTCGGGTGCCCAACCCGATGGCCGCCTGGTCGAATCTCCAAATGCCGTCGTTGTCGCGGACGACGCGGGCCGTCATCGCGTAGAAGATGAACTCGGCCAGCTCTCGGGCGAACTCGGGCAACGAGTCAATCGCGCCCGATGCCAAGCGCGAACGCGACTTAAAGATCAAGTGCGACCAACCGGTCGGCGGCGCGTCGCCAATGACGGTACCGGGCTCGATCCGAGGAAGGGGCTCTGCGGGAAAAGGCCGCGACACGCCGCCGGCACCCGCTGCGGAAGCCCCGCCGCCGGGAACCGTCGAGCCGTCCGCCGATTCGCGCGGTTCGCCAGCGGACAGATTAGGCGGATTCGGCGGGTTAATCGTTGCCGGCGGAACATCGGAACCGTTGCTCCGCTGGCGATAGATCGAAGCAACGCTCAGCAGCGAAACCGCCAACGCGCAAAGCAGCAACACCTTGATCGGACGCAATTTCCACCTCTTCCGAAAACCGATTCCGTTCGCCGGCCCAATCGGGTCGGGCGTCCCTAGAGCCTCCGTGCCGACGATCGAAAGAGTATCTCGACTGGTTTCGGATTCTAACGCCTGTGGCCCAGCAAAGGAAGAACGATTCCCAAGTGCCGAACACCCCCAGTCATCGCAATTCGCCATAAATCACTACCTGAAAAAGGTTTGCACGTGTCGGCACGGACCCGCGACCTTGTAAAAACACCTCGCGAAAACGAAAAGCGAATCATCGCGCGCAGTCGTTGCCGATCGCCTGCGTTCCGCTTTTTACGGACTTTTACACCTCGCGCGGCGTGAAATGGCTTCCTTCTCGTAGGAGGAAACCGCGCATTTCGGCACGCGAGCAGTAAACTGTTCCCGCTTCCGTGCTTCTGAAGCCGGCTTCGCGCGCTGAAGTTTGAGCTTCCGGCAGCCGGAAAGGCCTTGTCGAGCAATTGGTCTTTTCGGTGGATATGTTGTGCCGTCATCCCGCATGCTATCGCGCGATGCGGCACCGAGAAGCGGTCGTTCGATAATGCCGGCCGGAGAAAGGAATTTTTTCCGCTCGGCGCAACGACAAATCGGAATCGGAAACAGCCTTTTAGCGCACACTCAAGTGAACAAAGATCCCCTTTTTGTTCCCGACGACGACATCGGGAATCTTGTCGCCGTTGAGGTCCGTCGCGGTCACCTGCGTGCCGACACCCGAGTCGTTGTCGATCAGATGCGGAACGAATTGCGCCCCCTTCTGCGGATCGCGTTTCAGCTCGAACCAAACGACCACAGCGGGAGCATCCGGTTCAGCGTCTCCCTTCGGGCCATGCGCCCAGAACCGCTTGCCTGTAACAAAGTCGATTAGGCCGTCGCCGTTGAAGTCGGCCGTGTCGAAGGCGTGCAATTGGCTGACTCGGAGCTGCGAGCTTTTCAAATCCGGCTCGATCGGCAGAATCTCGTGTTGCTTCCAATCGATCGATCCATCCGCTTTTCTGACCTGCCGGTACCAAACCAATCCGTAAAGATGGCAATGCCACGCGGTAATCACATCGTTTCGGCCGTCTCCATCAACATCGTACACCAACATTTGCGCCGCAGCGGCCGCAAACTTGAACGGATGGAACGCCCAGGGCGTGCCAGGATCGACTTTCTCGGGCTGCCGCCACCACCCGACCGCTTCGATCAGGTCCGCGCGTCCGTCGCCGTCGATGTCGCCGTACCCCACCCCATGGGTGTACTTGTGATACCGCTTGTCTTGCGTCGATACGGGATAGAACTTCCAAGGTTCGCCCGGCCGCGACGAATCAAAAACCCCGTAACCGAGGAAGCCGTCGCGATTGAAAATCAGATCCGGCTGTTTGTCGCCCGTTACGTCGCCCCACATCGGCGACTCGTTCCCAACGTTCGGATCCGCCAAGTGCTTCGTCCACATCGAATCTTGACCCTTGGGGTTTTCGTACCAAAAGCACTCGCGCCCCGGATGGGGCATGATGACGATGTCGGGCCACCCATCGGCGTTGAAATCGGCGGAGTACACCAAAAAGTTCTCGGAATACGACTTCGGATCGTAAGCCTTCGGCTCGTAGATCACGTGTTTCTTCTGGAAATCCGGCCCCTCGAACCAGAACGGCCCCGACACGACATCCAACTTACCGTCGCGGTTGAAATCGCCGTAATACGCCCCTTCGGAGTAGAACTGATCCGAGAGGACGAGTTTGCGATACTTGATCTGCTCCGGCTCGGCGCAAAAGGCCGAGGCTCCGATCAAGGCTCCCGCCACCATCACGACCATCCAGCAGCACGTTCTCATTGAGACCCTCCCGAATCGAAGATGGAAGTGAACTCCAATCGCTCGTCCGTTTACGAACTCGAGCGAGAGGGAGGCGTTCGTTCGCCGAAACCGACCTCCCAAGCGCGCTCCCGTAGTCTATCCTCCCGCATAGCCGTTGACCAGCATCGGATTGATCTGCTAGCGTTGAAACGCAAGTGCCCGCCCGAAAGAGGCGCTGGGCCGGCCGCTCAATGTCGTTCCCCGGTCGATCGCGTAGCGGTTCGGGCGGCCCCTGCTGTCCAGGCTCGCGCGGCACAGCGGACTGCGACCTTTTCTTTCGCCATGCGATCGGGCACAATAGGGAGCGTTGAGCAACAATAGGAAGATGACGACAACGCACTGGTCGCGTGCGGAAACGATCTCGTTTCGCCGGCGGAAAGAGCCGGCTTCTCGCCGCGCGAGGAATCGAGCGTATTCGAAGCCGATCGAAGATGTTGACCATGCTGCCGCGACAAATGAAACTGTTTGTCTTTCGCACGGTCTGGTTGGGCGTTTCGCTTTTGCCCCTCTTGGCGTCCGTCGCGCCGGCCGACGACGCAGGGGTGCCGATCTCGTGGCATGAGGGGCCGGCCTTGCAACGGCAGCTCGCCCAGCCGGCCGACCTCGTATGGTCGAACCAACCGGTGCGAGAAGGCTTGAGGCAATTGTCGAAGCTTCATCGCGTGGCCATTCTGCTCGATCGCCGCATCGATCCCGACCAAACCATTCGACTTCGCGCCCGGCAGGTTCCCGTCGGCGAGTTGATCAAACAGATCGCGCAACAATGCAGCGCCGAGACATCGCTGGTGGGCAGCGTTGTTTATGTCGGTCCTCCGGCGACCGCCGCCAAGCTCCGCACGTTGGCGGCCGTCCGGTCCGATGAGGCGCAGAAGCTGCCCGACGAATTGCGCCGTCTTGTCTCGGCACGTCGGCCGCTCATCTGGCCCGATCTGACCGAGCCACGAGAGTTGCTCGAGCAACTCGCCTCCGAGGTACATTTAACGTTGGCCGAGCGGCAACTTGTGCCGCACGACCTTTGGCCGGCGGCGAACCTCCCGCCGATGTGCTGGACCGATCGGATGACCTTGGTCCTCGCTCAGTTCGACCTGACCTTCTCGGTTCAGGGCGGCACGATCCCCTTGGCGCCGATTCCGCCGACGGTTCAACTCACGCGCAGCTATCCCGGCGGAAAACAGCCGAACGTGGCGGCCCACCGGTTTGCATCGCTGGCGCCCAAGGCGCAAGTGAAAGTGGTGGGCGACAAAGTACTGGTAACCGGCTCGCTCGACGATCACGACCGCATTAGCGGCAAACAGCCTGAAACCAGCCCGAAGCCGCGTCCGGCAAACGATCCGTTGGCGGATCAGCGATTCAATTTGAAAGTGGCCGAGCAGCCGGTCGGCCCGTTGCTCCGCGCATTGTGCGAGCACTTGAAGATGGAATTGTCGCTGGATGAGCGTGCCATCGCCAACGCCGGCATCGATTTGCAACGGCGCGTTTCTTTTGAAGTCGATCAAGCAACGATCGACGAATTGCTCTCGGCGATGCTCACCCCGGCCGGGATGACGGCCCAACGCAATGGAATGCAGCTCGAGGTGAAAGCGGCCCCGCAGGCGTCGGCAGGCGGCCGATAAAAACGGACGCCCGTGCGATCGCTCGAATCCGCCCCCGCTATGCTGCTCGCGGCGGCAAGGGCGACGAAAACGCCTGTCCTCGCCGGTCAGCAGCCGTGCTTCGTCAGCTTTTCGCGGAGCGTATCGGCCGTGAACGGTTTGACCAAGTAATCGCTGACGCCGGCCTGAATCGCCTGCATCACCCGGCTTTTCTCCGCCTCGGTCGTGATCATAATGATCGGCACCTTGGAGTCCTGCGCGCGGATCTCTTGAATCACTTCCAAGCCGGTCTTTCCCGGCATATTCCAGTCGGTCAGCACCATATCGAACTGGCCCGGCTTGAATAGGGCGACTGCTTCCGCCCCGTCGGCCGCTTCTGTCGCCTCGGTCACACCGACGGCTTGAAGCGATCGGAGAATAATCTTGCGCATCGTGCTGGAATCGTCAGCGACAAGAACGCGTGCGGACATGTTCTTTTCCTTCCCAGAACCGAAGAATTCAATGCACTCCCGAAACAGGGCGGCTGAACGGCTCGACAGCCCGATCGTCTGCGGGCATGGCTCCCTCGGGCCGCTGATCATTCGCCGCCGACGGCTCGAACGCCGCAGCGTGCGACGATCATGCAGCTCGGCTGCAAGCGCCGCGTCAGCCGACGCCGGGAGAAATCAAGAAAGAATAGCTTGCGACCGCCCGCGGTCAAGCGAACCCGCAGGCCGCCCGATAATGCCGGCACAGCGGTCCGACGAAGGGGCCCGCCCCGTTGGTCCGCTTGCCCAGTCCAGTTCGTTGGTCCGATTAGTCGGATCGTAATGATTCGACGGAGCACAAGCATCGCTTGATCTAATTTCGCACCGCAAGCAGCGTTTTTGCATTGCCTCGCCAGCAACCTATAGTTTCCAGGCGACGTGCGGCGCCCCGACGGGCGACGTTTCTCGCCGGCCGACAAGCGAGCGGCACAGGCCGCCGGCGCAAACGTCACATCAATTCACTGTTGCTTGAAGGAGCACACACTTGGCTACCACTCTCGAATCCCCGAACAAAACGCATCTGGCTGAAGGCGCGAGCACGATGCAACTGGTCAGCTTCCGGTTGGCTCAGGAGGAGTACGGCATCGAGATCACCAAGGTTCAAGAGATCATCTTGATGGGCGAGATCACCCGCGTGCCGCAAACACCGCCGTACATCAAGGGCCTGATCAACCTGCGAAGCACGGTCATTCCGATCGTCGATCTCCGCTTGCGATTCGGGCTGCCGCCGCAAGACCCGACCGACGACACGCGGATTATGGTCGTCAATGTCAGCGGCAAGACGATCGGCATCATCGTCGATGAAGTCAGCGAAGTGCTGCGCGTCTCGCAAGACCAGATCGCCCCGCCTCCGGCGACGGTCTCCGGCTTGGGACGCGACTACTTGACCGGTTTGGTCAAGCTGGAGAACCGCCTCCTGATCCTGCTCCACATCGATCGGCTGTTCAGCGAGGAAGACGTCGCCGCTGCAATGGCCTAAGCGAAACAATAACCAAGGGAAAGCGGGTTCGGCCGAAAGAACGGGATCCAGCCCCGCGCCGATATACCTTGCCCGACCGGGAATGACTTCTCTGTTGCACGAGAGAAGCGATCATTTTCGCGTGCGAGAAGAATTAACCCTTTCCCGCCCGACACAGTTGATCGAGCGGCCGCTGGCTGCCCGGAATCGGCGGCCCCGACTGCTTCGGTTTTGTGCCGCGCTGCGGGCATCGCCAGTGTTAGCAAGCCGGCGGCGCCGTTGTGCTTCGATTCACGAAAGCCCGAATTATGCCTTCTTTACCCGAAATGCCTCTGCCGATAACGCCCGTCTCCGGCTTGACGCAGGTCACCGACGACGAACTGAACAAGTTCGCCGAGCTGATCTACGCGCGTACCGGCATTCGTGTTTCACCGCAGAAGAAGATGCTTCTGTCGAACCGGCTGCGGAGGCGTCTGCGGCAAACAGGAATCGCCAGTTTTTCCGACTACTACAACCACCTGCGCAAACTGCCCTCGAACGACGCCGAATGGGATGCGTTTCTGCAAGAGATCACCACGCACGAAACGTATCTGTTCCGCGACGAAGCACAATGGGCCTGGTTCCGTGAATCGTACTTGTCGGAATGTGCGGCGCGGGCGGTGCAAACCAAGCGGACATCGCTGCGCATCTGGTCCGCCGCGTGCAGCACAGGCGACGAACCGTTTACCATCGCGGCATGTATTGCCGCCGAATTGCCCAATGTCAGCCAATGGCGGATTCGCATCCTCGGAACCGACATCGGCGTCGGCGCGTTGGAACAAGCGAAGGCCGGCGTCTTCGGCCAGCGGGCCATGCGGCTCGTGCCCGAAGACCTCCGCACTCGGTTCTTTACCAAAGCCAAAGAAGGCGAAATCTGGCAGGCGAAACCGATCCTCAGCCAGATGATCGTTTTCCGCCAGCACAATCTGCTCGAACCGCTTCGTGAAGAGCCGTTCGACTTGGTCTTCTTGAAGAATGTGCTGATCTATTTCGACGCCGACTCGAAACGGGCCGTACTCAATCACGTGCGTGCCGCGATCGCTCCCGGAGGATTGCTCGTGGCCGGCGCGGCGGAAGGAGTCGGCGACTACCTCAAGGATTTCACTCGCCTGCAACCCTGGCTTTACCGAAAACCCGCTTAACCTACCCCCGTGATTCGCTCGCCCGCGGCCGACACCGCGAGGCGGCGATCCCACCCGACCCCAAGAACACCCATGGCCGACACACCTGCCGCCCGCGACGAATTCTTCGAAGCGATGCTCGGCGATTTTCTCGACGAGTCGGGCCAACTGCTCGACCGCCTGAACAGCAATCTGCTTCATCTGGACGAATGGATCCGCCAGCTTGGCGACGAGCACCAGGAACCATGCGATCCGGAGCTGCTCAACGAGATGTTCCGCGCCGCCCACAGCCTCAAGGGCCTCTCGGCCATGCTCGGCTTGAGCGACATCAATACGCTAACGCACAAGATCGAAAACGTCTTTGACGCCGCGCGAAAGCACGAGCTGGTGCTGAATGCCTCGGTCGTCGAATTGGTGTTTCAATCCGTCGATCGACTGGTGGGCATGGTCGAACAATTGAAAGACCCCGATGCCCCTCCGATCGACTGCACCGATGTCGTGGCCCAGATCCAAGAAGTGCTGCGGAACTCCAACTGCGAGCGCAAGACGACCACCCAGGCCGATGCCGAACGCGCGCTGGCCGACCTGGCGGCCGAAGCCGCGCCGGCTCCCGGCCACACTCCGCCGGCGTGCGACACTCCTTGGGCGTGCGACACTCCGCCGGCGTGCGACACTCCGCCAACGCACGATGCTCCATCACCGGCGGCGACGGCACCCTCCAACGCACCGGCGCAGGCCGCGGCACCGACGGTTGAAAACACTCCCCAGGCCGATGGCGGCGAAATTGTCGATCCGTTTGCGGGCCTGAGCGACGACCTGGAAGCGGGTTCGAAATACCTCTCGCTCTTCGCCGACGAGGCAACAGCATCGCTCGACGAGCTGACCGAGATCCTCTTGGCGGCCGAAAAAGGACAAACACAGTCGGTCGAGCAGCTCATGTGCGTCTCGCACCGCATCAAAGGCGCGGCCGCCTCGGTCGGGCTGATCCGCGGGGCCAAGCTGGCGCACCTGATGGAAGACGCCATGCAGGAGTTGCTCGACACCGGTCGGCCGATCACCCAGCCGTTGGCCGACGCACTGCTGCAATGCATTGACGGTTTGCGCGGATATGTGGCCGGTCTGAAAAACGGGATCTCCTTGACCGAGAGCTTCCCCAGGCTTGGGGCTGAACTCCTACAGGCGATGAAGGCCGTTGACCAATCCAGCCCGCGGGAACAGGCCAACCCGACGGAACAATCCGGCAATGATGCAGGCCGCGAATCAGCAGAAGCCGTCCCGTCGTCCCGCGAAACAGCCGATGCCTGGCGCGAGAGCGTCGCCGCTGCGGCGAAAGACATCGAGCGCACGTTGATCGGCCGGGCAACCTTCCAGCCGGGCCTGGCTCTGGTGGGTTTGAAAGCCCGGCTAGTGTACGAAAAACTTGCCGGTCTGGGCGAGGTCGTCCACTTCAGCCCGAGCGTCGACGCGCTTGATGACCTGGAGACGATCGACGAAGTCCGATTCGCCGTCACGACCGACTATCCGCCGAACGAAGTGCTGCGGCGTTCGCAAGTGGCCGGCCTTTGCGAGTTTCATGTCGCACCGCTCAAGGCCGAACGTACGGCCGACGCTTCCTCGGCAGCCGCAGGCAAGAATCCTCCCGCCTCGGTCGCTGCGGTCGGCGATCAGCCAGCCGCGTACTCGGCGCAGCCGCAGCCGACTGCCGCCAAGCCGCCTCGCGCATTGACGGCCAAAGACAAAGGGGCCGCGGCCGACGCCGATGAACAAGCTTCGGGCAAGGGGCGGGCCGTCGAAGCCAAACCGAACGAAACGCTCCGCGTCGATATCGAGCGACTCGATCAGTTGATGAACCTGACCGGTCAGTTGGTCATCAGCAAGGCGCGGTTTTCCAAAATCGCGGAACAGTTGCGAATCGCGACCACCAGCCGGCGAACGGAGCGATCGCTGTCGAGCCTGTCCGATTTATTGCACCGAGTTTCGTCGAACGCCAACGCCGGCGGCAGCGGCGACGCGCAACAAACCCTGGCCGCTCTAGCGCGCCGAGCCGAGCAAGAGCTTGACGCACTGCGCGAAGATCTGGACGTATTGGCCCAAATCCGCCCCACCATCAACAACCTCTTTGAAACGATCCATCAGCTCGATCGCGTGACCGACGCTTTGCAGCAAAGCGTGATGGATACGCGGATGCTGCCCATCGGCCCGTTGTTCACCCGCTTCAAGCGGGTAGTGCGCGATATTTCCCGCGGCAACGGCAAACTGATCAATTTGGCGATCAACGGCGAAAAGACCGAATTGGACAAGCGGATGATCGACGAATTGAGCGATCCGCTGATCCACATGGTTCGCAACGCCGCCGATCACGGAATCGAACTGCCGGAGGTTCGCGAAGCCGCAGGCAAGCCGCGGCAAGGTACGATCACGCTCGACGCATTCCACCGCGGCAACACGATCGTCATTCGCGTTAGCGACGACGGCAAGGGGTTCGATGTCGAACGGATTCGCTCGAAGGCCGTGGAGAAAGGCCTGCTCGCCGCCGCCGATGCCGAGAAACTTTCGCGTCGCGAGGTCTTCCAACTAATTTGGGAACCGGGCCTCAGCACGGCGGAGAAGGTCACCGACATCTCCGGGCGCGGCATGGGCATGGACATCGTCCGATCCAAAATCGAGGAACTCAACGGCACAATCGAGCTCGACAGCGAGCCGGGACGGGGAACACAAGTCACCATCAAGCTGCCGCTGACGCTGGCCATTCTGCCCAGCCTGATGGTGATGATCGACGGTGACGTCTTCGCCATGCCGATCGAAGGCGTGCAAGAGATCGTCCGCGCCGAACGCAACGAGCTGTTCACCATTCAGCAATCTCGCGTGGCGCGC